>Ga0164243_10010991_pt1 | contig 12956 bp, 10 predicted proteins | sample OricompcompostOP_FD_108781 | JGI IMG/M metagenome (GOLD analysis project Ga0164243, IMG submission 108781) | Organic Plus compost microbial communities from Emeryville, California, USA - Original compost - Organic plus compost (OP) | ecosystem: Engineered > Solid waste > Mixed feedstock >...
GCGGATTTCCGCGTGGCGCTCACCGGCACGCCGCTCGAGAACCACCTGGGCGAGCTGTGGAGCCTGTTCCACCTGGTCTTTCCCGGCCTGCTCGGCACGTGGCAGCGGTTCCGCGAGCGCTTCGCGCTGCCCATCGAGCGCAGCGCCGACCGCGAGCGGCGCGCGGCCCTCGCGCGGCTGCTCGCGCCGTTCTTGCTCCGCCGCACGAAGGGCGAGGTGGCGCGCGAGCTGCCGCCGCGCATCGAGGTGCAGGTGCCGGTGGAGCTCTCCGCCGAGGAGCGCCGCCTGTACGAGGACGCGCGCCTGGCGGCCATCGGCCGTCTCTCCGGCGTGGACGGCATGGGCCCCGACGGCATCCCGCAGATCGAGAAGCGGCGCTTCGAGGTGCTCGCGGCGATCACCCGGCTGCGCTTGTGCGCGTGCCACCCGCGGCTCTACGACGAGAGCTCCGACGTGCCGTCGGCCAAGCTCGTGCGCCTGCTCGACATCGTGGACGAGCTGCGCGAGGAGGGCCACCGCGCTCTGGTCTTCAGCCAGTTCACGCGGCACCTCGCGCTCGTGCGCGAGGCGCTTCGCGAGCGCCGGGTGCCGCACCTCTACCTCGACGGCCAGACGCCTGCGGCGGAGCGCGACGCGCTGGTGCGCCGCTTCCAGGACGGCGAGGGCGACCTCTTCCTCGTGTCGCTCAAGGCGGGCGGCACCGGCCTCAACCTCACCGCCGCCGACTACGTGATCCACCTGGATCCGTGGTGGAACCCCGCCGTGGAGGACCAGGCCACCGACCGCGCGCACCGCATCGGCCAGGACAAGCCCGTCACGGTGCTGCGGCTGGTGGCGAAGGGCACGATCGAGGAGGCGATCCTCGGCCTGCACGGCGAGAAGCGTGCGCTCGTGGCGGGCGTGCTCGACGGCGGCGCCGACGGCCGCGTGGTGGGCGCCGAGGAGCTGCTCGAGCTGCTGCGCGCGCAGGTCGCCTGACGGCGGGTCGGGCGGCGGCGCGCGTCAGCGGCGCCGGCGCCGCAGCAGCGCGGCGATCGCCAGGGCCGCGCCGCCGAGCGAGGCCGCGCCGCCGCCGGCAGCGCAGCCACCGCCCGCGTCGCGCACCAGCGCGCCGAGGGGATCGTCCTCGACCGGCACCTCGCCCGTCGGCGCGTGCGTGGGCGCGTCCGGCAGCCGCACCGGGTCGGGAACGTCGAGCACGGCGCCGTCGTCTTCCGCCGCGCCGATCACCGCGAGCGAGAACGCCTGGTCGCCTTCCGGCAGGTTGGCGCCGTGCACGCGCACGGTCCAGTTCCCCGCAGCGGCGCCGCGCACGTGCACGACCTCCTCGACGTCGTCGCGATCCCACGACCTGCCGCCGTTGCCGCGGTAGACCGTGCCGTCGGGCGCCACCACCTCGAGATCGAGATCCTGCACCAGCGCCCGCGCCGCGCCGCTCACGCCCGGCACGTCGGTCCACGCGAGCGCCACGTGCAGATCCGTTCCCTGCTGCACCGGCACGTCCCAGGAGAGCGCCTCGCCCAGGCCGACGCGCGAAGCGTCGCCGTTCGCGATCCACAGCCGCTCGCGCGTCGGATCGCCCGCGAACCAGAGCGACCGGCCGAGGTCGACGCGGCCGAAGCCCTGGCCGTTCGAAGGAACCGCGCCCTCGCCCGCGTCTTCGCCGAGATCGGCAGCGCCGGCGAGCAGCACCGCGCGCAGCAGCGCCGCGCTCGGCTCGAAGCCGGCCTCGGTCGCGGCGCCCGCGGGGTAATAACCATCGGTGAAATACTGGCGCACGAGCGTCGCCGCGCCCGCGGCGATCGGCGTCGCCATCGACGTGCCGCTGCGCGCGACCACGGCGCAGTCCTGCCCCGCGGCAGCGGAGAAGATCGCCGCGCCGGGCGCCACCAGCGTGGGCTTGGTCCTGCCGTCGCCGCTCGGGCCGCGGCTGGAGAACGGCGCCAGCTCGCCGGCGAATTCGCCGGTTCCCGACGCGCCCACCGCGATCACGTTCTTGGCCACCGCGGGGCTGCCCACCGTCCCCGGCTCGGGACCGTCGTTGCCGTTGGCCACCAGCACCAGCAGATCCGGATGCGTGGCGACGAACGCGTCGAGCGACCGCGCGGTGGGGCCGTACACCGCGCTGCTCGTTCCCCACGAGTCGCTGTGGATGCGCGCGCCAGCGGCGTAGGCGGGGCCGAGGAGGTTCGCCAGGTCGCGCGGGATGGCGTCGAGCGACTCCGCGCTGCCCGCGCCGACGTCCTGCACGAAGAGCCGCGCCGCAGGCGCCATGCCGTCGTACGAATCGGCGACGCCGTTGCCGAAGCGATCGCCGGCGATCGAGCCGGCCACGTGCGTGCCGTGGCCGTTGCCGTCCACCTCGTCGCCCGCCAGCGGCTCGTACGCCACGAATTTGTCGTCGGACGCGAAGAAGCACGAGCCCGTGTCCACGCCGCTGTCCGCCAGCGCCACGATCTGCCCCTCGCCGCGGAGGCCGTGCGCCGAAGCGCGCGCGTCGCCCGCGCCCAGCACGAACCGCGCTTCGTCATTGCGCGGACGGAACACCGGCGTCTTCTCCACGAAGCGCACGCCGTCCACGCCGGCCACCGCCTCGAGGCGATCGTGGGGCACGCTCGCGCGCAGCATCCACGTGGCGGGACGCTCGGCCACGCTGCCGCCCAGGCGCACGATCGCCTCCTCGACCGCGGCCCGGCGCGCCTCGTCGATCTCGACGATCACGTCGGCGGACGCGGAAACCGCCGTGCGCAGCAGCTGCGGATCGATGCGCCAGGCCGCTCGCTGCGCGACCACGGCGCGCAGCGACGGAAGCGCAGCGAGCGCGCGCGCCTGCGACGGGGTCGCCTCGACGAGGAGCGCATTTTCGGGGAAGTAGCCGCGCACGCGCGCGCCCGCCGCCTCGATCGCCGCGCGCCATTCCGGCCGCACGCGGGCGTCGAACTGGACGAGCAGCGGACGCGGCCCCTCGTCCGCCGGCTCCGCGGGCGCGGGCGCGAGCGTCGGATCGATCGGCCCTTCGGTCGTGAAGAGCTGGCGGCTTCGCCAGGCGTCGTCGTCGTTCGGATCACCACAGCCGGAGAGGCCGGACGAAAGGATTGCGAGCGCGGCCACCGCCGCCGCCCGTGCCGAGCGGGCCATCGTCACCTCGGGGGGGAAGCCCCCGGGAAACGCCACGGCTCGATGGGTACATTCCGCACGGCAGGATTGTCGGCCACCGAGCCCTGCCCATGACTACAAACACGCACACGGGCGAATTCGCCGACCGCTCGCGGCGTTTGCATGCGACGGTGGCGGGTGTGGGCGTGCGCCGCCCCTTGACCTCGGCCCCCATCGGGTCCTACATGGCGCCCAAACCCCTGGCGAGGAGACGAGCATGGCAACCGAGTCCATCCGCATCGAGCGCACCAGCACGCCCCGTCCCCGTCCGAACGAGACGGAGCTCGGATTCGGCAAGTACTTCACCGATCACATGCTCCTCGTCGAGTTCGAGCAGGGCCGCGGCTGGCACAGCCCCCGCATCGTGCCCTACGGCCCGCTCCACCTCGATCCTGCCGCCGCGGTGCTGCACTACGGCCAGGAGCTCTTCGAGGGCATGAAGGCGTTCCGTGGCGCCGACGGCCGCGTGCGGCTGTTCCGCCCCGACCGCAACTGCGTCCGCATGAACGACGGCGCGGGCCGCATCTGCATGCCGGAGATCGATCCGAAGTGGATGGAGGAGCTCGTCACCGAGCTCGTGCGCGTGGACGAGGACTGGGTGCCGCGCGCGCCCGGCACCGCGCTGTACATCCGCCCGACGATGATCGCCACCGAGGGCTTCCTCGGCGTGCGCCCGGCGCACAAGTACCTGTTCTACGTGATCCTCTCGCCCGTGGGCGCCTACTTCTCGGGCGGCATGGAGCCGGTGAAGATCTGGGTGGAGCCCAAGTACGTGCGCGCCGCCCGCGGCGGCCTCGGCGCCATCAAGACCGGCGCGAACTACGCCGCGTCGCTCCTCGCCGCCGAGCAGGCGAAGAAGGCGGGCTACGCGCAGGTGCTGTGGCTCGACGCAGCCGAGCACCGCTGGTTCGAGGAGGTGGGCACCATGAACCTCTTCGTGAAGATCGGCGACGAGATCGCGACCGCCCCGCTCGGCGGCAGCATCCTGCCCGGCGTCACGCGCGACACCGTGATCCAGCTGCTCCGCGACTGGGGCATGAAGGTCAACGAGCGCCCGGTCTCCATCGAGGAGGTCGCCACCGCGTCCAGCCGCGGCGATCTCGCGGAGATCTTCGGCACGGGCACCGCGGCGGTCATCTCGCCGGTGAAGGAGCTCGCGTTCCGCGGCGAGAGCTTCACCGTGGGCAACGGCGCCATCGGCCCCGTCGCGCGCCGGCTCTACGACACCATCACCGGCATCCAGGCCGGCACGCTGCCCGACCCGCACGGCTGGGTGCGTACCATCTGATTCGCGCCGAAAGGCCTGCCTCGCACGGGCGCTGCCTTCGAAGGGCGGCGCCCGTCGTGTTTTCGGGCGTCGACCCGCCGGGGCGGGCTGACAGCGGCCTTGGCGGGCGTTAGTGGAAGGCGATGCTCCTTTCACGCCCCTGGGACCGCTTCTACCGCCACGACCGCCCAGCGCCCGAGCGTTTCGACGTGCGCGCGGCCGACGGCGTGCGCCTGGCGATCCACCGCGTGCCGCCGCCCCGCGGCCAGGGGCCCGCGGTCGTGCTCTGCCACGGCCTGTCCACCAACCACCTGGGCCTGCATTTCCCCGGGCGCTCGCTCGCCGGCTGGCTGTCCGCCCACGGCTACGACGTGTACCTGCCCGACCTGCGTGGCGGCGGCGACAGCGATCGCCCGGCGTACTGGGATCTGGACGATCACGTCTACCGCGACGTGCCGGCGATCCTCGACGCGGTCCGCGCGAAGAGCGGCAGGCCGCGCGTGCACTGGGTCGGCCACAGCATGGGCGGCGTCGCGCTCTTCTGCCACGGCATCGCACATCCCGACGCGCCCATCGCGAGCGGCGTCGCCATCGCGTCGGCGCTCGACTACACGGTGGGCGAGAGCGGCTACCGGCGGCTGCTCGCGCTGCGGCCGCTGCTCGAGAAGCTGCCCGGCATCCCGTACGGCGCCGTGGTGCACCTGCTGGCGCCGCTGCTCGCGCGCACGCCCACCGCGATCGACGCGTTCCAGGTCTGGCACGCGAACATCGAGCCGCAGATCGTCCGGCGCCTGCACGCCACCTGCTTCCACACGGTGCCGATCCGCCTGCTCGCCTCGCTCGCCACCACCTTCGAGGAGCGCGGGCTCTGCGACCGCCGCCGTTCGCTCCACTACCTCGAGGAGGCGCAGCGCTACCGGATCCCGACCCGGCTCCTGGCCGGCACCCGCGATCGCCAGGTGGCGGCCGAGGCCGTGGAGGAGACCGCGCGCCGCCTCGGCGCACGCACGGAATTCCGGGTGTTCGGCCGCGATCACGGCACCGCCGAGGACTACGGCCACTGGGATCTCGTGCTCGGCACCCGGGCGCCGCGGGAGGTCTGGCCCCACGTGCTGGACTGGCTGCGCCAGCACGAGATGCCGTAACGCGCTGGCGGCGCCCCGCCCGTGTGTTTACCCTCGGCCTTCGGCCGTCGTGCGTCCGCGCGCACGTTTCGTGCCCGTCCGCCGAAATGCGCGGCGGGCGCCGGCCGTTGGTGCCCCGAGCGAGGTCCGTCCCAACACCCTGGAGGCTACGAGCCCGATGAAATCCGTGCTTTCCGCCGTCCTCCTGGGGATCACCGTGCCGAGCGTGGCCCTTGCCGCGCCGGCGGCAGCGCCCGCTGCCGCACGGGTCGATCGCCAGGAGCAGCAGCTCCACATCCCCTTCGAGAAGTACACGCTGCCCAACGGCCTGGAGGTCATCCTGTCGAAGGACGACCGGCTGCCCGTGGTCGCGGTCAACGTCTGGTACCACGTGGGCGCGTTCCACGAGGATCCGTCGCGCACGGGCTTCGCGCACCTGTTCGAGCACATGATGTTCCAGGGCTCGAAGCACGTGCCCGACGACGCGCACATCGGCATGCTCGAGAAGATCGGCGCCACCGCGCTGAACGGCACCACCAACTTCGACCGCACCAACTACTTCGAGACCGTGCCGTCGCACCACCTCGAGACCGCGCTCTGGCTCGAGAGCGATCGCATGGGCTACCTGCTCGACGCGATCACGCCCGAGAGCCTGAAGACGCAGCAGGAAGTGGTGAAGAACGAGCGGCGCCAGAGCACCGAGACCGCGCCGTACGGCCTCGCCGACGAGAAGGCGTGGCAGGCGCTGTTCCCCGCGCCGCACCCGTACCACGGCGCGGTGATCGGCTCGATGGAGCACCTCGACGCCGCCACGCTCGAGGACGTACAGAACTTCTTCCGCACCTGGTACGCGCCGGCGAACGCCACGCTCGCGATCGTCGGCGACTTCGACGAGGCGCAGGTGAAGGCGCTGGTGGAGAAGTACTTCGGCAGCCTGCCCTCCGCCGGCGAGCCGAAGGTGCACGAGGTGCAGCCGGTTTCACTCGACCGCGAGATCGTGATCCGCCACGACGAGACGGTGGCCACGCTGCCCAAGGTGTCGGTGTCGTGGCTCACGCCCGCGCTGTACGCCGACGGCGACGCCACCGCCGACGTGCTCGCCATGGCGCTCTCCAGCGGCAAGTCGAGCCGCCTCTACCAGGCGCTCGTGTTCGACAAGCGCCTCGCGCAGAGCGTCTCCGCGTACCAGCAGAGCCTGGGCGCCCAGTCGGTCTTCACCATCGAGGCCATCGCCCGCCCCGGCGTCACCACCGATCGCCTGCTCCAGGAGATCGACGCGCAGATCGCGCGGGTGCGCAAGGACGGCGTGCGGCCCGACGAGATCGAGCGCGCCCGCAACAAATTCGAGACCGGCAAGATCGCCGGCCTGCAGTCGGTGGGCGGCTTCGGCGGCAAGGCCGATCTGCTGCAGAGCTACAACCAGTTCCTCGGCGAGCCGGACCGGCTGGCCTGGGATCTCGCGCGCTACGACGAGGTGACGCCGGAGCTGGTGAAGCAGTTCGCCAACCGGCAGCTCGATCCGCAGAAGCGCGTGGTGCTGCACGCGGTGCCTGTGCAGGCCGGCACCGTCGCTGCCGCGCAGAAGGGAGCCAATTGATCATGCGCCATTCGATTCTGGCAGCCACGCTGCTCGCCTTCTTCGCGGGATGCGCCACCACGTCCGCGAGCCAGCCCGAGACGGCGGCGGCGGCGCAGCAGCAGGCGCAGCCGGCGGCCGAGGCGGACGCCTGGCGCGCCACGCCCCCGCAGCCCGGCCAGCCCCCCGATCTCGTCACGCCCACGTTCCAGAAGAAGGTGCTCGAGAACGGCCTCACCGTGCTCGTCGCCGAGCGCCACGATCTGCCGCTCGTCTCGGTGAACGTGGCGTTCTCCGCCGGCAGCGCCGCCGATCCGAACGACAAGGCGGGCCTCGCCGAGGTCACGTACGAGACGCTGCTCGAGGGCGCCGGGCGCTACGACGCGATGGCGCTCGACGAGGCCTTCGCCGACCTGGGCACCTCGCCCTACGTGAGCGTCGGCCACGACGGCGCGATGGTCGGCACGCAGGTGCTCGCCCGCAACGTGGACGAGGCCACGAAGCTCGTCGCGGACGTGGTGCTGCGGCCGCAGTTCCGGCAGGCGTCGTTCGATCGCCGCAAGCAGCTCCAGCTCGGCGATCTCGCCGCGCAGGTGGGCAACCCGCGCTACCTCGCGGGCGAGACCTTCGCCGAGGTCGCGTACGGCGAGGCGCATCCGTACGGCAAGCTCGGCTCGGGCACGCCCGCCTCGGTGGGCAAGCTCACGCTCGCCGACGCGAAGCGCTTCTGGGCGCAGCACACCGGGCCGAAGGCCGCGGCGTTCGTCGTCGCCGGCGACGTGACGATGGAGCAGGCCGAGAAGCTCGCGCGCGCGTACTTCGGCAAGTGGAAGGGCGACGCGAAGCCGATGGCCAAGCCGGGCGCGCCGGCGAGCACCGCGCGCGAGACCGTGACGTTCGTGCCCAAGGCCGGCCTCAACCAGACCGTGATCCTCATGGGCCGTCCGGCCCTCGAGGCGGGCCATCCCGACGAGTACGCGCTCGATCTCGCGAGCACCGTGTTCGGCGGCTTCTTCGGCAGCCGGCTCAACATGAACCTGCGCGAGGCCAAGGGCTACACCTACGGCGCCCGCGCGTACGTGGACGCGCGCCGCGGCGTCGGCCCGCTCGTCGCGTCGTCTGCCGTGCGCGCCGACGTGACCGGCCCTGCGCTGGAGGTCTTCCTCGACGAGCTGAAGGGCGTCAAGCAGCGGCCCATCACCGCCGAGGAGCTCGAGGCGGCGCGCGAGGGGATCATCCGCTCCATCCCCGGCTCGTTCGAGTCGGTCGGCGGCCTCGCCGGCGCTGCGGCCAGCCTGTTCTGGAAGGACGAGCCGCTCGATCACTACGCGAAGATGATCGAGGGGTACCAGAACGCCGACGCAGCGGCGGTGCAGGCGGCAGCGGAGAAGTACTTCGACCCCGCGCACATGCACATCGTGCTCGTGGGCGATCCGCAGGTGATCCGCGAGCAGGTGCAGCCGCTCGGCCTGGGCGAGCTGCGCGAGCGCAATCCGGTGGTGCCGGCGGCGGCGCGCTGATCGCCGCGTCGGCTCAGCGCTTCGGACGCCCGCATCCCCGCAGGATGCGGGCGTTCGTGTTTCACGCTTCCTGCTGCGCAGCGCCGCGCCGGACGTGAGGCGTCCGCCGAGGTGCAGGGCGGCGACGGGCCAAAACTACTGCGGCCTGCCGCCGCGCTGCGGTCCGCCGCCGCCGCTCGTCCAACCGCTCGTTCCTTCCGAGATGCCCGGCACGCGGTAGGCCACGATGCCGTCGCGGCCCCGCGTGATCAGCATGCCGTCGCGGATCACGGAGCGGCCCGCGCCGCCGGCGAGCGCGCAGCTGCGCCGCACGCTGCCGTCCGCGCCGATCTCCGTGAGGACGGTGGTGCTCGTCTCGGTCGCGTAGTCGGCGCTCGTGGCCCGCAGCAGCACGGTGCCGGCATCGGTGAGCAGCAGCTCCGGCGTGGTGCAGATGCCGAGATCCCTGCACACCGCGCGCGACCACGCCGGTGCGCCGTCGTCCAGCGCGTGGAGCGCGAGGCCGTCGTCCACGAGGTAGGCGCGGCTGCCACCGCCCGTGACCGACCAGCTCCCGAGCGGCGGGCCGGAGAATTCGGTCGGCAGATCCGGCAGCTCGTGGAGCACGGCGCCGGAGGCCGCGTCGCGCACCTGCACCGCGCCGTCGCCCCGCACGAAGAGCCTGCCGCCGGCGAGCGCGACCGGCTCGAAGAGGTCGTCCTCGTCCTCCGACTCCGGGTCGATGTGCACCACTTCCGTCAGCCGCCAGCGCTCGCGCCCCTGTGCGTCGACGGCGAACAGGTGATCCACGTGCGTGTCCCCGCGCGGATCGAGGCCCCAGCGCACGTACGCGCCGTCGGCGTCGGCCACGACGAGCGGGTCGGCGACGATCCAGTCGTCGATCTCCGGTGCGCCGCGCGCGCGCACGGCACCCGTGGCGAGGTCGAGCACGAGCAGCTGGAAGCCGCGGCGCTCGCCGCACGTCACGCCCAGGACGGCGAACAGCGCGTCGTCCGAGGCCGCGATCGCGACGGGATGGTCCACGCTGCAGCCCGCGGGTGGACCGATCTGCTCCTGCGTCCACGCCATCGCACCGTCGCGCACGTCGTGGGCCACGAATCGGCCGTGCTGCGCCGAGACGAAGAGGCCGCCGCGGATGAACGCCTCCGCGTCCGCGCCGCCCTGCCAGAGGTTGCAGGGCGTCTGCGCGCGGTAGCGGACGGTGCCGTCGGGCGCGGCGGAGACCAGCGTGCAGTTCAGCGCGGCGTCGATCTCCCGCCAGTACACGTTGCCCTCCGCATCGGCGAGGCCGCGCCAGTCGAGCCCGCCGCGGTCGCCGGGGTCCTGCCACGCGTACGACCAGATCGGCCGCGTGGCCGCATCGCCGCGCGTGCAGCCGGGCAAACAGGCCGTCGCGCAGCGCCTGGCGTCGATCGACTGCAGCGCGGGCCCATCGCCCATGCCGGGCATGCGATCGAGCGCAACCGCGGGCATGCTTCCCGGCAAGGGCGCGATCGGCGGCGCTGCCACCTTCGGCGCCTCCGCCGCCCGCACGTGCGCATCGCGCAACGCATCCCCACCGCAGCCTGCCGCGAGGCAGCAGAGCAGCCAACCCGTCCGACGAACCATCCGCCCGGCCTCCGCCCCCTCGCCCGTGCGAAGGTGGCGACGTGGCGGTCGCGGAGCAATCGCGTCGCGACGCGCCCGGGGCTCCACCCTGCGCGGCTTGCACGAACGCGGCTCTGTCGTAGAGTGCGCCCGATGTCCGAACCCCAGACGCCGTCGTGGCTCCTCATCTCCGTGCTCTTCAGCTCGGTGCCGCTCTCCCCCGCCCTCTCGATGACGCTGCACGAGGCGGCGTGGAACCTGTTGCGCACCGACGGCGGCGTCGGCGACGTGGCAGGCGATCTCGTCTCGGGCAAGGTGCGCAACCTGAAGAAGGACTTCGTGCTCGGCACGCTCGCCGGCCCGGGCTTCGAGGCCGAAATCGACACCGCACACGGCTCGGGACTGGTCCGCTTCCTGCTCACGCGGCAGGGCATCGAGGCGATGAAGATGCGCGAGGAGCGCCCGCGCTACCTCAACTGACGCTCTTCGCCGCGTGGCGATGGCGGCGCGCGTGGCGGCGTGCGCGCTGCTTGCGCCGCGCGCGCAGCCAGCCGGCGGCACCGAGCGCGGCGGCGGCCACCAGCGTGATCGCGGTGAGCCACAGCTTTTCGCCCGAGCGGATCTGGTAGCCGAGCAGCGAGAAGATCAGCACGCCCGGCAGCAGGCCGACGAGCGTCCCCGCGACGTACGCGCCGAAGCGCACGCGCGCCGCCCCCGCCACCAGCCCGATCACCGTGTACGGCGCGGCGGGAAACAGCCGGATCGCCGCCACGCCGAGAAAGCCCGCGTCGCGTAGCGTGCGGTCGAGCGTCTCGAACCCCGGGCCGGCGATGGCCCGCAGCGCCGGTGGACCGATCCGCCGGCCGGCTACGTAGCCCACCGCGGCGGCTGCGAGCGAGCCGCCCAGCGAATAGGCGAGCGCCTCGCCGGGTGGGAACAGGAGGCCCGTGGCGATGATCAGCGGGAGGATCGGAAAGAAGGCGATCCCCGCGCCCGCGACGTAGAGCAGGAGCACGAGCAGCGGCGTCCACCACGCGTGGAGGTACGGCGCCGCTTCGCGCGCGAGGCCGCCCCCCGAGGCGAGGCCCGAGGCCTTCCACAGCAGCGCCGTGAGGCCGAGCACCAGGACGGTGCCACCGATGCGGAGGAAGCGCTGCGTGCGCGCGGACAATGCCACCGACTTCGACCCCGTCGCCGGCGAAGAACGTGCCGGCCCGGGAATCTGCGCACGGTCAGCGCGACGCGCCGATCACGCCGCGGCCGGTCGCCATCACGAGCATCACCGCGCGGGGCGAACCGTCGGCCCCGAGCACCCCCACCGAGGCCGCGCCGTGCGCGTCGATCGACGCATCGATCCGGCGCGCCCCGGTCTCGTCGTGGAGCACGAGCTGCGGCACGTCGCCGGTGGTCACGCGCAGGTCGAGCCGGCGCAGTGCGTTTTCGTCGAAGAGCGACAGCGTCGGGCCGCCCGGATCCTGGCCGAGCGCCGCGCGGAGCCGTCCGGCGGCGTCGAGCAGGTTGAGGGAGACGGTGCCGCCGTGGCCGGTGCTCAGCATCGCCCGCGTGCGCCCCTGCTCGTCGACGATCTCGGCGGCGACCACGCTGCGTCCCTGCGCGCGTGCCGCGACCAGCGCGGCGAGCTCCGCCTCCAGCGCCGCCACCCGCTCCTCGAGCGGGGCGCTCACGGCGTGCTCCCGTCGAACGTGCCGATGGCGCCCTTGCCGTCTGCCGACGCGCCGACCACCGCGCGGAGCTTGCCCTCCGCATCGAACGCCATCAGGCCCACGCGCCCGTCCTCGTCGAGCCGCGCCTGCAGCCGCACGGTCTCGCTCGCGTCGGTGAGCGAGAGGCCCGGCAGGTCGCCCGGCGAGAGCCCCAGCTCGACGCGCGCACGGTTGCCCGCGTCGAAGAACGCCAGCCCCGGCTTGCCGTCCGGCCCCACGGCGAGGCCCACCCGCACCGCGCCGCCGGCGTCGGTCTGCACGAAGCGCACGACGCCGTCCGCGCCGACGCCGAGGGCCGCGCGCACCTGGCCGGCCTCGTCGACGATCTGCAGGTTGCGGGTGCGCACCAGCGCCTCGTCGCGCAGCTGGGCGATCTGCGCCTCCAGCGCCGCGACGCGCGCCGCCAGGTCGTTCGTCTCGCTCATGGGCATGTCCTCGCCGGGCGGCGTGCGGCCGCCTGCCAGAAGAAGCGAGCGCATATGCCACGACCGCCGCCGCGGGGCGAGACTCACCTGCGCGCGTGCCCCAGACGCCGCGGGCGCAGGCCCGGCTCGACGAGCCGGCGCGCCGCGCCCCGCCGCGAGCTCGCGCGCCGCGCGGCTACCGCCAGGGAGGCGACCACTGCCGCGAAAACGCTGCCTCCCCCCGGCCGAGGAGCTCCATGCGCGCGGCGCCCGGCAGCTGCTCCCACGGCGTGGTGAACCGCGACGAGAGCGTGCGGCCACCAGCGAGATGGGCCTCCAGACGGACTTCGACGTGGCGCCCCGCCCCCACGCGGCCCAGCGTCATCATCACGTCGCCCAGCGCGCCGGCGACCTGCTCGCGCAGATCGGGCCGTGCGCCCGCGAATGCCTCTTCGACCGCCTCGGCCGGCTGTCCGACGGCGAACGCCAGCTGCCGCGCCAGGACGCGGTCCATCCACCGATCGATCGCCGAGCGATCGCCCTCCGGCCCCGCGCCGGCTTCCGCCGAAGACCTGCGCACGTAGAACACGCCGGCCGC
>Ga0164243_10010996_pt1 | contig 12953 bp, 11 predicted proteins | sample OricompcompostOP_FD_108781 | JGI IMG/M metagenome (GOLD analysis project Ga0164243, IMG submission 108781) | Organic Plus compost microbial communities from Emeryville, California, USA - Original compost - Organic plus compost (OP) | ecosystem: Engineered > Solid waste > Mixed feedstock >...
GGCCGCCGGGTCGTCGATCACGTACGGCGCGAATTCGAGGCCGAAGAAGCCGGGGCTGGGGCCGCCGCCGTTGATCGTGACGAAACTCGGGAGCGTGCCTTCCGACCCCGACCACCGCCGCGCCATCACGGACCCGAGGGCCGGATAGGCGACGGTCTCTTGCGGCGTGTTGCCGGTGTGGAGGAACTGGTACGCGCGGTCGTGGTCGGCCTCGTTCGAGGTCAGCGAGCGGACGACCGCCAGGTGCTTGGCCTGCGCGGCGAGTTTGGGGAGGTGCTCGCAAATCCGGACGCCGGGGGCCGCCGTCTCGATCGGCTTGAAGGGGCCGTTCGTCGGGGCGTCGGGCTTGGGGTCGAAGGTGTCGATGTGGCTCGGCCCGCCGTTGAGCCAGATCAGCACGCACCGCTTGGCCCTCGGCGCCGGGCCTTCCGCCGCCGCGAGCTGCCGCTGGATCGCGGGGCTGAAGGCGAGCCCGAGCGCCCCCGCCAGGCCCCGGGCGAGGAACGTGCGGCGGCCCGTGCGGGTCGTCATCGCGTTGAGCATGGAACCGTCCTCAAGTGAGTGTGTGAAAATCCGAAAGATTCACCCCGCTTAATGGTTGGTCTGGAATTCCGCGGAGTTGAGCAGCACCCAGAAGACGTCTTCGAAACCCCCCTTCCGGTCTCGGGTCTCAAGCAGAGGGCGAAGGGCCGCGCGTTCGGCTTGGGTCGGCCGGCGCGAGAGGGTCGCCAGGAACGCCCAATCGAGACGCGAGGCGTCGTCCGCGCGGCCGCTCGTCGCGAAGGCGACCCCGGAGCCGAAACGGCACGCCTCGTGGACGAACTCCCCGTTGGCCATCACCAGCGCGCGCTGGAGGGTGAGCGCCCGGTCCCCGAGCATTTCCACCGGCCGGTCGCTCCCTTCTTCCTCGGACTCATCGGCCGCGGGGGCGGTTTTCTCGGCGTCTTTCGGGTCGGGGCATCGGGATGCGTCGGGCTCGCCCCCTTCTTCTTCTGGGGCGTCCTCTCCCTCGGGCGGTTCCGGCGAAGGGCCGTCGTAACCCGTCGCCTGCGCGACCGACGCGAAGAGTTGATCGACCGACAGCGGCCGGGGGGCCGGTCTCGCCCAGGCCGGCTTCACGTGAGCGGCCGACCCCTGGGCGTACGACCGGCTCAAGACGACGACGCGCAGCAGCGCCTTGAGGTCGTGTCCCGTCGCCGAGGCGTCCTGGGCGAGGAGGTCGAGCACCGGGGACGTTTCGGCCTTCGCGTCCCGCGGGTCGAGATTGGGGACGAGCCCGTGGCCGAAGAGTTCGCGCCAGAGGAGGTTGACCAGGTTGCGGGCGAAGTACGGGTTGTCCCTGGCGACGACCCAGTCCGCCAGCGCTTGCCGGCGGTCGTCGGGCGGAACGGCCTTGCCGCCGGGGAGGCGCGGGGCGACGGTCGGCCGTTTCGGCTCGCCTTCGTCCCCTTCGGGGGCGTCCTTGTCTTTGTCGACGTCCGCCTTGTCGTCTTGGGGGGCCGGGCGCGTGAGTTCGCCGCGGCGGGCTTCGAGCACGGCCTTGAGGTCGTCGTCGCCGCTCGCCTCCAGCTTGCGGAGGCGGGCGAAGGCGGCGGCGAGGCCCCAGAAGTCGTCCTGCTTCCAGGCCGTGAACGGGTGGTCGTGGCACTGGGCGCACTGGATCGTGACGCCCAGGAAGCTCTTGCCGACGGCGCCGGCCAGGCGGGCCGGGTCGGCGTCGTAGCGGAGCAGGAAGTTGGTCGGCCCGCTCGAATCCGACGCGCCGGCGCCGGTGAGCAGGTCGCGCACGAGCTTGCCGTACGGGGTCCCCCGGCGGAGCCCGTCTTTGAGGTACGCCCGGAGGACGCGCCCGTCGTATCCGTCGCGTTTGATCGGACGCTCCGCGAGCACCCAGCCCGCGAGGACGTCGGCCCAGTGCCCGGCGAAGTCGTCGGAGTCTAACAGTCGGTCGACCATTTTGACCCGCTTCTGGGGGTCGCGGTCCTCCAGGAAGTCGCGGGCCGTTAAGGCCGGGGGGACCCTGCCGGCCAGGTCGAGCCAGACCCGCCGGAGGAACGTCGCGTCGTCGACGGCCGGCGCGAGACCTTGCCCCCCGATTGCGGCGGCGACGGCCGCGTCGAGCCGTTCCCCGACCTCCCGGGCGTTCCGTTCCACGCCCAACGCCGGCGCCGTCGCGGCGAACAGGAGTAACCCCGTCATGCGGATTCGAGTGCCCATCCGGTCCTCCCCTTTCGGCCCAGTGGCCCGCCGCGCCCGGCCCCTTGTGCCGGGCGTCCGACCCATTCGACCCGCGCCGGCCCCGGATATTCCGGGGCGCGGGCCGACCGGCCCGGGAAAAAATATTTTCGGGACCGTCTGGAATAACGGCGGGTCGGCCCGGTCTAATCCCGTTGATGCCGACCCGTACCGACGCTCAAACCGGCCCGGCCGCGGGCGAGGACCCGTCCGTCCTCGATTCCGAATGCGCCCGACTGGTCTCCGAGTTTCGGCGCGGGAACCTCGACGGTTTTGACCGCCTTGTCGCGCTGACCGAGCCGAGGGTCCGCCGTCTGATCGGCCGACTGGTCCTCTCCCGGCCCGACGTCGATGACTTGGTCCAGGAGACGTACCTCCGCGCCTGGAAGTCGCTCGGCGGGTTCCGGGGGGAGAGCCGGTTCTCGACCTGGCTCTTTCGGATCGCGGTCAACGTGACCCGCTCGTGGCAGCGCGCCCGGCCGGCGGCGTTACCCCTCCCGGGAGACGACGGGCTGGCGTCGCGAACCGCCCCCGGGCTCGCCGAGGGCTCGTTGATCGACGCCTACGAGCAGGCGCTGGCCGGGCTCGCGCCCGACCTCAGGACGACGTTCGTCCTCCACGAGGCCGAAGGGCTCAGCTACCAGGAGGTCGCCGACGCCGTGGGTTGTCCGATCGGTACGGTGATGAGCCGCCTCCACCGCGCCCGGCAGCAGATCCTCGCCGGGCTCCGCGATCGGCTCGAGGAGTTGACCCCATGAACGAGTCACAACGGCTCCGCCTCGAACGCGACTTCGACGGCGAACTCCCCGCGGCCGAGCGGGACGGCCTCCGCCGCGAACTGGCCGACGACCCCGAGGCGTCGCGCCACCTCAACCACCTCGCCGTCCTCCGCACGTTGGCCCGGGCGCACGACCCGGCCGGCCGTCCGTCGGTCGCCGGGCCGATGGTCGTCGCGTTCCGCCCCGCGCGCCGACGCTTCCTCCGGCTCGCGGTTCCGGCCGCCGCGGCCGCAAGCCTCGCGCTCGCTTTGACCGTTCCGTGGGGGCGGCAGGCCGCTCGCAATCCCGCCCCCCCTCGGGTCGCGTCGCCCCCGCCGGCCGCGGTCGTCGTCCGACCGGTCAGGCCCCTTTCCCTCCCCAGGACGCCTTTGGAGATCGAACTGATCCGCCTGGCGAACGCCCCCGCGCGGGGGCCGGAGCGGGCGGCGCGCGCCGTCTTGTCGCGGAAGGGCTCGTCCCAACGCCGCCCGGCCTCGCGCGAGATCCTGGCGCTCGAACTGGCGAACGGTTCGCCGCGCGCGGCCGTCACGCTCCCCAAGGCGGCGGTTTCCCCGGGCGCGTCGGCCCCGGGGCCGATCCGGAGGCCGCTGACGCCCCACCGCCCAACCGCCCCATCCGGTCCGCGGGCCTGACCCGCACCCAGGGTATTTTCTCCGATGACCAAAACCGCCGCCGTGCTGACCGCCTTCCTGTTCACAACGTTCGCCGCGGCCGACCCCCCCGGCGGGCCGACCGCCGCGCGCCCGGCCGACCACCTGGCCGAGGCCCGGGCGCTGACCGACCGCGAGAGCTGGGAGGAGGCCGCCGCGAAGTTCCGCGCCTTCCTCGACAAGAGCCCCGACTCCCCCCTCGCGTCCGAGGCCCGGTTCTGGACCGGCTATTGCCTGGAGAAGCTCGAAGACTATGACCGCTGCGTCGACGTCCTAAAACCGTTCATGACCACCCTGGCCGCCGACACCTGGGCCGACGACGCCCTCCTCAAGCTCGGCGCCGCGTACCGCGGCCTCGACCGGGACCAGGAGGCCCTGGCCGTTTGGAAGCGTCAGATCGAGAAATACCCGGATTCTGTTTGGAGGACCGAGGTCTACCTCAACATCATCGACGTCCTGTTCCACGACGCCAACGACCTCGTCGAATGCCTCGCCTACTGCGAGCGCGTGACCAAGGAGGTCCACGACCGCGAGAGCACCGGCGAGGCCCGCTACCTCGGCGCCTACTGCCTCAACGCCCTGCGCCGGTTCGACGAATCGAAGGCCTGGGCGGACCGCTTCTTCGACCCGGAGAGCCCGTTGGAGGAGGCCTGGCGCCGCCTGCTCGCCGCCCAGCGCGACCTGCTCGGCGGCCGCCCCGAAGCCGCCCTCGCCTCGGTCGACGCGCTCGACGACGACTTCCCCGACCTCGACCACGACGCGCGCCAGGACCTGCTCGTGCGCACCTGTTACGTCCTCCGGTTCAACGGCCGGGCCGACCGCGCCCGCGGCCTCCTGCTCGAAGAACTGCGGAATTCCGCAGGCCGCCCCGAGGACGAGATCGACTCGCTCGTCGACGAACTGAGCGACCTCTTCGGCGAGGACCGCCGCCCCGATTACTTCGACGCCCTCAAGAAGCTGGGCGACGCCCCCGAGACCCCCCTCGTCGTCCGCGTGGTCGCGCGCGAGCGCCGCGCCCAGGCCCTGCGCGAGGTCGACGCGGCCCTCGCGGAGTCGAGCCTGCGCGACGCCGTCCGCGGCGAGCCGACCGAGTACGGCCGCGTCCGCGCCGCCAAGCAACTGTCCGAGATCCTCGCCCACGACCGCGACGACCGGCCCGCCGCCGCCCGCGTGCTCGAAGACCTCCTCCCTCGACTGAAACGCCGCGACCTGATCCACCAGGTCCGCACCGCCGCCGACGAACTCCGCGCCCCCAAGCCCTAGTCGCCACCAGGGCGGCGGCCCGGAGATTCGCGCCTTTCAGGGGCATGCCGCGTCTCCAAGCTCGGGGTGGTCATCGCAATCGGAAGTCGACGCGAGGCGTCCCCGTGTCCGTGCGGCGGCCGTAACGGGCGGGAGACGGCGGCGTCTGCTGTTACGGAGGAGCGGACCGCCTCGCCGCACGCGCACGGGGGAAAGACCAAGGGTTTCACCCGGGTTCGGCCGACGGGGTTCGTCCGCGCGTCTCGCCGGAACGGGCCGGTCGAGGTCGAGCCGGTATTGATTCGCTGTACCACTCCCCGGTGTCCCCGGCCATGCCGTCCGGGCCGCATCCGTTGGGCGGGAAAGAAGAATCGAGCCCTTCGCGCGGCATACCCCTGCCGGGCCTCCTCCGGTACCTGGACGGCGGCGCGAAGTCGTCCGCCGCTGGCCGTACGTGCTCGACCGCTTCGCGCGGCTTCGTCGGGCTTAGGATTCCTCCAAGGTGGCCTTCCAGGCCTTGGGGGGGACAGGCCGCGGATCGGGGACTGTTGCTTTTTCGCCCCTCGACGCGTTCAGAAAGCGAGTCACGACCCCGACGGCCGACTCGTACGTGACCTAGGTTAGAGCTAGGGTGCGAAGTCGCACCGGGGCGCTGCATGCCATCCCAAAAGGCTTGGACCCATGCTTCGAAACAAAGCGTGGCGGCCGCGCAACCGGCGTGGTGCCGCGGCGGTCGAGATGGCCATAACGATGATCCCCCTCTCAATGGTCGTCATGGGGATCATCGAGTGCGGCCGGTTGATGACCGTCCAGGAAATCGCCGTTAACGCCACCCGCGAGGGGGCGAGGCTTGCCGCACTCAGCGGGTCGACGGTCGGTACGAGCACGAGCTCGGGGGCGACCGAGGTGAACTACCGCGTCCGGTCCTACTTAACCGCGGCGGGCATCCCGACCGCGGCGGCCACCGTCACCATAACCGACCTCGACCAGCCCTCGATCACGGACCTGACCGCGGCGAGCGCGGGCGACCGGATTCAGGTCGGCGTGAGCATCCCGTTCAGCTCCGTCGCGCTGACCTCCCCCTGGTTCTTCGGTAACGTCAGCATCCAGTCGACCAGCGTTATGCGGAAGGAAGGCCCCTGACGGCATCGGACCCGGGCGGGCGCCTACTGAGGGTGGGGAACTATGGTGCGAGCGACGACGGTTCGGTTGAGGCGGCGACGCAAGGGGGCGGTGGCCCCCCTGATGGGGTTCCTCCTGGTCTTCATCGTCGGGCTGCTGGCGATGTCCGTGGACCTGGGGCGGACGGCGGTGGTGCGGGCGCAGTTGCAGAACGCGGCCGACGCCTCCGCGATGGCCGGCGCGACGGCCCTCGGGACCGACAACCTGATCCGCGCCAACCCGTCGCAGTCCACCGACATCGCCTCCGCCCGCTCGCTCGCCCAGAAGTTCGCCCAGGCCAACGGCTACGACCTCAACGGCACGATGAGGGTCGTCCTCGACCCGAACAACGACGTCACGGTCGGCAGCCTCGGCACGCCGGGTAACCTCGCGTTGGCCCTCTCGACCACCGCGTCGCCGTTCAACTCCGTACAGGTCCAGGCCAAGGTCGACGGCGCGCACGGGGGGCTGCTGCGCTTCTTATTCGCCCCGGTGCTCGGGCAGAATTCGACGGCGGTGCAGGCCACCGCGACGGCGACCGTGCAGCTCTTCGAGGTCTCCTCGCTCCAGGCCTTGCAGGGCGCGTACGGGCCGACCCTGCCGATCACCATGTCGTACACCGACTGGTATCAGATGGTCACCAAACAAACGGGCCGAGACAACTACGCCTACGACCCGGCGACCGGCGTGACCGCGGGCTCGGACGGCCTCCAGGAGCAGCAGCTCTACCCCGGCAGCAACGTCTCGTCGAGCAACAACGGCCTGATCCAGTTCGGCACCGGTAGCCGGAGCAACGCGGTGCTCAGGAGCCAGGTCGTCAACGGGCCGACTTACAACGAGATGATCGCACAATGGCCGCCGAGCGGGGCCCCCCCGTGGGGCGCCAACCACCAGTTCACCATCGGCGCCGACCCGGGCTGGCGGGCGACCACGTTCAGCGACCTCGCCACCGTGGCGGCCAGCGGGCGGGCCCGGATCATCCCGATCAACGACGGGACCCCGCCCGGCAACGGGGCGAACGGCACCTACACGATCGTGGCCCTGGCGCCGGTGCGGGTCGTCTTCTCACAAAAGGGGGGCAAGAGCAGCGGTTACGCCCTGGTCCAGCCGGCCGTGATCAACGACCCGACGGTCATCCCCAGCACCACCAAGGTCGTGACCAGCGGGCAGGGCGGCGTCCCCGTCGTCCGCCTCAGCCGCTAACCTCTGAAGTGATGTGGGTTCCCGCCCGCCGGCGGGCGTTCCGCCGTGGACCGAGCCGGTCCCTAACCGCTCCGGGCCCCGAACCCGACCGACCTCCTGGCTTTCCTTGGAGTTAACATGAGACGCTCTCGGCAGATGACGACGCGTCTTGCCCTCCTGTGCACCGCCCTCGTGATCAGTGCGACCTTCCCGGCGTCCGCCGACCAGCCGAACCTCTCGCTCGCGGACCGGGTCGAGGAGGACTGGGTTCTGGTGGTCGATGACACGGTCTCGACGGACGGGCCCCAGCTTAACACCGTGATGTGCCCGGTCGGCGACCTCTCCCAGCCGGCGGTGGTCCTGGACATTAACTACCGCCACGTCCCCTCCTACCAGCCGGGGGGCCTCCAGGTCCTCGGCTACGGCCAGGCCGGTATTTTCAACTCGAACACGGTGACGACCCTGCCCCTCAGCCTGGCCAACGAGACGATCCGCTGGACCCAGCGCATGACCCTCTCCGGGGGGCAGGTTAACTACCTCATCCCCGCGATGTCGTCGACGACCTGGGGGACGTCCACCAACAACACCGTGCTGTTGTCGTTCGACTCGTCCGCCACATCGCTGTCGGGCTACGACCCGTCCTCCTCGGCGTCGAATTCGGGGGGCGCGTGGAAGACGCAGGGCTTGAAGTCGCTGACGCTCGTCCAGGTTCGGTACTACCAGGGCGATACGCTCCTGTATACCGACAGCACGTCGCGCCCCGTCGATTGCACCAAGTCGTTCACCCGCCCTTGAGCGGCTGCGTGTTGAAGCCGCGGCTCGGCCGATAGCGCGGCCGAGCCTACCGCGTGGGGGGCGCGGTGAACCCCCGGCTCTGTGCGAGCGAGGCGGGGCCTTACCCCGCCAGTGCCGTAGGCTGGGAGTAATTCCCTCGACCTCCGGTTTCCACCACCGGCGGCTTTTGCGCGTCGCCTGCGCCGCCGGTGTCGCGCGAGGCCGCATCGACGGGCAATATAACCTCGGCTGTGCGGCCCGATGCCCCGGGGTTCGACGCCTCGGTCTTTTGCGAGTTCCGCCCCCTCGTTGGCTCGGCCGAAGAGAGGCCCCTGGATCGATGCCCGCGACACGGCCGAACTCGCCGCCGCGCCCTCGGCGGTTTGGCCGGAGTGGCGCCGGTTTGGCTCCACGGGCACGGCCGGTCCGACCGGGTCGACCGGTATGGGCGGCGCCCGGAGCCGTCCCGACTCCCGGGGCCCGAGGGAGCCCGCTTGTCCCTCGCGCGGCAAACCCACCGGGCCGGCTCGGCCGGCCAGGTCAGGCCGCGCCGCACCCCTCGCAGCCACGGTGTCAGGGCTTTTTCCGCAAGGCGCGACGGACGGTCTCGTACGAGATCGACTCGACGACCCCGAGTTCGACCAACCGCTTGGCCAGGAGTCGGAGCGACCAGCGGGCCGCGCCCTTCGGTGGTCGGGAACTGGCCAGGGCCATCAGCCGGGCCTCCACCTCCCCGCCGAACTTCGGCGGGGGAGGCGCCTTGACCCTGGGCTTATGCTCGAGCAGCGAGAGCGGACCGCGTTCGACGGCCTGTCTGCGCCACGACTCAAGGCACCGCGTGGTCACGCCGTACGCCTCGGCGGTCCGCTGGTCGGTCCAGGCCGGGCCGTCGGGCCCTTGATCGGATTTGAGCAGCGCCTGGGCCCGCCGGATCTTCCAACCGGCGGCGTTGCCCTTACGCACGAGGCGGTCCAGTACGGCCCGCTCCTCCTCCGTCAGCTTCAGGACGTATTTCTTGGCCACATCCCATTCTCCCCGGCTGAAAGCGCCGGCCCAGGGAGGTTAGTGTACGCGAATGATACAACGCGATATTCAATACCTATAGCGGTTGTAAAACAGCATAATCCTAATAGACTTAATATGAGTTTCCCATGGGCTTGCGGCTCGCCCACTCAAACACGAGCTTTGACGCCGTGCAGAAGATGCTGCTTCCCCGGGAGGGGGCTTCCGGGAAGAACGAATGGCCACGCCGGTATTTTGGAAGGGCGCCCGGAACAGGTTCTGCACGAAGAGGAGCAAGATCGCCGGTGCCGCCGTGGCCAGCGCAAGGGGCGGTGTTCACAAAACGAGCGGGTCCGGTCGACAAGCCGCCGGGCTAATCCGCGGCACCAGCGCCGGCAGGGCGACCTGCGTCTGCCATGAGGCGGGGCAGGCCCAAGGGGCGACGCGGTATCCGTTGTGCCGGCCCTCGTCGGAAGTGTCCGACATGCCGCTCCGGGCCCGCGCCATCCGGCCCGCTCAGTCGCGCCGGAGCAGCGGCTGGGTGCTGCAACGGAACGCGCCGCCGAACGAGCGGCTGATTTGGTAGTCCACGTACTCCACGTCGATCCCGAGGCGTTGCAACCGCTCGCCGATGTGGCGAAACGCCGGATCGGTTACGTAAACGCCAGGATTGATGGGGAGTCCGTTGGTGGCGAGGTTCGTGGCCTCTTCGAGAGAAACGGGGATTTTGACCCAGGACTTCAACCCGGTAGGAATGCCATCAAGCAGCGCCTCCTCGCAGACGACCATCAAGCCCTCGCGGACCAACCCCAGCGCGCAGTCGAGGTGCAGGACGTTGGGCTTCAGGCGAACGACCTCGACGGTGTAGCCCGACGGCGACAGCAGCTTGCTAAGCCACCGCGCCCCCAGCGCATTGGACGCAAGCCCTGAAGTGCCGACGAACACGTGCTTCCCGAGCACCAGGACGTCGCCGCCTTCCAAAAACGGCCCGGGGCCGAGCGTATCGTCGTCCGCGGCGGCGATCTCGGGGCGCGGCGTCGCGACATAGGTGCATTGGGCGGGATAAACGCGCTCCGTAATGATGTCGCGCACCGGGAGCACTTCCCGACGCCGGTGCAAGAACCGGAGCGACCCTTCAATCACCACGCCCCCGATCGTGAAGAAAGGGTCGCGCACGAAGAAGTTGCTATACCCGTCGCCTCCAGCGGCCGCTTTCTCCGCGGCCGTTAGCATCCTGGGCCGCAACACCTCCACCCCGTGCTTGCGCAGCACGTCCCCGAAATTGTCCCGCTCCTTCTCCCAGGCCAACTGCCGCTCGGGGTAGGCCTCCCTGAAATCCCCCCCGACGGTCAGGTTTTGCGAGCCGCCGGGGGGCAGGAAGGCCGTACCCTTCCCTTCCAGCATCGCTTTCGAGATGGCCACCTCGGACCGCGTCAGGACGACGGTGCGCAGCGGGGCGAATTCGCTCTCGACGAAGACGTCACTCATGATTCGGTCAGCCTCCCTTGCGGCGGCGACACCGCTTCGACGGTAGGAGGAACCCCTTCATCCTCGCAAGCTCGGCCAGACCGAGTTCGACGAGCTTCGAGTGCGTCGACCCCTCGACCGCGGCGAACTCCGCGAGCCATTAGAGTCACTGCACAATAAGATTTCTTCGGCCGGGGGCGTAGTTTTCGCCGCCGGTCTTCGCTCCGGCATACATCAGGTTGTGGGGGCCGGCGACGTTCTTCACGATCGGCGTGTGCCGCCGGCCCGGGTTCCGATACCGCTCGACGGCGATCCGCCAGGCCCTCATCTCGCCGATGCCGTGCTCGGCCACGATCCGTCGCCGGGACACCCGCCGGTCCCTCGCCTTTTGAGGCGCCGTTCGCTCGCCGCCCCGGGGCTTGCGGGCGGGCGTCTCCAGCGGCGTGCCGAGGTAGGCGGCGTCCCCGGTCCGCCTCGCGTCGGGCGGGCACACCGCCCGGGTCCGGTCGTACACCTTCTTGTCGTGGACGCTCCCCGGGAACGACACGGACACGGCGGCGATCCGCAGCCACCGGGGCTTCTCGCCGGGCCCGGGCGGCTTGGTGCGGCGGGCGGTGACCACCTGGTTCTTGATCGTGTGCCGCCCCTTCTTGCCCGAATCGTACCCCCGCTGCCCCTCCGTGGGCCGGCGGGTGGGCCGTTCGGTGGCGTCGAAGAACAGCTCACTCATCCCCTCCGGGTCGAGCCGGACGCGCCGCTCGGGGATGCGGAAGATGCCGGCCAGGGGCGGCCGGAGCGGGTTGATGTTGCGGCCCACCGCCGAGTCGTCGTCCCCGAAGAGGAAGCCGAGGAGGGCGTGGGTGGCGTAGGTGCGGTAGTACATCAGGAGCGTCAGCAGGCGGTCGGGCGGCGGCAGGGCGTGCTTGCGCCCGGCCCCCGGCTTGCGTCGGCGGCCGGGGCGGTCCTTGCGCCGGGCGTCGGCCTGTTCGTAGCGGGGCGTCAGGTCCGCCAGCAGCTCGTCGAAGACGAGCGGCGTGATCCCGGTCAACCGGCGGAAGGCGCGTGGGGACCGGCGCAGGCGTTCGGTATGGCTCATCCCGCCAACCTACCAGGCCGGTCGGCTATTGTGCAGCGACTCTAATCAGTTGTGTCGACCCTCCCGTCGGGTCGCAATGGGTTCTTGGCTGAACCGTCCATGTTAACTCTTGCTTTGAATATCAAAATGTATAGTCAACCCATAGGGTCAAATAGTCCATGTCTTTCCCGGGCGGTGTCTCCTTGAGGAACGGTCCAGCGAAAAAATGGACATAACTCGTGATTATCGTAGTATGCTTGGTCGCGTTCCAGGTCAGCGTGAGTGAAGGCGAACTGCCGACGTACGGTTGTCGGCTCAATTGCCCGGTCCGGATCGGTGGACCGACGAACGGCCCGTAGATCCCGTCCTCCAGGCTCTCGCGCCAGATGAACGCCCAGTCCGCCTTGAGATTCACGCGATCGCCGAAGCGGACATCGGCGAACGGATGCACCTGGATGAAGTTCGCCGGGCCGATCGGGTTCGCAAGGTTGAGGTAGGCCCCCGTGGGGAACATGGGGTTGAAGGTCTGGAGGTTCGGCGATCGCGGGTTCCGGTCGCCACTGGTGATGTCGGCCACGAGGCCGACGCGGGGGCGGAGCGGCAGTTGGTCGAAGTTGTACCGGGTCGCCGAGGCGACCGCCCACGCTTCGATACTCCCGCGCCCGAACCGGCCGAACTGCCAGAGGGCCTCGAGATTGTACTCCCACGGCATCGGCTGGCCCCAGAGACGCGTCCCCAACGAGTTGCGTAACTCGTACGCCGTGCTCAGCGCGGGCGTCGCCTTGTCGTAAGTCGCCTGGGTGTTCTCGTAACCGAGGTAGTAGAGGTCCGCATGGCCATCCGGCAGCGGGGCCAAGGGGCGGACGGCATAGACCCCCCACAGCGAGAGGTTGGGATAGGGGACATCATCGAATACGCCAGGGCGGTTGTTGACCGGCTTGGACCAGAACCCGTCCACCGACCAGTCCCCGAGCCGGAACAGGAGTCGCGCCGCGTCGAACGAGCGACGCAGGTTGACGCCCTCCCGCACGTCGATGAGGCGGCCCGAGCCGTAGGACATCTCCTGCCGGCCCACCCGCCAGGTCAGAGTATCCTCCTCGCCCAGGTTCTGCACGATATCGAGGAATGCCTGGTGGGCGTCGAAGACGTTCTCCTCGACGTCGGGGAGGGGGCCGCCGATCCGCCCGTTCTCCAACCCGCTCACCAACTGCCCGAAGAACCGAACCTTCGGTCCGAAGTGGAAGTCTCCGTGGATCAGGTAGCGCTGATCCAGGTAGGGGTTGGGGCCGGGCGTCGTCCCAAAGCCGAAGTTGTTGTAGAATTGAAAGCGCGGCCGAAACTGGGCCCCGAAGGACATGTACCAACCCTCTCGGCCCCCGAACGGGA
>Ga0164243_10010997_pt1 | contig 12953 bp, 18 predicted proteins | sample OricompcompostOP_FD_108781 | JGI IMG/M metagenome (GOLD analysis project Ga0164243, IMG submission 108781) | Organic Plus compost microbial communities from Emeryville, California, USA - Original compost - Organic plus compost (OP) | ecosystem: Engineered > Solid waste > Mixed feedstock >...
AACCACCGGGGCATCCCGGCAGGCCAATTGAGAAGGAACCGGATCGATGATCCAGATGCAATCCAATCTTGATGTCGCTGACAACAGCGGCGCCAAGCGCGTCCAGTGCATCAAGGTGCTCGGCGGCTCGAAGCGTCGTTTTGCCGGCGTGGGCGACATCATCGTCGTCTCCGTCAAGGACGCCGCGCCGCGTGGCCGCGTGAAGAAGGGCGACGTGCACCGCGCCGTGATCGTGCGCACCGCCAAGGACGTGCGCCGTCCCGACGGCAGCGTGATCCGCTTCGACGGCAACGCCGCTGTGCTGGTCAACAAGAATGCGGAGCCGATCGGCACCCGTATCTTCGGCCCGGTGGTCCGCGAACTGCGCGCGAAGAACTTCATGAAGATCATTTCGCTTGCTCCCGAGGTGCTGTGATGAGCGCTGCCAAGATCAAGAAGGGTGACACGGTCGTCGTGCTCGCCGGCAAGGACAAGGGGCGCACCGGCACGGTCGCCCAGGTTCTGCCGAAGGCGGACAAGGTGATCGTCGAGGGCATCAACATCCATGCCCGTCACCGCAAGCCCGACCAGGCGAACCCGCAGGGCGGCATCGACCGCAAGCCGGCGCCGCTGCACATTTCCAACGTCGCGATCGCCGTCGGCGGCCAGGCCACGCGCGTCCGCTTCGAGGAGCGCGACGGCAAGAAGGTCCGCGTCGCGGTCAAGACCGGGGAGGTCATCTGATGGCTGACAAGTATATCCCGCGTTCCAAGGCGCTCTATGACGAGAAGATCGTCAAGGCCATGACCGAGAAGTTCGGTTACAAGAACGTCATGGAAGTGCCCAGGATCGAGAAGATCACGCTCAACATGGGCGTGGGCGAAGCGACCCAGGACAAGAAGAAGGTCACCTCGGCCGCCGAGGAGATGGAGCTGATCGCCGGCCAGAAGCCGGTCATCACCAAGGCGAAGAAGTCGATCGCGCAGTTCAAGCTGCGCGAGGGCATGCCGATCGGCTGCAAGGTGACCCTGCGTCGCGAGCGCATGTACGAGTTTCTCGACCGCCTCGTGACCATCGCGATGCCCCGCATCCGCGACTTCCGCGGCCTCAACCCGAAGAGCTTCGACGGGCGCGGCAACTATGCCTTCGGCATCAAGGAGCAGCTCATCTTCCCGGAGATCAGCTACGACAAGATCGAGAAGATGCGGGGCATGGACATCATTGTGACGACCACGGCCAGGACGGACGACGAAGCGCGCGAACTGCTGCGCCTCTTCGGTTTCCCGTTCCCGGTCGAGGCCGAGCAGCAGGCTGCCTGAGCGTGGCCGGACAGACATTTTAAGGAAGAGAGCTTAAGTCCATGGCGAAACTGAGTTCGATCAACAAGAATGAGCGCCGCAAGAAGCTGGTGAAGAAATATGCCGGCAAATATGCGCGTCTCAAGGCAATCGCGAATGACGAGACGGTGGACGACACCGATCGCCTGATGGCGCGCCTGAAGCTGGCCGAGATCCCGCGCAACGGCAACCCGACGCGCGTGCGCAACCGCTGCGAGCTGACGGGCCGTCCGCGCGCTTATTATCGCAAGTTCCGGCTTTGCCGTGTCCAGCTGCGCGATCTGGCCAACAAGGGCCTGATCCCCGGCGTCACCAAGTCGAGCTGGTAAGGAATCGAAGCGATGGCATTGACCGATCCCCTGGGTGACCTGCTCACCCGCATCCGCAACGGCCAGCGGGCCCGCAAGGACAGCGTGGTTTCCCCCGCGTCCAAGCTGCGCGCGCGCGTGCTCGACGTGCTTCAGCGCGAGGGCTATATCCGCGGCTATTCCGAAGAGCAGCTCGCGGGCCATCCGGGCCTGCGCATCGAGCTCAAATATTTCGAGGGCGAGCCCGCGATCAAGCATGTGGCCCGCGTCTCGAAGCCCGGCCGCCGCGTCTATTCGGGCTCCAAGGAGCTGCCGATCGTGCGCAACGGCCTGGGCATCACCATCGTCTCGACGCCGCGTGGCGTGCTCTCGGACACCGAGGCCCGCGACCAGAATGTCGGCGGCGAAGTGCTGGCGGAGGTGTTCTGATGAGCCGCATCGGCAAGAAGCCGGTCACCATCCCTTCGGGCGTGACCGCGACGATCGAGGGCGGCCAGCTCTCGGTGAAGGGCCCCAAGGGCACGCTGGCCATGCCGCTGGCGGACCTGGTGAGCTATGCGATCGAGGATGGCAGCATCAGCGTGCAGCCGGCCAACGGCTCCAAGCAGGCGCGCGCCTTCTGGGGCATGCAGCGCACCCTGGTGCAGAATCTCGTCACCGGCGTGACCGAGGGCTTCTCCAAGAAGCTGCTCATCACCGGTGTCGGTTATCGCGCCAATGCCCAGGGCAAGACCCTGAAGCTGCAGCTCGGCTACAGCCATGATGTCGATTTCCCGGTGCCCGAGGGCATCGAGATCAAGACCCCGGACAATACGACGGTCGAGATCAGCGGCATCGACAAGCAGAAGGTCGGCCAGGTGGCTGCCGAGATCCGCCGCTGGCGCAAGCCGGAGCCCTACAAGGGCAAGGGCATCAAGTATGACGGCGAGTTTATCTTCCGCAAAGAAGGCAAGAAGAAGTAAGCCATGGCGAAACTCTCTCTCTTCGAGCGGCGCGCGCGCCGCGTCCGCACCGCGCTCAAGGCGCGCGCCAATGGCAAGCCCCGCCTCAGCGTGCATCGCTCGGGCCGGCATATCTACGCCCAGGTCATCGACGACGCGGCCGGCAAGACGCTCGCCGCCGCCTCGACCCTGGACAAGGATGTGCGCGGCACGACCGGCGCCACCGCCGCGGCGGCTGCCGAGGTCGGCAAGCGCGTCGCCGCGGCGGCGACCAAGGCCGGTGTCACCAAGGTCGTGTTCGACCGTGGCGGCTTCCTTTTTCATGGCCGCGTGAAGGCGCTGGCCGACGCCGCCCGTGAGGGCGGACTGGAGTTCTGAGCATGGCAGACGAAACCGAGATCGAAGTCGGCGCGGCGCCCGCAGTCGAAACCGAGGCTCCGGCCCAGGAACATGAAGGCCGTCGTGGCCGCGGCCGTGGCCGTGGCGGCGAGCGCGGTGAGCGGGGCGGCCGCGGCCGTCGCGACGACCGTCGCGGCCGCAACAATGACGAGGATGGCGGCGAGGAATTCGTCGAGAAGCTCGTCCATATCAATCGCGTCTCCAAGACGGTGAAGGGCGGCAAGCGCTTCGGCTTCGCGGCGCTGGTCGTCGTGGGCGACGGCAAGGGACGCGCGGGCTTCGGCCACGGCAAGGCCCGCGAGGTGCCCGAGGCGATTTCCAAGGCGACCGCATCGGCCAAGAAGGCCATGGTGCGCGTGCCGCTCAAGGAAGGCCGCACGCTCCATCATGACGGCCGCGGTCATTTCGGCGCCGGCAAGGTGACGGTGCGTTCGGCTCCGGCCGGCACGGGCATCATCGCGGGCGGCCCGATGCGCGCCGTCTTCGAGAGCCTGGGCGTTGCGGATGTGGTGACCAAGTCGGTCGGCACGTCGAACCCCTACAACATGATCCGGGCGACCTTCGCGGCCCTCAAGGAACAGACGAGCCCCAAGTCGGTGGCGCAGCGTCGCGGCAAGAAGATCGCCGAGCTGCTCCGTCGCGGCGGCACGCCCGCCGAGGTCGCCGAGGCCGACGCCGAAGCGATTGCGGAGTAACTGACATGGCCAAGATCAAGCTGAAGCAGATCGGATCGCCGATCCGCCGCCCGGCCGCCCAGGAGAAGATCCTGATCGGCCTCGGCCTCGGCAAGATGCACCGCGTGGTCGAGCTGGAGGATACGCCCGAGGTTCGCGGCGCCATCCGCAAGCTGCCGCACATGGTGGAAGTCCTCGAGGACTGAACGGGGCCGGAAGCCGGGGGAGCGGGATGGCGCTGATACGTGAACTGGTGACGATCGTTTCGGCGACGCCGCCAGTTCGCAGTCTCGGCGCTCTCGTTCGCCGGCGGCTTCGAAAATGGCCCGGGCTCGACGGCTACGAGAAAAAGGCCACCAGCAAGTTTATCGGACTTTTCGCGATCGGGGAGCGCTCCACGATCGCGATTTTGCGTAATGGCATCAAGGTTCGGGTGAACACCGACGATCTGGTCGGCCGCGTTCTCTATGCCATGGGGGATTATCAGCCCCGGGTGAGCTGGGTCATCCGTCAGCTTCTCGCACCCGGCGACATCGTGCTCGACATCGGCGCGAATGTCGGATGGTTCGTCGGCACGGCGGCGCCGCTGGTGGGGCCCACCGGCCGCGTGGTGGCCTTCGAACCGCAGCCGGCCATTGCCGCGATGCTGCGCGAGACGATCGCCATCAATGGCCTCGACCATGTCGAGCTTCATCAGGTCGCCCTTTCCGACAAGGACGGGGAAGCGACGTTCCACGTCATGAAGGGCAATAGTGGCGCGGCACGCCTTGGCGGGGCGTCCTTCGAGGGCGACTGGGCACCGCTCACGGTGCAGACGCGCAATGCCGCCGAGGTCCTGGCCGAACTTCGGCTCGGCCCGGTCCGCATGATCAAGATCGATGTCGAAGGGCATGAGGAGACAGTTATCCGGGCGAGCCAATCCTATCTGGACCGGAACCCGCCCGACATCGTCCTCTTCGAGAGCCTGTTCGAGCGCCAGACATTCTATGAGCGGCCGCTCGTCCGGCTTCTCAGGTCCATGGGCTACCGGTTTTTCGAATTCGAGCCGGCCCGGCTTGAGGTCCGGTTGCGCGAGGTGCCGGCGGACGGCGGCGGCACGGGCTTCAGCAATGATTTCGTCGCCCTGCGCGAAGGCGACCGATTCGAAGCGGATCTGCGCCGGCTCGGTCTGGGCAGCGCGGCGCTGGCCCGCCCGGCCGGATCGACCTCCGGCAATATCGAGTGAGCGCGGGCGGGAAAGCGGCCGCATTGCCTTGAGACGGCGGATTCATCGCACGCGCCGGCGCCCCCTTGCGGGACGCGCGGGGGTGAGACTTTTCGGCGTGACTTTTGATGGTCATGTCGCTAAAGGCGCCCCCTTCCATCAAGCGCGACTTAAAGCGAAAGCGAGTGCAAGACATGAAACTGAACGAACTCAAGGATAATGATGGCGCCCGCAAGGGCCGCATGCGGGTCGGCCGGGGCATCGGCTCGGGCAAGGGCAAGACCGCCGGTCGCGGCCAGAAGGGCGCCAAGGCGCGCTCGGGCGTCAGCATCAATGGTTTCGAGGGCGGCCAGATGCCGCTCCACATGCGGCTGCCGAAGCGCGGCTTCAACAACATCTTCCGCAAGGACTATGCCGAGGTCAATCTGGGCATGGTGCAGAAGGCGATCGACGCCGGCAAGCTGGATGCCTCCGCCACGATCGATCAGGCGGCGCTGCGCGCGGCCGGCATCTCGCGCGGCGGCAAGCATGGCGTGCGCCTGCTCGCCAAGGGCGAACTGACCGCGAAGGTGAGCTTCACGGTCGCCGGCGCGTCCAGGTCGGCGGTCGAGGCGGTCGAGAAGGCCGGCGGCAAGGTCGAGATCCTCGTGGCGCGTGATCCCGCGGCGCTGGCCAAGGCCAAGAAGGGCACGGCGAAGGCAAAATAGCATCGTTGAGAGCGATCGGGCCCGTGCCTGAGACTGCACGCTTGCATAACCGACCCCGCCTGCCGATATGGGCGGGCGGGGTCGATTGCACTGGCAGCAGGCGCGGGCGTTCTCCGACAATCGACATCGGCCGGTCACGCGGCTAAGGATCACGCGCTGCCCCGGTCCGGGCGCAGCGATCAAGTTTCGGGACTGCAAGCGATCATGGCATCACGCGCCGACCAGATGGCAGCCAATCTCAGCCTGGCGAACTTCAGCCAGGCGACCGAGCTCAAGAAGCGTCTGTGGTTCACGGTCGGGGCGCTGATCGTGTTCCGCTTCCTGAGCTTCGTGCCCCTGCCGGGGGTCGATCCCACCGCGCTCGCGTCGCTCTACCAGCAGACGCAGGGCGGCATCCTCGACATCTTCAACACCTTCTCGGGCGGCTCGCTCCAGCGCATGAGCCTCATCGCGCTCGGCATCATGCCCTATATCACGGCGTCCATCGTGGTGCAGCTCGCCGCCTCGCTCTCGCCGCAGCTCGCGGCGCTGAAGAAGGAAGGCGAGGCCGGCCGCAAGAAGCTCAACCAGTATACGCGCTACGGCACGGTGGGCCTCACGGCCATCCAGGGCTATTTCATCGCCGTGGGGCTGGAGAGCTTCGGCGCGCAGTCGGGCATCCAGGCCGTGGTCGACCCCGGCCTGCTGTTCCGCATCACCGCGGTCATCTCGCTGATCGGCGGCACCATGTTCCTCATGTGGCTGGGCGAGCAGATCACCAGCCGCGGCATCGGCAACGGCGCCTCGCTCATCATCATGGCGGGCATCGTCGCCCAGTTGCCCGTGCATCTCGCCAACCTGTTCGAGTCGGGCCGCACCGGCTCGATCTCGGGCCTGCTCATCGTCGGCATCATCGTGATCGGCTTCGCGCTCATCGCGGGCATCTGCTTCATGGAGCGCGCCCAGCGCCGCGTGCTGATCCAGTATCCCAAGCGCCAGACGCGCCAGGGCATCATGCAGGCGGACCGCAGCCATCTGCCGCTCAAGATCAACACCGCCGGCGTCATCCCGCCGATCTTCGCCTCCTCGCTGCTGCTGCTGCCGCTCACCATCACCCAGTTCGCCGGCAACAATGTGCCGAGCGGCACGCGCTGGGGCGATTTCGTGCTGCTGGTGAACCAGTATCTGGCGCACGGCACGCCGGTGTACATGGCGCTCTATGGCCTGGGCATCGTCTTCTTCAGCTTCTTCTACACCGCCGTCGTGTTCAATCCCGAGGAGACGGCGGAGAATCTGAAGCGCAATGGCGGCTTCATCCCCGGCATCCGGCCCGGCAAGAATACCGAGAATTATCTCGACTATGTGCTGACGCGCATCACCGTGATCGGCGCCATCTATCTGGCGCTGATCTGCCTCATCCCCGAGTTCCTGATCGCACGCGCCGGCATCCCCTTCTATCTGGGCGGCACCAGCCTGCTGATCGTCGTCAATGTGACCGTGGACACGGTGACGCAGATCCAGAGCCACCTCATCGCGCATCAATATCGCGATCTCATCAAGAAGGCCCGGCTGAAGGGGAAGCTTCGCTAGGGACGTACGGCGCGCGGTCGCGGGGGCGGCCGCCGTCTCTTACAGGGGAGTGACATGAACATCATCCTGCTCGGACCGCCCGGCGCCGGCAAGGGCACCCAGGCCCAGCGCCTCGTTGCCGAGCGCGGCATGGTGCAGCTCTCGACCGGCGACATGCTGCGCGCCGCGGTCAAGGCCGGCACGCCGGTCGGCCTCAGGGCCAAGGCCGTGATGGATGCGGGCGAACTGGTCTCGGACGAGATCGTCTCGGGCATCATCGGCGAGGCGCTCGACCGGCTGGAGCCCGGCACCGGCGTGATCTTCGACGGCTATCCGCGCACCGCCGCGCAGGCCGCGAGCCTCGACGAGCTGCTCGCCGCGCGCGGCCGGGTGCTCGATCATGTCATCGAGCTGGAAGTGGACGAGGACGCCCTTGTCGACCGCATCACCGGCCGCTTCACCTGCGCGACCTGCGGCACCGGCTATCATGACCGCTACAAGCTGCCGAAGGTGCCGGGCGTGTGCGACACATGCGGCGGCACGGAGTTCAAGCGCCGGCCCGACGACAATGAGGCGACGGTGCGCACGCGCATGGCCGAATATCGCGCCAAGACCGCGCCGATCCTGCCGATCTACGAAGCGCGCGGCATCGTCTCGCGGGTCGACGGCATGGCGGACATCGAGGACGTCGCCGCCGCCATCGGAGCGATTCTCGATCGCTGATGCACCGTGGCGGGACAGGCGGCCGCGCTTCATCCAGGGTTAATCGCAATATCGCCTTTACCGGCCGCGTGCTAAAGGGCGCCGGATGGCTGGTACGGGTGCAGGCAGGGGCAGACTGAGCGAGCTCGATGCCCTGCGCGGCATTGGCGCGCTGCTCGTCGTCAATTTCCATTATGCGACGCGGTTTCACGAGCTGTTCCCGCAGGTCGCCCATGTGCCCTTCCACCTGTTCGGCGGCAATTATCGCGTGCTGCTGTTCTTCGCCATTTCCGGCTTCGCGATCTTCTTCTCGATCCACCGGATCCGGACCGCCGCGGACTTCGTGGTCAATCGCGCGGTGCGCCTGCTCCCGGCCTATTGGGTCGCGGTCGGCACGACGCTCCTGATCGAGCATCTGGGGCACATGACCCAGCTTTATGTGCCGCCGCTCGCCACGCTGATGAACCTCACCATGCTGGAGCAGTTCTTCTTCCTGCCGCCGGTGGACGGCGCCTACTGGACGCTGACGGTCGAGATCGCTTTCTATGTCTGCGTGCTGCTGCTCTGGTCGATCTTCCGCATGCGGAACATCGAGCGGCTGATCCTGGTCTGGCTGCTGCTCAAGCTCGTCTTCACCTTCGTCTGGCCGGGCATGCCGGAGCGGATCGTCATGGTGCTGATCCTGCGCTACGTGCCCTTCTTCGCGATCGGCATGGTGAGCTATCGCGTCTGGGCGGGGCAGCGGAACTGGGACCAGCAATGGCCGGTGCTGTTCGCCATCCTCGCCACCATCGGCCTGTGCGAGCCGCCGGAGCTGCTGCTTGCCGGCATCGTCCTCATCAGCTGCTTCGGCGCGATGCTCTCCGGCCGGCTGCGCTGGCTCTGCTGGGCGCCGCTGCTGTGGGTGGGACAGATCAGCTATTCGCTGTACCTGGTCCACCAGCATATCGGCTTCACGATCATGTACAATATGGACGCGGCCGGCTTCGCGCCCATCTACGGCTATGCGCTGGCGGTCGTCGTGGCGATCCTGCTCGGCGCGCTGATCCATTATGGCGTGGAACGTCCGGCTGCGATCCGGCTCCAGCAGCTCTGGCGCGACTGGCGCAGCACGCGGGGCGACCGCGCCGCGCCGCGCCTGACGAGCCCCGCGAGCGCGCCGCCCGCCGTCGAGGTCCGGCCGGCCGAGCGGCCGGTCGATCGCTCCTGACGCGGGCCGGGCGCCGCTATTTGAGAAGCGTCGCCACCACCGGATTGATGCGCGTGTCGACGATGCGGCCGTGGAGCCGGCGCAGGCCCAGCCGGCGCGTCGCCTGCTCCATGACGAAGGTCGTGAGGCCGTAATGGCGGATCTGGTGCCGCCACTTGCCGATGCGGTTGTCCCAGTCGAGACGCATCCGTTCGAGCGCGGACGGCGGACTGACGTCCTGCGGCATGTCATAGCCCCGGCTCGCGATGAGGTCCGGCGCGCGCGACGTGATGAGGGCGGCTTCGCGCGGCGCCATGCGGGTCTTCCATTTCAGCGCGACGGCGGCGTTGGGCCGGTCATAGGTCGAGCGATCCGCATAGCCGAGCATCGCGTCGTCATAGGGCACGCCCATGAAGGCGCAGACCCGCTTCAGCGCCGCTTCCGGATCGGCGACCAGGTCCTCGAAGCGCAGCTCGATATAGCGGTCCGGCGAGAGGCCGGGCTTCACGCGATCCCACGCCCGCTCGGTCTCGATCCATTGGGAGACGCCATGATAGCTGTTGCCGACGAAGCCGATCTCCACGCTGGAGCGGGCCACGTCGCGCGGATCGCGCTGCAGCTTCACGATGCGGGCGTGCGGCATGATCCGGAGCACATGGTCGATGGGCTGGTGGACATTGATGCTGCGCACGCCGTCCTTGCGGGCGGCGACCTGCGCCAGCAGGTCCTCGATGATGGCCAGTCCGCTCAGCGACTCGTCGAGCCGGAGGCCGAATTCCTGGAAGCCGAACCGGTGCCGGAGATGATCCCTGTCGACGACCGGTCCCTGTGGGCCGAAGCTGACGGCGGAAAAGAGATAATCGAACTCCCCGACATTGGCGAGCATCGGATGGCCGTTCAACATCAGGCGGAGCATGGTCGTGCCGGCGCGCAACGGGCCATAGACGAGGAACGGGATGTCTTGCTTGGTGTTCAAATCTGGCTCCCGTTGTCGGGTCGTTCGTCGGAAGTCTCTCCGATCCCAGGCGGCATGTCCCACCATGTGTCACGGACGCCGCGACCGCGCGATTTCAGGACTGGCGCCAGTATGTTATTGAGGGCGTGCCTAGACCAAAGTTGAACTGCGGGCTAGAGCCTCCTATCTACCGCAGGAGCGGTTGACAGTTGCGGCGACTCACGTTAACGCCCGCCGATCCCGAGACGCCAGGTCAAACGGCAGCGCGTGAAGGCGCCCGCCGTCCTTTTTGCGTCCTGGGCAGCAACGCGTCGAGATAGGGCGTCGGCCAGATGCCCTGTGGAGCAGGAGACTTTATCTAATGGCACGTATCGCGGGTGTGAACATCCCGACCAACAAGCGCGTGATCGTCGCGCTGACCTACATTCACGGCATCGGTCCCCGGACCGCCGTGACCATTGCCGACAAGCTGGGCATCGACCACAGCCGCCGGGTCCAGGACCTGAGCGACGCCGAGGTTCTCCAGATCCGCGAGGCGATCGACGCCGACTACACCGTGGAAGGCGACCTGCGCCGCGAGACCGCGATGAACATCAAGCGGCTGATGGACCTGGCCTGCTATCGCGGCCTGCGTCATCGCAAGGGCCTGCCGGTCCGCGGCCAGCGCACGCACACCAACGCGCGCACCCGCAAGGGCAAGGCCAAGCCGATCGCCGGCAAGAAGAAGTAAGCTTCTTCCTCGCCACCGGGCCTGGCCGCCAGCACGGCGCCGGCCCCGCCAGCAGCAGTTTCGAGTAGGATAAAGCAACAGATGGCACGGGAACCCCAGCGGCTTCGCAGGCGCGAGCGCAAGAACATCTCGGCCGGCGTCGCGCATGTGAACGCCAGCTTCAACAACACCATGGTCACCATCACCGACGCGCAGGGCAATGCGATCAGCTGGTCCTCCGCCGGCATGATGGGCTTCAAGGGCTCGCGCAAGTCGACTCCCTATGCGGCGCAGGTCTGCGCCGAGGATGCCGGCCGCAAGGCGGCGGAACATGGTGTCCGCACGCTCGAGGTGGAAGTGAAGGGTCCGGGTTCGGGCCGTGAATCGGCGCTGCGCGCGCTGCAGGCGGTGGGCTTCACCATCACCTCGATCCGCGATGTGACGCCGATCCCGCACAATGGCGTGCGTCCGTCCAAGCGTCGTCGCGTCTGATCCGAGCCCGGCAGGCCGGCGCGGTCCCTCACCGCGCCCGGCCTGATGATTTTGTATGGCCGGGGCCGGGGACCAGCTGACCGAACCGACCCGCCAGGCCCAACTCCCAGGGGAATTACATGACTGTCAATATCAAGAACTGGCAGGAATTGAAGAAGCCCAACGGCCTGGAGATCAAGGCCGGTGGCGACCCGAAGCGTCGCGCGACCTTTGTCGCCGAGCCGCTGGAGCGGGGCTTTGGCCTCACCCTCGGCAACGCACTGCGCCGGGTTCTTCTTTCCTCGCTGCAAGGCGCCGCGGTGACCTCGATCAAGATCGAGAATGTCCTGCATGAATTCTCCTCGCTTGCCGGCGTGCGCGAGGATGTGACCGACATCGTCCTCAACGTGAAGCAGATCGCGCTGCGCATGGAAGGCGACGGCCCCCGCCGCCTGCAGCTCAGCGCGACGGGCCCCGCGTCCGTCAAGGCGGGCGACATCGCGGTGACCGGCGACATCGCCGTGATGAACCCCGATCTCGTCATCTGCCATCTGGACGAGGGCGCCAGCTTCAACATGGAGCTGACCGTGGACACCGGCAAGGGCTATGTCCCGGCCGTCAACAACCGCCCGGCCGATGCGCCGATCGGCCTCATCCCGGTCGACGCGCTCTATTCGCCGGTCAAGCAGGTCGCCTACAAGGTCGAGAATGCGCGCATCGGCCAGGAGCTGGACTATGACCGGCTGAACCTGACCATCGAGACCGACGGCACGGTGACCCCCGAGGATGCCGTGGCCTATGCCGCCCGCATCCTGCAGGACCAGCTTCAGCTCTTCGTCCACTTCGAGGACGCGCTGCCCACCGCCATGCCGAGCGCCGGCGGCGGGGCGGGCGTCGCGGCCGAGGAAGGCGAGGGCGACACCAACCAGATCAACCGCTATCTGCTCAAGAAGGTGGACGAGCTGGAGCTTTCGGTGCGCAGCGCCAACTGCCTCAAAAACGACAATATCATCTATATCGGCGACCTGGTCCAGAAGACCGAGGCCGAGATGCTCCGCACGCCGAATTTCGGCCGCAAGAGCCTCAACGAGATCAAGGAAGTCCTGAGCTCGATGGGCCTGCGCCTCGGCATGGACATCCCCGGCTGGCCGCCCGAGAATATCGAGGAGATCGCCAAGAAGCTGGAGCAGGAACTGCTCGGCTGAAGGCCGCGACAATCGGCGCGCACTTCCCCCCACGAAGCGCGCCGACGGACTTGGGAGTTCGGGGAAAGGCCTCCGCCGCAAGGCGGGGGCCTTTCTTGTTGGGGCGGGGCGGGGCCGCCGCGCCCCAACGCCACGCAAAGGAGGGCCGGGGCCGGGGCGCCAGGTCTGCCGCGGCGGCCGCGTGGCACGCCATCGCGCGGGCGGGAGGGACGTGCGGCGAGGGGACGGCTCCCGTGCGCGGCGCGCAGAAGGCCCTGGCCCCTGCCGCGCCGTCCCATCTCTGCAAGGGCCGGCTCCCCAATAGCCGGCCTGGCGCCGCTTTTCCTTGACTCGGGCGCGCAAATCGGCTTTGGGACCGCGCTTCAAGTCCCCTTCGAGGGGCGGGCTCTTGGCGGTGGCCCCATCATCGCCTGGTACGGGGTGCCTGACACGGCCCCATAACGAACGGAGACGAGACATGCGTCACAGGATTGGCGGCCGCAAGCTGCAGCGTACGTCGGGCCATCGCACCGCGATGTTCCGCAACATGGCGGCCTCGCTCATCAAGCATGAGCAGATCAAGACCACCCTGCCCAAGGCGAAGGAGCTTCGCCCCTATGTCGAGAAGCTGATCACGCTGGCCAAG
>Ga0164243_10010998_pt1 | contig 12952 bp, 14 predicted proteins | sample OricompcompostOP_FD_108781 | JGI IMG/M metagenome (GOLD analysis project Ga0164243, IMG submission 108781) | Organic Plus compost microbial communities from Emeryville, California, USA - Original compost - Organic plus compost (OP) | ecosystem: Engineered > Solid waste > Mixed feedstock >...
AGGGCTGGCGCTATGTCGGCGCCGACACTGAGGCCAGCCTCATTCCGCGCGACCTGGAGCACACCCTGGACCGCGACTTGGAGCGCGACTTGGAGCGCGATCTGGCGACGGAAATGACGCCCGACGTCCGGGCTAGGGGCTGGACGATCCTGCCGGGCGGTCGTTCCTGAAGCTGGGCCGCGGACCACCGCCGCAATCGGTAAGGACCCCATTAACCCTGTGCCGTTAGGATTTGATCACCATTCACGATTTCGACGAGCCGCAGCATGGCCATGCTGGAGCCGATTTCTGACATCGATGCCGAATACGCGGAGCGGCGCCGCTTTCAGCGCGTGCGCGTCAACCTGCTCGGCCGCTACATGCTGCTGGATCGGCGTGAATTTCCCTGTCAGGTCATTGAAATGTCGCCGGGCGACATGTTGCTGATCGCCCCGCAGATCGCCAGAGACGGCGAGCGTGTCATCGCCTACATCGATCATCTCGGCCGTCTTGAAGGCACCACCGTGCGGACGTTTGAAAACGGATTTGCAGTGCGCTTTGCGTCTACCGAGCGAAAGCGCGACAAGCTGGCCTCTCAGCTCACCTGGCTCGCGAACCGGGATCTTCTCGCCGAAGACGAGGATCGCCGGCACGGGCGCGTGGCACCGGTGCCGAGTTCAACCACCGTGGTCCTGCCAAACGGCCTCCACCTGACCTGTGAAGTTCTCGATGCATCGCAGTCCGGCGCTGCCATCGCTTCGCACGAGCGACCGGCGCTGGGTGTATTGCTGACGGTTGGAAAGCTGCAAAGCCGGGTCGTGCGCCACCTGGACAATGGCTTCGCTGTCGAATTTACGCGGCTGCAGCATCCGGACTTTCTTCAGGAAAGCCTAACCGGCCGGTAAACGGCTCTTTCCAAGTTTTAGCGGACATGCCGCGCGCCCGTTGTCGCGTTCAGCGAAAGCCTTTGCCGCATCGTTTTTGCCGGCCTTCCACGAACCGTGGGAAGATTACAATTCACGTATAAAATCAAAGACCTGCGGTCAGAAAGAAACAATTTTATTCAAAATAGAATAGAGACGATTTTAATCAAATCCATCTCAAATGCAATCCAAGTATAATGAAGCAATTCTTATAGAATAGATCGTTTTTACGCGCGTCACTTAGCGGCTATTCAAAGCATTTGTGCGAAATATGACCCCAATGAGACGGAAGGGGTCGCGCATGTTCCCAGGCATTCTACACCGGTCAGGCCGCGTCGCTGCGCTTGTCATCGCGCTGACGGCTGGCGGCTACGGGCGTGGAGTCGCCGGCGAACCTTACCTCGCGGTCGGTTTGACCGCTCGTCCGCCGGTAGGCTGGGTCGAATTTTGCGCCGAGAACGAAAAAGAATGCAGCGTGCAGACCAAAGAACCCCGCGACGTCGTGCTCAATTCCAAAGTCTGGACCAGCCTGGTGCGGATCAACGATTGGGTGAACCAGGCAGTTCGCCCGGCAACCGATATCGAACACTGGGGCACGGTCGAAAGGTGGTCGTACCCTGACGACGGCTACGGCGACTGCGAAGACTATGTGCTGTTGAAGCGGCGCATGCTGCTCGAGGCCGGCTGGCCGCGCAGCGCGCTGCTCATCACGGTGGTGCGCGACCGCAAGGGCGACGGTCACGCGGTCCTCACCGTGCGTACCGACAAGGGCGAGTACATCCTCGACAACCAGAACGACAAGATCCTGCCCTGGATCGATACCGGCTACCGCTTCGTCAAGCGTCAGTCGCAAACCGATCCAAACACCTGGGTGGCGCTCGGCGATCCACGCCCCGCCACCGCCACAGCCAGCGCGCGCTGATCCGCGCGGCGAAGAGTTGCAAGTGCGAGAGAGATAAGGAGCTACGCGGTCCCGGTCACGTCCCCACCCCTCCCCGTCCCCCCGACCGGGTTCGCGCGCGGCCGACCTCCCCCCAGGTCGGCCGCACTTTTTTTGTCGGCCGCACTTTTTTTAAGGCGGCTAGGCAGCCGCCATGCGGTTTTCTTCATGCGCGATCGTGTAGAGATGCCGGTCGATGTCGTCGGTCATCTTGTCAAACTCCGTCCATTCCTTGCGGAATTCCGGCGACTGATGCGCGGCCTTGAGCATGTCGCGGTCCTGCCACTCGACGTAGTTGACGATCCGCCGGCCGTCGACACTGCGGTGAAGGGCGATTGAAATGAACCCCGGCTGCGAGGCCATGAAGCGCGCGCGCTTTTCCATCAGCGCGAGAGCCTCTTCCATCTTACCGGCTTCGGGCTCGACAATCGTGATCTGGATGATGGGCTTGGAGGATTTTGCCATGGCGACATCCCTGCTTGTCTGATGCGGATGGGAATCAACAGCCAGGAGCACAGAAGGTTCAGCCGGGCATTTCCTTACCGCGGTTCGGCAACTCGGCGATGTGCCAAAGCACGCCGGACGGATCGAAGACATAAGCGACCTTGAGTCCCCAGCTTTCGAGGCGGGGCACACGCGGCCGAGGAACGCCGTAGCGCCCAGGCAGGTCGAGCGAGGCGATGTGGACCCACCACGCTTCGACATCGTCGACCATCATGTGCATGACGAAATTCTCGGCCCACTGCTGCACGAAATAATCCTGGAGCAGAAAGGAGTGCTGTCCGAGCCGCATTTCGGCCATCGACTCGCCAAGCGGAACAACCTCGAATCCGATGTCGGCGTAAAATCGCTTGCTGAGTTCAAAATTGTTGGCCGGCACAAATGGCCTTATGGAGCGGACGCCCGCCGCGAGACGATCGGAAAGCATGGTTTTGACACATGTCTGGTTGCCGTTTCCGCAGAAAGACCCCGGCGGCGACGCACTGTCAATGCAGCCAATAGAGGAGACCCCTCAGTTGTTCAGCTCGACGATGCCATGCATCACCGGCACGCATTTGCCGCCGACATAGGTCGCGGTGACGCTGCCCGCCGCCTTGTAAGCGCTTGCGTACAGCAGGCTCGGCCGCCCCATCTCGAAACCCTGGGCGAATATTTTCTCGATCGTGCCGTCGCTTCGCGGATCGAGCGAGGCCAGCAGTCCGACCAGAGCAACAGCGGCGCTGCCGGTCGCCGGATCTTCGGACACGCCGAACAACGGCGCGAACATGCGACACTGGACGTCCGCCGCATTGGCCGATGCCTGCACGTAGAGCATGACGCCGACGGCTTTCTCTCCGGGCAGACGACGCGCAAATGCCTCGCTGCGTGGGGATGCCGACGCGAGCACCTCCCGAGAGGCAACCTCCGCGACCACAAACGGGGTGCCGCACGACACCAGGCACGGTGCATGCCCGACTGTGACGATGTCATCCGGCGCCATGCCGCAGCATTCCGCGATCGTCTCCGCTGAGAATGTTTCTCCCGCAGAGAATGGCTGCGGCGCCGCCAGCCGCGCGCCGACGACCGACCGTCCCTGCTTGAGAAAGTCGATATGCACCAGCCCGGCCAATTCCTCGAAGGTCACGTCATCGTCCGCGATCAGCTTGCCGTAGCTCTCGCCGACCTGCGCAAGCACGAACGCGGTCCCGATGTTGGGATGCCCGGCAAACGGCATTTCGGCCCGCGGCGTGAAAATGCGGACATTGGCGGTATTCTCGTTGTCCTGCGGCGGGAACACGAAGGTCGTTTCCGACAGATTGAATTCCATCGCGATCGCTTGCATCTGCCTGGCATCAAGCCCCTGCGCATTGAGCACGACCGCGACGGGATTGCCGCCGAATTGGTCGCTGGCGAACACATCGACGGTCACAAAGTGAAGTTGCATTGAAACCCTCCCCGGCGGCACTGACTATTCAGCCCTCGCATCGCGAGCGGATCGGCTTATACAGGTCTCAACGGACAAGTCATCCGGCCTGTCGTCATCCGGCCCGTAGCGGCACCGCGCCGCTTTGCGGCCGGTGCGCCAGAACGCTGAGCAGGCAGCCGACCAGCATGGCCGCGGCGAGCATCGCCCACGCCTCGTTGATCGCCTGAACCATGGCAACCTTCTCCACCAGCGGCCGGATCATTTCCGCAATGCCCGGATCGATCGGACTTTTCAGGGGGCTGTCGATGACGCCCGGCGGCAGCCCGATCAGGGACGCAACTGATGCGTCTCCCGCGATCAAACGATCGCGCAGGGCTTGCACGTGGCCCGGCAGACGGCTCCAAATCACGGTGTCAATCAGGGCGATGCCGATTGCGCCGCCGAGATTGCGCATCAGGTTGAACAATCCGCTCGCGTCCGGAACGCGTTCGGACGCCAGATGTCCCAGCGCGAGCCGCGTCGGCGGCAGCAGGCACAGCATGATGGCCGCGCCGCGTATGACCTGCGGCCAGAACATGCCGTTGAAATCGGTTTGCCGCGTCTCGAACGCGCTCAGGCCGAGACCGACGGCGAAGGCCAGGAATCCGGCGAGGGTCAGCAACCGTGCATCGATCCGCCGCTCCAGCGCCACTGCTCCCGGCGAGGTGACGAACTGCGCAACACCGGTCACGAGCATCACCAATCCGATGGTCAGCGGTCCATGGCCGCGCACAAACGCAAGGAACACGGGCATCAGATAAACCGAGCCGTAAAGTCCCATGCCGAGGATAAAACTCAAAGCGCAACCAATGGCAAAATTAGGCTCGCGAAAAGTGCGCAACTCGACAACCGGGCGGCCGGCGCGCAGGCTGCGGATAACAAAACAAGCGCCCGCGACTGTGCTTATGCTCAGCAGCGACGCGACGTAAGCCGATAGCCACCCGCGCGTTGGTGCTTCTTTCAAGCCGATCTCAAGCGCAGCCAGCGTAACCGCCAACAGGACCAGGCCGGCGGCGTCGAGCGTGCGCAGGAGGGCAATCGCAGCCGGAGGACGCGGCAGCATGGCGGCGCCGACCAGAAACGCAATGACACCCGGTCCGACATTGACCAGGAACAACCAATGCCACGTATAAGTCTGCGTGATCCATCCACCGACTGCGGGCCCGACTGTCGGCGCGAGCACGGCGAGCATTCCCGCCAGCGTGGTGGCAAATCCCTGCAGGCGAACCGGGAACAGCAGGAAAACCGCGGCAAACACCAGGGGGATCAACATCCCGCCGGAAAAGCCCTGCGCCAATCGCCAGCCGATCAGCGACATAAAGCCAGTGCTGGTCGCACAGCCGACCGAGGCAATAGTGAACCCACCCACCGCCGCGGCAAACAACACGCGCATGGTCAACGCACGCGTGAGCAACCCGGTCAGCGGGATCGCGATCACTTCGGCGATGAGGTAGGCGGTCTGCACCCAACTCATGCTGTCCGCGGAAATGCCGAGCGCGCTGCGGATCGCCGGCAGCGACGTGGCGACCACCTGAATGTCCAGCACCGCCATGAACATGCCGAGACACATGGCGGCAAAGCCGAACCAGATCGCCAGCGGCACGTGCGTGTCGTCGAGAGCCGCTGCGGCCGTCATCGCACGCTCTCGGGCCGGGCTGCGGCATTGACGCGGCCGAGCGCCGCATTCTCCGCGCGGATGCGGACGATCAACACTGCGGCATTCAATGCGGAGAATACTGCGGCGTACCAAACAAGGCCGAAGATCAGCGGCAACAGCGCGATCTCCAACACGACCACGACATAGTTCGGATGAGAAATGAAACGATACGGACCCGTATCCACCAGCGGCGCGCCCGGCATCACGATAATGCGCGTTGTCCATCGCGGGCCGAGCGTGGTGAGCACCCATAACCGCAGCAGTTGGAGCAACGCGTAGACCGCGAGCAGGACAAGATTGACCGGACGTCCCGGCGCCAGCCACCACAGGCCGGCCAGCCACGCGGCGTGCAAGGCCACCATGAACGGATAGTGACCGGGCGCATATTCCACGGCGCCGGCAGCGAGCAGACGGCGCGTGTTAAGCTTGGCGAGGACCAGTTCGCCAAGCCGCTGCAGTGTCACGAGCGCGAGGATCAGGTCGGCGAAGGTCATGTGTGTCCCTCCGCTACGCCGCTCGCGCAAGCGAGACGCAGGAAGCGGTGAAACCCGGACCCAGGGCGATCAACGCAGTGCGGTCCGGCAGACCAGCCTCGATGGCGCGCTTGAGGATGAAAAGCACAGTTGGCGCGGACATATTGCCATGATCGGCCAGCACATTGCGCTCGTGATCAAGCGTGCCCTGGTTCAGCTCGAAACAACGTTCAATTGCCGTAACGACTTTCGCCCCGCCGGGGTGACAGACGAAACGGCCGACCTCATCGATCGGCAAATCCATGCGCTCGAAAATTCCCTCCACCGCCGGTCGGAGGTTGGCAGCGACAAAGGCGGGGACATCGGGGCGAAGGAGGATGCCGAAGCCGACAGGGTCGATGTTCCATCCCATGATGTCCAGCGTATTGGGCCACAGATGCTCGCCCGCGCCATCGATCATCACGAGGCCTCTCTCGCCGGTACGGAACACGCAAGCCGCAGCGCCATCGCCGAAGAGCGCCGACGAAATCAGGCTCGCCTTGTCCGTGCGGTCGAGCCGGAAGGCGAGCGTGGTGAGTTCCACCGTCACCATCAGCACTGTCGATCCGGGCCGTGCCTGCGCCAGCCGGCTTGCGATCGCGAAGCCGCTAACGCCACCTGCGCAGCCGAGGCCGAATAACGGCACTCGCTCGATATCGGCGCGAAATCCCATGCGTCCATGGACCACGGCGTCGATGCTCGGCGTGGCGATGCCGGTGGTCGACACATAGACAACCGTATCAACATCCTGAGGACGGCATCCTGCAGCGTCGAGGGCCTTGTTTGCAGCCTCGACGAAGAGGTCACACGCGGTCTCGATGTAAACCGCGCTGCGGGCCGGCCAGTCGCGCGGTTCAAGATACCAATCGAGCGGACGCGCGCTGTTGCGCGTGCGGATGCCGGTCGATGCGAATATGCCGTTCATCTTTGCGGACCGCGCGAAGACGTCGGCAAAGACGCTTTTCATCGCCTCGGCGACATCGGACTGGACAAGAACATTCTGCGGAACAGCCGTTGCGAGCGACAGCAGGCGGGCGTGGGGTCCGGAAGCTTTGCCGGACCGCGTTCGCGGGCTCTGACGTGCGGAATGTTGCGAGCGGCGGAAAAACGTTTGCGAGCCGCGACTGCCGTTGTTTTCGGTCTTCCGAAGCTTGAGTTCTTCAGCTTGGACAATATCGAGTGACGCGGTTGACATGGAGCCTCCTTACGGCGTCGCGCCGTCGGCTACGCCCGCCACGTCAGGAAGTTAGGCCGTCAGGCTGTGCGGCAAAATAAGATGTCGAAATCGGGAAACGATATCTCGATATGATCGCAGCATATTTTCGTTTAGCGCCGTTCAACTCGTTGCGAGCCGCTCTCTCACGCCGCTCACCCGATCTTTCGCAGGCCCTTCGCATATTGCTGCGATCGCTTGACGTAAATATCGGCGCCGAACGCGATCATTTCTGCGGCTTTCTCGTCAAGCGGACGCACGACGCGCGCCGGCGTACCGATGATCAGCGAGCCGTCGGGAAACTCCTTGCCTTCCGGCACCAATGCACCCGCTCCCACGAGGCAATTCTTTCCGATTTTCGATCCGTTGAGCAGGATCGCGCCCATGCCGATCAGGCTGTTGTCGCCAATGGTGCAGCCATGCAGGATGACGTTGTGGCCGATCACGCAATTGCTGCCGATTGTGAGCGGGAAGCCCGGGTCGGTGTGCAGCGTCGCGTTGTCCTGCACCTGCGAACGCTCGCCGATTTCGATCCACTCGTTATCGCCGCGCAACACCGCGCCCCACCACACGCTGGCATCCTTGCAGAGCCGCACGTTGCCGATCACGGTGGCCGTTTCCGCAATCCACCAGTGCCCATCCGCCGGAAACTCCGGCTTCTTGCCGTCGATTTCGTAGATCGCCATGCCCCGCCTTCCGTGTGCTGACCGCGCGGCGGAATGTGCCACGGCTGCCGGACGATGGCGAGCGGCGGAAGCCGCTTGTCAATACAGAACGGTATACGCGGCCTGGAACATCATCAGCAACACAGTGCCCGACATCAGGCTCCAGATGCCGGCGAACACGGTGACCATCATCACCGGCCCGAATTCCTGCGGACCGGCAAGCCCGGCGCGGATCAGCAAACGGATGATCAGAAAGGGGGCCGCGAAGACCAGGAACGGCACGGCCGCGAAAGCCGACATGCTCGGGCCACGCGACAACATCTGAAAGCTTGGCGGCCGCGACACTGCCACCTGATAGCCGGTCGACATCATCGCGGCGAACGAGAATCCGATCGCCAATGCCAGAAATCCCTGTAACGCCTCGGGGGACATATCGCCTCGTATGCCGTTGTTCCCTGTCGCGAGAGTTCTGCCGAATCGTGCGGCGGGACGCCACACTATCCTTAATTAACGGTAAACATTGCCGGGCATAAACGAAAAAGTCTTTCATTTACAGATGCTTGGGAGGCGACCTAAAGAAGAAACGAGCCCGGGTCGAGAAAGGGTGCGCCCATGCGTGGAACCTCAGCCGTCCTGTCGGGCAGGACTGCCTCCCCCACACTCGTGACCGCAGCGGCAGTCACGCTCGGTGTTCTTGTCGTGCTCGCCCTCACCTATGTGGTTTATGCGCTATGGCCGCGCTGGCCCGATGTGCCCGCAGCGAACGCGCCCAATCTTCCGATCGTCGTCGGCAATGTCTTGTTTCAGGTTCCCTCCGCTGCGATCAGGCAGAAAATGCAGCAGCGCGCCGGCAGACAGGACCGCATCGACCTCGCCTATCTATGGCCAAATCTCGAGCCGTCCGCGCCCACCCGCGCCAACACCATGGATCCAGCCCTCGCCGCTGCGCCCCGCATTTTTCTCAGCCTTGCTTCCGCGCCAGCCGACACGACGCCGGCGGAGCGGCTGCGCATGATCTATCCGCGCTATCTGGAACGAAACATGTGGCCCGGCCCGGTCGGACTGACGATGATCGCGTTCCGTGCCGACAGCGCCTATCGCGGCGAAGACCTGTTCTACGATCGACAGGCGCCGGACCGCTTCGTCGCGCGTTGCACCCGTGACAGCGGCCTCGCAGCCGGAAGCTGCCTGTACGAACGCCTGGTCGGCTCGGTGAACATAACGGTGCGATTCTCCCGCGCGTGGCTCGACGGCTGGCCCGCGGTACTCACCGCGATCGATACCATCATCGACCGCATGCAACCCGCGGCGCACTACTAACTGGCCGGCGCTGATTAATTCAGCTTCCCAAGCACGAACAACCGAATGTTCAGCCCCGGCTGGAGCACCTCGTCTTTCTTGTAAGACTGAGCAAGCCTGATCTGATCGTTCAGCAGGTTTTCGCCGCGGATACCGATGGTGAGTTCCGGCACGAGACCCGGCTGTTCGAACCGATGCGTATAAGCCAATTCGGCATTGAGCAGATTAAATCCTGGCGTCGGCGTCTCGAAAGCACCGAGTTCGTTCTGCGCGAACGCATGCAACAGGTTCACCTTCGCATCCCATTGGCCGTCGCGGTAATACGCCCCACCGCCGAGCCGATGCGGCGGCATTTTCGGCACATACGACCCATCGGTGAACTTGGCATGAACAAAATCATATTGGGCCGCAACGCCCCAGACGCCTTGCCAGATGCGTCCGATATCGTATTCCGCCTGCGCTTCGGCGCCGTAGAAAGTGGCATCGCGCTGCGCATAGAGGATCTGGTCAAACGTACCGGCCGGGTTGCCGCATGTCGCGAACGTGTCGTTGCATCTGATGCCGGTAAAATTCTTGAAGATGAAGTTCTGAAACTTCGTGTAATAGCCTGAAATATCGAAACGGAATTCGCCCTGCGCGCGCTTGAGGCCAACCTCGACGGTATTTCCTTGTTCGATCGTCATGTTCGGATCGCCGATCTCGAAGGTGCGCGGCGTATCGTGCGGTCCCTTGTAGAACAGTTCGACGGCATCGGGCGCGCGCTCCACATGCTGCGCGGTCAACCGGGCGACCACGTCATGGGGAAGATCGCAAAGAAAGCCCAGGCTCGCGCTCATCGGCTGATACGTCCGGTCAACACCAAACAATGCAGGCGTATTGGGGGGCGGTAGATAGGTTGCGGGAAAGATCGCACCAGTCCCCTCGACGCCGATGAGGTCGATGCGCCCGGCCGCCTGCATCTTGAACGCATCAGTGAGCTTCCACTCCTCGAACAGAAACGCCGACCGGCTCTGGATATGCGCCGGCGCCAGCAATTCCTCGACCCCGCCGACCGAAAGCTTGCGGTCGCGCCATTGCACACCGACGGCGCCGCGCATCTCGCCGATCGGTGTCGCAACCGGCAGATGCGTCAACTCGACACGCGATTCCAACTCGCGATTTTTGAAGACCGAGCCGGTCTGATTGAAGCCGCCGATGACGTCGACCTCGTTATGCTGGTACTGCGTGGAGCCAAACCAGTATTTGATCGTGTCGACGCCATATTCTCCCGGCCGCCACTCGCCGCGGCTCGTCCACCTGCTCTGCCACAGGTCGATGTGGTTCTGCTCCGCCGCCGAGGCGATGCCCGGAATAAAGTACGTCATCAGCGTGCGCTGATACGCGACACCGGCAAACCCGTTTTCAAAGATGCGCGAGCCGCCGACCGAATATCCGTCGGACTCGTAGCTCGAATTGAGCTGCCGGCCGCCGATCGGAATGCGATAGTCTCCAGCGTTGCGCTTGAAGGTGTCGACATGCACCGCGTAGCCATTGGCGCCCGCTTCCAGCAAGGCGGCGCCGTCCCGGCCATTGCTGACGCTGTTGAAGCCGCCGCGCGTGGCGAAGCTGATACCGTTCGGCGGCACGGCGTCCGGAATGCGGCCATTGGTGGCGCTCACCACGCCGCCGATCGCCTGCGAGCCGTAGCGCAGCGTTCCGGGTCCCCGGATCACTTCCACTTGCCCGGCCAACAATGGATCGATGGTGACGGCGTGATCCTCGCCGAGGTCCGCCATGTCGCCGGTACCGATCCCATTCTCCTGGGTGCGGACCCGGAAGCCTCCAAGACCCCGGATCACCGGACGGCTGGCAAGCGGAGAAAATGCGCTTTGCGAAATGCCGGGCTGAGTGCCGACGGTATCGCCCAGCGAGGCGGCCCCGCGGCTCGCAATCTGATCGGGATTCATCAGTGTGACGGACGTGAAGTTCGGATCGCCGAAGGCCACCGGGCTTGCCGACCGGACGGCGATCTCCGGAATCAATACCTGGCTTTCAGACCGTTCGGAAACACAGGCACTCAGCGCCGCGACCAGCGCACCCGATCTCCACCCCAACACCATTCCAATTCCCCTAGTTGCAAACTAATCGCAACTAGACGGCAATAATCTAAATGCAAGTAAGTTGCAATAGCAGGTAAAGCCGAATTCCTCAATATCGTACCGGATGGTCACTCATGCAGAAGTTCCGACGCGTCGCCTTTCCCATCGAAAAGATCCGCCAATTGGTTGAGCCCGGCCCGATTGTTCTCGTCTCCAGCGCCTGGCGCGGCGAGACCAACATCATGACCATGGGCTGGCATACGGTGATGGAGTTTTCGCCTTCCCTCGTCGGCTGCATCATCTCGAGCGGCAACCACAGCTTCGAGATGATCTGGCGAAGCAAGCAATGCGTCATCAACGTGCCGACCAGCGACATGGCCAAGGCCGTTGTCGGAATCGGCAATTGCTCCGGCGCAGAGGTCGATAAGTTCGAGAAGTTTGAACTGACCGCTGAAGCGGCCGAGGCCGTGAAAGCACCGCTAATCGCCGAGTGCTACGCCAGCCTCGAATGCCAAATCGCCGACGCAAGGCTTGTCGACGACTACAACTTCTTCATCTTCGAGGTAGTGAGGGCCCACGCCGCGAAGACACCGAAATATCCGAAGACCCTGCACTACTACGGCGAGGGCATGTTCATGGAGTCCGGCCGCACGCTCAACCTGCGGCGCGGCTTCCGGCCCGCGATGCTGCGTTGACCGGCGTTACGGCTCAAGGTCCGTTTCCAGGATCGCCATCTGGAAATTGTAGGATTTGTCGTCGTCTTCATCGTCCACGAAGATCACGCCGATGAACTCCTCGCCGATGTAAACCTCGGCGGAATCGTCTTTCTTCGGGCGCGGCACGATGCGGATCTTCGGATTGCCGAACAGCGTGCGCATGTAGTTTTCGATCTTTTTGACTTCCACCACGTTCACTGTGCCGCTCCTGTTTCCCGGCCGACGGTGACGCGATGCTGACCGCGATACCCACCTGGCGCTCGATTTGGGTGCCTGTGTCTAGATGATGATCCTGTGAAATTGAATCGGATCATGCCGTTATCGATAATTTTTCACATGAAATATCGCGTGAGGATGCAAACCATGTCCGGCTCCGACTTTCCGGTTAGAGTCCGACATCGTAGAGCATCTGGTCCATGACCCGCGAGGGATCGGCGCACGACGCAACGCCGACGACTTTCGCCGGCACGCCCGCGACGGTGACGTTGTTCGGCACAGTCTTGACGACGACCGAACCAGCCGCGACCCGCGAGCAGCGGCCGACTTCGATGTTGCCGAGAATCTTCGCGCCCGCCCCAAGCATCACACCATTGCGGATTTTCGGATGACGGTCGCCGATCTCCTTGCCGCTGCCCCCCAGCGTGACGTCGTGCAGGATCGATACATCGTCGCCGACCACCGCCGTCTCGCCCATGACGAAGCCGGTTGCGTGATCAAGGAAAATACCACGACCGATCCGCGCCGCCGGATGAATGTCGCATTGGAACACCACCGACGAGCGGCTCTGCAGATAGTAGGCGAAATCCTTGCGGCCTTTGCCATACAACCAATAAGCCAGGCGATGGGTCTGAATGGCGTGGAAGCCCTTATAGTAGAGAACGGGCTCGATATAGCGATTTGTGGCCGGGTCGCGGTCAAACACCGCGGCGATATCGGCCCGGAAAATGTCGCCCAGTGCCGGCATCTCGTCGACCGCGGCCAAATAGGCGGCGCGGATCAATTCTCCGGACACCGCCCCATGGTCG
>Ga0164243_10010999_pt1 | contig 12952 bp, 12 predicted proteins | sample OricompcompostOP_FD_108781 | JGI IMG/M metagenome (GOLD analysis project Ga0164243, IMG submission 108781) | Organic Plus compost microbial communities from Emeryville, California, USA - Original compost - Organic plus compost (OP) | ecosystem: Engineered > Solid waste > Mixed feedstock >...
AAAAGATTCAAGGGATTCAAGCCATTTAAATCCCGGCACGCGTCGTGCATATGGAAATCCGAGGTCCCGTACTTTCCAACCAGTGTTTCGTCGCGATGAGGATAAATGAGTGGGGAGCGGTTCGGAAATCAGATTTTGGTGCCATCCTGGTATCATCCATGTCCCCCCATGTCAGGGTTGGAGATCGATACAAGATCTTGACGCCAGAATCCCTGCTGTCGGAAAGTAACTCTTCTCCAGAGTTTGAGCTAGGGCTGTCAACGACTTTAAGCATCTGTTCATTTTTTCCCCCCCATTTTAGCTTGACAAGTACTCTCTCGCAAACAAGCTTGGTCCTAAAGTTCCAATTCTGAACTAAATTAATGGAGAATGGGAGTCTCGTTTCCCGACACGTTTCGATTGGTGGTCTGCATGCTCTTAAAGTTAGATGAAGACTTCTTCGACCCTTCCCATTGACCGGGCTTCAATGAGAAACAAGGTTCAGGGTTATGGTTATTCTTATTCTTAGAGTCATGTCATGGTCATTCCTCTCATCCCTTCCTCTCTCTCTCCGTCATAGTACGAGGGAGGACAGAACTGCACGGGGAAGGGGGGAACAAGCGAGAGAAACCGATACTCCAAGCTCAGGCAGCCCCCTGATCCTGAACTGATAGTACAACCAACTGTAGCAAGAAACGGGGGTCTGACTGCTGTACGATATGAGCTCACATAGGATGATGCATGCTGTACGCCGTACGTGTGTCCTGCCTCACTCTGGCAAATCAGACAGACGCCTGCGATTTCGCATGAATTTGGAGCTGCCGAGAGCTGTCATCACTGGTCGGCGCAAGGTAATCGAGGGTCTCACTAGTCGCTAGGGGGGTCTCTTCGCAGCTTCACGCATAATTACTTCGTGTGAATCCAGCTGCGTTTCTGGGCTTTTGTTCTGCTCAATGCCGATTCCGTGGCACAACTTAGAGGTCTGGCGATCAAGCGGTAACAGACTGTACCTGGCTGGCTCGACACTCGGCCGCCTGCGTAAGACCTCGGGATCAATTCGTGAATTCGAGGAGGCTGTGTCATTTCGGAAGTACGGTGTCGTGCGAGAACCCTCAGTACCTGGAATTAGCGAATGTCTCACTCGACAGAATCGAACGGTGCAACTGGAGAGGGCTCGGCGATGATTCCTTTTCTTCTTCTGCGCTATTGCTGCAGGTATCACTTCTGTCTGTCCCTCTGGCTCTCGATGAGCCCCGCTCTCGATTTCTGTGTGGTCTGGTCCTGCAGTTTGCCATCCATCTTCTTATGCTTGATGCTCTTTGCCCTCTGCTGCCTGTTCCGTTTGAAGCCTGGAGACGTGAACACCACTCAATTCGTTTCGCCCTGCTTCGGCCATCCCTCAATTGCGTCTCCGCAACCAAATTTCTGCTGGCGATGTCCGGGCTCCTGCCAAACCGGCGGCGAGTCTGAATCCACAGCGTCTACTCTGACATCTCTGCATAACTTGCATTGAACTGGCCCTTGATGGCTCCTGCCCTACTGGCTCGCACATGGCCGACACGTCTTTTTCCTCCGGAAACAGCTTCCCAGAGAAGCCCCCCCGCCGACGGAGTACAGCTTCCTGCTTGGCCTTCACACTTCACTAGCTCTGCTCAACTGCGATCAGACTGGTACTTTGGCTGTAATATTCCATTTTAATTACACTTTGTAACGAGCGTGGTACTCATGTTCCTCAGACCTCATAAGACCTCACGTCACGTACTTCGTACCTTGCTCCAGCATCGTGGTTTCCTCCGGGTCGGCCAACGTACCCCTCCGTACTCTGTACCCATGCCCAAGTCAGCCCACCTCTGCCTAATTTGGTACCCTGTACAGGCCACCGCGTAAAACACGTCAAGCTGTTCCAGGTACTCCAGGTGCAGAGTACCCGGTACAGTGCGCGCAGATCAGACTCACCTTGCCCCTTCCTCGTGTTCCCCTACTGCCCCACGCCCAATTTAGGACCTTGCAACCCGCGCATCATTCAGCTAAAAACCCGTCTCTGCCTTCCAATGATCGATCAATGTTGGGATCGCGCCCAAGCCCAGTGTCGTGTCGTGGTAAACGCACTGTCTCAGATCGTCCAACTTTTGGCTCCTTCCTTCGCTTTTTTTGCGCGTTGAAGGTCACGCCCAAGGTCGCTCGTTCCCTCCCGCATTTTAGCGTTTTGTCGCTCAAAGGGCTCCTGCTTCCCTTTTATTACCCCCTCGACTCCTTCCTCTGTTTGTCTTGGTCTACGAAGTATTCTCGACGGCTTTTTCTCTCATTCTTTCCCCTCCCCTCCTTTTAAGTTTAAACGAAAGAACCTGTCCCTCCCTTACTCCAACTCTTGTCTCTACATACGAGAATAAATAGGACGAGAACATAAACAACAACAAACACTCACGCTCACGTTCATCTCAATCACACACCAGGAACACAAAACAAAAACGCCAGTGTCCGTGTCCGTGTCCATCACCACGATCTAATCCCTACCCCACTATTGGAACCCAATTCCAGGTCTGTTTAGGAGTTGAAAGGAGCAATTCGAGGAAGAGGAAAGCCCAACTGTGTCGCTTTGAATCTCGTGACACGAAGAACACGAAGGCGAAAGCGTTCTGAACGCCTCGATACTGCGTCGAGTCCTTGTTCCCGTTCCCTCCATCTGTGACGAGTCTTGAAATCTTATACCATGTCGACTCTTATTCGCCAACCGTTCGCTCCCCTTGATGGAGCCCGTCTCCAGACCCTGACCAGCATCAAGAACCGACAGAATGGTATGTTTAGTGCCCGCCGTTAGCCTTGATTCCATCCTTTTGAGCCTCGTATTCTTCCCCCTCTCGCGTGCAACTACTGTTGGCCCGATCCTCCAAGATCGCCCTCAAAAGTGAACTTGAATGGGCTTCAATTTGCCCTACTCCGTATATGTATCGACAACGATGCACTTCAATGAGCAATCCCAGAATCACTTAGACCCCCGTCCCGCCGCCTGACCCGTTGTAAAGCTTGACCAGCTCACTGACACCGCAACAGCTGCTTCCTCTCCTTCAGCCAAGAGAAAGGCGGCAGATTTGAATGAGGACGACTTTGAAAACGTCGACCCGTCCATTTTCGCCAAGAGGTCCAAGGGTGCTGGCGACAGCTTCTTCTCCAAGGAGGTCCTCAAGGCCCCTGTCTTCAACATCACCAACAAGCCTACTGCCCGTCTCGCCCCAACCAGCCCCACCCGGTCTCTTCCCGCCTCTCCTCGCACCCGCACCATCCTCCAGCCCAAGTCTCCCATCAGCAAGATCAACACCTCCATCTCGAGGTCTTCTCCCCTCTCCGCCCCCGCCGGTCGCTCGCCTACCCGCAGCAGGCGCTCCGGAATCCTTTCTAACACCCGTCGCCGAACCACTGCCGGCTCCTACTCCCGAATTGACCCCCCTCACTTCAACCTCGGCGCCGCTGCCCCCTTCAGTCTCGATGCTGCTCTCAAGGGTACCATCCCTAGCTATGCCGCCCGCACCTCCGCCTCGTCTCTCTCCGCTCGCGCTTCCGTTGAGACTCCTGCTGAACCATCGTCTTCGTCGGGCAGCTTTGATCTCGGTCGCGCCGAGATGAAGGCGTCGTGGTTCTTCGACATCCACGAAGACACCCCCGAGCAGGAGATGACCAACCTCCTCCAGCATGGGACCTGCACCCTCGACATTAGCTCTGACGAGGAGTCCGAGCAGCGTGCCACCCGTGAGCGTGCCGAGGGACGCGACAAGGAGAACATTCCCCCTGCCGATGACATCAGCCAGACCTCCCGCCGTGCCGCCGCCCGTCGCGGTGCTACTGAGGATGACATGCAGATCGAGAAGGAGCGGCTCGCCCTCGCTGACCTCGATGCTTCAGAGTATTACGCTACCGGCTGTGACGCTGCCTCTGTCATAATCGTTCCTGGTGATGAGGATGACAATGATGTTGTGGAGAAGAACGTTGTCACTGCCGAAGCCGCCTCCGTAGTCGCGCCCCAGCCCATCGAGGAGGAGCTCGCTGCCCCCGAGCACCAACCCGAGTCTCTACCCGTCAACGTGGACTTTGGCCCTGAGCTCAACCTCGAGACCACCGAGCCGTTGCCCACCGAGGATGTAGACTCCCTCATGGCCAAGTCCCAGGATGAGCCCTGCGCCAAGGCCGCCGTGCTCGAGCCCATCGATGGCACTGGTGAGAGCTTCGAGCTCTGGGAAAGCGCTAGCGCCAAGGATGATGCCGAGGCCACGCCCGCCGTTGTGGAGGCGTAGATTTTTCGTTTTTCTTATTCCGAAAGATTTTCCGTCTCGGTTCATTTCTTAGGTCTTTTGGTTCGGGGGCAGTGAGGGCTTTCCTAGTGTTGATGATACCCAATCACAGGCGGAAGGAATGGCGTTTCTGGCGTGAGATGAGAGATTTCACTCACGGGATGAGTGGGATACGGCGGTACTTATGAGAGGCTATGCTGTTTCTGGGACTTTGTTTTTTTTCCACTGGCTATGTTTGATTGTTTAAAAAGGCGTTAGTATGGTGTACATGGACACGCGTTTGCAATTGATGGTTTATCGGTTTGGTTAGCTGTTATCGCTTCGTTTTTGCGGAGTTTGATTGAGTAGATGATGATGCACGCAAGTGTAGACTGTACTGCTCTGCGGTAATAGGAGTATTCATATTCATTATTTATTTCTATCCCGGGCACCTATTCTCATTTCTTTGTGAGTATGAAATGAACTTCCCCAGGAGTGGCGCAGTGTGAACGGTCGAACTCGGGCAGAAAATGCATTTCGCGAGGTTTGGAAGGTGGGGGGAAGGAGGCTGAAGTTTCATGCTAGTTTGTACATCATAGCGCTCTGTAATCTGGCCCCATGAAATTCGAGGGTAGTTTTCCTTCTGGTTGATTGTAAGAAGAATCCGTTCCTCTACTTTTTCATCGAATCCGGTCATGTCCGCGGGCACGTGTGTCTTCAGTGTGGAATGCGGGGGCGATTTGACTTGACTCGCGAGTCCTCAGTCCTGAGGAGCCAAGGCGAACCGAACTGGCAACATTTTAGCTTCACTCGTACGGTGTTTGCCTTGAAACAGCTGTTAGATTCGCCTAATAGCAAAACGGTGCCCCTTCGCATTTTTGCAGAGCCCGGGATGAGAAGAATCCGCGCATTCCCCATCGCAGCCATTTCTCACCCAGCTTTCTCCACTTTGGCCACGGTCTTAAGATGGCGCAAAATCTTCTTGCAGAAAAGCCCTCGACTGCCGGAGGTCGCAATGCTCTCGCAGCTGCTTATCGTAGTCTCCGCGTTATAGACGAGCAGCTTCAAGAGACGAACCGCGAAATCTGCCGTTTGATGGCTGTGAAGGTTGCGCACTTTGGCGCTCAGCCTGAAGTATCGAAACAATTCCGAAAGTACCAGCTTGAAAGTTTCGAGGACTCCTCCCACATGCTCGACTCAGAGTGGTGGGCTTGGGCCACGCGCAATGGTCTTCTCGAGTCCGAGGGTAACCTAGACCGCGAACTAGAGAAGACGAAAGCCTCGAAGATCAAATTTGAGGGTATATGGAGTGATCTCCGATCTTGCATCGATGAGTTATCACGCCCGTACCTGAGAAACCTGAATATCCTAGACCTACCCGATGATATTCTCCTTCTGATCTTCGAGTACGTGGAAAATCTGAACTTTGACCTCCCATCTCTTTATTACCCGCCCGACAATGGGAGAAAGGATATCAAAAACACGCGCCTGGTCTGTCGGCGATTTTGTAACCTCAGCTCGCAGCTGCTCGTCCGTCTCGTCCGCGTCAGTTTCGACGAACTGTCACTTACGCGCCTGGAGGAGATTTCTCATCATCCCGCTATTGCAAAGGGTGTTCGTGTAGTTCAAATCGCCCTTCATTTCTACAACATCGCCCTTAACGACTTCGATCGGTTTATTTCGTACTTAATCGACATGTTAGAAAACCAAGTCAACCTCTTCGACGCGTTGAAGGATTTTAACATCCCCGAACAGAGTGCATTGGAGATGATTGCGGACACAAGGGCAGTTATCCTAGAACTTCACCAGCTTGCATCAACCCAGCCCGAACTTGGTGAACACTTTCAGGAGGAACAAGGGCTTCGAGCACGTCTAGAGGAGATCTGTTCAGAGCATCTGACTCTCTTTGAGAAGCAGCAGTCCCTAATATGGAGCGGGCGGTTCTCGCAAGCTGTTGGCTCGGCAATTGCAAGGATGCCAGGCGCGCGAAGGCTGGACTTTAACGATACAGAGTTTGCGGTGTCAACAGGCAATCGCCAACTGATGATACCTAAGGGCAATACTTGGAGGGCACTCCGTCGTTTCATACTCCAGCCCCTGACCGGCTACCGTGCAAAGGCTCACAGCCTCGATCTACCAAACTACCAATGCATTGCCAAAATAGTCGATGCTGTCCGATGCGCCGGCGTATCGCTCAAGACCATCAAAATTGAACTTTCGTATCTGGGATGCCCTGGCAGCCTGATGCCATCCCCGGATATCCGGCGAGAGTTTTCGTCTGGGTTGCAGCAGCTAGCAGAATTTAAATTCGAGTGCAGGGACTCTCCCGACGAGCAAGATGCTGAAGGTCTTAATGACGCCCTGTCTGTCTACGTGGATACCCCTAGCCTCCAAAAGCTCAGCTTGGATATGAGAAGCGATGATGCTGGGGAGCCAGGAAGGATAGATATAGGGCAAATCATGGGGTCAAGGTCGCGAGATAGGCTGACGGACATTTCCTTTGCTTATGCTGCGATGGATTTCTCGAGGATGGTACAGTTCCTCAACCGGCTACCACAATCGACAACATGCATCTCCTTAATAGATGTCCGTTTACTCAGTGGCACCTGGAAAGAGGCTCTGGATGCACTTCGGAAAAAGAACATTCGCATTGTCCAGTTAAGCGAGCCGAAGGGTGCTGAGTGTGACAACATGTCACCCGAAGACTACAAAAGGATATTCGACGATAAGTGCGCATACTACACCCTAGCTGAGTTTTACGTCAGGAACCGGATCCCGCAGCAACGCAACCCCCTAGAGACACTTTGAGGATGAGCTTTAAATAGCGAGTTAACTCAAGCTGGAGAGTCGAAGAGGGAAAGGCACCCGAGGTAGTTTTAATAGACTTCTTTAAACACTCCCAATTATCTAAATCAAGGGTCTCTTGGTCGGTGGCTGGGTGTTCTAAGAAAAGCCAAGATACTAGAAATAGGGTGCGGACAGGTCTTTATGAGTTCTTGAAGGAGTAGTGCTATATGTATGTCGTCCGCCATCTCATATTTGTAGCAGCGAGACGAGAAGACGGCTTTGAAGTGTGTCACAACCGAGCCATGAGGGGTGGTCCTGATAGCAATCCTCTTTCACTTGGCTTTCAAGTAAACGGACGCTCTATGCGCTAGCTTCTTTGCATTTGGGACATTTCTACACGCTCTGCACAGCCCCAGCCACTGTAGCTCGGCCACTTCCACGAAAGCTACATCTCGCAAGGTGTCATTTTGTTACACTCCTACAGGGTAGATTATGTCAAGCTCACCCTAGACAATACCAGCCCCAGTCCTATTACTTGATATCAGGCTGAGTCGTGCCTTTCAGTCCCAGTGGGACCAGTCGTGGGAAGGGCATCTGTCGGCTGAGTATAGAACATCCGAGACGACCCATCCACAGAATTCGGCTCGTCCCAACGGAGCCAATCTGCATCATTGACAATCACCGGTCCAATCTTCTTGGTCCTCTTCTTGAGGGCGTAATAGTAGTCTGCATGTCTATAACAAGCCGCCTCTATCTCATCGACGTCTAAAGGCACATAGTGAGGTTAAAGTTCCAATATCCACCAACTTCAAAAAATTGGGCTCAAAGGAGCAACCTACCCATTCCCGGTGGCAAGGCAAGAACGTGATCTTGGTCCAACTGCTTCAAGGCCTCCTTGAGAAAGACACGACATGTCCATCTGTCCTCGCGCCGAGGAAGATATCTAGCGCTCCCGAGCGGAACTTTCTTCAGACTCTGGTGGATCTCTTCGAACGAGTCTGCCGGGCCAATCTTCAAGCATACGACCACATCGTTGGAATCCGCGGGGTCGTTGACCTCAATATGTTCGTATCGATAGAGATTTCTTTGGTCTCCGTTGTCGGTTGCGTGGAACTTGGTTCCGGAGGGGGGGTTGCTACTCGTGGCGTGCAAGGTCCAGTGCTTTGGGATGTCATTTAGTGGAACTGTCGTTGGTAGGAGAGGAAACTAACGTAGAAGTTCTTGCGGGCGTCGTTCCCGAGGAAGGTGAGGGTAATGTAGAGCGAGAAGGGTTCGAAAGCCGACATTTTGTGATCTGGCAATAGGGAGAAGCAAGAGAAAGAGGACGGGGGTAATGGGCAGTGGTTTGTTGAGACGAGGCGTCGATTCAGATCTATACACTCGGGGGGTTGTTGACTTTTAACCACCCAGATAACTGAACCCATACGAAGTAGAATGCACGATGCAGACCGGAGGACCGTTCTTTTTCCTCAGTTAGTAGCTATGAAACGGTCCTTGCCTCTGTTCAGTGTCGATTACAGCAGCACCTCTCAAGCCAAGGAGAAAAGGATGGCGGGCGAGACAGTCAACTCGAATCGGTAAGGGGTCGTCTAGAAGGGGGAAGCCAGCTATGCAGAAGAGATCTGTATGGCATTCAGTAATAACCAGCGGCACAGAAATAGCGCCCTGGTCTTTAAGATGGATCTGACCAAATCCGGGAGGAGTCTTCCCACGCACGCACTTGACTACAAAAGGGAAAACAGGCATTCCCTGGTCCTGCTTCCGAGCAGTGGGTGATGTTGGATACTCGAACGCGCCTTGACAGAATTAATAATGGCATATGCCGGTTAGTAGAGTAATTCCTTTTATTCGTCAGTTTTGTTCTTATTCGATTAGTTGCATGCATATTCGGTGTAAGAGGGGAAATGGAATCTGCATCCTGGGAAAGTCTGCGTTTGAATGTATCAAGAGATTGGTATCCGTTCGATGGCTATCTAGAGCGTCGTACCCTGCTAGCACCCGATCAGCGGAGCGCTCGTTCAGAATGAAATAGCGCTCCCACACCCCTCGAGTCCATCACTCGAGTCCTTCGTCTCGGAGGCCCTCCATCACCAGCTCGCTGCTGCCCATATTTTCCATGCTTGTCGATCTCGATCTAGGAACAACCACAAGGCCGAGGTTCTTTCACTCGTCGCAGATTAGACATACTAGGATCTAGTAAGGCTTCCTCGAGCTGGATTACCCCTCTCATTTCGTCTCGACTAACACATGAACTCTAGTTACTCTGTACGGAACGGGGCCCCTCCTCCCCCCCGGTGTCAAGCTGCTGGGGACAAGCTTACAAGTGATAGCCGTCTACAAATCACGGATCTCTGAAAATGCTGCGTGCTTTCTTCGGCCCGCCTTACTGCGACCCGGTCGCCCGTCTCCTCTCCAAAGACCAGAGCAGGATGAAGTCGTTATCGCAGCCACCGGCTTGTCCACAGAAACGGCAGTCGAAAGCTTTCAGAAAGGGGGACTATTGACTCTGAACCGGTTAACAACCCTCCCATGATCGAAGTGAGTTTTACCAACTAGCACAAGGTCAAATGGTATTTTGGTGAGGGCGTCGGATTCGACAGTGCCGTAGAGCCATGTTCGAATCCTCGTTGGCCCTGTCCTCTTGGACCTCTTTCCGCGAGGTCAAAATCAACCATCACACAACCTGCCCGGTTAGCTCAATCGGTAGAGCGTGAGACTCTTAATCTCAAGGCTGCGGGTTCGACCCCCGCATTGGGCTCAAATCCCAATGCGTCTTCTAAGAAGGCACATCCGATTTTTTTTTGCAATTTTTTTTTTCTTCCTCCCTAGTCTTGTGGGGGACCTAGTCCTGGCCCACCCACACATCTCCACCGACCCAACACGCACAGATCAAAGTCGGCTAGAACCTAGTGCGTTAGCATAACCTCTCTTCTCCTGACATCGATGAGAGTGATGGCGCGAATCCTGCGACGGGTGCCTTGGCCAGATACCACAAGGCGATTCCAAACGCTAATACTGAGCATGTTGTGCATCACGGCCCCGGTCGCCTTACCCTAGGCGAAGAATTGTGATAATAGCAGTACGGTATAAGCCTGATAAGAAGGTGATCGGGGCTAGAAGGAGGAGTGCTAATCTAGGTCGGATCTAAGGTGGACAAAACGTGAGCTCGGTGGCCAAGAGTGCGTTCAGAAAGGTGTCACGCTTTGAGTAATACAGAACTCGGAATCTCGAAGGCTGCCGCCTCAGAAGCATCCCCTGGTTCCGGCGGGGTCGAAGCCTGCCTGGATCCCGGAATCCGGGTGTAGCGAAATAAAAGCTTCTCGATTTGACAACTGCGTAGAATAGACCGGGTGCCCCTTTGAGCGTGACCCGAAATCCAGGAATCCGGTGCGTGCTTGGACCCCGGCTCCCGGATTCGCTAAAAAGAGGCGCAGCGTCCACACGACCCCGCACCCCGGATCCGGGACGCAGGCAAGGTGGATTCATAAAGATGGCTGCAGATGGGAAGGCGGATTTGGGACCCAAGGTCTCCTGAGCCTGATAATTAAGTAGGATGAGGCTTGGACACACGAGACAGTTGATGCTTGGGGCCTGGGTTCGGGGGAGCTGAACTTCAATGTGGTCCCGAGCCCTGGATCCCGGCCGGATTCGCCCAGTTCCCGGGGAACCCGGAATCAGTCACCAAATCTACACGAACCCTGGAAACAGGGAGACTCCAGAATCGGGATCGTCTGCCAAACTGTGACTCTAGACATCGAGGATGATCGAGTATATATTGGAGCTGACTTGAACGTTTCCGAAACTACCAAGTCCTCCCAACATCACCCACCACCCTCCAAAGCATGAGCCTTGTCCTTCCTAACTCGCCCTCTCATCCTTGACAAAAGGTTGACAGAAAAATGCCACCGTTCTTAAAATCTTCAGAATCGCTCCGAAAGGTATCCATCAAACTCCGTGAATAAAAATAATGCACCATCATGCATACACGCCCGAGAAAAAAAAAGACAAACCAGTGAAAAGAGAAGCCAAAAAAAATCCATAATTGGCCTGCCTACTCCGTTCCCATGCGTTCAAAAAAATCGCCTCAGAAACCACATCCATCGCCTTCCATTTCGCCTCCTCCTCTAAAGTGGCTCCTTCTCTGGAGCGATGTCGGCTGGTGGTTTCGTCCCAGGTGCTGGTAAGTTCCCGTTCCGCTTCATAACCCCCTCCTCGGTTGACGCCTCACTGATAACTTCGTTCCCTATTGCTTTCGCCGGCTCCACGCTCTCTCCCCTTCCAACGAGCGTGTCAGCCGGCGAGTCCTCTCTCGCGGAAATTTCCGGGCCGACGGATGCCGCCCTCGAGATCGACCTCTGCGAACCCACTAGCGTCTCCTCCTCCTCGATCTCTTCACCCAGCAACTCCTCCCCCTCCCCGTCTCCATCTGTCCGTATGAGGGTGGGATCCACACAGTCGTAGAAGAGCATGAACACGCCCCCTTGCGACGTCACCATACTTTCGTCGACCTTATACACGGACTCGTCGCTGAGTCGCCACCATGTCTTTTCTTCGGCTTCAGAGTTGGCTTCCTCCCCCTTCTCCTTCTCCTCAGCTTGGTCCTCCGTGTCTTGTTGCCGTGTTTCCTCTGCATCCTGGAACGTCGCTTCGGTCTCAGCCTCGGTCTCGTTGGGCTTGGGTATTTCGGCGGTGGCTCCTTGTTCCGGGTCCTTTAGCTGCGCTGGGAGAACGCTTGATACTGGAGCGGCATTGTATTTCCTGTAGCAGATATAATGCCCGTTGTTGTGGTGCCCATAATGCGTCACAACCGCCCTCAACTCGTAAATCGGTCCCGATATTAACGACTTCATATTCTCGCCCGCCACCATCGACACCCTCGGATCGAGTATCCACCGCTCCTCATCACTCAACGCCACCTGGCCTTCTTGCGCAAGCTCCTCGGGAGGCGCCGCGGTTTTCTCAAAGTAACTCCTTCCCATCCCTTTCATATTACTGCCTAGACACCATGGTCCCAGGTCCAACGTCGTCGGGAACCTCACAGCGGCCGAGTTCTTGAACAGCATCCCCGTCCTCTCGTCAAACACCGATCGATTCATGTGAATCACCAAGCTCTTCGGCGGCCGAGCGATGACGGCCTGCTTGGTCTTGACCACGTTGACTCGACTTTCAGGAGTGATTTTGCACTTCTCCTTCACGGTCTCGTCGTCGAATGCTTCTTCTTCAAGGGCTAGATCCACAGCTTTCAGACGCTCCTCGACGCGAGCCAGATGCTCCTCGGAACCAGCGTTCTGGCGAAATCGTTCGCCGAGGGTCCTCAAAAGACGCTGCAGCTTAAGGAGAGTGCATCTAGGACACTCCACGCCTTCGATGGCCTCGAGGCTCGTATATGCATCCAGACGTTCGTATAAGTCGTGTCCGGGTGTGTTGACGCCGAGGTTGAGAGTTAGGCAGTTGAAGGGGATCAGAGATAGCCCCTCGGAGAATCCACACTGCACACATGCGACGCGCTGGGCGAGAAGCCCCTCGAGCGGATTCCTGGGAACCTTCGAAGCAGCGGATATCTTGGAGATGACCGAAGATGAGCTACCATAGCCGCTATCGTCGCTATGTTGACTCGTGTTATCGTCCTTGGCAGGCTCCACGAAGTCAAGCCGCTGGTCACCGCACGCCTCAGTGGCTGCTTTTATGGACTTGGCAATCTCGCTGTCAATTTCGTCGAGCAATTTGGAATAGTACTCCTGCGCATCCTGCTGTATAAAAGAGCTCATATTCTTCAAAACCCTCGGTGTCCACAGTGTCTTTCCGTTATTATCCGCATCGTTCAGGTCTGCAATAAGCTCCTGCAGACTCTTGGCAGCTTCGACGTCCTTCCTATTGACAGCATTCGATCGAAGAGTCGTCGCGAGGTACGGGGGAAGATGGTT
>Ga0164243_10011001_pt1 | contig 12950 bp, 9 predicted proteins | sample OricompcompostOP_FD_108781 | JGI IMG/M metagenome (GOLD analysis project Ga0164243, IMG submission 108781) | Organic Plus compost microbial communities from Emeryville, California, USA - Original compost - Organic plus compost (OP) | ecosystem: Engineered > Solid waste > Mixed feedstock >...
GCCGCGCTCTGCGCCCGGGTGCTGGCCGCGGCCGGGTTCAAGGTGTACCTGTTCCCCGAGCCCCGCTCCACCCCCCTGCTCTCCCACGCCGTCCGCCACCTCGGCTGCGACGCCGGGATCATGATCACGGCGTCGCACAACCCGCCGTCCGACAACGGGTTCAAGTGCTACGCCCCGACCGGCGGCCAGGTCGTCCCCCCCGACGACACGGGCATCATCGCCTGCGTCAAGGCGGCGTCCGACCGCGAGATCCCCGAGACCCCGTTCGACGACGGGATCGCCAACGGCTCGATCGTCCTGGTCGGTAAAGAGGTCGACGACAGCTACCTCTCCGCGGTCGTCAGCCAGTCGGTCTCCCGCGCCCGCGACATCGGGATCGTGTACACCCCGATGCACGGCGTCGGCGAAACCTCGGTGGCCGCGGCGCTGACGATCGCCGGGTTCGACCGGCTCAACATCCTCGCCTCCCAGCGGACCCCGGACGGCGACTTCCCGAACGTCCCCGGCCACGTCTCGAACCCCGAGATCCCCAAGACGCTCGCCGCCGCGATCGCCGAGGCCAAGGCCACGGGCGCCGACCTCGTGCTCGCCAGCGACCCCGACGCCGACCGGATCGGCGTGGCCGTCCCCGTCAACGGCGACCCCTCCGGGGAGTGGACGACCCTCGACGGGAACCAGATCGGGGTCATGCTGACCGCGTTCGTCATCAAGGAGACGGAGGCCCTCGGCAGGCTCCGGAACGACCACTACGTCGTCACGACGCTCGTCAGCAGCCTGATGGCCCGCGCCCTCTGCGAGCGCGAAGGGGTTCGGATCGAGGACGACCTGCTCGTCGGCTTCAAGTGGATCGGCCAGCGGATCGACGAGTCGGGCCACGTCGGGTTCCTGTTCGCGTTCGAGGAGTCGCACGGGTACCTCAAGGGGGACCACGTCCGCGACAAGGACGCGGCGGTCGCCGCCCTGCTCGTGGCCGAACTCGCCGCGACGGTCAAGGCCCGGCGGCAGACCGTGCTCGAATACCTCAACGACCTGTACATCGACGTCGGCCACCACGCCGAGCGCCTGATCAACAAGGTGATCGAGGGCCGGCGCGGGGTCGAGCAGATGAAGCAGCTCATGGCCGCGTTCCGCTCGGCCCCGCCGAAGTCGGTCGGCGGCCTGACGCTGACCGAGGTGTACGACTACGAGCGCCACGAGGTCCGCGCCCTCGACGGCTCGGGGGCGACCCGACCCCTGCCCGCCCCCTCCGGCGACCTGCTGATCTTCCACACCGACGCCCCCGGCTGCCGGTTCGCCGCGCGGCCGTCGGGGACCGAGCCGAAGATCAAGTTTTACCTGTTCACGCGAACCCCCGTCGATTCGCCCGAGGGGCTCGACGCGGCCAAGGCCGAGTCGGCCGAGCGGCTCGACGCGATGACGCGCGACATCGAACAATTCATCGCCGAAACGCTTACAGAATAAGGTGACCCGACCCCGGCGGCGCCCCCCGAACGGGCCGCCGCCGGGACTTCGACCGCAACAGGATTTTTGACGGCGGGGAGGGACCCCGCGAGGCCGCATGCCCGACGCCGACACCCCGAACCCCGTCCCGCCGAAGCCCGACGAGGCCGCCGGCCCCTCGACGGCCACGCTCAGCCCGGCCGAGAAGGTCCGCCAGTTCCCGACGACCCCCGGCCTCTACCTGATGAAGGACGCCCAGGGGCGGGTCGTCTACGTCGGCAAGGCGAAGAACCTCCGCGCCCGCGCCGGCTCGTACTTCCAGAAGTCGTCGGGGAACGACCGCCGGATCGCCGACTGGATCGGCGAGGTCGTCGACATCGACTTCCTCGCCGCCGACAGCGAGGTCGACGCCCTGCTGATGGAAGCCCGGCTGATCAAGGACATCCAGCCGAAGCACAACCAGGACCTCAAAGACGACAAGTCGTTCCCGTACCTCCAGATCACGACCGGCGAAGACTTCCCCCGGGTGAACTTCACCCGCGAGCCGCTCGACCGCGGCGTCAAGCTCTACGGCCCGTTCCCCCGGGCCAAGAGCCTCCGCGGGGCGATCCAGGTCTTGCAGCGGATCTTCAAGTTCCGCACCTGTTCGCTCGACATCGAGGAGGACGACCCGCGCTGGCGGTGGTTCCGCCCCTGCCTCCTCCACTCGATCGACCAGTGCACCGCCCCGTGTAACCTCCGCATCGACCGAGAAAGCTATCGCACCGACATCCGCCGCCTCCGCCTCTTCCTCGACGGCAAGAAGGACGCCGTGATCGCCGAGATGGAGGCGGAGATGAAGGAGGCGAGCCGGTCGCTCCTGTTCGAAAAGGCCGCCCGGCTCCGCGACGAGATCAAGGCCCTGAAGACCTTGAACCTCCGCGGCGACCTCGCCACCCACGCCCAGCCGGAGGTCTTCTACGTCGACCCGCGGAAGGGCCTGAAAGGGCTCCAAAAGGTCCTCCACCTCGACGAAGCCCCGCGCCGGATCGACGGCGTGGACATCGCCCACCTCGGCGGGACGGAGACCGTCGGCTCGCTCGTCTCGTTCATCGACGGCCTGCCGTTCAAGCCCGGCTATCGGCGTTACAAGATCAAGAGCGTCAAGGGGATCGACGACTTCGCCTCGATCCGCGAGGTGGTCAGCCGGCGCATCCAGGGGCTTCAGGAGCGCGACGAGCCGTTCCCCGACATCTTCCTCATCGACGGCGGCAAGGGCCAACTCAACGCCGCCCTCGAAGCCTTCAAGGTCCTGGGCGTCACGCCGCCGACGTTGATCTCGCTGGCCAAGCGCGAGGAGGAGATCTACGTCCCGGGGCGATCCGACCCGATCGTCCTGAGCCGCCGCTCGTTCTCGCTCCGCCTGCTCCAGTACGTCCGCGACGAGGCCCACCGGTTCGCCCAGCACTACCACCACATGCTCCGCAAGAAGCGGACGCTGGGCGAGGACGAGCGCTAACCGACCCCGATCGCCGCGCGTCCGCGCCCCTCCCCCTCTGAGCCGCCGTAATGTTCACGTCAGCAGCGGTCTGCGCCCGTCGAGTGCGCGCCTGACACTTGTCCCGCGCATAACAACGACCATGACGTTTATGCAAATTTTGTCGATTTGGTAATTTCGAGCGGTTAAGATCCCCGAACCATCGGCGGCCATCGAGGCGCCGCCACCGCGTCAAACCCTCTGCTCCCCCCGATGTCGATCGTCTCCACGGATGGACAGGTCCATTTCCTTTTGAGGAGATGCCCCATGTCCTACTCCACTCGCACAAGGCGACGTCGGTCGGTCCAGCCCTCTTGCGACGCCCTGGAATCTCGCGCGTTGCTCAGCGGGACGAAGCTCGCGTCCCTCCGCACCTTCGGGTTCAACGTGCCCGCGCATTTCGCCCCGATCCGATCGCAGCCCCCGTTCGGGTTCCCGTTCTACCAGTACGGATTCCCGTTCCCGAACATCCGCGGCCCGATCATCCCCCAACTCCCGGCGACGCCGAACCTTTCCGTCTCGACCGTCCCCGCCAACGGCGACCTGAACCCGTACGGGGTCGCGATCGTCCCGACGAACGGGTTCTTCTTCGACGGCTCGCTCCGCCCGGGCGACACCCTGGTCTCGAACTTCAACAACAGCGACAACATCCAGGGCACCGGCACGACCGTTGTGAACGTCACCCCCGGCGGCCAGAGTTCCGTCTTCTACACGTCGGGCGAACCGGGGCTCTCCCAGGCCCTGGGCGTCCTGAGCGGCGGGTTCGTCCTCGTGGGGAACGCGCCGACGCCGGACGGGACGTTCGCGAACATGGGGCCGGGCTCGCTCCAGGTGGTCGACCGCTTCGGCAACCAGGTGCTCAACATCACCGACCCGGAACTGATCCAAGCCCCTTGGGGCCTGGCACTGAACGACCACAACGCGCTCGCCCAGGTGTTCGTCGCGAACGCCCTGACCGGGGGGATCACGCGGATCGACATGCGGGTCCTCCCCGGGCTCGACCAGGTGCAGGTCGTCCACATGACGCAAATCGGCTCGGGCTATACCGTAACGCCCAACGCGGCGGCGGTCGTCCTCGCCCCCTCGGGGCTCGCCTACGACCCGTCGACCGACACGCTGTACGTCGCTTCGACCGGCGACAACGCCATTTACGCCATCGACCACGCGAGCACCACCTGGACCGACGCCGGCCGGGGGAGGCTCGTTTACACCGACCCGGCGCACCTGAACGGGCCGATCGGCCTGGCGATCGCCACGAACGGCGAACTCCTGACGACGAACGGGGATGCGTTCACCGACACGCCCCCCGCAAGCGTGCCCCCGAGCGCGCTCGTCGAATTCACGCCGGCGGGTCAATTCGTCGCCATCCGCTCGCTCGACCCGAACCTCGGGGCGGCGTTCGGGGTCGCCGTCAGGAACGACTTGGGGCGCGTCACCCTTGCCACCGTGAACGACAGTCTGAACAATCTGAACGTGTGGACGATCCCACCCGCCATGTCCTTCCATCGAAGGTGGTGGTGGTAACCGTCCGGGATCGCACGCCGGCCCACCCGCGCCCGAGCGCGGCGCGGGGGGCCGCCGACCCGCCCGCTTTGAAGACCGAGACCTCATGATCCTCGTCTCCGCCAACGGATTGGGCCGACAGTATGCCGGCGACCCCGTCTTCCAGGACCTCAAGTTCGAAGTCCGGTCCGGCGAACGGATCGGGCTGGTCGGGCCCAACGGCGCGGGGAAAACCACGCTGATGAAGTTGCTCGCCGGGCTCGAATCGCCCGACTACGGCAGCCTCTACGTCCGGCCGTCGATCCGCGTCAGCCTCCTGCGCCAGCAGCCCGACTTCGGCCCCGACGAGACCCTCATGTCGGTCGCCCGCTCCGGGCTCGCCTCGCTGCTCGACCTCCAGCGCGAGATGGAGGAGGCCGCGCAGGAGATGGCCGAGGCCGAGGACGACGCCGAGCGCGCCCGCGCGACCCGCCGCTACGACGAACTGCACGACCAGCTCCAGCACCAGGACGCCTACTCGATCGAGCACCGGGTCGAGGAGATCCTCTCGGGCCTCGGCTTCCCGCGCGGCGACTTCGGCCGGGCCGCCCGGACCTTCTCCGGCGGCCAGCAGTCGCGGATGATGCTCGCCAAGCTGCTGCTGGAAAGCCCCGACCTGATGCTCCTCGACGAGCCCTCGAACCACCTCGACATCGCGACCACCGCCTGGCTCGAAAACTACCTCGCCCGGCAGTCGGTCGCCATGGTCGTCGTCAGCCACGACCGCTACTTCCTCGACAAGGTGGTGACGAAGGTCTGGGAGCTGCACGAGGGGAAGATCGAGGCCTACCCCGGCAACTACTCGCAGTACTGGCGGCTCCGGACCGAGAAGGCGAAGGTCATGGAGCGCCAGGCCGAGCGCCAGGCGGAGAAGATCGCCGACCTCGAAGCCTACATCCGGAAGTACGGCGCGGGGCAGCGGGCCAAGCAGGCCAAGGACCGCGAGAAGAAGCTCGGGCGGATCGAGCGCGTCGAGACCATGCGCGACATCGTCGGCCCCGTCATGGGGTTCGGCGAGGTGGAGCGCGCCGGCGACATCGTCATCGAGGGCCGGCAGCTCTCCAAGGCGTACGACAAGCCGCTCTTTCACGACCTCAACGTGCAGATTCTGCGCGGCCAGTGCGTCGGGGTGATGGGGCCGAACGGGGCCGGGAAGTCGACCCTGCTCAAGACCCTGATCGGCCGCGAGAAGGCCGACCACGGCGAGGTCCGGATCGGGCACAAGGTCCACATCGGCTACCACGACCAGGGGCTCGAATCGCTCGCCCCGCAGACCTCCGTCCTCCGAGCCGTCTGGCCCGAGGACGACCCCGACTGGGTGCAGGAAGACGTCCGCGACGTGCTCGCCCGGTTCGGCCTCAGCGGCGAGATCGTCTTCCAGACCGTCGGCCAGCTCTCCGGCGGCGAGAAGGCCAAGGCCGCGCTCGCCCGGCTCTCGGCCACCGGGGCCAACCTGCTCGTGATGGACGAGCCGACGAACCACCTCGACATCTGGTCGTGCGAGGCCCTCGAACGCTCGATCAAGGAGTTCGAAGGGACCGTCCTGGTCGTCAGCCACGACCGCTACTTCCTCAACCAGGTGGCCGACCGGATCATCGTCGTCGAGGGGGGCAAGGCCCGGGTCATCGAGGGGGACTACGAGACCTACCAACGGATCGCCCAGCAGGAGGCCGAGGCCGCCCAGGCGAAGGCCGCCGCTTCCGCCGCGGCGGCCGCAAACGCCGACGGCAAGGGGGGCGAGAAGGCGAAGGCCGAGAAGCGCAAGCGCAAGTTCCCCTACCGCAAGTCGGCCGACCTCGAACGCGAGATCGCCGAGGCCGAGGTCGAGGTCGCCGGGCTCGAAGACCTCCTCGGCCAACCCGACACCTGGCGCGACCCGGTCAAGGCCCGCACCACCCAGCAGCGGCACGAGGACCTGAAAGCCACGCTCGCCCGCCTCTACGAGCACTGGGAGGAGGCCGTCGAGTTCAACTCGTAGGCGGCTCGTGTCCGGCCGGCGCCGCAACGCCGAGGCCCACCCGCCTCGCCGTGGGTCGTGACATGCTCCGTGACACGGTGGGGAGGAATGGTAGAATAAAAGGGAACCCCGGTCGAGCGGTCGGCGCCGCGGCGGGGCGCACCCTTTCGCTCCACCATCCCGACCGTTTTTATGCCCGACCCGGATAAAATCCTCGCCACGATCCGCCGCGCGACCGCGCTGTTCCGCGCCACCCCGGGGAGGTCGGGCGGGCTCATCACGCTCGACGAGGCGACGGCCTCCGAGGTCATGGTCGTCGGCGACCTGCACGGCAACATCCCGGCGTTCCGGAAGATCCTCGACGTCGCCGCGCTCGCGAAGAACCTGACGCGCCACCTCGTCCTCCAGGAGTTGGTCCACGGCCCGAGGATGTACCCGGACGACGGCGGCGACAAGTCGCACCAGCTCGTCGACCTCGTCTGCGCGCTGAAGTGCCAATACCCGGACCGGGTCCACCTGATCCTCGGCAACCACGAGTTGTCGGAGCTCACGGGGCGTTCGATCGGCAAGAACGGCGTCCCCCTGAACGCCCTGTTCCGCAAAGGGGTCGATACGGCGTACGGGGAACGCGGCGCCGACGTCTACGCGGCCTACCTCGGCCTTTTCGCCGCGCTGCCGCTCGCCGTGCGGACGCCGAACCGGGTCTTCCTCTGCCACACGATCCCCGACGGCTACGAGCTCGACAACTTCGACCCCGACGTCTACAACCTCGACGCCTGGCCCCCCGAGGCCATGAAGCGGCACGGCGCCGTCTACGCCCTGACCTGGGGGCGCGACACCGAGACCGAGACCGTCGACCGGTTCGCGTCGATGGTCGACGCCGACCTGTTCATCACCGGCCACCAGCCCTGCGACGACGGCTTCCGCCTGGCCAACGTCCGGCAGATCATCATCGACGGCACCGACCCGTACCCCGCCTACTGCCTCTTCCCCACGACCGTGCCGGTCACCATCCAGTCGCTCCTCGCCGGGGTCGCCGTGTTGCCCCCCCCGTCGGACTGAGGCGAGGCGGCCCGTCCCGCCCGCCCCCGTTAAACGCTGTCGGCCCAGCCGGCGACCCGGACCATCCCCTCGGTGCCCTCGAAGTGGTAAACCAAGGGCGGGACGTCGCCGACGGCGCGGAGGTTCGACTTGATCAGGGCGACCCGGTGCCGCCCGTGGCCGATGGTCGAGACGTGGAGGACGGACCGGACGGCGTCGTAGGCCAGGTCGGCCCACAGCCCGTTCTTCGGGAGGTACTGGACGGCCAGCACGGCCGCGCCGCACTCCCTGGCGAGGTCGGAGACCTCCTTCAACACCTGCCGCGGCGAACGGCTTTCTTCGAGGGCGAGGTAGGTGGCGAGCGGGTCGATGACCACGAGGGCGGGTTTGAGTTCGTCAAGTTCGGCGGCGGTGATCGCGCCGTCGACGCAGTGGATGCGGGACAGGTCGGCCCCCGCGGCTTCGAGACGGGGGCGGACGGTGTCGGACAGGTTGTCGTCGTCGTTGTAGATCACGACGTCCGCCGGCGCGTCCGGCCTCAACCGCGAAACGGGCAGCGCGGCCCCGCGGCTCACCCGCGCGGCGAGGTCGAGGGCGAGGAGCGACTTGCCCGAGCCGGGTTCGCCGTCGAGCAGCGTCACCTTGCCCAAAGGCACCCGCCCCTCCCAGAGCCACTGCACCGGACGGGACGGGACGTCGGCCAGCGTCGTCCAGCGGGTCGCACCCATGGGAACCCCCGTTCGTTGAAAAGGACCGCCGCTTACGCCATTGTATCGGAGCGGACGGCGACCCGGCAGCGCGTCGCCCGGTCACTCACCGTGACCATAGCACACGGCCTATCGCTTCAACTCGTAAAGGTTCAGGTGCTCCATCGCGTCGAGCACCCAGGGGTGGCTCCAGGGCGCCCGGAGGGCGTAGCCGACGGAGAACACGGAAACGAGCAGCGCGGCGAGCGTGAGCCACCGCACGAACCGGCTCCTCTGCCCGGCCTCCACGCCGGCCGGCAGCACGGCCAGCCAGAACGGGATCAGCCAGAAGAGCCAGCGCAGCCCCTGGGTCGAGCCGCCGTAGTTCCTCGCCTTCGGGTTCCACGTGTAGAACGCGAGCATCGCCGCCGTCAGGATCAGGGTCAGCCACGCGACCGCCGACAGCTTGCCCCGGCGCACGATTTGGGCCGCCGCGCCGATCAGCGAGAACAGGAAGATCGGCGTCAGCGAGAAGACCCCGTGGTGCCCGAACGTCATGTGGAACAGGTAGACGCCGTACGGCTCCTGGTTCGGCACCGTCGTGCCGTCCGGCCGCTTGGTCGAGGCGTTGAACCAGTCGAACTCCAGGGGGGTGTTCCAGTAGCTCCCCTCGTAGGTGTACGACTTCGTGCCGAACTCCTCGTAGACCGGCGTGAACTGGCCGAACGCGAGGTACTGGGTCGCCAGGAACGCCGCCACGGGGACCGCCGCCGCCGGGACGAAGAACTTGAGCGTCGGGCCCGGGAACCGGACGAAGAGCGGCAGGAACAGCAGCACGCCGAAGAGCGCCGCCGGCAACTCGTTGCAGGCGCAGAAGGCCCCGAAGAACCCGGCCGACGCGAACAGCCGGCGCGACCGCCGCCCCTCGGACCAGATCCGCTGCAGCGCGTCGATCGCGAAAAAGGCGCTGGCCGCCGCCACCGTGTGGTTGTTCAGCGTCTGCGTGAAGACGAACAGATACGTCCCCAGCGCCCCCGCGGCGAGGCTCAGCATCCAGGCCCAGTCCGACTCCGCCGTCCGGTCGAGCAGCCGGGCGTAGAGCACGAGGACGATCAGCATCGGCACGACGTTCAGCAGCACGACCACCGGCTTCAGGTAGAAGACGTGGACCGGCCAGCGGGCGGGCTCCTTCGGCGTCTCCAGCACGAACTCGGTCTTGCCCGGCGAGCCTTCGACCGGCTTCTGCACGTAGCGGGGGAGCCGGGCCTGCTCGACGACCTTGTCGAGCGGCACGCCGGTCGCGCGGCGGACCGGGTACAGGAGGCCGGCGATCAAGGTCGGCAGCAGCGGCGGCTTGCTCGAATAGAAGCGCTCGGTCGCCCCTTCGCCCTTCCAGCGGCCCGGCGCGATCGCGTACTCGAACCGCCTCAGCGTTCCGGCGTCCGGCCCCGGGGGGGTGAGCTTGTCGGGCTTCTTCACCTTGTCCTGGGTCTTCGCCTGCCAGGGGCAGTCGTCGATGGCGTAGACGCCGCGCTCCAGCAGGCTCCAGACGGTGCACCAGCGGGAGATGTCGTTGGCTTCAAGCTGGGTCGGCGTCTTCAGGGTCGCCCCCAGCGCCAGGGCGGTCGCCGCGCCGATGACGATCAGGGCGAAGAACCGGCGGTGCTCCGGCCGGGGCTCGGCCGGGTCGTCAAAGGGGTCGTCGTCCCGCGGGGCGAGGTCGTACCGGCTCATCTCTCGGAGGTCTCCACCGGGTCGCCGGCGCGGTCGGGCGCGGCCGAAGACCCGAGGGTCTCGGCGACGCTGTACGTGTCGTTCGCCTGGATGTTGTACGACGTGACCAGCTCGGCGAGCACGCCGACGCTGAAGAGTTGGGTGCCGACCCCGAGCAGCGCGGCCGAGTAGATCAGCAGCGGCAGGCCGTCGGCCGTACGGGCACCGAAGAGCCAGAGCGCGGCGCGGTACGTCAGGCCGAGGCCCCCGAGGGCCATCAGCGCCAGGCCGAGGCCACCCATCACGTGCAGCGGGCGCTGGCCGAACCGGGTCAGGAACCGGACGGTGAACAGGTCGAGCAGGCCTTTGACGAACCGGCTGAACCCGTACTTCGACGCCCCGAACTTGCGGGCCCGGTGGTTGACCTCGATCTCGCCGACGCGGAACCCCCGGGCGTGCGCCAGCACCGGGACGAACCGGTGCAACTCGCCGTAGATCCCGACTTCGTCCAGCACCTCGCGACGGTAGACCTTGAACCCGCAGTTGTGGTCGTGCAGTTCGCAGCCGGTCAGCGTGCTGACCATCCAGTTGAAGACGCGGCTGGGGTAGACCTTGTGCCAGGGGTCGTACCGCCGCCGCTTCCAGCCGCTCACGACGTCGAGGCCGTCGTCCAGCGCCCGGAGGAACCGGGGGATCTCGGCCGGGTCGTCCTGGAGGTCGCCGTCGAGGGTGAACACGATCCCCCCGCGGACGACCTGGAACCCGGCGGTGAGCGCGGCGGCCTTGCCGAAGTTGCGGCGGAACCGGATCGCCCGGACCCTCGGGTCGCGCTCCGCCAGGGCCGCCAGCACGGCCCACGAGCGGTCGCGGCTCCCGTCGTCGACAAAGACGAACTCGGCCGGCCCGAGCGACTCGGCGGAGAACACGCGGTCGAGTTCGGCGTGGAGCGCCTCCAGGCTGTCGGCCTCGTTGAACAGGGGAATCACGACGCTGATCATGCTCGGATCGACTCCGGGGACGGCGCGGGGGGTTCGGGCGGGGATAGCGGCGCGGCCGCCGGCAGCGCGGGCCGAACGGCCGCCAGGGCCACGCCCGCGACCACCTCGGCCGCGACCCAGGTTAGCCGCAAGGCGAGCGCGGAGACCACCGCCGTGTCTTCGCCGACGGCCGGGGCCAGCGTGGCCATCAACACCCCTTCGCGCACGCCCAGGCCCCCCGGCAGCACCGCGACCACGAAACCGGCGACCGTCGCCAGGGCCACGCCCGCCACCACCACCGGCCAGAGCCCCGGCGCGAGGCCGGCCGGCGCGACCGCCCGCACCACGGCCACCTGGCTGAGCCCGAGCAGGACCCAGCCCGTCAGGGACAAGAGGAGCCCGGCCCCCAGCAGCCGGTACGAGAGCGCCGGGAGGGCGTCGGGGCCGACGTTCGGGAACGGCATCGTCATCAGCTTCGTGACCCGGGGGAAGACGCGCGGCTCGACCACCCCCAGTAGCAGCACCGCGAGGCCGGCCGAGGCGCCGAGCGGGATGAGTTGGACCGGGGCCGGGCCGAGGGCGAAACCGACCGCGGCGGCGAGCGCGCCGGCGGCCATCATCGCGAGCGTCTCGTAAAAGGCCGCCAGCGCCGCGGTCGCCGGCCGGGCGCCGTAGGGGGCGGTCAGGGCGACCCGCATCACGACCACCATCGCCTTGCCCGGCACGTACTTGCCCAGGTGGCTGATCAGGTAGGCCCGGACCGCCACGATCGGGCCCACCGGCCCGGGGCTCGCCGCCATGACCTTCGCGTAAAAGACCCCGCAGGCCGTTAGCCCCGCGAGGTAAAGCCCCGCCCCGACGGCGAGCCAGGTCGGGTCGACCCGGATCGACTCGCCGTGCTCGTGCAGGTCGTGCCAGGTCCGCGTGACGTGCCGGTACAGATACCAGAGCACCAGAACGGCCAGCCCGGTCTTCACGGCCGGCTTCACGAATCGTTTCCAACCGGACCGGGCCATGCGCAATGCGTTCTCCGAAGGATAGGGGACAAGTCTAACGGGCGGGACGGGTTATGGCAAGGGTCAACGGCCGCCTCGGCCGGCCCAAGCCATATCGAAAGCGCCACTCCGGTCCGGCCCGTTTCGCGGAACACGGGGCCGCCGTATCCTGGGGTTTCCCCAACGGAGCCGCGCCGCCCATGACCCACCCCGCCGCCCTCGACCCGGCCGCGCTCGCCGACGCCTGTGAGACCCGGTTCACCCGGCGGTCCGGCCCCGGCGGCCAGAACCGCAACAAGGTCGAGACGGCCGTGGTCCTCACCCACCGGCCCACCGGCGTCGCCGCCGAAGCCTCCGAGCGGCGCACGCAGGGCGAGAACCTCAAGGCCGCCCTCTTCCGCCTCCGGCTCAACCTCGCCCTGCGGGTCCGCGCCCCGGTCGCCCCCGGCGACCCGCCGAGCGCGCTCTGGAATTCCCGTTGCCACGACGGCCGCGTCGCCATCAACCCGGGCCACGACGACTTCCCCGCCCTGCTCGCCGAAGCGCTCGACCGCCTCGACGCCCTCGGCCACGACCCGAAGGCCGCCGCGGGCGAACTCGGCTGCACGCCGTCGCAACTGGTCAAGCTCCTCAAGGACGAGCCCCGCGCCTTCCTCCTCGTCAACGACCGCCGCCGCGACCTCGGGCTCCGCCCGCTCCTGTAAACCCGGCTCACGACGCCGCCGGAATGACCTCGATCACGCACGCCTCCCTGACCCGCGCGGCGACCCGCTCGACCTGCCCGCGCCCCGGGTTCTTCAGGAGCACGTAGCCTTGGATCAGGTCGAAGTGGTCGTGCCTCGAATCGACGACCGGGTCGCCCGGCCGGGCGTAGAGGTCGACCTCGATGACGTTCAGTTCGCCCCGGACCGCGTCCAGCCCGGACGTGTCGATCGACTTGAGGGTGCCCGGGCGGTCGGCGAGGAGGTAAACGGCCAGCCCTTCGTCCTCGGGGATTGGGCCGTTCACGGTTTCACCCCCCATCAGGCGGGCGGCGACGCCGAGCGACGTGTATCCGTAAATCCGCCGCATGAGCGCGACGAA
>Ga0164243_10011002_pt1 | contig 12950 bp, 9 predicted proteins | sample OricompcompostOP_FD_108781 | JGI IMG/M metagenome (GOLD analysis project Ga0164243, IMG submission 108781) | Organic Plus compost microbial communities from Emeryville, California, USA - Original compost - Organic plus compost (OP) | ecosystem: Engineered > Solid waste > Mixed feedstock >...
AGCGCGACCCGCAGCGGTCGCGGGCGGCCGCTCATCCGGCGACCTGGAGCGAGGTCGGGATCGGGCCCCACCAGCTCAGCTCGAAGCCGACGCCGTCGCCGGCGAACCAGCGGGAGGGGACGTCGACGACCGGGACCAGGTCGCCGGCGGAGAGCAGCGCCTCCTCGGCCTCGCGCCAGCGCGCGCACGCCCGCTCGCCGGTCATCGCCATCGCGCTGCTCGCGGCCCGCTCGAAGGCGGCGTTGCGGCCGTGGGTGAAGTTCTGGCCTCTGTCGGGCGCCGGGCCGCTGAAGAACGGCACGAGCTGGCTCGGCAGGTTGATGCCGATCAGGAAGCCGGGCATCAGGTCCCAGTCGCCGCCGAACGCGGCGGCGACGAGCGCGCCCGAGTCCATCGGCTTCGGTCTGACCTCGACGCCGATCGCTCTCAGCGTCATCGCGATCAGCTCCATGCCGGCGTCGAAGCCGGCGAAGTCGTTCGGCTGCGGGGCGACGAGCGTCAGCCGTCTGCCGTCCTTGACGCGGACGCCGTCGGAGCCGACCCGCCAGCCGGCCTCGTCGAGCAGCCGCTCGGCCGCCTCGGCCCCGCCGCTCGGCAGCGCCGCGGCGACGCCGTCGTCCTCGCAGGCGATGTCCGGGACAGTGACGCCCTGCGAGAGCGTGCCGGCGCCGTTGTAGTAGACCTTCGCCAGCTGCTCGCGCGGCAGCGCCAGCGCGAGCGCGCGGCGCACCGCCGGGTCGCCGGTCGGGCGCGCGGGCGACTGGTTGGGGATCGAGAAGATGACCGCCGTCGGCAGCGCCGCCTGCGCGAGCCCGCGCGCGCCGACGCGCGCCGCGTCGGCGCCGTCGAGCCCGGCCGCGTCGAGGTCGCCGGCGAGCAGCAGGTTGGCCATCGTCGTCGGGTTGCCGACGACTCTGATCGTCACCCTTCTCGGCAGCTGCTCGGTCGGCAGCGCGCCCTCCGGGCCCCAGTCGTAGTCGTCGCGCCGCGTCAGCACGTAGCGCTCGCCCGGCATCGCGTCGACCAGCTCGTAGGGGCCCGAGCCGCTGGTGCGCTCGGCCAGCATCGCGCGGTCTCTCAGCCCTCTGCCGCAGACGATCGGGACCAGCTGCAGCGACTGGACGAGCAGGCCGTCGGGCTTGCCGAGCGTGATCGTCACCGTGCGCGCGCGGTCGTCGGCGGCGACGGTGTAGTCGGCGTCGGGGAGGCCGAGCCCGAGCAGCGCCGAGCCGACGCGCGGGTCCTTGACGTCGTCGAGGTTGCGCTTGACGGTGGTGGCGGTGACCGGGCTGCCGTCGGCGCAGGTCGCCCCGTCCTTCAGCGTGAAGGTCACCCGGCGCGGCGTCTGCTTCCAGCTCTCGGCCAGGCCGGGGACGAGCCTGCCGCCGGGGCCGGGCGCGATCAGGTGGTCGTAGGCGTAGCTGAGGACCGTCAGCGACGGGTCGAGCAGCGTCTCGTGCGGGTCGAGCGTGTCCGGTCTGGTGAGCAGCCCGATCGTCACCTCGGCGTCGCCCGACGGCGCGCCGTCGAGCGCGATCGTCGTCGACGGGGCGCCTCCGTCGCCGCCCGCGGCGGCCGTCGCGGCGCCGCCGCCGTCGTCGCCGGAGCCGCCGCAGGCGGCCAGCGCCGCGCCGCTCGCGCCGAGCGCGAGCAGCGACAGCAGTCGCTTCTTCCTCGTCATGCGTCCTCCCGGTCGTCTCGACCCGGCGGCGATCGGCCGCCCGCGATGGCGCCATGCTCGCGTGCCGCTCCGAGCCCGTCGTCATCTCGCGAGACAACGGCCGCGCGTCGGCGTTGTGCCCAGGCACCAACGCCGAGCGCCGGTTCGTCGCGGAGGCGCAATCGGCGGCGGCCGGCCGCCGCTACGGTCGTCGCATGCCGAAGATGGCGACGCTCGAGCGCCTCTGCGCCGACCTCGGCAGCGAGCTGATCGACGTCCTCGAAGCACCGCTCGGGCTCGACGTCGCGGTCCTCGACGCGAGCGTGCACGACCCGGTCGAGTCGCGCGCGGACGCGATCGGCGAGGGCGACCTCGTGCTCGCCGTCGGCGCCGACATCGCGGCCGCCGGGACGGCGGCGCTGCTGCGCGACGCCGGGGCGGTCGGCGCGGCCGCGGTCGTCTGCAAGCGGCGCGGGACGGCGCCGCCGGCGCTGCTGGACAGCGCCCGCAGCGCCGGCGTCGCGCTCCTGACCGCCGACCCCGGTCTCGCCTGGGGCCAGCTGTACGAGCTCGTGCGCACGGCGCTCGCCGCCGACGGCGGCGCCGAGCCGCAGCTCGACGGCGCCGGCCGCAGCGACCTGTTCGCGCTCGCCGACGCGACGGCGGCGCTCGCCGGCGGCCCGATCACGATCGAGGACGCGCAGTCGCGCGTGCTCGCCTTCTCCCACGGCGGCCAGGACATCGACCAGGCGCGCGCGGCGACGATCCTCGGCCGGCGCGTGCCCGACCAGTGGACGACGACGCTGCGCAGAGAGGCGGTGCTGGAGCGGATGGGGCACACGCGCGGCCCGGTCGCCGTCGACTTCGACGGGCTGCTGCCGCGGCGCGCGATCGCGATCTGCGCCGGCAGCACCGTGCTCGGCTCGATCTGGCTCGCGCTCGCCGACGAGGCGGCGGCGTCGCCGGCGGCCGACGAGGTGCTGCGCTCCTGCGCGCAGATCGCGGCGCTCCACCTGCTGCGCCAGCGCGTCACCAGGGACCTCGAGCGGCGGCTGCGCTCGACGCGCCTGCAGGCGCTGCTGACCGGCGAGGGCGGCACGCGCGCGCTCGAGCAGCTCGAGCTGGGCGGCGACGGGATCGCCGTCGCGGCGGTCGCGGCCGGCGAGGCGGGCGGCGACGCCGCCGCGCTCGAGCGGCTCGGCGACCTGCTCGTCGTCCACCTGCGCGCCTACCGGCGCCAGGCCGAGGCGACGGCGCTGGACGGCCGCCTCTACCTGCTCGCCGGCTGCCGCGGCGACGGCGACCGCGACGCGCTGCGCCGCTGCCTCGGCGACGGCCTGACGCGCGCCGCGCACGCGCTCGGCGCGCGCCTCGACGCCGGCCTCAGCCAGGTCGCGCTCGGCGCCGAGCGGATCGTCGCGGCGCGGCGCGCCGCCGACCAGGCGCTCGAGCTCGGGCCGCGCGACGGCAGCGTGATCGGCTACGAGGAGGTCCACGCGCGGGCGATCGTCGCCGACGTGCGCGCCTTCCTCGCCGATCGCGGGACGGCCCCGTCGCCGGAGCTGCGGGCGCTGGTCGCGCACGACCGCGAGCACGGCACCGACTTCGTCACGACCCTGCGCGTCTCGCTCGCCGCGCGCAGCGACAACCGCGAGACGGCGCGGCGGCTCGGGATCCACATCAACACCGTCCGCTACCGGCTGCGCCGGATCGCGGAGCTGACGCGCCTGCGGCTCGACGACAGCGACATCCGCTTCGCGATCGAGCTGCAGCTGCGGACGCTGCCGCTCGACGGCGCCGACGCCGGCGCGGGCCCGGCGGCGCCGGACGGCGCGCCCGTGAAGCGCTAAAGCGCTAATCTCTGATCCATTACGTGCCGCGCGCGCCGGCGACCGGTCGGCGCCGCGCCGCGCCGTCTCCGGCTCCCGACCAGGAAGGCTGCCCGTGACCACTCCCGCGAATCCGCTCGAGCTCGTCGACGGCCGCACCGCCGAGCCGGCGGTCGCGCTCGCCGGCGTGCTCGAGGACCCCGACGACGGCAGCCTGCTCGGCACCCAGCGCGCGAGCGCGCCGGCCGCGGTCGAGCGCGCGCTCGCCGCGGCCGCCGCCGCCTGGGAGGGCGGCGGCTGGAGCGACCTGCCGGCCGACGCGCGCGCCGGCGCGCTGCGGCGGCTGGCGGCGGCGCTCGACGCGCGCGCGGAGGAGATCGCGCTGCTCGACGCGATCGACAGCGGCGTCCCGCTCGCGGTCATGCGGCTGTTCGCGGCCGGGCTGGGCGACCAGGTCCGCGCCGTCGCCGACGAGCTGCTGGCCGCCGGCGAGGCGCGGCCGCTCGCGGCCGCCGGCCGCCGCGTCGAGGTGCTGCGGCGGCCGTGGGGGCCGGCGCTGCTGCTGACGCCGTGGAACGCGCCGGCGGCCGCGGCCGTCGGCAAGCTCGCGAACGCGCTCGCGGCCGGCTGTCCGGCGATCCTGAAGCCCTCGGAGCTGGCGCCGTCGTTCACGCGGCCGCTGGCGGCCGCCGTGCTGGAGGCGGAGCTGCCGCCGGGGGCGCTGCAGGTCGTGCACGGCGGCGCCGAGGTCGCGCAGCGGCTGGTCGCCGACGGCCGCGTCCGCGCGGTCGCGCTGATCGGCGGGCAGGCGACGGGGCGCGCGGTCGCGGCGGCGGCGGCGCCGCGGATGGCCGCGCTGCAGCTCGAGCTCGGCGGCTCCAACGCGGCGCTCGTCGCCGCCGACGCCGACGTCGGCGCCGCGGCCGCGGCGCTCGCGGCCGGGATGACGAAGCTCAACGGCCAGTGGTGCGAGGCGCCGCGGCGCGTCTTCGTCGCCGCGCAGCGGCACGACGAGCTGGTCGACGCGCTGCGCGCCGCGCTCGCCTCGATGACGGTCGGCAGCCTGCGCGACGCGGCGACCGCGGTCGGCCCGCTCGCCCATCGCGCCCATCACGCGCGCGTGCGCGCCCAGCTGGCCGCGCTCGGCGGCGAGGCCCACGCGACCGCGCCGGCGCCGGCCGGCGACGGCTTCTTCCTCAGCCCGACGGTCGTCGTCGGCGCCGCCCCCGAGGCGGCGGCCGAGGAGCTCTTCGGCCCGGTGATCAGCGTCCACGCCGTCGCGAGCGAGGAGGAGGCGGTCCGTCGTGCGAACGCAAACGGCGACGGCCTCGCCGGCTACGTCTTCGCCGGCGACCGCGAGCGCGCGTTCGCGCTCGCCAGCCGGCTGCACTGCGGCGAGGTGCGGATCGGCGGCACGAACGTGCTCGACCTCGCCGCCGGCTCGACGCAGTCGTTCTGGGGCGCGAGCGGGATCGGCGCGCACGGCGCGCGCGAGCAGCTCGAGGCCTTCCGCGGCAGCCGCGTGGTCGGCGAGGAGGACCCCGCGCTGCCGCTGTGAGGCCGTCGGCGAGCGCCGCGGTGCTCGGGACTAGACTGCAGTCCAATGAGCCACGACGCTGCCAACGACAACGAGCCGCTCACCGTCGCGCCGGCGTACGCCGTCGTCGTCGACCACCTGCGGCGGGCGATCCACCTCGGCCGCTACGCGCCGGGCGAGAAGCTGCCGCCCGAGCGCGTCTTCGCGCCGCAGCTCGGCGTCTCGCGCGTGACCCTGCGCGAGGCGATCCGCGTGCTCGAGGGCGAGGGCTACCTGACGACGCGGCGCGGCGCGACCGGCGGCGTGATCGTGCTCGGCCACGACGCCTCGCGCGAGGAGCTGCGCGAGCGCGTCCGCGAGCGGCGCGAGGAGATCGTCGCGCTGCTGGAGTTCCGGCTCGTCAACGAGCGGCTGGCGGCCGAGCGGGCCGCCGCGCGGATCTCGCCGGCGGCGCTCGACGCGCTCGCCGAGACGGTCGACGCGCTGCGCGCGAGCGAGAGCATCGGCGCCTTCCGCCAGGCCGACTCGGCCTTCCACCTGGAGATCGCCGCGGCGGCCGACTGCGAGCTGCTGCGGCGGGCGGTCGAGGACGCGCGCGCGGCGATGTTCCTGCCGCTCGACGCGCTCGAGTACGAGGTGATGCTGTCGGCGACGGTGCGCGGCCACGTGAAGGTGCTCGACGCGCTGCGCGCCGGCGACGGCGCCGCCGCCGCGCGCGCGATGGCCGCCCACCTGCGCGCGACCAACCGCGAGCTCGACGCGATCCTCGCCGGCGCGTAGGCGCGGCCGCCTCGGCGGCGCGCGGCGCGCCGCGCCCTCGCCGCTTGCCGCCCCAAAGCGTCATTGGTATAAAGTCCATTCCAATTGGCCGGCGCATCGTGCCGGCGACCCGGACGAGGAGCGGGATGGGAGCAGCAGAGCGACGGTCGGCCGAGGCCGGCCGCCGGCGCCGCGCAGGCGCCGCGGAGCCGACGCGATGAGCGCGATCGCGCCCGCCCCGGCGCCCCCGCGGCCGCAGCGGCCGGCGCCGCCGCTGGTCGGCATCACCGGGCCGCGCGTGCACGCGGCCGAGCTCGCCGCGACGCCGCCGATCCTGCTGCACGCCTTCGCCGACGCGCACTACGCCTTCTATCCGCAGGCGGTCGCGCGCGCCGGCGGCCTGCCGGTCCACCTGCCGCGCGAGGCCGACGCCGACGCCGTCGTCGCGCGGCTCGACGCGCTCGTGATCGCGGGCGGCCAGGACGTCGACCCGCGCCGCTACGGCCGCCAGCCGACCTCGGCCGGCTCGAGGCTGGACCCCGACCGCGACCGCTTCGAGCTGGCGCTGATCGAGGCGGCGCTCGCCCGCCGGCTGCCGCTGCTGGGGATCTGCCGCGGGATGCAGCTGCTCAACGTCGTCCACGGCGGCACGCTCGTCGACGACCTGACGCCGGTCCAGGGCGTCGAGCACACGCTCGTCGTCTACCCGCCGCACGTGCGGGTCCACGCCGTCGAGCTGGCGCCGGGGACCGCGCTGCGCCAGCTCTACGGGCCGGCGATCGAGGTCAACAGCTTCCACCACCAGGCGATCGGGCAGCTCGGCGACGGGATCGTCGCCGCCGGCGTCGCGCCCGACGGCGTGATCGAGGCGGTCGAGCTGCCGTCGGCGCCCGCCGTCGGCGTCCAGTGGCACCCCGAGATGCTGCCCGACCCCGACCCGATCTTCGACTGGCTGCTGCGGCAGGCCACCGACCACGAGGCGCGCCCGGCGCGCCAGCAGAGGAGAGCACCATGAGCACCATCGCCAGCCCGCAGCGCCGCGTCGACGGCGCGCGGCATCTCGACAAGGTCGCGCTCGTCACGGGGGCGGCGTCGGGGATCGGCCGCGGCATCGCGCTGCGGCTCGCGCGCGAGGGCGCGCGGGTCGCCTGCCTCGACGTCGACGCCGACGGGGCGCGCGCGTCGGCGGCGGCGATCGAGGAGGAGCTCGGCGGCGGGCGCGCGGTCGCGCTCGCCGTCGACGTGCGCGACCGCGCGCAGGTGCGGGCGGCGGTCGCGCGCACCGTCGAGGGGCTCGGCAGACTCGACCAGCTCGTCAACGCGGCCGGCATGCTGACGATGAGCGGCTTCGCGGAGCTGACCGACGCCGAGTGGGACGAGACGATCGACGTCAACCTGAAGGGCTGCTTCGTGCTCGCCCAGGAGGCGGCCAAGGCGCTCACCCACGGCAGCGGCGCGATCGTCAACATCACGACCGTCGAGGCCGACGTGATCGTCAGCTCGACCGGCCACTGCCAGCCCCACTACAACGCATCGAAGGGCGGGCTGAAGATCCTCACGAAGGCGCTCGCGGCCGAGCTCGGCCGCGTCGGCATCCGCGTCAACGCGGTCGCGCCGGGGGTCGTCGACACGCCGCTGACCGGGATCGACCTGCACGCGCCGGAGGTGTGGGCGTTCATGGAGCAGCGGGTGCTCGTCAAGCGGCTCGGCCAGCCCGACGACGTCGCGGCCGCCGTCTCGTTCCTGCTCTCCGACGACGCCTCCTACATCACCGGCGTCCAGCTCCCGGTCGACGGCGGGTGGCTGGTCCGATGACGGCGCTGGAGCGGTCGGCCGGCGCCGACGGGTCGACGGCGCCGGCGCTCGACGGCCTCGCGGCGGCCGGCCTGCGCACGGTGATCGTCGCCGCCCCCGACATGCAGGGGCGCCTGCTCGGGCGGCGGATGTCGGTCGAGCAGCTGCGCGGCCGCCTCGACGGGATCGACCTCTGCACCTGCGCGCTCGCGTGGGACATCGACCAGTCGCTCGAGCTGCGGGTCGACTACGCCGGGTTCCACAGCGGCTGGCCCGACATGCGGCTGGTGCCCGACCTCGCGACGCTGCGGCCGCTCGCGTGGCTCGACGGCGTCGCGCTCTGCTTCGGCGACCTGCGCGAGGAGGGCGGCGAGCCGGTCCCGATCGGCCCGCGCGCGATGCTCGAGCGCCAGGTCGAGCGGCTGGCGCGGCTCGGCTACGACGCGCAGATCGGCAGCGAGCTCGAGTTCTACCTCTACCGCGGCACCGCCGCCGAGGCGCGCGCGGCCGGCTATCGCGGGCTGACGCCGACGACCGAGCACCACGCCGACTACCTGATCTCGCCCGGCAACCTGATGGAGCCGTTCTTCGCCCGCCTGCGCGACGGGCTGGAGTCCTCCGGCGTCGCGCTCGAGCTGGAGCAGGGCGAGTGGGGGCTCGGGCAGTGGGAGGTCAACATGCGCTACGCCGCCGCGCTGGAGGCGGCCGACCGCCACGCGCTGTTCAAGCTGGCGACGAAGGAGGTGGCGACGCAGGAGGGGCTGTGCGCGACGTTCATGGCGCGCCCGTCGAACGACGCGATCGGCTCCTCCGGCCACGTCCACCTGTCGCTGACCGACCGCGACGGCCGGCCGGCGTTCCACGACGCGGACGCCGAGCGCGGGCTGTCGGAGGTCTACCGCTGGGCGGTCGGCGGGGTGCTGGAGCACGTCGCCGCGTTCATGGCCTGGTACGCGCCGACGATCAACTCCTACCGCCGCGCGGCGCGCGAGGAGCTGGTCGCGGGGGCCGGCGTGACGTGGGGCCACGACAACCGCACGACGACGGTGCGGACGGTCGGCGCGACGCCGCAGAGCGTGCGGATGGAGCTGCGGCTGCCGGGCGCGGACGCCAACCCCTACCTCGTCTTCGCGGCGCTGCTGGCGAGCGTCGCCGACGGCATCGAGCGGCGGCTCGACCCGGGGCCGCCGCTGCTGGGCAACGCCTACGAGCAGGAGCGTGCGCCGCTGCCGGCCGACCTCGCGGCCGCGGCCGCCGCCCTGCGCGGCAGCGCGCTCGCGCGGCGGGCCTTCGGCGAGCTGGCCGTCGACCACTACGCCGCCGTCGCCGAGCACGAGTGGCGCCAGTTCATGGCGGTCGTCGGCGAGTGGGAGATCGCCCGCTACTTCGAGCAGATCTGACCCAAACTTGCAATTGGCATGATCTTTAGTCCATACTCCCTTTAACGCGGGCGGCCACCCGGGCCGCCGAACGTTCTGGAGGGAGCGAGCGTGGTGGATCAGACGGCCGGCGCGGCGGACGCCCGGCACGAGCTCAAGCGAGGCGCGATGGGCGTCGGCAGCATCGTGCTGCTCGTCGTCGCCACGGCGGCTCCGCTGAGCGCGATGGCGACCGCGATGCCGGTCGCGGTCGCGCTCGGCAACGGCGTCGCCGTCCCGGGCACCTACCTGCTGGTCGCGCTGGTGCTGGCGCTGTTCGCGGTCGGCTACGCGGCGATGAGCCGCCACATGACCAACCCGGGCGCCTTCTTCGCCTACGTCACCGCCGGGCTGGGGCCGCGCCTCGGCATGGCCGCCGGCTTCGTCGCGCTGCTGGCGTACAACATGCTCGTCCTCTACGTCGTCGGGCTGGTCGGCTACTTCGCCCACCAGACCTTCGCCGCCGAGCTGAGCGTCGAGATCCCGTGGCAGCTGTTCTCGTTCGGGCTGCTCGCCTTCGCGCTCGTCGTCGGCGTGCTCGGCATCGAGCTGAACGCCCGCCTCCTCGGCGCGCTGCTGATCGCCGAGACGGCGCTGCTGCTCGTGCTCGACGTCGCCACGCTCGCGACCGAGGGCCCGGGCGCTTACCCGCTGGAGTCGCTCGACCCGAGCGCGGTCTTCGGCGGCGCCGTCGGGATCGGCTTCATGTTCGTCTTCATCTCGTTCATCGGCTTCGAGGCGACGGCGATCTTCGGCGAGGAGGCGAAGGAGCCGCGCCGCACCGTCCCGCGCGCGACGATGGTCGCGATCGCGTTCATCGGCGTCGTCTACCTGCTGTCGTCGTGGTCGATCATCGCCGCGTCGGGCGGCGCCGGCGCGCAGGCGGCGGCGCTCGCCGACCCCGGGCGGTTCGTCTTCGACGCCTCCGGCGCGGTGCTCGGCGGCTGGTCGGTCCACCTGATGAGCTGGCTGCTGCTGACCAGCCTGATCGCCGTGCTGATGGCGATCCACAACATGGCGACGCGCTACCTGCTCGCGTTCGGCCGCGAGGGGGTGCTGCCGCGCCGGCTCGGGACGACCCATCCGCGCCGCCGGACGCCGCACGTCGCCGCCTGCACGCAGGCCGGCTTCGTCGCGGTCGTCGTCGCGATCTACTCGCTCGCCGGCGCCGACCCCTACCTCGACCTCGGCAACCAGACCGCCGGCGTCGGCGCGCTCGGGGTGATCGCGCTGATGGCGGTGACGGCGATCGCCGTGATCGCGTTCTTCCGCCGCCGCCCGGACCGCAGCGTCTGGCGGCACGTCGTCGCGCCGGGCCTCGCCGCGCTCGGCCTGCTCGCCGCCTGCTGCCTGATCGTCGACAACTACTCGCTGCTGACCGGCAGCGACTCGGCGGTCGTCAACGGGCTGCCGTGGCTGCTCGCCGTCGCGGCGCTGGCCGGCTTCGCGGTCGGCGCCGTGCGGCCGCCGCGCGCCCCGCTCGACGTCTTCGGCGACGGCGCCGCCGGCGCCGAGGCCGCGCCCCGCGTCCCCGCCGAGCAGCGCCAGCCGGCATGAGCCCGCCGATCGCACCGCCTCCCGGTTGGGCGCGGCGACAGGCGCTGCCGCGGCGCGTTGCCCCGGCGCACCACGTCGGCGCCGCGACCCGCGGTTAGCGTGGCTCGATGTCCACGAGATCCCCATACGGCCTGACCTCCGCGGCGCAGGAGCTGCGCGCCGTCTTCCAGGCGGCGGTCGCGCCTCCCGACCCGGCGGCGCCGATCCAGCTCGAGGTCGGCATCCCGCTGCGCGACGGCGTCGAGCTGGCCGCCGACGTCTACCTGCCGGAGGCCGCGAGGCTGCCCGCGCCGGCGGTCGTCTTCGCGACGCCCTACGACAAGAGCGTGCCGATCCTCAACGCGACCGAGGCCGAGCTCTACCAGCGCAACGGCTACGTCGCGGTCGTCTACGACGTGCGCGGCCGCGGCAAGTCGGAGGGGGAGTGGCGCGCCTTCGTCAACGACCCGCTCGACGGCCACGACGCGGTCGAGTGGGTCGCGGCCCAGCCGTGGTGCGACGGCGCCGTCGGCGTCAGCGGCCTCAGCTACAGCGGCTGGGCGACGTGGGCGACGGCGTCGCAGCGGCCGCCGCACCTGAGAGCGATCGTCTCGACCTCGCCCGCCGGCCGCTGGATGCAGGAGATCCCGGCGACCAACGGCTGCTTCCAGCTCTACTTCGCGTACTGGGTCACCGCCGTGCGGCGGCGCATGCTCGGCCTCGGCGCGCTCGACCTCGATCGGCTCGTCAACACGCTCCCGGTCGCCGACATCGAGCGGCTGATCGACCCGAGCGGCCGCACCTGGGCCGACCTGATGGAGCACGACACGCTCGACGAGCACTGGCGCGCGCTTCGCTGGGACGGGCGCTACGACCGCTTCGACGTGCCGGCGCTGCACGTCACCGGCTGGCACGACCACGAGGACCTGCTCGGCGCCTTCCACCACTACGAGCAGATGGTCGAGCAGTCGCCGGCGGCCGACCGCCAGTGGCTGGTCGTCGGCCCGTGGAGCCACGCGATGTGCCGCTGGCCGGGCTCGGAGTACGGCGGGGTGCGCTACGCGCCGGAGGCGGCGGTCGACATGCACCGGCTCCACCTGCGCTTCTTCGACCGCTTCCTGCGCGGCGAGCGCAACGGCGTCGACGACGAGCCGCGCGTGCGCCTGTTCGACGCCGGGCTCGACCGCTGGGTCGCGCCGGCGGCGTGGCGCGGGGAGACGGTCGAGCGGACCCTCCGCCTGACCGGCGACGGCGCGCTCGCCGACGCGCCTGCGGCGGCCGGGCCGGCGGCGGCGCGCGACTACGCCTACGACCCGCTCGACCCCGTCACGACCGCGTTCGACCTCGACGCCGCCGTCTGGGAGCCGCCGGTCGACATGGCCGCGACCGAGGCGCGCGACGACGTGCTGCTGTTCACCTCGGCGCCGCTGGAGCGGCCGCTGACCGTCCACGGCTGGCCGCGGCTGGCGCTGCGCGCGACGACCGACGGCGAGGACACCGACTGGCACGTGAAGCTGACCGACGTCACCCCGGACGGGCGCTCGCTGCGCGTCGCCGGCGGCTGCCTGCGCGCCTCCCACGGCGCCTCGCTCGAGCAGCCGCGACCGGTCCCGCCCGGCGAGCCGGTCGACTACGACGTCGAGCTGACGCCGATCCGCCACACGTTCGCCGCCGGCCACCGGATCCGCCTGACGATCACCTCGTCGGACTTCCCCTGGTTCGCCCGCAACCTCAACCGCTTCGGCCCGATCGCCCACCAGGCCGATCCGCGCGTCGCGGTCAACACGATCCACTGCGGCGCGGGCGGGTCGCTGCTGCGGCTGCCGACGAGCGGCTGAGGCGCGCCCGCGGGCGCTCCGGGCCGCCGGCCGCGCGCCGGCGGCCGGCCGCGCGCGCCGGCGGCCGGGGCGGGGCGGCGCGGGTAGACTGCGCCGCCATGCGCGCAGCCACGATCCGCGACGGCGAGATCGTCGTCGAGGAGCATCCCGATCCCGTCCCCGGCGCCGGCGAGGTGCTCGTCCGCGTCCGCGCCGCCGGCCTAACGGCGCCGACATGCTCCAGCGCCGCGGCCGCTACCCGGCGCCGCCCGGGGCGCCGCAGGAGATCCCCGGCCTCGAGCTGGCCGGCGAGGTCGCCGCGCTCGGCCCCGGCGCGACCCGCTTCGCGCCCGGCGACCGCGTGATGGGGATCGTCGCCGGCGGCGGCCAGGCCGAGCTGGCGGTCGTCCACGAGCGGATCCTGATGCCGGTCCCGGCGGCGCTCGACTGGCCGGCGGCCGGCGGCTTCCCGGAGGCGTTCACGACCGCCCACGACGCGCTCGCGACCCAGGCCGGCCTGACCGCCGGCGAGCGGCTGCTCGTCCACGGCGGGGCCGGCGGCGTCGGCACGGCGGCGGTCCAGATCGGCCGCGCCGCCGG
>Ga0164243_10011003_pt1 | contig 12949 bp, 10 predicted proteins | sample OricompcompostOP_FD_108781 | JGI IMG/M metagenome (GOLD analysis project Ga0164243, IMG submission 108781) | Organic Plus compost microbial communities from Emeryville, California, USA - Original compost - Organic plus compost (OP) | ecosystem: Engineered > Solid waste > Mixed feedstock >...
CCCGCGCTCCCGCGCTCCCGCGCTCCCGCGCTCCCGCGCTCCCGCGCTCCCGCGCTCCCGCGCTCCCGCGCTCCCGCGCTCCCGCGCTCCCGCGCTCCCGCGCTCCCGCGCTCCCGCGCGAAAGGCCTCGCTTCGCGAGACTCATTTTTTGCGCGTGCGGCCGCCGTGCGTGGCGGGGCGCCGTTTGCGAAGTGCGGGCAGGATGCGGGGCGGGATCCTGTGCAGATTCCGGGCACGGGGGCGTCGTGGTACCTCCAGGGTGCCGAGCCGGTCAGGGTTCGCTTCGCGCGTCACGGGGTTGATGCCCGCCGCAGGCGACGCCTTGAACCCTGGCTGTACAACAACGCCCCCGTGCCTGGAATCTGCACAGGGCGAGAGTGCAGATACTTGGCCACGCCGTCGCAGTACCGCCAGGCATCGCCTGCGGCGGGCATACAAGCTGTGCTTCGCAAACGGCGACCAGCCTCGACGGCGACCCCACGCGCAACTAAATCAGTCTCGCGGAGCGAGTCCTTGCTCCACCGCGTGCCGCCGCGTGTTGAGCAGCAGCGCCCCGGCCATCATCACGGCGCCGACCACGCCGGCGATGGCGAACGCGGCGAAGCCCCACGTCGTGGCGCCGGCCGCGACCAGTGTCCCGCCGAGCCAGGGGCCGAAGACCGCGCCGAAGCGGCCCATCCCGGCGACCCAGCCGACCGCGGTCGCCCGGGTCTGCGGCGTGTGCACGCTGCCCACGCTGGCGTACACCATCGTCTGCGCGCTGAACAGCAGCGCCCCGGTGAGGAACACGACCACGTACGTCAGCGGCAGCGGCATGTGCACGGCGAACAGCGCGCACCCGATCGCGGTGAGCGCGAACCAGATGACGGTCACCCGCAGCGGCCCGAAGTGGTCGGACAGCCGGCCGGCGGTGAGCAGGCCGACGATGCCGCCCAGGTTGATGACCAGCAGGAAGCTGACCGCGGAGCCCAGCTCGTACCCGTTGTCGCGCATCATCTCCGGCAGCCAGGTGCTCACGCCGTACACCAGCAGCAGCCCGGCGAACGACGCGCACCAGAACAGCAGCGTGGTCGGCCACCGGCCGCCGGTGAACAGCGTGCGCAGGCTCTGCCACGCGCCGGTCCTGGCGCCTTCGGCCGGTTCCGCGAGCGCCTCCGGCGGCAGGTGGTACCGGCGGGCGACGGCCTCGGCCTCGTCCCGGCGGCCCTTCGCCAGCAGGAAGCCCACCGACTCGGGCAGGTACCGCAGCGCCAGCGGCACGACGATGACCAGCGGGACCGCGCCCAGCCAGAACACCGACCGCCAGCCGAGCGCGGGCACCATGGTCAGGCCGAGCGCGGCCGCGAGGATGCCGCCGGCCTGGTGCGCGGTCATCACGACGCCGACCATCAGGTTGCGCCGGGCGGCCGGCGCGTGGTCCATGATGTAGGCGATCGCGGTGGGCAGCAGGCCGCCGAGGCCGAGCCCGGCGACCAGTCGCGCGCCGCCGAAGGCGCCCGCGGACGGGGCCACCGCGGTGACCGCGGACGCCAGGGAGAACAGCGTCACGCATGCGATGATCGTTTTCTTACGGCCGATCGCGTCGCTGACCGTACCGGCGACCAGGGCGCCGACGAGCATGCCGAACGTGGTGTAGCTGCCGATCGCGCCGCCCTGCGCGGCGGTGATGCCGACGCTGTGGTCGTCCAGGATGTGCGGCAGTACCGCGCCGTAGATGAACAGGTCCAGGCCGTCGAGCAGGACGAACACCCAGCAGAGGACCACGACGGCGGCGGCGGGTTTCGCGGACATGCCCCCAGACGGTAATTGCCGGACATCTCATCGACAAGATGTGTGACGGAATTGTTCACAATCTCTGGCTCGCAGACTGAGACATGCGTCTCAGGGTGAGTGGTGATCTTGTATTTCTACTAATTAAGTAGGAATACTCCGGATCATGTCGCTCACCTCGTCCTCCGCCGAACTCGCCGTCCTCGACCCGCGTACGCCCCAGGCGTACGCGGACGGGCACCTCGCGATCGCGAGCAACGCGCCGTACCAGGAGCTCGAGGCGTGTGCCCCCCGCCTGGTCCCGCGCCGGGGCACGCCCGTCGTGCTGGCCGGGGACCCGGAGACCGACGCCCGCGCCGCGGACGTCCTGGCCCGGCTCGGGTACACCGACGTCCGCCCGCTCGACGGGGGCGTGGACGGCTGGCGGCGGTCCGGCGGGCGCGTGTACACGGGCACGAACGTGCGTAGCAAGGCGCTCGGCGAGTGGGTGGAGCGGCGGTACGGCACGCCGGCCGTCGACCCGGAGACCGTACGGTCCTGGCTCGACGACGGCGTCGACGTGCTGATCGTGGACAGCCGGACCACCGCGGAGTACCGGCACCACCACATCCCCGGCGGCCTGCACACCGGCGGCGGCGCCGAGGTCGTCTACCGCGTCGGCCCGGCGCTGCGCGGGCCGGACACCCGGGTGGTGGTGAACTGCCAGGGCCGCACGCGCGGGATCATGGGCGCCCAGTCGCTGATCAACGCCGGCCTGCCGAACCCCGTGTACTCCCTGCGCAACGGCACGCCGGCGTGGCAGTGGGCCGGGCTGCCGCTGGCCGGCGGCGACGGCGACCGCCTCGACGCGCCGCCCGAGCCGTCCGCGGAGGCCCGCCGCTGGGCGGACCGTACGCTCGCCGGGCTGGCCACCGCGCCCGCCTACGACCTGGACGCCACCACGTACCTGCTGGACGTACGGTCCGCCGAGGAGCACGCGGCCGGGCACCCGCCGGGCAGCGTGTCCGCCCCCGGAGGCCAGCTCGTCCAGGCGTTCGACACCTACGTCGCGGTACGCGGCGCCCGGCTGGTGCTCATCGACACCCCGGACCGGATCCGCGCCGCCACCACCGCGCACTGGCTGCGGTATCTCCACGACGGCCCGATCGCGGTGATCACGCCGGACGCTCCCGTACCGGAGCCGCCCGCGCCGCCGGTGCTCCCGTCCGTGGGGCGGGTGTCGTGGAAGGGCCTCGCCGACGGCACCCTCCTGTACGACCTGCGCTCCTCTGCCGCGTACCTGGCCGGGCACGTCCCCGACGCGGTGCACGTACGGCGGGAGACGCTGGACCGGCTGGTCGACGAGGGCGAGCGTGGCCCGCTCGCGCTGATCGGCGACGCCGCGTTCGCGCCCGAGTACGTGGCCGCCGACCTGGCCGCGCGGGGCGTGGACGTCGCGGTGCTCGGCGGCGGCGCGCCGTCGACGACCGCGGACCCGGTGCTGGCGGCGGGCGTCCAGGACCGGGTCGGCGCGCCGGACTTCGGCCCGGAACGCGACGCCTGGTACCGCGCCTACTTCGCATGGGAGCTGTCCCTGCCCGAGCTGACCGCGGGCGATCCGCTGTTCGACTTCGACCGGGTGGCGCCATGAGCACCACGGCCGCCCCCGACCGTACGGTCCCGGTCCTCACCCGCTCCTTCGCGCAGGAGGAGCAGCGCGCCCGCGCCCGGGCGGCGGCCCGCGGGCGCGCCGTCAACGTCGCCGCCCGCTGCCTGGTCCCGGTCGCGCTGATCGCCGTCTGGCAGCTCAGCGCCAGCCTCGGCTGGGTGAGCACCACGGCGCTGCCGAGCCCGGTCACCATCCTGTCCGCGTACGGGGAGCTGTGGCGCACCGGCGACCTGCAGGACGCGCTGCCGATCTCGCTGCAGCGCGCCGGCGCGGGCCTGCTGATCGGCGGCCTGGCCGGGCTCGTCCTCGGCATCGTGGCCGGCCTGTCGACGGTGGCCGAGCGGCTGTACGACGCGCCGCTGCAGATGGTCCGCACGATCCCGTTCATCGCGCTGGTGCCGCTGTTCATCGTGTGGTTCGGCATCGGCGAGGAGTCGAAGGCGGCGCTGATCGTCGGCGCGACCGTCTTCCCCGTGTACCTGAACACCTACCACGGCATTCGCGGCATCGACCGGCGGCTGCTCGAACTGGGCCGCTCGTTCGAGCTGAGCCGCCCGCAGGTGGTGCGGCTGGTGGTGCTGCCGCTGGCGATGCCGCAGATCCTCGTCGGCATCCGGTACGCGGCGGGCGTGGCGCTGCTCGCGCTGGTCGCGGCCGAGCAGATCAACACCTCAAGCGGCATCGGCTACATCCTCAACACCGGCAACCAGAACCAGCGCACCGACATCGTCATCGCGGGGATCCTCGTGTACGCGGTGCTCGGCATCGTCGTCGACGTCGCCATGCGCTGGATCGAGCGGGCGCTGCTGCCCTGGAGGAACACCCATGGCGGCTGACGTCGTCCGCGCCGAGCGGCTCACCAAGCGGTTCGGCGACCAGATGATCCTCACCGACCTGGACCTGACCATCGGCCGCGGCGAGTTCGTCGTGCTGGTCGGCCGGTCCGGCACCGGGAAGACCACGCTGCTGCGCATCATCGCGGGCCTGGAGGACGGGACGTCCGGGGCGGTCGAGGTGGCCGCGCGCACCTCGGTGGTCTTCCAGGACCCGCGGCTGATCGCCGCGCAGCGCGTCTGGCGCAACGTCGTGCTGGCCTCCGGCCGCGGCAAGGAGGCGTACCGGGCCGCCCGGGCGTCGCTCGCCGAGGTCGGCCTGGAGAACAAGGCGCGGCAGTGGCCGAAGACCCTCTCCGGTGGGGAGGCGCAGCGGGTCGGGCTCGCCCGCGCCCTGTACCGCGAGCCCGACCTGCTGCTCCTCGACGAGCCGTTCGGCGCGCTGGACGCGTTCACCCGCGCCCAGGCGCAGGACCTCGTCGTACGGCTGTGGCGGTCGCACCGGCCCGGGGTGCTGCTGGTCACGCACGACATCGAGGAGGCGCTGCTGCTCGCCGACCGGGTGCTGGTGCTCGGCCGCGGCGAGATCCGCGGCGACCTGAAGGTCGGCCTCGACCGGCCGCGCGACACCACGTCCGAGGCCTTCAACGCGCTCAAACGGCAGGTCATCGACCTGCTCGGCACCTGACCCAGGAGAACCGTGAACATCAAGAAGATCATCGGGTTCGTGCTCGTGTCCGTGCTGGCCGCCGGTGGGCTCGGCGGCTGCGCGGGCGGGAGCGGCGACACGCTGGTCATCGGGTACCAGGACAACGGCCTGCCGAAGCTGGTGGAGAAGTCCGGCGTGCTGAAGGACGCGCCGTACGACGTCGAGTGGGCGATCCTCACCGGCCCGGCCGCCAACCTGTCCGCCCTGTACAGCAAGAAGATCGACCTGGGGCACATGGGCGACACGTCGCTCACCGTCGAGCAGGCCAACGCCCAGAAGGATTGGACCGCCTCAAACACGCCGCTGAAGATCGTCGCGGGTTTCCGCAACGACCCGGACCCGAAGTACCCGCAGGTGGTGACGGCCGTACGGACGTCGTCGGGCATCACCGGCCTGTCCGGGCTGCGCGGCCGTACCTGGGCCTACAACTACGGCGGCTACAACCACGCGCAGTACCTCGCGTCGCTGGCCAGGGCCGGGCTGACCGAGAAGGACGTCAAGCCGGTGAAGTTCGCCGACGGCAAGACCGCCGCCGCGGCCTTCTCCTCCGGCCGTACGGACGTCTACTCCGGCGCGCCCGGCGCGATCCTCGACGCGCTGCGCTCCGGCGCGGCCAAGACGCTGCTGGACGACCGGGACACCAAGATCCCGGCGCTGGGCGTGTGGGCGGCGCGCGCCGACGTGCTGGCCGACAAGCAGAAGAACGCGGACCTCAAGGACTTCTTCGGCCGCCTGGCCAAGTACTTCACCTGGCTCGACGGGCACCCCGCCGAGGCCAAGCGGATCCTGCGGGACACGCTGAAGGAGACGCCGCAGCTCGCCGACTTCGACTACCAGCAGCGCCGCGGCGGCTTCCGCAAGCTGGACGCGTCCCTGGTGAAGCGGGAGCAGAAGGTCGCCGACGTGCTGTTCACCGGCAAGGCGGTGAAGCGGAAGGTCGACGTGAGCGTCGAATACGACCCGCGGTACAACGCCGCCCAGCAGGCGACGGAGGCCGGGTAGCCGTGCCGTACGAGGACGCCTCCGCCGGCCGCCTCCTCGCCCGCCTGCGCGACGTGGCCGCCGAGGCCGCCGCCGGCGCCGTCGAGCGGGACCGCGAGCGCCGGTACGACACCGCGCTGTTCGACCGGCTGCGCGAGATCGGCTTCTGGGCGCTGACCGTGCCCGTACGGTACGACGGGCCGGGGCACCGGCACGACGTGCTGGTGCAGGCGGTCATGACGCTGGCCGCGGCGGACGCCAGCATCGGGCAGATCCCGCAGAACCACTTCAACTCCGTCGAGCGGCTGGCGATCTGGGGCAGCCCCCGGCAGCGGCCCGCGTACCTGCGGCGGGTCGCGGCCGGCGCGTTCTTCGGCAACGCCACGGCCGAACCGGGGGAGCGGCCGCCCGGCGAGTCGGCCACCACCCTCACCCGTACGGACGCCGGCTGGTCGCTGACCGGCCGGAAGGTGTACGCCACCGGCGCGCTGTTCGCCGACTTCGTGTCCGTGCAGGCGGTGGACGCCGACGGCGCGCCGGCCGCGGTGCTCGTACCGCGCGGGGCGCCCGGGATGGCCGTCGCCGACGACTGGCAGAGCTTCGGGCAGCGCACCACCGCGTCGGGCACCGCCACCTTCGACGGCGTGGCCGTGGACGACCTGGCCGTACTGCGGACCCCGGCCGACCCGCGCCCGGTCTACCGGGTCTCCGGCCAGTCCCAGCTCATCCACGCCGCCATCGACGTCGGCATCGCGGAGGGCGCGCTCGCCGAGGCGCGCGTGCTGGCCGGGCGGGCGCACGGCGCCCGGGGGAGCGGCGCGGCGCGGTTCGCCGAGGACGCGCTCGGCGTCGCGGCGCTCGGCGAGCTGCGCGTCGCCACGACGGCCGCGCGGCGGGTCGTCGAGTCGGCCGCGGACCGGCTGGCCCGGCTCGGCCCGGCCTCCGCGCTTGACGACGTCCTCGACGTCTTCTACGAGGTGGTCACCGCGAAGGTGGTGTCCACCCGCGCCGCCCTGCAGGCCACCGCCGGCCTGTTCGACGTGGGCGGCAGCAGCGCCACCCACCCGTCGCTCGGCCTGGACCGGTACTGGCGCGACGCCCGTACGCACACGCTGCACGACGCCGTCCGGTGGAAACCGCATTCGGTCGGCGCCTGGCTGGCCGACGGCCGGGTGGCCGACCCGTGGAGCCTGGGCGCGCCGCTGCGGCCCATCGACGAACTGCGAGAGGCGACATGACCGCGCGAACCCTGCACCTGAACATCAACGTCAACAGCAGCGGCCGGCACCCGGCGTCGTGGCGGGCGCAGCGCGACCCGCTGGCCTTCCTCGACCCGGCCTACTACGAGACCATCGGCCGGCTCGCCGAGCGCGGCCGGCTGGACGCGGTCTTCTTCTCCGACGGCTACGACTACGGCGCGCCGACGGTGGCCCGGCCCTGGCAGGCGTTCGACCCGCTGATCCCGCTGACCGCGGTCGCCCGGGCGACGTCGCACGTCGGCCTGGTGGCCACCGTGTCCAGCACCTTCAACCACCCGGTGAACATCGCCCGCCGCATCGCCTCGCTGGACCACATCTCGGGCGGCCGGGCGGCCTGGAACGTGGTGGCCACCCGGGCGCCGGACGCGGCCCGGCTGTTCGGCATGGAGGCACTGCCCGACCACGACACCCGGTACGCGCGGGCCGACGAGGTCGTCCAGGCCGTACGGGCGCTGTGGGACGGGTGGGACGAGGACGCGCTGGTCGCCGACCAGGCGTCCGGCCGGTTCGCCGACCCGTCCAAGATCCACCCGGTCGCCTTCCACGGCGCGCACGTCGACGTCGAGGGCGTGCTGAACGTGCCGCGCTCCCCGCAGGGCCGCCCGGTGATCCTCCAGGCGGGCGGCTCGCCGCAGGGCGTGGCGCTGGCCGCGAAGCACGCCGACGCGGTGTTCTGCGTGAACCACACCATCGAGGCGGCGCGGGAGTTCTACGCCGACGTGAAGGACCGGGCCGCCGCGTACGGACGGGCCCCCGAGCAGGTCCTGATCCTCCCCGGCCTGTTCCCCATCCTCGGCGCCACCGAGCGGGAGGCGTGGGCCCGCAAGGACCGGCTGGACGAGCTGGCCGGGACCGAGGGCGAGCTGGCCGCGCTGGCCGGCAGCATCGGCCTGGCCCCGGAGGACCTGAGCCTGGACGCCGAGCTGCCCTGGGACAAGCTCAACGCGCTCCCGCCGGTGCCCGGCAGCCAGGGGTTCCGTACCGCCATCCTCGACCTGGCCGACCGCGAGCGGCTCACCGTACGGGAGCTGCTGCGCCGCAACCCGGCCGGCCACCGCAGCGTGGTCGGCACCCCCGAGCAGGTCGCCGACACCATCGAGGACTGGTTCACCACCCGCGCCGCCGACGGCTTCAACCTGAACACCGACTACTTCCCCGAGGGCCTGGAGATGCTCGTCGACCTGCTGGTCCCGGAGCTTCAGCGGCGCGGCCTGTTCCGTACGGAGTACGCGGCCACGACGCTGCGCGGCAACCTCGGCCTCACCACACCGCGAGCCCGTCGGTCAGGTCCGGGCCGTGCCGGCGCAGCAGCCGGATGAAGGCGCGGGCGGGCGGGGGCAGGTCGCCTTCGGGGCGGATCACTCGTACGTCGCGGCGCCACAACGGGGCGGGCAGGTCCAGCGTGACCGTCCCGGCCGCGTTGACGGCGCGGGACGCGAACGCGCCGAGGATGCCGATGCCCAGGCCGGCGCGGACGAACGCGGCGACGGCGGTCGGCATCGACGCGACCATCACCTGGGCGGGCGCGGCGCCCACCTCGGTCAGCCGGTCCCGGTAGTCGGCCCAGCCGCCCTGCGGGTCGCCGCTGACGATCACCGTGGCGCCGGTCAGGAAGCCCAGGTCACCGTACGGGCCGGGGCGGCCGTCGTCCGGCGCCAGCGCGACGATCTTCTCCTGGCACAGTGGCGTCGCCGGGAGCCCGGCCGCGCGGGGCGGCCCGGTCGGCCGTACGGCGAAGTCCACCTTGCCGCGCGCCACCGCGCGGTCCAGCCGCTTGGCGTCCCCGTCGAACAGCTCCACCTCCACGCCCGGGTGCCGCTCGCGGTACTGCGCGAGCAGCGGTGCGATCAGAACCGCGCTGGCCCCCGGATAGCTGCCGATGCGCAGCTTCCCGGCGATCCGGTCGCGGGCCGCGTCGAGGTCGTCGGCGGCCGCCCGCAGCTCCTCGAACACCCGCCGGGCGCGCGGCAGGAAGCGCTCGCCGAGCGGGGTGAGCGTGACGCCGCGCGCGCCGCGCTCGAACAGCGGCGCGCCCACGACGTTCTCCAGCGCGGCGACGTGCGCGCTGACCCGCGGCTGGGACAGGTGCAGCGCGGCCGCCGCGGCCGTCATCGAGCCCTCGTCCACCACCGCGAGGAACGAGGACAGCCAGGGGAGCTGGAGACGGCCGACATCCATACGGCAAACGTATACCTCAGAGCCGGAATACATATTAGGCAAATGGATGGCGGCTGCGTACGATCGCCGCAACCCCCCGGAAGGACACCCCATGTCGGCACCGGACTTCGAATCTGGCCCCCTCACCCGCCCGCAGCGGCGGATCGCCATCACCGCGATCGGCGGCTACTTCGTCGACGGGTACGACCTGCTGATCCTGTCCGGCGCGCTGCTCGGCATCACCCCAGAGCTGAACCCGAGCAACGTCGAGCTCGGCGTGCTGACCGCGGCGGCGTTCCTCGGCATGGCGTTCGGCTCGGTGTTCGCCGGCCCGCTCGCCGACCGGTACGGCCGGCGCATCGTCTTCTTCGCCTCGATGACGCTGTTCGTCGTCGGCTCGCTGGCCTTCCTGGTCACCCAGGACGCGTGGCAGATCATCGCGCTGCGCTTCGTCATCGGCCTGGCCATCGGCGCGGACATGCCGGCCGCCGCGGCGCTGATCGCCGAGTTCATCCCGTCCCGCCGCCGCGGCACGTACACCGCGCTGGCCGGGGTCGCCTGGATGCTCGGCTCGCTGGCCGCCATCGGCGTGACCATCCTGATCTTCTCGGCCACCGGCCCGGACCAGTGGCGCTGGGCGATGGCCACCGGAGCGGCCGCCGCGCTGATCCTGCTGTTCCTGAGGCGCAGCACGCCCGACTCGCCGCACTGGCTGCGCAGCAAGGGCCGGGAGGCGGACGCGCAGGCGGCCTGGCGGTACGCCACCGGCGCAGCTGACGACGCGCCGCTGCCGCCGGTCACCGCGCCCGCGCGCGCCGGGCAGACCCCGCTGGCGCCGCTGTTCCGCCGCCCGCTGATGCTCCTGCTGGTCGGCATCGGCTTCTACTGGTTCTGCAACAACCTGTACGGCTCGGCGATCCTGCTCTACCAGCCGACGCTCATCCAGCGCATCGTCAATCCGAGCACGTTCACGTCCCTGCTGTTCACCGGCGGCACGCTGCTGCTCGCGGTGGTCGTCGGCCTGGTCGTCTGCTTCGTTCTCGTCGAACGCGTCGGCCGGCGCGCCGTGGCGATCGCCGGTACGTCGATCGTGGTGGTCGCCGGGATCGTCATGTGGGCCGGCTTCTCGTCCTCGGCCGTCGTGCTGATCGCGTTCGCGGCGGCCATCGGGTTCATCAACGGCGGCACGTCGATGGCCTCTACGCCTGGGCGCCCGAGCTGTTCCCCACCGGCCTGCGCGGCCGCGCCGTGGGCGTCGTCAACTTCGTCGGCAAGCTCGGCAGCGTCGTCGGCACGTTCGCGCTGCCGATGGTCTTCGACGCGCTCGGCGGCGGCGCCTTCGGCGTCATCGCGGCGATCGCGGCGCTGAACGTGCTCGTCATCTCCGTCTTCTCCGTCGAGACCAAGGGCCAGACCCTCGACGGAGTGCAGTCCGCGGCCCGCCGGCGGTTCGGCGGGCGGCCCGAGCGCACAGTCAAGGAGCAGCACGCATGACCGAACCGGGACACGTCGGGACCACGTACGCCGACTCCGAGCCGTGGTGGCCGGAGCCCGCGCGGCCCCCGGCCGGCAGCCCGGACATCATCCTCGTCGTCCTCGACGACGTCGGGTTCGGCACGCTCGGCTGCTACGGCTCGGAGATCGCCACCCCGGCGATCGACGGGCTGGCCGCCGACGGCCTGGCGTACACGAACTTCCACGTGACGCCGCTGTGCTCGCCGACCCGCGCCTGCCTGATGACCGGCCGCAACCACCACTCGGTCGGCATGTCGCTGCTGTCCAACGCCGACAGCGGCTTCCCCAGCAAGCGCGGCACGATCACGCCGAACGCGGCGACCGTGGCCGAGGTGCTCAAGGACGCCGGGTACAGCACCGCGGCGTACGGCAAGTGGCACCTCGCGCCGCTGGACCAGACCTCCAGCGTCGGCCCGTTCGACCAGTGGCCGCTGGCCCGCGGCTTCGAGCGGTACTACGGCTTCCTTGAGGGCATCTCCGACCACTACTATCCGGAGCTCGTCCAGGACAACCAGCGCGTCGACCCGCCGAAGACCCCGGAAGAGGGCTACCACCTCACCGAGGACCTGATCGACCACGCGATCGGCTTCGTGTCCGACCAGAAGTCCCACGCGCCGGACAAGCCGTACTTCATGTACCTGGCGCTCGGCACCGCGCACACCCCGCACCAGGCGCCGCGGCCGTACCTGGAGCGGCAGCGCGGCCGGTACGACGCGGGCTGGGACGCGATCCGCGCCGCGCGCCACCGCGAGCAGCTGCGCACCGGCGTCGTGCCGCCCGGTACGGAGCTGGCGCCGCTGAACGACCACGTCCGGCCGTGGGACGACCTTTCCGACGACGACCACCGCGCGATGGCCCGCATGCAGGAGGCGTTCGCCGCGATGGTCGAGCACACCGACGACCAGCTGCGGCGGCTGTTCGACCACCTGGAGCGGCTCGGCGTCCGCGAGAACACGCTGATCGTGCTGATGTCGGACAACGGCGCCAGCCAGGAGGGCGGCCGCGACGGCACGGTCAACACGATCGTGTACGAGAACGGCGACACGATCGGCGCCGCGGAGAACCTGGCCGGCCTCGACGACATCGGCGGCCCGCGCAACCACAGCAACTACCCGTGGGGCTGGGCGCAGGCCGCGAACACCCCGCTCAAGCGGTACAAGCAGAACACCCACGCCGGCGGGGTGCGCGCGCCGCTGATCGTGTCGTGGCCGCAGGGGGTGGCCGAGCGCGGTTTCCGCAGCCAGTTCCACCACGTCATCGACGTCACGCCGACGCTGCTCGACATCGCCGGCGCGTCGATGCCGGAGGTCCGGCTGGGGCGGCCGCAGATGCCGGTGCACGGCGTGTCCATGCGGTACTCCTTCGCCGACGCCGCCGCGCCGACCCGCCGGCACACGCAGTACTTCGAGATGTACGGCCACCGCGCCATCTGGCACGACGGCTGGAAGGCCGTGGCGTACCACCCGCGGCACGCGCCGTACGAGGACGACGTGTGGGAGCTGTACCACCTGGACACCGACTTCTCCGAGTGCCGCGACGTGGCCAAGGAGCACCCGGAGATCCTGCAGAACCTGATCGGCCGCTGGTGGTCCGAGGCCGAGCGGTACGACGTGTTCCCGCTGGACGACCGCAACTTCGCCGAACGCGCCGCCCGCTACCACAGCGCCGCGTCGCCGCGCCGGTTCCGCTCGTACCGCTACCACCCCGGCATGAGCCGCATGCCCGGCGGCATCACCCCGCTGATCTACGACCGCTCGTTCACCATCGACGCGCGGGTCGACATGTCACCGTCGGACGAGGGCGTGCTGCTCGCGCACGGCGACGTCTGCGGCGGCCACGTCCTGTACGTACGCGACGGCGCCCTGCACTACGAGTACGACCACCAGGGCACCCGGTACACGGTGTCCGGCCCGGTACCGCCCGGGGCGCACCACCTGCTGCTCCGCTTCACCAAGACCGGCGCCCTCCAGGGCCGCGCCACCCTGTACGCCGACGCCACCGAGCTGGCCACCGGCGACATCCCCTCGACGGCCCGCTACATGCTCGGCTGGCAGGGCCTGACGATCGGCGCCGACAC
>Ga0164243_10011007_pt1 | contig 12947 bp, 20 predicted proteins | sample OricompcompostOP_FD_108781 | JGI IMG/M metagenome (GOLD analysis project Ga0164243, IMG submission 108781) | Organic Plus compost microbial communities from Emeryville, California, USA - Original compost - Organic plus compost (OP) | ecosystem: Engineered > Solid waste > Mixed feedstock >...
CAGTTGCGCGCGATCCAGGATCGAGTAGCGGAAATCGGCTCCGAGCAGGTCGGCACCGCGCAGGTCGGCGTTGAGCAGGTTCGCCCCGCGCAGGTCGGCGTCGACCAGAATCGCTCCGCGCAGGTCGGCGTTGCGCAGGTTCGCGTCGATCAGGTTCGCCCTGCGCAGGTCGGCGTTGATCAGGATCGCTCCGAGCAGGTTCGCTCCGCGCAGGTCGGCGTTGAGCAGGTTCGTTCCGCGCAGGTTGGCGTTGATCAGGATCGCTCCGCGCAGGTTCGCTCCGCGCAGGTAAGCGTTGAGCAGGTTCGCTCCGCGCAGGTCGGCGTCGAGCAGGTTCGCTCCGAGCAGGTCGGCGTTGAGCAGGCTCGCTCCGCGCAAGTTCGCTCCGCGCAGGTCGGCGTTGATCAGAATCGCGTCAGCCAGATTCGCCCTGCCTAGGACCACCATCCGCTTCCTCCCTTTCCGTTGTGTTTGTGTGGTGTGTTGCGGGCCGGGGCCAGGGGCTGGCCGGGGCGGGCTCAGAGTGGTTGGTCACAGGTCGCGCACCACGAACCGGGGAGTCTGGGGCTTGCCCGGCACCAGGCAGGACCGCAGCGTCTCCAGGACGGCGGGGTCCTCGCGGCCCATCGCCAGCAGCTTCTCCAGCGAGAGCTGGTACTCGATGCGCTCGGGCTGCGGCGGGATGATGACCTCCTCGCAGGCGTCGATCCAGCGGTCCCCCAGCAGGGCCTGCAGGCGCTGCTCGTCGACGCGCGGCGTGCCGTAGCCGCCGCCGTCGCGGCAGAACTTCTTGCCGTGCTCGGGCACCGGAAGCTCGGACTCGCCCACCTCGTCGAGGTGGTCGAACACCGCCTGGCGGATCATCTCGCGCCGGGCGGCCAGGAACTCGGTGATGTCGCGCTCGTCGAGGTACTCGCCCATCAGGGCGGCGGCCTTCTGGCCGTCGAGCACGCCGCCGTCGGCGCTGAGCTCGTTGGCGGTCAGGGTGTCGATGAGCTTGGCCATCTTCTCCTGCAGCGCCAGCAGCCGGTCGAGGTCGAACTCCGCGATCGCGCGCACGTTGTCGCGCTTGCGGGTAGCCACGGTGGACCTGGACGCAGGCAGCAGCGCGTCGAGCACGGCGGCGCGATCACCGGCCACCGCGACGCGGATCAACTCCTGGATGTCGCAGTCAGTCACGCTCACCGACATCACCTCCAATACTTTCGTTCTTCGTTCACAATGTTACAGAACGCGACTAGGATTCGTCTAGTTCTGACACGGTGCGTGTGTGCTCACACCCCGCGCCGGGCGTCGATCAGCCGCTTCTGCGCGGTGGCGATGATCTCCTCCAGGATCGGCGAGAGCACCGCGTGCTGGATGAACGCCGTCGCGTTGGCCACCTGATCCTCGGTGGGGATGCCCTTCCACTTGTGCGAGAAACTAGCGGCAGGCTTGATGTAGTCCTGCCACCCGCTCCCCGACGTGGTGACGGCGATGGTTGCCCCGAAGTGCAGCGTCAGCTGCGTCTCCAGGATCTCCGGGGCGTCCCCGCTCACCGGATGAGGCCCTTGTTCTCGATCAGCCCGCTGGGGTAGACGACCTCCAGCCGGACCGGGACGGCCTCGTCGACGATGCGCCGCACGGCCTTCTCGGCGTCGCGGCGGTCGTTGTAGTCGTGGCCGTACTTCTGGCCGTTGCTGGCCGAGACGAACCGGAAGCCCCAGGTGACCCGGCGCAGGATCTTGGACTTCTTCGCGTAGATCTGGGCGATGATCATTGTGGTTCTCCTTGTGTTGACTGCTGCGCGGCATCTGCCTGCAGCTGGGCCACCTTCATGGCCAGGGTGTCCTGCGCCAGGCGCAACTCGATCGGTGACAGTTGCGCCACCAGTTGCTCGGCATGGACCCAGTGGGTCAGCATCAGCACGAGCATCTGCCCGAGGAACCCCAGTCCGGCGAAGCCGAGCTCGGTCTCGGTACGGGTCATCCCCAGGCGCACAGCCTCGACCGGGCTCAGCCCGGCCTCGACCAACTCTTCGGCCTGGTCGACCCACCTCTCCAGGTAGCAGCGGAACTCCTGGCCGATCTTGCCGTCGGCCTCCAGTTCGGCGCATTGTTCCTGCCACAGGGTCTCGTCGAGGACCTTCATAAGTCCTGCCCCTTCAGGATGTAGTCAGCCAGGTCCTCGGCCAGCGCGCGCAGGTCGCGCGAGTCCAGCTCGGCACCGAGATCCTCGTCCGTCTGCACCGGGGTGCCGTCCTCGTCGAGGACGTAGACCTCGACCCGGAAGGCCCCGGCCCGCTCCAGCATCGCCTCGATGTCGTCGACGATGTTGCGGCGCAGATCGAAATCGACGACCTTCTGGGTGACCGGGTTGTCGGCCAGCTGGCGCACCCGCTGGGTGAATCGCTCCTGCAGCGTCACGGAATCCTCCACAGGCAGATCAGCTCGGTGCCGTCACCGCGCACCGCGAAGTCGCGCACCACCACACGCCCGTTGACCGAGACCTCGCAGGCCGCCTGCGTCACGCCGGGGCTGAACTCCAGGAACGGATCGACACCGACGACCTGGCCGGACCTGGCCGGATTCAGCGCGATGATGCCGCTGTGGTTGGTGGCGAACTCGGCGTAGACGCCGGTGCCGGTGTAGAGGTCGTAGGCCAGCCCCACCCCGCCCAGCCAGGCCACGGTGTAACTCCAGGTGACGGTGCGGGCGTGGCTCGGGGCAGCGAGGATGCCGCTGGCGGCGATCAGTGCGCCGATTCCGACCAGGATCAGGACCAGGCGCACCCAGATGGCCCTCATCGCAGCACCTCGTCGAGGCTCTTGGCGTAGCCGTCGTCCAGACGCGGCACGGTCATGTCGGTCGCGGCCGGGAAGTAGGCCACGACCCAGGAACTGGTCAGGACGGCGGCGAAGATCGGGGCCACCTGTAGGCCCCTGAGAAATCTGTCCATCGGGGTGTCTCCTCCCATCGGGGAACACTAGCAATCGTATAGAACTTTTCCAGCAATGGCAACATTCAGTTCCGGATCGGCTCCCCGAGGGCTCTCCCTCTCGCGCGCGCAGGCATGCGCAGGCGCGTGTACGCGCGCACGCACGCGCGTTCACTAGAAGTCTTGAATGCCAAAGGATTTCAACGTCGAATGTTGAATTCATGCGGCGCAATACCCGCATAAGTCCAGTTTCCCCCTGGACCCCTTTGGCCGCCGCTTCGCGGCGGAATAAGTTTGTAGTTATCGCCGGGGGCCTACGGCCCCCGGCTGGATCGCGCGTTGGCCCGGCGAGGGAAAATTTCCGGCCGGACGGCGGAGCGCAGCACTTCTGGCCCCGTGTCGCTTGAGCGACAGGGGCTCTCGTGCACCGTCCAGGTCGTCGCGCGCAACTCACTGGTCGGCCGCTGCCGAGTCAGCGGAGAGTTACTCGGTTCCGGGTAGTCGGGACAGAGACAAGTGTGTGTTGGTGTGTTTGTGTGTGTGGTGTTGGTGTGTGGGTGTTCGTGGTTGAGTTTGTGTGAAGGTCTTTGTTTTGAGCAGGTCGTGTGTTGTTCGAGTGCTGGACTGTGCCCAATGGGGACTCCCCCGGTGGCACGGGTCCACATTCAGTTGTACTAGCCGAATAACACGAGTGCAACTCCACGACACGCCGGACGCAAAACTTGGTATAGACTGTCTCTAGTATGTTCCCCGTCGCCGCCGGTCCTCTCGATGAGGCCCTAGCACAGCTTGCCGTCGACAACCCGGTCGAGATGATCGTGGTCGTCGAGGAAAGCCCTGAATACCCCGGAAATCTGGTGTTCCAGCCGGTCGGGGAGACCCAGTCGTTCTTCGAGCGCTACCAGGACTGGATCTCGCGGCACCTGGTGCTCAATGAGCTGCACAACCTGCGGCCGTTCACCGAGCTGCTCACCGCCGACGGGTTCGTGCCGATCTTCGCGGCCAACACCGGCCCGATCCTCAAGAGCTGCGAACGCTGGGAAGCCGAGCTGCACATCGCCGACTACCGCCTGCACCCGTTCCAAAGCTTCAGTCTCAACCGGGCACTGGAACGTGCCCGCACCGGCGCGACGTCTTCGGATCGGTCCTACTTTTGGAACTGGTCTGCCGGAGCTGGCAAGGCCGAGCCGGTCAGCGAGCCGGTGCTTACCCCATCGGGATGGCGCACAATGGGCGATCTCAGGGTCGGAGACGAGGTAATTGGCTCAGACGGCAAGCCAACTCGTATTCTCGCGGTTCATCCGCAGGGAGTGCGACCGGTGTGGCGCGTCGAGTTCAACGACGGCACCTCGGTGCGGTGCAACGCCAGCCATCTATGGACAGTCACCAAGGGCAACGATCGCTATCGCGGCCCAACGGCCAGCGAGCCGTGGCGCAAGCCAAGGCTGGAGCCAGCGCGGTGGCAGGTCCTCTCCACCCGAGAGCTGGCGCGGCGCATTTCCGAGGATCGGCCCGGGGCGCACCGATGGAAGATTCCGTACCTCTCTGAGGTGCAGTTTGTTGATGCGCCACCTCTGCCGATTGACCCCTACACCCTGGGTGTCTTACTGGGGGATGGATCACTTAACTCTCGTAGCGTCTGCACCGACAAGGAAATAGTCAGCGAGCTCGGATGGAGAGTGTGGCCAAGCGCCGGGAATCGCGGTGGCGCGGTTACCGCGCCTATCCCTCGGGACATCATGAAAGTATTGAAGTCACTGGGTCTTCTAAGCACCCTGTCGCAGACAAAGTTCATCCCCGAGCAGTTCAAGCGATCTTCGGTGCAAGACCGATGGGAGCTACTGAGAGGGCTGCTGGACACCGACGGCTCCCCCGAGCAGGGAAAGCATGGAGTTGAGTTCACCACCACCAGCGAGCGCTTGCGCGACGACGTGGCCGACCTGGCACGGTCGCTCGGCGTGCGCGTGACCGTATCAGCGGCGCGAACAACTAGCTACACGGGGACCGACGGCACTCCCATAAAAGGGAGGCCTTCGTGGCGGCTCCGTATGGCATTTCATGAGTCCGCGCGCCCATTCAGGCTCACCCGCAAGGCAGATCGCTATGTGCCACCCACGCAGCGGACCACCCCGCACAAGCTGATCAAGAACATTGTCGAGGAGGGGCGCTCGGAGGAGCAGGTGTGCATCACCGTCGCCGCCGACGACAGCCTCTACGTCACCAGTGGCTATGCGCTGACCCACAACAGCTACATCTCCGGCGCGGGTGCCCGTGCGCTGGTCGACTCCGGCGACGTGGACCTGGTGATCGCCTGCACCCTGAGCAAGCTCAAGGAGAACCTGCGCCGCACCTATGTCAACCACGCCGGGCTGCGCGCGGTGATCAACGACCACCCCGAACCCGAGACCCGCCGCAAGCGCTACACCGACCCCGACGTCGACGTGTTCGTGATGAACTACGAGAAGCTCCGGGTGGATCTCGGCGCGATCTCGGAGCTGACGGCCGGACGCCGGGTGCTGTTCATCCTCGACGAGGCGCACAAGCTCATCACCGACAGCACAAAGAGCAAGACGCGCAAGGCTTTCGACAAGATCGTCGCGGGCTGCGAGGCCATCGTGTGGCCGATGAGCGCGACCGTGGTGGGCGGTAACCCACTGCGGTTCCGTGATGTGTTCGCCCTCGACGGCGGCAAGGACAATCCACTGGGCACTCGCACCGACTTCGTGGCCCGCTACGCCGACAGCGTGCGCGACATCCCGATCCGGGCTCGCAACGGCAGACGGTTCACCTTCACCACCTACGACTGGAGCCTGACCCGGCTGCAGGACGTGCGTCACCGCACCAGCGACCGCACCATGGCGGTGCGCAAGACCGACCCCGGTGTGCGAGACCAGTTCCAGGGCATGGACTGCCTGCCGGAGTTCGTGCAGGCCACCGACGCCGCCCAGGAACTGTTCAGCATCATCCAGGGCCGGGCCGCCGAGGCCAAGGACCGGGGCGAGTCGCTGGCCCCCTACTACCTGCTGCTGCGCATCGCCGCGATCAACCCCGCCGCGCTGCGCCACAGCGAGAGCCCCGAGGCCGCCGCGATCGTGGCCGAGCACCCCACCCTCATCGACGCCGAGCACTCGGCCAAGATCGTCGTCATCAACGACATGCTTGAGTCCATCCGCGAGAGCCGGGATAAGGCCGTGCTGTTCTGCCACTGGACCAACCTGGGGCTGCTGCCGCTGGCCGACCACCTCAAAGTGCCGCACGTACTGCACTACGGCACCGGCCAGAGCGCCCGGGAGTCCCAGGCCGCCCAGGACAAATTCATCTCCGACCCCGACATCACCTGCTTCGCCAGCTCCGACGCCGGGACCCACGGGCTCAACCTGCAGTGCGCACGTTACGTGATCAACGCCGACCCCACCTACTCCTACGACGACCTGGCTCAGCGCAACGCCCGCATCGACCGGGCCGATTCGCACCTGACGGGTCTCACCGCCTACGTCCTGATCACCGAGGGCAGCGTGGAGGAGCGGGTCTGGTCGGTGTGCAACGAGCGGCGCAGGCTGGCCGCTGCGGTGCAGGGCACCGCCGAGACGCTGTCCTACGGCGACGACACCCAGACGCTGCGCACCGAGATGAACGACCTTGACTATCTGATTTTCGGGAAACGCTAGGAGACACAATGAGTTACAGTATCTATGTCCATTGCAGCAGTTGCGGCGAGACCCTCAACAACGCCCATACCTCGCTGCCCTTTGGAATGAAGGGTTTGCTCGAAGAGCTCGGCGCACCCGTGCACACCTGGAACGGCAAGAGCGGGGTGTCGGTGCTGCCCAATCTGCAATCGGCGATCTCACGGCTCGACAGCTACGACGAACTCGTCGAACTCAGAGAGAAATGGGAGGTCCCCAATCCGCCGTGGAGCAAGGTGGATCGCGCACGTGCCATACTCGCCGCCCTGCGTGACAGCATCTGCCGTGAGCCATACGCCAAGATCTCGGTGGTGTGACGGTCAATCTGTAGGTCACTTCACACGAAGACGTGGTTCTTGCCGTGGTTTTCGCCGCCACAGGAGCAGTCGCACGACGGTCCGACCGCGCCCATGCAGACGCCGTTGCATTCCTTCTCGGGGTTGACGCGACCCTTGAGTTGGTTCCAGACGAGGTGCTTCTTGTGCTCCTGGCAGAACAGCCCCGCCTCGATGAGCTGCGGCCCGTTCCAGCCGCTGTAGAAGATGGGAACCTCGCCGATGTAGGGCTTGCCGTCGATTACGCGGCGGGTTTTGCAGCCCCGGACCGGGCACTTTCCGAAGCGGCGCTCCAACTTCCTGGCGGCGGCGGGTTGGGTGTTCATCGGTGTCTCCCTCTCCGTTGTGCTGTTGTAGATCAGTCTACAGCATGGATGGCAGACCGGTCAATAACCCCGCCAGGCTTTCGCCGTAGCGGTTTGGCTTGCGCGTGCTTGCGATCAGCTGGCCACTGGCCTGGCGCACGCGCTGGGAAAACCACGACGAAATATAGCGGCCAGCACCCCGCAACGCTGCGGGGGCTGGTGAGTGCCTGATCGGCTATTCGGCGGGTTCCACAATCCAGTCAGACCTGCGGGCGGCCGGGGTCATCGCCCAGGTCGTCCGCGACGGTACCCCGGTCACCCGCGTCAGTGACCGGAACGGCGGCTGCCTCGTAGGCGTCGCCATGATGCAGCGTCATCCGCCACGGCGCACCTCTGATTGTGGGGTGTCACTCTGTCACCTCGCCGAATAGATCGACCTCGACGCACGGCACCACCACGCGCCGCGCCCTAACCTTGTCACCCAGCGGCACCAGCTCATCGAGGCGAACCCCCACCCGCAGGAATCGGGCCTTATCGGCGGGCAGACCGAGATGGGACAGAGACTGCACGGGGCGAGCGCAGAAGTGCAGGCCGTAGCCACAGTTGCGCCAGTCGGGGTCCCAATCGGGGGACTCGGGGGTTGAGCCTGGTGAGTAGTCCACGCCGCGATCAGTGGTCCACTGCCGATTGACGGCTTTGTACAGGTAGGCGATCCCCTCGGCGACATGCACGCCGGTCCGCGAGCGCCTGGTCCAACTCATCCTGAGTGCGAACGGTGACGCTCATGACACCACCTCCGGGTCGTTGAGATCGACGGCGGTCATGTCGATAACCGCACCTTTGGCGTCGAGGGTGACGTTTCGCGAATGCTGGTGGACCGCAACATATTTGCTCGCCTCGATGTGCGCATAGCCTGACGCCTCGATGCGTGCAGAGCCCCACGCCTTGACGTGCGTAGAGCCTGACGCCTTGACGTACGCAGAGTCCCCGGCCTCGATGCGTACAGAGTCCCACGCCTCGATGCGCGAAGAGTCCCACGCCTTGACGTGCGCAGACTCCAGCGCCACGACGCGCGCAGAGTCCCGCGCCTCGACACGCGCAGAGCCTGACGCGATGACGTGCGCAGAGCCCCACGCCTCGACACGCGCAGAGCCCCACGCCTCGACGTGCGAAGAGCCTGACGCCTCGATGCGCGAAGAGCCCCACGCCTCGATGTACGCAGAGCCTGACGCCTTGACGCGCGCATCGCCCGACGCCTTGACGTACGCAGAGTCCCGCGCCTCGACGTGCGAAGAGCCTGACGCCACGACGCGCGCAGAGCCTGAATCGGCGACACTCAGCCACACGCCGGGATCAGAGTCGATGTAGATCACATCGGCGCGGTCCGCGAGAGCCTGGTCCAACTCATCCTGGGTACTCACGTGATTTATGCCGGAAATCATTGCGGCGATCTCCTTCTCCTCGTTGGTCGTGGTCTGCCCCCCAGGCATGGGACTCGATGACAGTTGCGCCCCCACCTGGGCGAGAGGTTGGACAACTTCTAGAACAAGACTAGAGGTACACGCCGGAGCGCGCAAGCAGGGTCGGGCGTGTCACGTCCGCCGTCCCGGAACTGGTGTATTGTCTAAACCCGTTTCGGAGGTCCTCGATGTCCATCCTCGTGTTCACCAAGCCCGGTTGCTTCGGCTGCAAGCTGAGCATGAAGAAGCTCGACGACCTGAAGCTGCCCTACCAGGCGGTGGACGTCACCCAGGACGAGGAGGGCCGCCAGCGGGTCCAGGAGCTGGGCTACCGGCAACTGCCGGTCGTGGTGGCCGGGGATCAGCACTGGAGCGGGTTCAGCCCGGACCGGCTGACCGCCCTGGCCGACACCTAGGGCCAGGGGTCGTCCTCGTCCCAGCGTTCCCCGGCGGCCAGCGGATCGAAGTCGGCCGGGGCCGACGACGGGTACCGCGACCGGATCGCGGCCAGCCGCTGCCCCATCCGCTCCGCATAGGCCGCGTAGTGCGTCTCGCAGCGCGGAAACGCCATTCCCGAGTCGGACAGCGACGCACGGTCGGCCACCACGCCCTGGCAGCCCCGGGGGCCGTCGATGCAGCTCATGTGCTGAAGGAACGCCATCCACTGCTCGTCGCAGAAAGTGCGATTCCATCCGCAGTGACCGTCGCAATCCTGACTGTGTCCGTTCATCGCTTTACTCTCCGTTCCTGATCTTTTCACTTCCTTTTCCACGGTCAATCCTCCGCGCCGAGTCGGGTCAGCGTGTCGATGATCTCGGCGATCTGTCGTTCGGCGACCTCGGGCTCATCATATGTCCAGCCGCCGGAGGACAACTCCTCGTCGTCGTCGGCGTTGCGGTATATCGACCAGGAGACGCCGCCGTCGTCGTCGCCGATGGCCAGCCGGGCAGGGCCGACATACACGTCGTGCCACTCCCCCGTCGGATGGGTGACCGGATATTCGGCGGCATCAACGTCCCGGAAGACGCTCAGGGCGACGTCCCACGCAGTGGTGCCGAGTCGGGTCAGCGTGTCGATGATCTCGGCGATCTCGCGGCGCGCGGTGTCGCGGTCGCTGACCGACCAACCGCCGTGCGCATAGATCTCGCCGGTGTCCTGGTCGGCGGCAGTCCGGTAGATCACCCAGCAGATCCCGTCGGGATACTGATGGTCCGGGCCGATGATCATCCTGGCGTCGCCGACCCGCACCGCCCACTCCGCTTCCAGCGCACCGGGCCGCGCGCCGATCTCCTCGGCGTGCACGGGCGCTTCCGCGTCTGGGACCTCGCGGCTGACCAGTCGGGCAATCGCTGCGGCATCGCCGGTGTCGACCGCCTCGTCGGCGACCTCGACCCGGTAGGTGGCGTGCGCCTCGACGGCGCGCCAGAACTCGTCGTCGCTATCGACGGCGAGGTGCCAGCGGCCCCGCTCGTCGACGGCGAGTACCTCGCAGGCGATGGCGTCGACGTCGTAGTCCTCGGCGCGGGCCACGTCCGGGCCAGCGGCCTCGATCGGCTCGATGATCTCGCGCTGGATGGCCTCGTCGCGGGTGGTGTAGGTCTGGGTCATGATCACTTGCTCCTCCTTCGTTCGGATTGTCACCTTTGAGAATGCTCTTTGGTCGGTTTTGACCGTTAGAGTTGTGCCCTGGCCCGCTTAGCCTTGAACAGCGCCGTGGTCAGTGCTTCGGAGATCTCCGCCTTGTCCATGTCGCCCACGTCGAGCGTGTCGATCAGTGGGCCCATCATTGCGACCAGCCGGTTTAACTCGCCGACCGCATGGTCAAGATCAGACTTGATATCGTTGAGAATGGTTGTGGCGGTCATCCGGGCCTCCTCGGGGTGGTTCTCTCATCTCTTAGAATACGCCAAATTGACAGCATTTGTCTAGTTTTGAGACAGACCACCTGGTCAGTTCCGGTCGCGCACCACGATCCAGTCGGTGTCGGTACTGTCGATCACCCGCCAGCCCGCGCTGCGCAGAGCCGAGACGTAGGGCTCGGCGTCCTCTGCTAGTTGCCGGGGAGAACCCCCAAACCCCCTTGCGCACACTAAACGAGGGTGATATATTGGGTGTGTAGTCAGGGGAAAGCCCCAGACCAACCCGAAAGGACAGGGACATGGCCACCGCCACCGTCACCTTCAAGAGGCTCCGCAACGGCGACTGGGGCATCCAGGGCCACGGCCTCAGCGCTGGCCAGCAGGTCACCGTCACCAAACGGAGCGGCGAGACCAGCACCGTCACCGTCGGACGCATCCTGTTCTCCGGCGACGACGGCTACGCCATCGCCACCATCGAAAACGCCCAGCGCGCCACCGCAACCCGCACCCGCATCGTCAACACCCGACACCGCTCGTATGTGTGCGATGAGTGCGGCGACCGCGTCCGCCCCGGCACCCAGTGCTGGGAGACCGGCCTCACCCACTGAGGCGTTCGCCATCTACCCTTGTACCCACAACCTGATTTTGGAGGAGGCGCAATGCGTGAGTGGAGGATCACCCTCAGGACCGGCGAGCACACCTGGTCAACCATCACGGTCGAGGCCCCGACCCACGTCGAGGCGATCCGCGAAGCTAGGAGGCTGCTCGGCAACCACCCGGTGACCAGGGTGGTTTAGCGGGCAACCGTCTACCCTTGCACCCACAACCTGCCTTCGTGCAACGGCACGCGGTGCTTACGGTTTTTCCACTTTACATTTCTGTCCCGCACTTTCTCGAACTTGTAGTTCTTGAACCCTGCGGCAAGCGCTTGTTCGCCTAACCACCGGTCGACCGGCACATGCACCCCGTATGGTGCCGAGTCACCTACTACGAAGCACACGTTCGCTCCATGTGAAGTCATCCCGCGCAATTGCTTCCACGTGCGCCCCATGTCATGGAAGTAGCCGACAATCATGCTGTGATAGGACTTTCGACCGCCTTTTGTGAGCCTCAATTCGTTTAGCTCCATGTACGTCTTCTTGATCTCTTTTCGGAACGGAGCCAACTCGTCTGCGTTTTCAAGGACATCCTCCGCTTCATATCGCGCCATCTGTTGCGAACAGGACTTGATGAGCTTGTCTCGGAGTGGCTTCAGGTCGCCCCAACCGGACACCTCGCCCATGAAAGTCATTTCAAGACGCGTGGCATCTGCATAGTCGAAGTTATTCGCGTAGGGCGGTGACGTAAGCACGAGGTCAGCCCAACCGCCGTCTACGGCGGTGGTCGTCCGAATATCCGTCTCCAAGAATTGAGCCATCGGGGGCTGCGGAAGCTCAGAACGCCGCTGGTCCATGTCGGTCGCCATCATCTCAACCTGCTGACGGAAGGCATCCATTGGGTCGGCTACTCGTGCTTTACTTTTGTTGGGCAGCACATATTGCCACTGTGCTGTGCCAACCGGTGAGCATCTCCGCAGAATCGCAACAAGGGCCAGCCAGAGCAGTTCGTCAATGTTGTCATTGGCCGCAACCTCGCTCAACGCCGCCCGGAACGCAAGAAGAGTTCGCAGTGTCTCATCCGGAAAAACCTTACGAGTAAGCGCGAATGCCTCTGACGGGTCGACACTTCCCTGAAGTGACAGGGCGGCGTCAAGGACCCGTCCCGAGCGTTCGCGCAACGTAGCGGAGTCCTCCGTCCAAAGCAGCTTTGCCTTCGCTACTCGGGCCACGAATGGGTGGACATCAACCCCGATACCCTCCGCACCCGCGCTCTGCGCTGCCAGGACAGTCGTGCCAGAACCGCCAAACGGATCGAGAACGCGTTTCGCGTTGAATCTGGAAATGACTTCCTGCGCCCAGCCCGCCGAGAATCCGGCCGAATACCTAAACCAGCGGTGCACGGGAAGCGCCATGTTGTTCGCGAAGGTCGTGGACTGTGTAATTGGGGGCTCCACCGCGAACAGGGATCCTTGGTGGTCATCGCGCTTTGGCCGTCGCGGACGAGTTGTCACTAGACCAATTCTACCACTTGACATGAGGCGTGGGACGGCGCGGCGCACGATCCGGGTGTCTGATGTGGTGCGGGCTGAGCAGTATGTGCGGCGGGGAGACCCCCAAACCCTTGCGCACCCTAAAATGGGGTGCTAGTATGGGTGCAACGTCAGGGGAAACGCCCCAGACCACCCCGAAGGGACAGGGACCACATGACCACCACCCCGACCCCCCGCCAGATCGCCTACGCCCGCGACCTCCAGAACCGCATCCGCGAACGTCTCACCTGGACGTTC
>Ga0164243_10011008_pt1 | contig 12946 bp, 8 predicted proteins | sample OricompcompostOP_FD_108781 | JGI IMG/M metagenome (GOLD analysis project Ga0164243, IMG submission 108781) | Organic Plus compost microbial communities from Emeryville, California, USA - Original compost - Organic plus compost (OP) | ecosystem: Engineered > Solid waste > Mixed feedstock >...
CTGGTAAGCCAGATTCCCCAGGCCACCCCGTAGGATGGTGTTGAGCGAAGCGATACCCATCACCGCAACCGCATGGGTTTCGCAAGCTCAACCCATCCTACGGTGCGTGTTTGCCGTAGGCGGACCTTGCACGCGATAGCCGGAGGTTCCGGTGCGATTCGCGGATGAGATCCGCTCCTACGCCGCCCCACCCGTACCATTCCCCTGTAGGAGCGCGCCCTGCGCGCGATTTCGCGGGCAGGGCCCGCTCCTACAATTTGCTGTGAGGTATGGAGTTTCCTCGTAGGAGCGGACCTTGTCCGCGATGGCCGGAGGTTCCGGCGCGATTCGCGGATGAGATCCGCTCCTACGCCGCCCCACCCACGCAATTCCCTGTAGCGGGCCCTGCCCGCGATTCGCGCGCAGGGCGCGCGCCTACAGGCTTGCCCCCCGCTCTCCGAAGCCCGAAGCTATCCCCCTGACAGGAGAAAGCTTCATGCAGATCTACAAGGTAGGCGGCGCCGTTCGCGACCGTCTGCTCGGCCAAGCGGTCAGCGATACCGACTGGGTGGTGGTCGGCGCCAGCGCCGAAGACATGCTCGAGAAGGGCTACCGCCCGGTGGGCGCGGACTTTCCGGTATTCCTCCATCCCAGGACTGGCGAGGAATACGCCCTGGCCCGCACCGAACGCAAGAGCGGCCGCGGCTACGGCGGCTTCACCTTCTATGCCAGCCCCGACGTGAGCCTGGAAGAAGACCTGGTGCGCCGCGACCTCACCATCAACGCCATGGCCGAGGACGATAACGGTCGACTGATCGACCCCTACGGCGGCCAGCGCGACCTCGAAGCCCGCCTGCTGCGCCACGTCTCCCCGGCCTTCGTCGAAGACCCGCTGCGCGTGCTGCGCGTAGCCCGCTTCGCCGCACGCTTCGCGCCGCTGGGCTTCAAGGTCGCCGACGAAACCCTGGCTCTGATGCGCGAGCTGTCCGAATCCGGCGAGCTGGAAGCCCTGACGCCCGAGCGCAGCTGGAAGGAAATCGCCCGCGCCCTGATGGAAGCCCGCCCCGACGTGTTCGTCCAGGTGCTGCGCGACTGCGGCGCCCTGGCCGTACTGATGCCCGAGGTCGACGCCCTGTTCGGCGTGCCGCAACCGGCCCAGCACCACCCGGAAATCGACACCGGCGAACACCTGCTGGCCGTGCTGCGCCAGTGCGCCGAGCACCGCCAGCCGCTGACCGTACGCTGGGCCTGCCTGCTCCACGACCTGGGCAAGGCGCGCACCCGCCGCGAGGACTGGCCCCGGCACATCGCCCACGAACACCTGGGCCTGCCGTTGATCGACGCGGTCAACGCCCGCTTCAAGGCGCCGCGCGACTGCCAGGAACTGGCGCGCCTGGTCGGCGAATACCACACCCACGCCCATCGCGCCCTGGAACTGCGGCCCAGCACCCTGCTGGAGCTGTTGCAGGCCTTCGACGTCTACCGCCGGCCGCAGCGCTTCGAGGAATTCATCGCCGCCAGCGAAATGGACGCCCGCGGCCGCCACGGCCTGGAAAACCGCGTTTATCCACAAGCCGACTACCTGCGCGGCGCCGCCAAGGCGGCCCGCGAAGTGGCGGTACAGCCATTGCTGGAAAAGGGCTTCAAGGGCGCGGAACTGGGCGAAGCCCTCAAGCGCGAACGCCTGAAGGCACTCAAGGCCTACAAGGAAGCCCAGACGTAGGGCGTATAACCGTTCGCGGTCATACGCCGCCACACCCCAGACCACCGCCAACTCCAAAGCCAAACCCGGAGTGGCCTGGAGCCCAAGTCAAACGGCGGATAACGTCGAACGTTATCCGCCCTACGCCCCGCCCTCTTGTAGGAGCGAGCTTGCTCGCGAACAGCCCCGGCACCGAGCAAGGCCAGGGTTCGCGAGCAAGCTCGCTCCTAAGAAAGGCAGACGGAATCAGGCCGCCGGATGCGCCTCGATCAGCGCGGCCGGCGTCAGCTCGGCGCCGCGCCACTGGAAGGGCACCGGCCACAGGCGCTGGTCGATGTCCGCCTCGGCCCAAAGGCTGGCGAAGTCACGCCCGGCGCCCGGATGACGCACATCGGGCGCCAGCAGCGCCAGCGGCCAGAGCACGAAGGCGTTCTTCAGCACCTCGGCACGCGGCAGCACCAGGCCGTCGAACTCGCCATGCAGGTCGCCATAGAGCAGCACGTCGATGTCCAGCGGCAGGCCCTTGCGCTCCGGCGCGTAGCGGCCGTTGTCGGCCTCGATGTGCTTCAGCCGCAGGCTCAGCTCGGCCAGCGGCAGCTCGGTCTCGCCGGTCACCACCAGATTGATGAAGGGGCCGCTGCGGATGCCCACCGGTTCGCTTTCGAACACCGGCGAGCAGCGCAGGTTGCGGACGAAGCCGGTGAGCGCCTCGAGCCCGGCGTGCAGATGGCGCTCGCGCTCGATGTTGCTCCCCAGGCCGAGGAAAACGGTGGTCAGCGGCATCCGCGTTCGATCTCCACGCCAACGCCGGCGGCAGCGGCGACCGCCCCCGGCTTGGTCACCCGCAGGCGCAGCCAGCGGATGCCGAATTCGCCCATCAGCAGCGCGGCCAGGCGCTCGGCGAAGGTTTCCACCAGCTGGAAGTGCGCGTCACGGGCGAACTCGCCGATGCGCTCGGAGAGCACCGCATAGTCCAGCGCCTTGACGATGTCGTCGTCGGCCGCCGCCGGGCGGATGTCCCAGCCCAGGTCCAGGTCCAGACGCAGGCACTGGCGTATCCCCCGCTCCCAGTCGTAGACGCCGATCACGGTGTCCACTTCCAGGCCCTCGATAAAAACTCTGTCCACTTACTGCTGCTCCAAGGCCAGTGCACGACAAGCGTACGCCACCCCGCTAGAATCGGGGACAGTCTCGTCCCCGGTGGAAACCATGGTCTGGCTCTTGGCGATCCTCGCCTACCTGCTCGGCTCGCTGTCCTTCGCGGTACTCCTCAGTCGCCTCTTCGGCACCGCCGACCCGCGCGCCGGCGGTTCCGGCAACCCCGGCGCCACCAACATGCTGCGCCTGGCCGGGAAGAAGGCCGCCATCCTCACCCTCGTCGGCGACCTGGCCAAGGGCCTGGTGCCGGTGCTCGTCGCCCGCCTGTTCGGCCTGGGCGCGATGCAGGAGGCCTGGGTCGGCGTGGCGGCGGTGATCGGCCACCTCTACCCGCTGTACTTCAACTTCCGCGGCGGCAAGGGCGTGGCCACCGCCGCCGGCATGCTCCTGGCGCTCTACCCGCCGGCCGCGCTGCTCGCCGCGGTGGCCTGGCTGCTCACCTTCAGGCTCTCGCGCACCAGCTCGCTCGCCTCGCTGGTCGCCACCCCGCTCACCCTGCCGCTGCTGGCCTGGCAACTGCCGGCGGCGCTGCTGCCGATGACGGTGCTGACCGGGCTCATCGTCTGGCGCCACCGCGGCAACCTGCGCGACCTGGTGGCCGGGCGCGAACGGCATTTCTAGGGCAGGGAGCTTCAAGCCACCAGCGACAAGCTGCAAGCGAAAAGTGGCGGCACGCCGCTGGCAGCTTGCCGCCTGTCGCTTGCAGCCATCTTTTTATACCGCCGGCAGCGACTCCATCGGCCAGCGCGCGCGCACGTCGATCGCCGGGCCGTCGTGCTGGCCGGCCAGCAGGCGCTGGCAGCCGGCGTAGGCGATCATCGCGCCGTTGTCGGTGCAGAACCGCGGGCGGGCATAGAACACCTGGCCGCGGAGTTCGCCGAGCATCTTCTGCAGGTGCTCGCGCAGGGCGCGGTTGGCGCTCACCCCGCCGGCGATCACCAGGTTCTTCAGGCCGGTCTGCTTGAGGGCGCGGCGGCACTTGATGGTCAGCGTCTCGACCACCGCCTGTTGGAACGCCAGGGCGATGTCGCAGCGCGTCTGCTCGCCGTCGTCGCCCGCCTCCCGGCAACGCTGCCAGGTGTTCAGGGCGAAGGTCTTCAGGCCGCTGAAGCTGAAGTCCAGGCCCGGACGGTCGGTCATCGGCCGCGGGAAGACGAAGCGCCCCGGCGTGCCTTGTTCCGCCAGGCGGGCGATCTCCGGGCCACCGGGGTAGCCCAGGCCGAGCAGCTTGGCGGTCTTGTCGAAGGCCTCGCCGGCGGCGTCGTCCAGGGACTCGCCGAGCAGTTGGTAGCGGCCGATGCCGTCTACCCGCACCAGTTGGGTGTGGCCGCCGGAGACCAGCAGGGCGACGAACGGGAACTGCGGCGGCTGCTCTTCCAGCATGGGCGCCAGCAGGTGGCCTTCCATGTGGTGCACGCCGACCGCCGGTATGCCCCAGGCGAACGCCAGGGCCTGGGCGCAGGAGGCGCCGACCAGCAGCGCGCCCACCAGGCCGGGGCCGGCGGTGTAGGCGATGGCGTCGATGCCGCCGCTCTGGCAGCCGGCCTCGTCGAGCACCTGGCGGATGAGCGGCAGCATGCGCTTGACGTGGTCGCGCGAGGCCAGCTCGGGCACGACCCCGCCGTAGACGCGATGCAGGTCTATCTGACTGAACAGCGCATCGGCCAGCAGGCCGCGCTCGCTGTCGTAGAGGGCGACGCCGGTTTCGTCGCAGGAGGTTTCCAACCCCAGCACACGCATGGGTTCGAGCCTTCAACTCTGGGCAAATGGGAAGCGGCGCATGATAATCGCCCGCTGCGGGTACCGACCAGCGTTTTTCGATCGGAGGCTTTGCATTCCTGAGCCCGAACCGTTAATATCCGCAACCCTTGAAAACCGCCGTCTCCAGTGCCTACTGCCAGGAGCGCGATAAATCCCCGGTAATCATTGAAGGTACGACCTGGATGCCCGCCGTCAAAGTTAAAGAGAACGAACCCTTCGACGTAGCCCTGCGTCGTTTCAAGCGCTCCTGCGAAAAAGCCGGTGTACTGGCTGAAGTCCGTAGCCGCGAGTTCTACGAGAAGCCCACCGCCGAGCGCAAGCGCAAGGCCGCTGCCGCCGTCAAGCGTCACGCCAAGAAAGTGCAGCGCGAACAGCGCCGCCGCGAGCGTCTGTACTGAGTTCGACTCAGCCGCACGCTCTGCACATCGCCCGGCCCACTCGCCGGGCGAGTGCCTGAAAAGCTACACCGCACTCCGATTCGCACCTGGCGAAGCTCGGAGTTTTTTGCTTTTCACGCCCCATGAAATGCCATACTCCAAGCCAGCCTTGGGTGTATGCCTGGGTCCATCCTGCGTCCCGACGAGTCTATGGCCGGCCTGATTCCGCAATCCTTCATCGATGACCTGCTCAACCGCACCGACATCCTCGATGTGGTGAGTTCGCGCATCCAGCTGAAGAAGACCGGCAAGAACTACAGCGCCTGCTGCCCGTTCCACAAGGAGAAGACGCCCTCCTTCACCGTCAGCCCCGACAAGCAGTTCTACTACTGCTTCGGCTGCGGCGCCGGCGGCAACGCGCTGGGCTTCATCATGGACCACGACAACCTGGACTTCGTCCAGGCCGTCGAGGACCTGGCCAAGCGCGCCGGCATGGACATCCCCCGCGAGGAGGGCCGGCGCGGCAAGCCGCGGCAGCCGACCGACTCGCCGCTGTACCCACTGCTGAGCGCCGCCGCCGACTACTACCGCCAGGCACTGAAGAGCCACCCGGCGCGCAAGGCCGCGGTGGAATACCTCAAGGGCCGCGGCCTGACCGGCGAGATCGCCCGCGACTTCGGCCTGGGCTTCGCCCCGCCGGGCTGGGACAACCTGCTCAAGCACCTGGGCGGCGACAACCTGCAGCTCAAGGCCATGCTCGACGCCGGCCTGCTGGTGGAGAACCCCGACAGCGGCAAGCGCTACGACCGCTTCCGCGACCGGGTGATCTTCCCCATCCGCGACAGCCGCGGGCGGGTGATCGCCTTCGGCGGCCGGGTGCTGGGCGACGACAAGCCCAAGTACCTGAACTCCCCGGAAACCCCGGTATTCCACAAGGGCCAGGAACTCTACGGGCTGTTCGAGGCGCGCAAGAACAACCGCGACCTCGACGAAATCATGGTAGTGGAAGGCTACATGGACGTGATCGCCCTGGCGCAACAGGGCATACGTAACGCCGTGGCCACCCTCGGCACCGCCACCAGCGAGGAACACATCAAGCGCCTGTTCCGCCTGGTGCCGAACATCCTGTTCTGCTTCGACGGCGACCAGGCCGGACGCAAGGCCGCCTGGCGCGCCCTGGAATCGGCCCTGCCGAACCTGCAGGACGGCCGCAAGATCCGCTTCCTGTTCCTCCCCGAGGGCGAGGACCCGGACAGCCTGGTCCGCGCCGAAGGCCCCGACGCCTTCCGTGCGCGCCTGGCCCACCAGGCCCAGCCGCTGGCCGACTACTTCTTCCAGCAACTGATGCAGGAAGCCGACCCCAGCACCCTGGAAGGCAAGGCGCACCTGGCGACCCTGGCCGGCCCGCTGCTGGAGAAGATCCCCGGCAACACCCTGCGCCTGCTGATGCGCCAGCGCCTGGGCCAGCTCACCGGCCTGAGCGGCGAGGCGCTCAACCACCTGAACGCGCCACGCTCAAGCGGCGGCCAGAGCCATGCCCAAGGGCACGGCCAGGCCACGCCAAGCGTCGCCCCGGACAGCCACGCGCATGAATACAGCGACTACGATGTAGGCCACTTCGCCGATCACGGCGAGCCCAGCTACCAGGACAGCGCCAGCTATTTCGAGGCGCCGTCGGATTTCGCTGGCGGCAAAGCGGGCAAGAAGCCCTGGAAGGGCGAGCGCAAATGGGACGGCAAAGGTGGCAAGGGCGGCAAGCGCGGCGACTTCGCCCCGCGCCAGCCGCGCACCGAGATCAGCGTCGAATCGCCCACCCTGACCGCGCTGCGCACCCTGCTGCACCACCCGCAACTGGCGCAGAAGGTCGAGGACGCCAGCCATTTCGCCAACGAAGGGCAGACCTACTCGCAGCTGCTGGCAGCGCTCGTCGAAGCGCTGCAGAAGAACCCGAAGCAGCGCTCGATGCAACTGATCGCGCGCTGGCACGGCACCCCGCAAGGACGCCTGCTGCAGGCCCTGGCGGAAAAGGAATGGCTGATCGACCAGGGCAATCTTGAAAAGCAGTTCTGCGACACCATTACTACACTTGCACACAGTCAACTGCACAACAGCCGCGAGGCGCGGCTGCGCAGCGTGATGCAGAAGAGCCCCAGTGAACTGACTGACGAAGAGAAAGCTCTATTGAGGGAACACTTCAGCAATGCCTCTTCACCAGGCCCCCAGAGCTGAACTGGCGCCTGAAGCCTCGAAGCTGGTATAATCCTCGGCTTATTTCAGCCCGCCAAGACCTTCAGTGGATAGGGTGTTATGTCCGGAAAAGCGCAACAGCAATCTCGTCTCAAAGAGTTGATCAGCCGTGGTCGTGAGCAGGGCTACCTGACTTACGCGGAGGTCAACGACCACCTGCCGGAGGATATTTCCGATCCGGAACAGGTGGAAGACATCATCCGCATGATCAACGACATGGGGATCAACGTATTCGAGACAGCCCCGGATGCGGATGCCCTGTTGCTGGCCGAAACCGATACCGACGAAGCCGCAGCCGAAGAGGCCGCCGCCGCCCTGGCCGCGGTGGAGAGCGACGTCGGCCGCACCACTGACCCGGTGCGCATGTACATGCGCGAAATGGGCACCGTGGAACTGCTGACCCGCGAAGGCGAGATCGAAATCGCCAAACGCATCGAGGAAGGCATCCGCGAAGTCATGAGCGCCATCGCCCAGTTCCCTGGCGCGGTGGACGGCATCCTCGACGAATACCAGCGGGTGGTCAGCGAAGGCGGCCGCCTGTCCGACATCCTCAGCGGCTACATCGACCCGGACGACGGCTCGGTTCCCGCCGAGGAAGTCGAACTCGACCTCAAGGACAAGGGCGGCGACGCCAAGGCCAAGGATGACGAGGAAGAGGACGAGGAGTCCGACGACGACAGCGAAGACGAAGGCGACGGCGGTCCGGACCCGGAAGAGGCCGCGCGCCGCTTCGGCCTGGTCGCCGACCAGTTGGACAAGACCAAGAAGGCGCTGAAGAAGCACGGCCGCGGCAGCAAGCAGGCCGATGCGGAAATGCTCGCCCTGGCCGAGCTGTTCATGCCGATCAAGCTAGTGCCCAAGCAGTTCGACGCCCTGGTCACCCGCGTGCGCGACGCCCTGGACCAGGTGCGCCGCCAGGAACGCGCCATCATGCAACTGTGCGTGCGTGACGCCCGCATGCCGCGCGCCGATTTCCTGCGCCTGTTCCCCGGCCGGGAAACCGACGAAGCCTGGGTCGACAGCGTGCTCAAGGCCAAGCCGAAGTACGCCGAAGCCCTGGAGCGCGTGAAGGACGACGTCATCCGCAACCAGCAGAAGCTCTCCGCGCTGGAAAGCAACGTCGACCTCAAGGTCTCGGAAATCAAGGACGTCAACCGCGCCATGTCCATCGGCGAGGCCAAGGCCCGCCGCGCCAAGAAGGAAATGGTCGAGGCGAACCTGCGTCTGGTGATCTCCATCGCCAAGAAGTACACCAACCGCGGCCTGCAGTTCCTCGACCTGATCCAGGAAGGCAACATCGGCCTGATGAAGGCGGTGGACAAGTTCGAATACCGCCGCGGCTACAAGTTCTCGACCTACGCCACCTGGTGGATCCGCCAGGCGATCACCCGCTCGATCGCCGACCAGGCGCGCACCATCCGTATCCCGGTGCACATGATCGAGACCATCAACAAGCTCAACCGCATTTCCCGCCAGATGCTGCAGGAAATGGGCCGCGAACCGACCCCGGAAGAGCTGGGCGAACGCATGGACATGCCGGAAGACAAGATCCGCAAGGTCCTGAAGATCGCCAAGGAACCGATCTCCATGGAAACCCCGATCGGTGACGACGAAGACTCGCACCTGGGCGACTTCATCGAGGACTCCACCATGCAGTCGCCCATCGAAGTGGCGACCAGCGAGAGCCTCAAGGAAGCCACCCGCGAAGTCCTCGCCGGCCTCACCGCGCGGGAAGCCAAGGTGCTGCGCATGCGCTTCGGCATCGACATGAACACCGACCACACCCTCGAGGAAGTCGGCAAGCAGTTCGATGTGACCCGCGAGCGTATCCGCCAGATCGAAGCCAAGGCGCTGCGCAAGCTGCGCCACCCGTCGCGAAGCGAGCACCTGCGCTCCTTCCTCGACGAGTGATCGAAGAACCCCCGGCACAGCCCGGGGGTTTTTCTTTCAGGGATACTGGCAGGGGGCTACTGGAGCGGCCGGGGCCCGACTACACTTCGGCATATCCACTCCCCGGGTCCGAGGCTCCCATGCCGCGTCTGCAGGCTCTTCTGTTGTGCTTGGCATGCTGGGTCCTCCAGGCGCAGGCGCTCACCCTAACGCCGGAAGAACAGGCCTGGCTGCGCCAGCACCCGCAGCTGCGCCTGGGCGTGGACGCCTCCTGGCCGCCCTTCGAGTTCCGTGACGACCGGGGCCGCTACCAGGGGCTCGCCGCCAGCTACGTGCAACTGATCAGCGACCGCCTGCAGGTCGGCATGCAGCCCAGCGAACCGAGCAGTTGGAACGAAGTCCTGCAACAGGCGCGCAACGGCCAGGTCGACCTGCTGCCGGGCATCATGGCCACGCCCGAACGCAGCGAATACCTGACCTTCACCCGCCCCTACCTGGACTTCCCCATCGTCATCCTCGCCCGCAAGGATGGCCCCAACCCGGAAAACCTGCGCGAGCTGTACGGCCTGAAGGTCGGCGTGGTCGACCACTACGCACCCCATGAACTGCTGATCGCCAAGCACCCGGACCTCAACCTGCTGCCCCTGCCGAGCGTCGCGGCGGCCCTGCAGGCCCTGGCCACCGGGCAGGTCGACGCCTTCGTCGGCGACTTCGCCTCCAGCGTCTGGAGCCTGCGCCAGCTCAAGCTCGAAGGCATCCAGATCAGCGGCGAGACGCCCTATCGCTACCAACTGGCCATGGCGGTGCCGCGCAGCGACGCGATGCTCGCCGGCATCCTCGACAAGCTCTTCGCCGAGCTCAGCAGCGACGAAGTCGAAGCCCTGCAGACACCCTGGGTCGGCGGCCTGCTGGACAACCGCCCGGCCTGGTCGCACCACCTGCTGAGCATCGGCCTGCCGGCCCTGCTGGTGAGCCTGGCGATCGTCGCCACCCTGGTAGCGATGAACCGCCGCCTGCGCGGCGAAGTGGCGCGGCGGGTGAGGCTCGAACAGGCCCTGCGCGACAGCGAGCAGCATTTCCGCGGCCTGGTCGAGAGCATGGCCGCCATCGCCTGGGAAATGCGCCTGTCGGAAAACCGCTTCACCTACGTCTCGCCCCACGCCCAGGAACTGCTGGGCTACCCGCAGCACGAATGGCTGCAGCCGGGCTTCTGGCAGCGCACCCTGCACCCGGCCGATGCCGAACAGGCCATGAGCTTCTGCTTCTCCGAGAGCCGCGCCGGGCGCAACCACAGCCTGGACTACCGGATGCTCGCCGCCGATGGCCGCGTGGTGTGGATACGCGACATCGTCACCCTCATCCGCCACGGCGACGAACTCATCCTGCGCGGCCTGATGATCGACATCACCGAAGCCAAGCGCACCGAGCAGGCCCTGCGCCTGTCCGAGCAGAAGTTCGCCTCGGTGTTCCACCACTGCCCGGACATCATCGTCCTCGCCCGGCGCATCGACGGGCGCCTGCTGGCGGTGAACAGCACCTTCGAACAGCAGGTCGGCATCCCCGCCAGCGAAGCCCTGGGCAAGACCGCCACCGAGCTGAACATCTGGAGCGAACCGGGCATGGGCCCGCGCATGCTCGAACGCCTGCAGGGCGAGAACCTCAACAACATCGAGATCAGCCTGCACCGCCGCGACGGCACCCGCTTCACCGCCCTGCTCTCGGCCCAGCGCGTGGCGCTGGACGACACGCCCGCCCTGGTGGTGGTGGCGCGCAACATCTCCCAGCTCAAGCAGACCCAGGAGCAACTGCGCGCCTCCGAGGAAAAATTCGCCAAGGCCTTCCACGCCTCCCCCGACGGCATGCTCATCACCCGCATCCGCGACGGCCTGCTGCTGGAGGCCAACGAAGGCTTCACCCGCATCACCGGCTACGGCCGCGAGAGCGCCAGCGAGCGCTCGACCCTGGAACTGGGCCTGTGGGCCGACCCGCAGGACCGCGAGCGCCTGCTGCAGATGATCCGCGAAGGCTCGACGGTGCAGGACTTCACCGCCTTCATCCGCACCCGCGAAGGCGCCGCCCGGCTCTGCGAACTCTCGGCGCACCACATCGTCATCAGCGGCGAAGACTGCCTGCTGACCATCGCCCGCGACATCACCGAACGCCAGCAGATGCAGGAAAAGCTCACCCTGGCCGCCACCGTGTTCGAAAGCACCGCCGAAGGCGTGATGATCACCGACGCCAGCCAGCGCATGATCGCGGTCAACCGCGCCTTCAGCGAAATCACCGGCTACGGCGAGGACGAAGTGCTGGGCCAGTCGCCGCGCCTGTTGGCCTCGGGGCAGCACGACAGCAGCTTCTACGTCGCCATGTGGCACCACCTCAACGCCGAAGGCCACTGGCAGGGCGAGATCTGGAACCGGCGCAAGAGCGGCGAACTCTACCCGGAATGGCTGACCATCAGCGCCGTGCGGGGCAACAACGGCGAAACCAGCCACTTCGTCGGCGTCTTCGCCGACATCTCCACGCTCAAGTACGCCCAGGCCCGTCTCGACTACCAGGCCCACCACGACCCGCTCACCGGCCTGCCCAACCGCCTGCTGTTCGAATCGCGCCTGACCTCCGCCCTGAAGGAAAGCCAGGAAGAACAGCAGCTGGGCGCCGTACTGTTCCTCGACCTGGACCGCTTCAAGCACATCAACGACAGCCTCGGCCACCCGGTCGGCGACCAGCTGCTGAAATCCATCGCCCGGCGCCTGCGCGAACAGCTGCGCGACATCGACACCGTAGCCCGCCAGGGCGGCGACGAATTCATCATCCTGCTGCCCGGCCTGCACCAGAGCGCCGATGCCGAACACGTGGCGAAGAAACTGCTGAACTGCTTCAGCCACGCCTTCGTCGCCGACGACAAGGAATTCTTCGTCAGCGCCAGCATCGGCATCAGCCTGTTCCCGGTGGACGGCAAGGACGTCGCCACCCTGGTGAAGAACGCCGACGCCGCCATGTACCGGGCCAAGGCCCAAGGCCGCAACCGCGTCGAGTTCTACACCCGCGAGCTGACCTTCCAGGCCAACGAACGCGTGGCCCTGGAGCACGAACTGCGCCGCGCCCTGGAAACCCACCAGCTGCAGCTGTACTACCAGCCCAAGCAGGCCCTGGACACCGGCGCGCTGGTCGGCGCCGAAGCGCTGATCCGCTGGAGCCACCCCAAGTACGGCGCCATCCCGCCGGACCGCTTCATCCCCCTAGCCGAGGAAACCGGGCTGATCCTGCCCCTGGGCACCTGGGTGCTGGAAGAAGCCTGCCGGCAGATGAGCCGCTGGCAACAGAGCCACGCCGCCTTCGGCCCGCTGTCGGTGAACCTCGCCGGCGCCCAGCTGTACCAGCACGACGTGGTCGACCAGGTGCGCGAACTGCTGCAGCGCTACAACCTGCACGCCCCCAGGCTGCAACTGGAGATCACCGAGAACTTCCTGATGCACCAGACCGACGAGGCCCTGACCACCCTGCACGCCCTCAAACGCCTGGGCGTGCAACTGGCCATCGACGACTTCGGCACCGGCTACTCCTCGCTCAGCTACCTCAAGCAACTGCCGCTGGACATCCTCAAGATCGACCAATCCTTCGTCCACGGCCTGCCGGACGACCCGCACGACGCCGCCATCGCCCGCGCCATCATCGCCCTGGGCCGCAGCATGAACCTGACCATCATCGCCGAAGGCGTGGAACGCGAAGAACAGGAACGCTTCCTCGCCGAAGAAGGCTGCGACCAGGTCCAGGGCTACGCCCTCAGCCCGCCCCTGCCTGCGGAACAGTTCGCAGCCCGCTTCCTCAC
>Ga0164243_10011011_pt1 | contig 12944 bp, 11 predicted proteins | sample OricompcompostOP_FD_108781 | JGI IMG/M metagenome (GOLD analysis project Ga0164243, IMG submission 108781) | Organic Plus compost microbial communities from Emeryville, California, USA - Original compost - Organic plus compost (OP) | ecosystem: Engineered > Solid waste > Mixed feedstock >...
GCCAAGGCCCTCACCGGCAGGCAGTACGCGGTCGCGGGGCGCTCCGGTGACTGGCTGGCGATCTGGTTCGGCGGGCAGCGGGCGTGGCTGCCGGCGGCGGACACCTCGCAGGCGGGCGCGGAGCTGGTGCGGCCGGTGCGGGACCGGATCCCGACCTACGGGCGCGCGGTGCCGCAGCCGGGCGCCTACCCGCCCGGGGTGTCGCCGACCGAGCTGGAGCCGCTGCCGTACGAGGTGCCGGCGGGCCAGGACTACGCGGTGGGGCAGCGGACCGGGGCGCTGGACTACCACGTGGTCTTCGACGGGCTCGGCGAGCCGGACAACCACGTGGTGGTCCGCGGGCCGGAGCAGTTCGTGCGGATCTCGTACAACCACCGCTGGGTGTACGTGAAGGCGTCCGACGTGCAGCCTTCCTGAGCTCCTCGGCAGCGAGCCCCCGCCGGTCCCCGGGCCGGTGGGGGCTTTTTCGCGCGCGGACTGGTTCTTCCTCGGCGAGCACCTACTTGCCTGACGGGAAAGTGACCGTGTACTTTCCTAGCAGGCAAGTACATGAGGGGTTCGCAAGAACCCGGTTCGAGCGCCCGCCGCGGGCGCGTCAGGAGGCACGCCATGACCGGACGACCGACGCCGGAGGAGGCCGCCGCGGCCCTCCGCGAAGCCGGCGACCAGCACCGGGCCGCCCGCAGCCAGCCGCAGCCGAAGTGGGCGCTGGTGGTGGTCTCGGTGCTGATCCTCGCGCTCGGCGTGACCACCGACCTGGACTCGTGGTGGCGCACGCCGGTGACGTGGCTGCTCGCGCTGGCGGTGGTGCTGATGGCCGTCGCCGCCCGCTCGAAGCGCTTCGGCGACCTGCTCGGCTACCGCCGCGCGCTGTCCCGGCGGCCGGTGCTGGGGGCGCGGGAGGAGCGGCGCAAGCACCTGCTGCTGCTCCTGCTGGCGGTGCTCGTCGCGATCGGGGTGCAGTTCGGGCTGCGCGCCGCGGGGGTGCCGTTCACCGCGACCATCGCCTCGGTGCTGCTGGTGGTGCTGATGGTGGTGTGGGAGCGGCTACTCGGCAGGGGGAAAGATGTCCGGCATGGCTGAGCAGGGCGACCTGGATCCGGCGCTGCTGGATCCGACGCGGCTGTCCATCGTCTCGCTGCTGGCCGCGACGAACTGGGCGGAGTTCGGGTACGTGCGGGATTCGGTGCGCGTCTCCGACTCCGCACTGTCCAAGCAGGTCAGCGCGCTGGACAAGCTGGGCTACGTCGAGGTGGACAAGGGGTACGTGGGCAAGCGGCCGCGGACCTGGCTCAACCTCAGCGACGCGGGCCGGGAGGCGCTGACCGCGCACCTGGCCGCGTTGCAGCGCATCGCCGACTCGGCCGGGCAGGCGGGGCAGCGGCACCGGGCGGCCTCCGAGGCGGAGTGACCCCGGCGCCGCTACCGGCCGCGGGCGGTGCGGATGATCCGCTCGATGCGGCGGGAGTGCGCGCCGCGCCAGTAGATCCGCAGGCAGGCCGGGCAGCGCGCGTAGTGGTCGTACGTGCGGCGGGTGCCCGGCCGCACCTCCGCGGCGACGTCCTCTTTGGACACCGGGGTGAGCGGGTGGTTGCAGGCGGTGCACCGGGTCCACGGCGCCGCCGGCGGCGCGAACCGGTCCAGCACGTCGGCCAGCTGCTCGTCCGGGTCCTGCCCGCGCACGTAGGCGCCCGCGCGCACGGCCCGGCGGCGCAGGATGCCGCGGTCCTGGGTGAGCAGCACCCGGCCGTCGCGGGCGGACTCGGCGATGAGCTCGTCGTCGGCGGCGTCGTTGCGGTAGGCGGTGTCCAGCCCCAGCAGCCGCATCCGCCGGGCGAGCTTGCCGAGGTGCACGTCCAGCAGGAACCGCGGCGGCGCGGGCTGGGGGCGGGCGACGGGCGGCACGTCGATCTCGGTTCCGGCGGCGGGGCGGTGCGCGGGCGGGACCGGCCGGCCGTCGGCGCGCAGCTCGCCGACCTCGGTCAGCGGGACGCCGAGGGATTCCACGAGGTGCCCGGTGCTGGCGGTGCCGTCGTGCGGGAGCCGCACCGCGGCGCGCCGCCGCTTGGCGGGCAGGAAGAACCGCAGCTCCTCCGCCACGCGCACGGTCACCTCACCCATCCCCGCCATGCTGCGCCCGCGGGCCGGGCCGGTGCACGGGTGTTCAGTCCCGGCGGGCGCCCTCGGGCCAGAGGACGGTGATCGGGAGCCCGCGGTCCCGGGCCGCGTCGACGATGTCGGCCGTGCCGCCGTAGCCGCGCGCGGGCAGGCCGTCCCAGACGGCGAGGAGCCGGTCGGCCCGGTCCAGCATGGCGAGGCCGGCGTCCATGTGGGACTGCGAGGTGGATTCCACGTGGTCGAGCCGCACCACCTCGGCGGCGCGGGCGAGCAGCGCGTCGTAGACCGGGTGGTGCTCGGCGGGCAGGCCGTCCCGGTACTGCGCAGCCGGGACGATCGCGACGAGCCGCCCGCCGCGGTCGAGCACGGCCTGCGCGAACAGGGCGTCGGCGCCGTCGGCCAGGCAGCTCACCCCGACGAGCCCGCTGGTGCCGCTGATCTCCTCCCGCAGCGCCGCATCCACGACCTGCGCGGTCTCCCGCGGCAACCCGCGATGCCCGGTGACGGCGAACCGCATCACCACTGCTCCTCGGTGTCGGTGTTGAGCCCCTGGCTGTCCAGGTTTTCCGGGCGCGGTGTGGTCACGAGCCCACCTCCCGGTCGTAGCGGCCGGTTTTGACGGCTCGGACGAGGTCGGTGACGTCCACGCGCAGCGCGGGGCCGTCGGGGTCTTTGGAGTCGCGTACGCGGTCGAGGTCGGCGGTCACCTCGATGCAGTCGCCGTTCGCGCTGGAGTGGCTGGATTTGATCCAGCGGGCTGAGTTCATGGTTCACCCCACTCGTCGATGATGATGCGACCGATGCGGTCGAGGGAGTCGCGCTCGCTCAACGCGATGCTCCGATTTCGACGGCGAACCGCATCACCACTGCTCCTCGGTGTCGGTGGACATGGGATCGAGCGCGGTGCTGCGCTCGGGCAGCCTGGCGCGCAGTGCGCGGACCTCGGTGATGATCCGCTCGGAGCCGTACCGCTCGCCGACCCGCAGCGCCTCCGCGCCGAGCCGGGCCGCCTCGTCGTGGTGGCCGGTTCCGGCCAGCAGCAGCGCGTGCTCGACCTTGGCGAGCGCCTGCGGTTTCGGCGCGGTCGCGGCGGGGATGGCGGCGTAGGCCTTCCTGGCGGCCGTCAGGTCGCCGAACCGGGCCAGCGCGCTGGACTGGTAGCGGGCGACCTTCGCGGAGGTGAAAGCGAAGACCCACGGCCATTGCGCTTCCCCGGGCTCGCGGTCGGCGAGGCGTTCGGCGGTGGCGAGCGCCTCGGTCATCGCGGCGCGGTCGCGCAGCGCGCCGCAGGCGACCGCCCGCAGCGAGGCGAGCCACGCTCGCGCCGCGGCCGGGCTGCGGTCGTCGAGGTGGCGATCTGCCCTGTCGAGCAGCTGCGCGCCGCGGCGCGGATCGCCGATCTCGACCGCGAAGTGCCCCAGGCTGCCGAGCATGTAGGCCACCAGCAGCGGATTCCGCGACGCTTCCGCGGAACGGATGCTGTCCTGGTAGCGGGCGCGGGCGGTGGCGGTGTCGCCGCGGTCGGCGGCGAGCCACGCGCAGAACCCGGCGGCCTCGCTCAGCGCGGCGAAGCCCCGCGCGTCGTGCAGCTCGTCCCGCACGACCCGCTCGACCAGCCGCAGGTGCCCGTCCGCTGCGGGAGCGAGGTGCCGCGAGGACACCGAGGACTCCATGCGCCGGTAGGACTCGGTCGGTGCGGTGAGCGAGGCGACCAGGTCGTCACCCGAACCCCCGGCCGCGCCGGCGCGACGGGCGCGGGCCAGCACGCCCCCGGCCCCGATTCCCACCGCCGCCCCGAGCCAGCTCCTGCGATCCACGTTTTCAGTGGTACACCCGGATCCTCGCCGTCTAAACCCCAGTTCGAGGTCGGAATCGGCGTCCAGGACGCGGCGCAACGCCCGCCGGTAGCGGGCGGCGGGCCAGCGGATGTCCCCGCGCTCCCACTTGCCGACGTGGTTGGCGTCGACCTCGGTGATCTTCTCGGTCAACCGGTAGACCACGGTGTTCACCGCTTCGGCGAGCTCCTGGCGGGTCATCGGTTGGCCCGGCGAGGACGGCGACCCGAGGCGCTGGCGGGCAGCGCGCAGGGCCTCGTTCGGTTCCGGCACATCAACTCCTGTGCTCCACGGGGATTTCGAAGGTATCCGACCGATTTCGCCGGGGAGATCGAATCCTCCCGGAAAAATCCCATCGGGCTCCCGGAATCGGTCCCTCCCGGTTCGATTCGCTGTGCCGGATGCTTGTGGCACACCCGCTGAAGGAGATCGAGGGGTTGTAAGTATGCAGGTCACAGACGTTGCTGCCAGTGGTCCGCGCGTTCCGCGATCCGGAGTTGGCAGGTGCGCAGCGGAGGTTTTCGCGATGTGCGGCGAGGTTGTCGAATTGCGAACTCGAATCTTCCGGCCGTCGCTGGGAATTGCCGGTGCCGAACCGGCCGATCGGGCGCGCGATCTCCTCCTGCTTCAGCGCGTGCTCTCCGGGATGCGCCGGTTGTGACCCGCGAGCCCGGTCCGCTGCTGACCCCCGCGGCAGCGGACCGCGCCCCGCCGGTGGCTCGCGTTCCCCGGCCGCGAGCCCCGGCGGGGCACCTGAACCGAGAGCAGCGCCGATGTGTCCGCGTCCGGCGGACCAGGAGAGAGGTGTGCGATGGCGGAGTGGCATGAGCGTCCACTGTGGAAGGACGTGGAGGTGGGGCTCGCTCGGCGGGCCGGGGCGCAGCCGGGGGCGGTGCGGACGTGGGAGGTTGCGGCGGGGCCGGGGCGGGTGACCGTGACCGGGCGCCGCGGCGGCAGGCGGGACGTGCTGCTCGCGACCGGCTGCTCGTGCGTCGAGTCGTTCGGCCGGGAGGCGGCGTTGGCGCTGCTGGAGGCGCTGCGGGAGGCCGTGGACTGGACGTGGCCGGGCTGACGGTCCGGCGCGGCCGAGAAAGCCCAGCGCGGCCGACAAAGCAGAGCACCGGCGCCGCAGCCGAGCGAGGTCATCGGCCCGGCGCGAAGTCCGGCACGATCACCAGCCCGGCCCGACCGGCAGCCGAGCGCACCGTCAGCCCGGCGCGGCCGGGGAAGCCCAGCACGGCCGTCAGCCCGGCACGGCCGTCAGCCCAGTACGACCGGCAGTTCCGGGTGCCCGCTGATCAGGGTGCTCGTGCGGTGCCGCAGCTCGGCCGGGTCGGCGGCGAGGCGGGCGCGCGGGAAGCGGCGCGGCAGCTCGGTGAACGCGAGCTCCGCCTCCAGCCGGGCCAGCGGGGCGCCGAGGCAGTGGTGCACCCCGTGCCCGAACGCCACGTGCCCGGACGCGTCCCGGGTGAGGTCCAGCGCGTCCGGCTCGGCGAACCGCGCCGCGTCCCGGTTCGCCGAGGCGAGCCCGACCAGCACCACCTCCCCGGCGGGGATCGTGACCTCGCCGACCGGCACCGGCTCGGTGGTGAACCGGTGCGTGGCGGTGCGCAGCGGGCCGGCGAACCGCAGCAGCTCCTCCACCGCCCGCGGGGCCAGCCGCGGATCCGCCGCGAGCGCGTGCCAGCCGCGCGGATCGGCCAGCAGGTGCCGCGCCCCGTTGCCGACCAGGTTCACCGTGGTGTCGTGCCCGGCCACGATCAGCAGGAACGCGGTGGCGATCAGCTCGTCGCGGGTGAGCCGCTCGCCGTCGGCGTGCACCAGCGCCGACAGCAGGTCGTCGGCGGGCTCGCGGCGCTTGGCCTCGGCGAGGTCGGTGAAGTAGCGCGCCATCCGCTGCGAGGCGTCCGCGGTGGCGCCCGGGCCCGGCCGGTCCATCAGCGCGGTCGTCCACTCCCGGAACGGGGCGCGGTCGGCCTCCGGGATGCCCATGAGCTCGCAGATCACCGTGATCGGCAGCGGGTAGGCGAACCGCTCGACCAGGTCGACCGGGGTGCCGGTGGGCAGCGCGGCCAGCAGCTCGTCGACCAGCTCCGCGAGCCGCGGGCGCAGCCCGGCGACCCGGCGCGGGGTGAAGTCGCGGGCCAGCAGCCGGCGCAGCCGCGTGTGGTCCGGGGGATCGCAGTTGAGCATGTGCCGGTCGAACAGGCCGGACAGCTCGGCCTCGGGGTGGTGGTCCAGCACGCAGGCGCGCAGCCCGTCGCCGTCCTTGGACAACCGCGGGTCGGTCAGCGCGGCCCGGACGTCGGCGTAGCGGGTGATCACCCAGACCGGGATGCCGTCGGGCGTGACGGTGCGGTGCACCGGGGTCCGCTGCCGCAGCGAGCGCTCCACCTCGGCGGCCCGGGCCCAGTACTCGTCGTCGAAGATCGCGGTCACGCGCAGCAGCATGGACATCGCGGTGCGCGTCCGCCAGCGAACTGCTCGTTCGGCGCAGCGGGGCGCCGCCGCAGCGCACGGCGGGCGCGCCGGGGTTCAGCCGGACGGCCCCGCGGGCTGGGCCGCTCACCCGACGCGGGCCACGGAGCGCGACCGGGGCGGTGGCCCGCGTCGATGTGGGATGAGCCGCCATCAGCGGCCGGAAGGCCCGCGCAGCGGGGAACATGGTGCGGTGCGGACCCTGCTGATCGACAACCACGACTCCTACACCTACAACCTGTTCCACCTGATCACCGAGGTGAACGGGGTGGAACCGGAGGTCGTGGCGCACGACGCGGCGGAGGTCGGCGAGCTCGACCCGGACTCCTGGGAGGCCGTGGTGATCTCGCCCGGGGCCGGGGACCCGCGGCGCGAGCGGGACTTCGGCGTGTGCCGGGACGTGCTGCTCAAGGCGAGGGTGCCGGTGCTCGGCGTGTGCCTCGGCCACCAGGGCATCGCCGTCGCCGAGGGCGCCGAGGTGGTGCCCGCGCCGCAGGCCCGGCACGGCCACGTCACCCGCGTCGATCACGACTCCCGCGAGCTGTTCGCCGGCATCCCGGACGGGTTCGGCGCGGTGCGCTACCACTCGTTGTGCGTGGCCGAGCCGCTGCCGCCGGAGCTGGAGGTGACCGCGCGGGCCGAGGACGGCGTGGTGATGGGGCTGCGGCACCGGGAGCTGCCGCGGTGGGGCGTGCAGTTCCACCCGGAGTCGATCGAGACGGAGTTCGGCCGCCGGCTGCTGGCGAACTTCCGCGACCTGGCCGGGCGCGGCCGACCGCGGCGCAGCTCCGGGATCTCCGCCGCCCCGGCGCGGAGTGCCGCCACCGCGCGCGATCGAGGCCCGGTCGTCGAGTACGACGTGCACGTCCGCGAGCTGCCGGCGGCGGTCGACGCCGAAGCCGCCTTCGCCCGCCTGCACGCCTCCGCCGAGCAGGCGTTCTGGCTGGACAGCGCCCGCGTCGAGCCCGGCACCGCCCGCTTCTCGTTCTTCGGCGACGGCACCGGCCCGCTCGCCGAGACGCTGCGCCACCGGGTCGGCGAGGAGCCGTCGATCTTCGACCGGCTGCGCGCCGAACTGGCCCGCCGCCGGGTGCGCGCCCCGCGGCTGCCGTTCGACTTCGCCGGCGGGTTCGTCGGCTACTTCGGCTACGAGCTCAAGGCCGAGTGCGGCGGCGACGCCCGGCACACCGCGCCCACCCCGGACGCCTGCTGGCTGTTCGCCGACCGGTTCACCGCGGTCGACCACGAGCAGGGCCGCACCTACCTGGTCGCGCTCAGCGCCGGCGAGGACACCGCCCGGCAGGCCCGGCGGTGGCTGGACGAGACCGCGCGCGAGCTGGCCGGGCTCGCCCCGCTGCCGGATCCGCTGCGCGGGCACCGCGAGCTCACCGACGTCGAACCGCTGCTGGTGCGCGGCCGCGACGACTACCTGCGCGCGGTGGAGCGGTGCCAGCAGGCGCTGCTGGCGGGGGAGAGCTACGAGATCTGCCTGACCACCAGCGCCGACGCGCCCGCCGACGCGGCGGCGTTCCCGACCTACCGCAGGCTGCGCGCGCTCAACCCGGCGCCGTACGCGGCCTTCCTGCGCTGCGACGACGTGGAGATCGCCTGCTCGTCGCCGGAGCGGTTCCTGAAGATCTCCGGCGGCACCGCCGAGGCCAAGCCCATCAAGGGCACGCTGCCGCGCGGGGACACCCCGGCCGCCGACGAGCGGCTGCGCGCCGAGCTCGCCGCGGACCCGAAGTCGCGGGCGGAGAACCTGATGATCGTCGACCTGCTGCGCAACGACCTGGGCCGGGTGTGCCGGCCGGGCTCGGTGCACGTGCCCTCGCTGATGGCAGTGGAGAGCTACCAGACCGTGCACCAGCTGGTCTCCACCGTCCGCGGCGAGCTCGCGCCGGGCGCGACGGCGGTGGACTGCGTGCGCGCCTGCTTCCCCGGCGGGTCGATGACCGGGGCGCCGAAGCGGCGCACGATGGAGCTGATCGACGAGGTCGAGGGCGCGCCGCGCGGGGTGTACTCCGGCGCGCTGGGGTATCTGAGCTGCACCGGGGACGCGGATCTGAACATCGTGATCCGCACGCTGGTGCGCTCCGGCGGGCGCTGGCGAACGGGCGCGGGCGGGGCGGTGGTGCTCGCCTCGGATCCGGCGGGCGAGCACGCGGAGATGGTGCTCAAGGCGACCGCCCCGCTCCGCGCTCTGTCCACTGTGGAACAGGTGGGCCGTGTGCCGGAGGACACCGGCGCGGCCCGCTGAACCACCCGGATGAGCGACTGAGTCCGGACGGCCCGCTCCGCCAGGGTGGAGGCCGGACCGGGAACCAGGCATGATCATCGATCGCCGCCGGCGACGAGGGAGGAACGTGATGGAGCGAGTGGTTCTGCTCGACGAGGACGGGCGGGCCGTCGGCACCACCGACAAGGCGACCGTCCACCACGCGGAGACACCACTGCACTTGGCCTTCTCCTGCTACCTGTTCAACCCGCGCGGCGAACTGCTGCTCACCCAGCGCGCGCTGAGCAAGCGCACCTGGCCGGGGGTGTGGACCAACACCTGCTGCGGGCACCCCGCGCCGGCCGAGAGCCCGCGCGACGCGGTGCTGCGCCGGCTCAGCGACGAGCTCGGGCTGCTGCTCTCGCACGTCGACCTGGTGCTGCCGGGCTTCCGCTACCGCGCGGTGATGGGCAACGGAGTGGTGGAGAACGAGATGTGCCCGGTGTTCCGGGCGATCGCGGACGTGACCCCGCAGCCCAACCCGGACGAGGTGGAGGCGACCCGCTGGGTCTCCTGGGCCGAGCTCGCCGACGGGGTGCGCGCGGGCAGCGCCGAGATCTCCCCGTGGGCGGCGCTGCAGATCCAGGAGCTCACCCGCCTCGGGCCCGACCCGGCCGCCTGGCCGGTCGGCGACCCGGTGCAGCTGCCGCCCGCCGCCCGGGAACCGCTCAGCGCGGGGGCTTGAGGCGATACCGGAAGCGCCGCTCGGGACGACCCCGGGCGGCGTTTTCGCGTGCTGGTGGGGCTTTCACGCGCTGGGCAGGGCGTGAGCCGGGGCTCGATCTGGTCCTTTCCCGGCGGGCGCGTTGGTAGCGTGCGGCCGCCGACGACCACGAGCCCGGGGGAGCCATGACCGGAATCGCCGACGACACCGGAACCTGGATCCGCCGGTTCCACCGGGCACCCGAGAACGCCCGGAGCTCGCAGGGCACCGCGGGCCCGGTGCGGCTGGCGTGCTTCCCGTTCGCCGGCGGCGCGGCCTCCTACTACTTCCCGGTCTCCAAGGCGCTCGCCCCGCAGGTCGAGGTGCTGTCCGTGCAGTACCCGGGCCGCCAGGACCGGCTGTCCGAACCCTGCGCGCAGAGCGTCGACGAACTCGCCGAGCAGGTGTTGCCGCGGCTGCGCCCGTGGGCCGGGCCGCAGCTGGCGCTGTTCGGGCACAGCCTCGGCGCCAGCGTCGCCTTCGAGGTCGCCCGCCGGCTGGAGGCCGAGGGCGCCCCGCCGCGCGCGCTGTTCGTCTCCGCCCGCACCGCGCCCACCCGCAACCTCGACGAAGGCGTGCACCGGCTCGCCGACGAGGAGTTCCTGCAGGTGGTGCAGCAGCTCGGCGGGCTGCCGGAGGAGGTGCTGGCCAACCGGGAGGTGCTGCGGATGGTGCTGCCGGTGCTGCGCGCCGACTACCGCGCCGCCGAGACCTACGCCTACCGGCCCGGCACCGATGTGAGCTGCCCGCTGCACGCCCTGCTGGGCACCGAGGACCCGAAGGTCGCCGAGGACGAGATGCTGGACTGGCGACTGCGCACCAGCGGCGAGTTCCGGCTGCACCGGTTCTCCGGCGGGCACTTCTACCTCGGCGAGCACCTGCCGGAGATCCTGCGGCTGGTGACCGGTGAGCTCGGCGTCGGGCAGCGCTGAGCCCGCGGGCCGGCCCGGCGGGGGAGCGCAAGGCCCTGGATCGGGCGCCCTGCGGGAGATCCGGTGCTGCCGTCCTGCGCGGCGAGGGGCCGGGGGCCGCCCGTTTCCGTCCTAAGTGGACGCGATGCCGCCCGGCTCCAGCCGCCCCTCCAGCGACGCCGCCGCCAGCTCCACCCGCGACCGGCAGCCGGTGCGGGCGAACAACCGCGTCAGGTGGCTCTCCACCGTCTTCTCGCTGACCTGCACCGCCATCGCGATCTGCCGGTTGGTGAACCCGTCGCTGACCAGGTCGATGATGCGCCGCTCGGTGCGGGAGAACCGGTCCTGCCGGGCGCGCGAGCGCGGCGCGCTCACCCCGCGCTCGCGCATCAGCTCCTGCGCGGTCAGCCGCGCGGTCTGCCAGCCGAGCTGCTTGGCCAGCGCGTGCGCCTCGTGCAGCCACGGCTCCGGCTCCGCCGCCAGCGAGCCCAGCACCAGGTGCAGCCGCGCCAGCTGCGGCACGTCCCCGCGGCGGCGGGCCAGCGCCAGCGCCTGCTCGGCCAGCTCCGGGCGCCGGTGCATCCGGGCGCGCGCCACCAGCACCGCCTCCGCGCTGGTGGCCGAGCGGAGCCGCCCGTCCAGGCCGGTCACCTCGGCCAGCAGCTGGTCGGCGAAATCGGTGCGGCCCTCCCGCGCGGCGTACTCCAGCAGCCGGCCCAGCAGCCGCTCCAGCCCCGCCGGGCCCGAACCGCCCTGGTAGCGGCCGTAATCCGCCCAGCCCTCCTGCAGTGCCTCGCGCACCCTGCCCGACCGGTACCGCACGCCGCAGCGCACCCACGCCACCACGTGCCCACCGGCCATGACCCGGGGAATGCGGTCCAGCCACTCGGCGGCGCGGCGGTGCTCCCCGCGGCACGAGCAGATCTCCGCCGCCAGCGCGCGCGCCAGGTAGCGGGCCGGGGCGCTGCGGCGGGACGGCAGGTCCGCCTCCATCCGGCGGGTCAGCGACAGCGCCGCATCCCACTCGCCGGCCAGGTAGGCCCGCAGCACCTGCTGGTAGCACAGCACGCTGCCGCGGCTCGGGCGGCCGTAGTCGTCGCCGAGGATCAGCTCCAGCGCCGTCGCGTAGTCCGTCATCGCCGCCGCCTGCCGCAGCCGCTCCGGATCCGCCGCCGCGGGCGCCCCCTCGGCACCGCGCTGCCACAGCGACCACGCCCGGTGGAACGTGGCGTGATCGCCGCCGGCCGCGTTCAGCAGCACCAGCACCTCGCCGAGGTCGAAGAACGTCTCGCCCGGCACCAGCTCCGCCCGCGGCACCCCGAACAGCTCGTTCAACTGCGCGGCCGCCTCGCCGAGCCTGCCGCCGAACATCGCCGAGGAGAACCGGCGGATCCCCGCGTCGAACCGCGTGCAGCCGCCCAGCGAGGCGAACAGCCGCGCCGACTCGACGTCCCCGGCCGCCTGCTCGTCCTGCAGCACCGCCGACAGCCAGCACATGCCCACGGTGACCAGCAGCGTCCGCCGCTCCCGCGGGGCGCTGCCGGTCCCGGCGGGCTCGGCGAGCACGGCCGGGGCGACGAGGGCGACGTCCTCGGCCAGCTCCCGGTACTGGCCCAGCGAGGTCCGCAGCCGCAGCAGGGTGCGCAGCAGCCGCGGCCAGCGTTCGTCCGAAGTGGACAACCGGCGGAGGGCGCCGTGGCACCACGTCGCCGCCCGCGCCGGATCGGTCCGCCGCACCCGCTCGGCCTCCTGCGCCAGCACCTGCGCGGCCAGCTCCCCGCCGACCCCGTCCTCGGCGCGCACCAGGTGCTCGGCCAGCCGCCCCCGGTCCACCGGGCTGCCGCGCTCCAGCTGCGCCAGCAGCGCCCGGGCCAGCGCGGTGTGCAGCTCGCGCACCCGCTCCGCCCCGGCCCGCCGCCGCAGCGCCGCCGCCAGCGCAGGCACCGCGAACTCCACCCGGTCCGCGCCGTCGAGCCGCACCACCCCGCGATCCACCAGCCGGTCCAGCCCCCGCCCGGCCGCGTCCACCCCGACCCCGGCGGCCGCGCTCAGCACCGGCAGATCGTCCACCCGCACCCGGTCCGGCAGCGCCAGCGCCGTCGCCAGCCGCTCGGTCTCGTCACCGTCCTCGACGATCGCGGCCACCAGCGGGTGCTGCTCCGGCAGCGCCACCGGCTCCTGCGCCGGAGTCAGGCAGCAGTGCGCGTCGATCACCACCAGCCGCCCGCGCGCGTCCAGATCCCCCAGCGTCGTCAGCAGCGCACCCGGATTCCCGAACAGCGGGCCCAAACCCGTGCGCAGCGCCTCCACCACCGTGGGGTCCAGCCGCGCGCGACCGGTGCGCGCGCCCCACCGGTCCAGCAGCGCCGTGGTGTCCACATCGGACATCGGGGGCAGGTCGACCACCTCGTCGGCCAGCGCCAACAGCTGCCCCACCAGCGCGGACGGGAACTCCGCCGTGCGCGTGGAGACCACCACCGACACGCCCACCGACCGCAGCCGCTGCACCAGCGGGCACAACACCGCCGCCAGCGGAGCCGCGCAGCGATCCACGTCCTCCAGCACCACCGCCGTCGGACCCCGGCCCGCCAGCACGCCCACACCCCGCGCCAACTCGTGCACCA
>Ga0164243_10011012_pt1 | contig 12943 bp, 12 predicted proteins | sample OricompcompostOP_FD_108781 | JGI IMG/M metagenome (GOLD analysis project Ga0164243, IMG submission 108781) | Organic Plus compost microbial communities from Emeryville, California, USA - Original compost - Organic plus compost (OP) | ecosystem: Engineered > Solid waste > Mixed feedstock >...
CGGGCTCCTCGGGCTCCTCGCGGGCTCCTCGGGCTCCTCGCGGGCTCCGACGCCTCCCGAGGTGCTCGCGGACCGCATTCGGGCTGACGCCGCGCGGGGCACCGGGCGGGGTCTCGTCTCCGGCGGACCTCCCGCCCGGCGGGCCCCTCCCTGATCCCCGGTCAGCCACAGGACCATGCTAGAACCCGGAGCCATGACGTCCGACCGCACCGCGTCGATCCTGGTCGTCGAGGACGACGAGGCGATGCGCGATCTCCTCTCGGAGGAGCTCGAGGACGCGGGCTTCGACGTCCAGGCGGCGGGCAGCGCAGCCGCCGGCCTCGAGCTCGCGCGCGGCCACCGGTTCGACCTGGTGATCACGGATCTTCGGATGCCGGAGATGGACGGCTTCGACCTGATCCGCGGGGTGATGGCCCTGCCCCAGCCGCCCCACGTCGTCATGATCACCGCGTTCGGGTCGATCGAGACCGCGATCCGCGCGGTGAAGCTCGGCGCGTACGACTACATCACCAAGCCGTTCGAGATCGAGGAGCTGTTGCTCGTCGCCGACAAGGCGCTCGGCGAGCGCGCGCTGCGCAGCAAGGTCGCGCGGCTCCAGCGCGAGGTCGAGGAGCGCTTCGGGCTCGCGAACATCATCGCGAACAGCCAGTCGATGCGCGACGTCGTCTCGCTCGTCCGCCGGATCGCCGGCTCGACCGCGTCGGTCCTGATCACGGGAGAGAGCGGCACCGGCAAGGAGCTGATCGCGCGCGCGATCCACTACAACTCGAGCCGCGCGAGCGGCGCGTTCGTCGGCGTCAACCTCGCCGCGGTGCCCGAGGGCCTGATCGAGAGCGAGCTGTTCGGCCACAAGAAGGGCGCGTTCACCGACGCGCGCTCCGACAAGCCCGGCCTGTTCGTCGAGGCCGACGGCGGCACGATCTTCCTCGACGAGATCGGCGAGCTCGCCCTGCCGCTCCAGGCCAAGCTCCTGCGCGTGCTCCAGGAGCACGAGGTGCGCCCGCTCGGCGCGACCAAGAACCAGCGCGTCGACGTCCGCGTCGTCGCCGCGACCAACAAGAACCTCGAGGCGATGCTCGCCGACGGCAGCTTCCGCGAGGATCTGTTCTATCGCCTGAACGTCATCAACGTCGATCTGCCGCCGCTGCGCTCGCGCCCCGAGGACATCGTGCCGCTCGCCGAGCACTTCCTCGCGCAGCTCGCCGCGCGCGATCGCGGCCCGGCCCCCCCCCGCCGCCTGCGCCTGTCGCCCGAGGCCCAGCACCTGTTGCTCGCCTACCACTGGCCCGGCAACGTCCGCGAGCTCATGAACGTGATCGAGCGCGGCGTCGCCCTGTGTCAGGGCGAGCTGATCGCGGAGGACGATCTGCCGCCGCAGGTCCGCGAGAAGCGCCCGGCCGACTTCCTCGGCGCCGCCGTCGCGCGCCGGATGACCCTCGCCGAGCTGGAGCGCGAGTTCATCGAGCGCGTGCTCGAGGACGAGGCCGGCAACAAGACCCGCGCCGCCCAGCGCCTCGGCCTCGACCGCAAGACCCTCTACCGCAAGCTCGACGAGTACGCGCGCGCGAGCGGTCAGCCCCCGCCCCGCGCCTCGTCCCCCGGCCCCGGCGACTCCGGCGCCGAGTAGCGCGCCGCCTCGGGGCGTCGAGCTCGGGCTACGCGCGAGGAGGAAGAGGAAGAGGAAGAGGAAGACGAAGAGGAAGAGGAAGGTGGTCGCGCAGGCGGCGCAGGCCGGTCTCGGTCTTGAGATCGGAGATGTCGCCGCGCACGCAGGCGGCGATGGCGTCGTCGAGCAGCAGCCAGCGCGTGCGCGCGCCCTCCTCCATCGGCGAGCCGTCGCCGGAGAGGGGCTCCTGGGTCCGCGGGTCGACCTCGACGGCGGTGAAGTAGAACTTCTCGACCATCGCACCCGGCGAGGGGAGCATGCCCGCGCCGAGCACGATGACCGACGCGGGCTCCACGCGGAACCCGGCCTCCTCGAGCACCTCGGCGGCGGCGCGGGTGCGCAGCCCGTCCTCGCCACGGTCGCTGTCCTCGAGGATGCCCGCGACGAGCTCGGTCACGAACAGGCCGGGCGGTGGCTCGGGGAGCGGCGCGCGGGACGCGTCGCGGCCGAGGGTGATCGGCGGGCGCAGGCCCTCGCGCACGAGTACCTCGAGGCCACGCTCGGTGCGCGCGTAGATCGCGACGACCACCGCGTCCTGCCCGAAGGGTCGCGCGATCGAGTCGCAGAGATACGGGGCGGACAGCGAGCCGTCCGCGCGGCGGTTGCGCATCCGCAGCCGGCGGAGCTGGAGGAAGCCTCCCCCGCCGACCAGCTCGTCGGAGTCGATCACGAACCCGACGACGTCGTCGCTCGGGCGCGTCACGGGGCGGGCGCAGGCTCGGCCGCGGGAGCGTCGGGCGTCGTCGCGGGCGCCGCTTCGGGACTTGCCTCGGGGCCCACCTCGGGCGTGGGCGCGCCGGGCTCGGCCGCGGGCTCGGGCGCGGGCGCGCCGGGCTCGGCCGCGGGCTCGGGCGCGGGCGCGCCGGGCTCGGCCGCGGGCGCGAGGCCGCCGGGCGCCTTGACCTCGTACGGCTTCAGCGCCTCGTAGATCGCGAACTGGAGGCTGTCGACCTGACCGTGCGCCCAGCCCGGCACGCTCGGATCCTTGGCGTCGAGCGGCTGCGGCTGCGGGCTCTCGGCGATCTTGCGGAACATCTGCGGCTCGACGTCGACGACCCACTTGTCGCCGTCGGGCAGCAGGCGGACGATCAGCGACACGCGCACGCTGTTGGTCGGGACGTCACCGAAGTTCTCGTCGGTGCCGCGCGTGACCATGCCGTCCTGGGTGAACCAGCGCGCCACGGTCTGCATGCCGAGCGCGGCCTCGTCGGCCTGGAGGATCTTGTGCTTGGCCTCGACCGCGGCCTTCGTCGCGTTGAACAGCACGCTCTTGTCGCCCTGGTACCGCGCCTGCTTCGCCATCGCGATCTCCTTGTTGGAGGGACCGCACGCGAGGAGCCCCAGGACGAGGACGGCGAACAGAGACAGCGTCAGGGAGGGTGACCGCGACAGGTTTCGCATGTCGCGTTCGTATCACCGCGACCGATGCGACGCCATGCCGGTCACTGCGTCGGGAACAGGTTCTTCGCCGCCTCGTAAATCTCGAACGCCAGCGTGTCGGCGCGCCCGAGGACCCACGGCGGCAGGTACGGATCGTCGGGGGCGAGCTCGCGCGGCTTCGGGCTCCCCGAGACGAGCTGGAACGTCTTGGGCGTGACGTCGACCACCACGCGGCCGCTGTCGACCTGGCGCACCGCGACGATCAGCGTGACCTGCACGTCGCCGCCGCCGGCGTTGACGTACTCGCCCTTGCCGTCGGTGTACGCCGAGATCCGGCCGCCTTCCTTGTTGTACCACTGCGACTCGGTGGCGAACTCGGAGCGCGCGATGTTGACCGGGCCGATCTTGTACTTCCGCTGCGCCACCTGCATCGCCACGTCGAGCAGCTGATTGGGCGCCGCGGTGTACTGGGCCAGCTTCGCTGCGCGCATCTGCTGGGTGGACGGCCCACACGCCCCGAGCGCCAGCGCACAGAACATCAGCATCGACATCAACACGCGCATGGGGAGGTCATCGCAGGCCCAACGGCACCACGTCAAGATGCTAGCTTCCGGCCATGGCCGAGCTCGGTGGCAAGCGTGCGCTGGTGACCGGCGCGTCGAGCGGCATCGGCGCCGCGATCGCGAGGGAGCTCGCCACGCGCGGTGTCCACCTCGTGCTGACCGCGCGTCGCAAGCACGCCCTCGACCGGACCGCCGCGGAGTGCGCCGCCCACGGCGTTCGCGTCGACGTGATCACGGCGGACCTCGGGCGCGCCGGGGCCGCGGCCGAGCTGTGGGAGCTCGCGACCGCGGGTGGGCCGATCGACATTTGCGTCAACAACGCCGGCTTCGGCTACTTCCGCCCGTTCGCCGAGATCGAGTGGGAGCGCGATCTCGAGATGCTGCAGCTCAACATCACCTCGCTCGTCGACCTGTCGAAGCGGTTCGTGCGCGCGCGCGCCGGCGATCCAGGGCGCGCCTACCTCCTCAACATCGCCTCGATCGGGGCGTACCAGTCGGTCCCGAACATGGCGGTGTACGCGTCGAGCAAGGCGTTCGTGCGCAACTTCACCGAGGCGCTCGCGTCCGAGCTCCGCGGCACGCCGATCACGGCGACGTGCGTGTGCCCCGGCGGCACCGAGACCGAGTTCCACGCGAACGCCGGGGCGGGCGACTACGGCTTCATCGCGAACGCGTCGATGATGAGCGCGGCCGCGTGTGCGCGGATCAGCGTGCGCGCGATGGAGCGCGGCAAGCGCACCGTGATCCCGGGGTTCCTCAACAAGCTGTCGTGCTTCGGCGTGCGGCTCGTCCCGCGCCGGCTCGCCTCCTGGTTCGCGACCCGCGTGCTCGGCCGGCCGCGACCCGGAGCCCTACCCTCGCGGAGCGCTGCATGAGCGAGACCGACAACGTCCGGCACTTTGGTCCCGACACCACCGGCGTGTACGAGGTCTGGTACACGACCTGGAACGATCCGGCGACCGACCAGGGGTTCTGGCTGCGGTTCGTGCTCGAGGCGCCGCGCCCTGGCTCCGGCGGTGCGCCGCCGTTCGGCGAGGCGCCACGCGGAGAGCTGTGGTTCGCGCGGTTCGATCCGCGCGACGCGTCGCGCACGTTCGGCATCCACAAGCGGTTCGAGCAGTCGCGCGTGACGTCGGCGGACAGCCCGTTCCGCCTCGTGATCGCGGGCTGTCAGCTCGGCCACGACCACAGCGTCGGCGAGCTCGCCGGCGACGGTCACGAGCTCCGCTGGGACCTGCGATGGGAGCCCTCGCCGCGCACGCTGCGCCAGCTCCCCGACGTGATGTACGCGCGCGGCGGCCTCGGCGAGACCACGGTGTGCTCGCCCAACCCGCGCGTTCCGCTGTCGGGGACGCTCGTCGTCGACGGCGAGGAGCTGACGTTCGAGCGCGCGATCGCCGGGCAGACCCACCTGTGGGGGAGAAAGCACGCCTACTCGTGGACGTGGGGCCGGTGCGCGGACTTCGACGGCGCGCCCGACGGGCTGCTCGAGCTCCTCGGCGTGCGCCTGCAGCGCCACGGTCTCACCACGCCCCCGATGATGCTGGTGTCGCTCGATCTCGACGGCGAGCGGCACCGCATGAACCAGTTCCGGCACGTCGCGGTCAACCGCGGCCGGTGGACGACGGGGCACGTCAGCTTCGTCGCGTACTCGCCGAACCTGAAGGTCGAGGGCGAGCTCGCGTGCTCGCCGGAGCAGATGGTGAACGCGCCGTACCTCGATCCGGACGGCACCGAGGTGTTCTGTGTCAACACCGAGATCGGGGATGCGCGCGTCACCGTCTACCGGCGCGTGGGTGCCCGGTGGCGGGAGCACCGGCGGCTCGAGGGCCGGCGGCGCGCGCACTTCGAGATCGGCGGGCGCACGCGCGATCCAGACGTGGCGCGACCGCACGCACTCGTGACCCAGACGTAGTAGTGTCCCCCCGCGATGGAGCGCAAGAAGACCCCGCTGTGGGCCGTGCACAAGCAGCTCGGTGCACGCCTGATCGATTTCGGGGGCTGGGACATGCCGGTCCAGTACACGGCCGGCACGATCAAGGAGCACAAGACCGTCCGCGAGTCGATCGGCCTGTTCGACGTCTCGCACATGGGCGAGGTCATCATCCGCGGCAAGGACGCGCGCGCGCAGATCGACCGGCTCACGACGAACAACGTCGTCGGCGCGCCTCCCGGCAAGGCGGTCTACACGCTGCTCTGCCACCCCGACGGCGGCGTGATCGACGACTGCATCTTCTACAAGCGGTCCGACGAGGAGTTCTTCGTCATCGTCAACGCGTCGAACACGGCGAAGGACATCGAGTGGTTCCGCGCGAACATCCACGACCCGTGTGATGTCGTCGACGTCTCCGACGAGACGGCGCTGATCGCGGTCCAGGGCCCGAAGGCGGTCGGCATCGTCGATACGCTCGCGGGCGGCACGCTGGGCAACCTCCCGCCGTTCGCGTTCACCGACGCCACGGTCGCGGGCGTGCGCTGCATGGCCGCCCGCACGGGCTACACCGGCGAGGACGGGTTCGAGCTCGCGTGCCCCAGCGCGGACGCCGAGCGGCTGTGGACGGCGCTGCTCGACGCGGCCAAGCCCGTCGGCGGCCTGCCGATCGGCCTCGGCGCGCGGGACACGTTGCGGCTCGAGGCGAAGCTGCCGCTCTACGGCAACGACCTCGACGACACCCACACCCCGCTCGAGGCGGGTCTGGGCTGGGCGGTCAAGCTCGACGGCCGCGACTTCATCGGCGCCGACGCGCTGCGCGCGCAGAAGCAGGCCGGCCTCACCCGCAAGCTCGCCGGCTTCCGGATCGCCGGGGACCAGCGCGCGATCGCGCGTCACGGCTATCCGGTCGTCGATCGCACGCGCGGCGCGGGCGAGCTCGCGATCATCGGCACGGTCACCAGTGGCGGCCCCGGCATCACCGTCGGCGGCGCGATCGGCCTCGCCTACGTGCCCTCCGAGCTGGCCGCCCCGGGCACCCAGCTCACGATCGACTGTCGTGGCAAGGATATTCCGGCGACCGTGGTCTCCGGGAAGTTCTACAAGCGGAGCTAATAGTCATGTCCACCTTCCCCCCCGATCTCCGTTACTCGCACGACCACGAGTGGGTGCGCGCCGAAGGCGCGGCCTGGCGCGTGGGCATCACCCAGTTCGCCGTCGATCAGCTCGGTGACGTCACCCTCGTCGAGCTGCCCAAGGAGGGCGACCTCGTCACCAAGGGCCAGCGGTTCGGCACGGTCGAGAGCGTCAAGAGCGTGTCCGACCTGTACGCCCCGATCTCGGGCAAGGTCGTCGCGATCAACGGCGCGCTCAAGGACTCTCCCGAGCTCGTCAACGACGCGCCGTACGGCGAGGGCTGGATGATCGACATCGAGCCCACCGAGCAGGGCGAGCTCAACGAGCTGCTCGGCGCCGACGACTACGCCAAGCACGTCGCCGCGCAGTAACCCGGGCCGGGGGCATGGCCCCGTTGGCGCGCCATGAGCCCGTGCAGGCGCGCCCGTTCAACCGGCGAGATCCGCGCCGGCCGAGCGCCTGCGGGCGCCCCGCCTGCTGAGGCAGCCGTGGCAACGCAACCGCGCGCGATGAACCTCAGGAGCGCGTCTCGGTCTCGACGACGCGCGCTTCGGGGATGGTCGCCGGCGGCGAGGCCGGGGTGCCCGGCTTGGCGCGCCCGAACAGCGCGTAGAGCAGCGCGCCGACGGCGATGACGCCCGCGCCGATCGCGCTCTCGAGCGGGTTCTCGCGGATCTGGGAGTACGCGATCCACGCCGACAGCGAGATGAACGCGATCGGGGTGACCGGGTAGCCGAACGTACGGTACGCCGCCTGGTGGCCGCGGCGGCGGAGCACGAACACCGCGCCGACGGCGAGCGCCGCGAAGATCGCGAGCATGAAGCCGATGAAGCGCATCAGCCAGCCGATGTCGCCGGCGAGCACGAACAGCGACGCGACCACGCCCTGCGCGACGACCGCGCGCACCGGCACGCCGCGCGCGTTGTGGTGGGTGAGGAACCGCGGCAGCGCGCCGTCGCCGGCCATCGCCGCGTAGACGCGCGGCCCGGCCATCACCATCGCGCTCACCGAGGACACGAGCGCGAGCGCGATCACCGAGCTCACGAGCTTGCCGGCGCTGTCGCCGAACAGCGCGCGCGCGGCGACGTCGCCGACCTCGACCACCGGGCCGCCGTTCGCGCCGGTCGCGAGCGCCGCCGGCGGGACGGCGTACAGGAACACGAGGTTCAGCATGACGTACAGCACCATCACGGTGCCGGTGCCGAGGAGCAGCGCGCGCGGCAGGTTGCGCTCGGGGCGCTCGACGTCGTTCGCGACGTACGCCGCGGCGTTCCACCCCGAGTACGCGAAGCTCACGTACATGAGCGAGGTCGCGAACGACATCGTCGCGACGTTCGACAGCCCGCCGGACTGGCTCGCGAGGTTCCCCCAGTCGCCGGTGCCGAGCACGAGCCCGCCGAGGATGAACAGCGTGATCAGGAGGACCTTCGCCGCGGTGAACACGGCCTGCACCGAGCCACCGAGCTTGGTGTCGAACGAGTGCAGCGCGGTGATCGCGACGATGAGCGCGATCGACACCGCGTGCTTGGGACCGAACGTGATCCCGGCGGAGATCCACGGCTCCGCGTCGCCGAGCCCCGGGATCAGCGTGCCGAGGTACGCGGAGAACGCGAGTGACGCCGTCGCGATCGGCGCCGAGAACCCGGCCGTCATCGACACCCAGCCGCTCATGAAGCCGACGACGGGGTGATACGCCTCGCGGAGGTACACGTACTCCCCACCCGCGCGCGGCATCAGCGAGCCGAGCTCGGCGTACGTCGCCGCGCCGCACAGGGCGAGCACGCCGCCGACGACCCAGCACGCGAGGATGGTCAGTGGATCGAACAGGCTCTCGGCCTGGAACCCGGTGCTCGTGAACACCCCGGTCCCGATCATGTTCGCGACGACGATCGCCGCGGTGACGATCAACCCGAGCCGGCGCGCCGGAGCCGTCACGCGCGCCGCCTAGCGGTGATCGCGCATGTGGCGATCGAGGAAGGCGAGCGCGTCGCGCCAGCACCGACGCGCGACGGGATTCCAGACGAGCGCGTGAAACGCATGGATACCTCCAGGGTAATAACGCGCTTCCACCGGGACATCGAGCGCGCGAAGCGCCTTCTCGAGCCGGCGGGTGTCGTCGAGCAGTGGATCACGCGTCCCGACCGGGGCGAAGAACGGCGGCAGCGGGCGCTCGAAGTGCCGCTCCGTCGGGACGCCGGCGACGCACGTCTCGAGCACGCGGAGCGGGTCGGCGAGCTCGGTCTCGCTGCACGGCGTCGGGGGATAGCCGCGCAGGTACGTGGCCGCGATGTCGCGGAGCATGCCGTCGATCCAGCGCGGCAGCGGCCGCCGCTCGGAGAACCGCTCGGGCCGAGACACCTCGAGGATCGCGCAGTACGGCAGCGCCGCGCGCGGCACGAGCCCCGTGTCGAACACCGCGCGCGCCCACGGCTCGGCGCGCCGCTGGCACGCCGCGAGCGTCAGCGCGGAGATCAGGTTGCCGCCCGCGGACTCGCCGGCCACCGCGACGCGCTCCGGGTCGCCGCCGAGCTCGCGCAGGTGGTGGGACATCCACGCGTACGCCAGGCAGGTGTCCTCGATCGCGGCGGGGTACGGGTGCCGCGGCGCGAGCCGATAGCTGATGTTGACGACGAGATACCCGTAGCGAGCGAACGTGAGCCCCATGAGCCAGTGCGTGTCCTTCGACAGCAGGTGGAACGCCCCACCGTGCACGTAGAACACGACCGGCCACGGCTTGGGCCGGTGGACCGGGCGATAGATGTCGAGCCGCCGCCACCGCGCGTGGTCGTCGTCGGGCGGGCCGTACGCGACGTCGCGCTCGACCTCGACGCCGTGACGCCGCGGGTCGGACGCCGGGTGGAGCCTGCCGAGAGACGCGAGCCCCTCGAAGAACGCAGCCGCGGTCAGCGAGCGCGCCCGCCGCCACACCAGCTCTCGCCACGCTCGCTCGCGCCGGGCCGATGTCGGACGCGACGTGTCGACGGGGTGAAGCGTGGTGGCGCGCGCGGGCTGGCTCAAGGGATCGGCTGCAAGGTTACCTTGACCGTCCGCCGCTGGCCCTTGTACTCGAGGGTGAGATCGACCTCGTCGCCGACCTTGTGGGCGTCGATCGCGCGGTACAGGTCGCTCGACCGTCTCACGTCGACGTCGTCGAGCTTGACGATGACGTCGCCGAGCTCCCAGCCACCGCGCGTCGGCCGCGTGCCGCGCACGCCCGCCTTCTCCGCGGCCCCACCGGGCGCGACGCCGAGGACGATCACGCCCTCGATGCCGTGCTGCGCCGCGATCTGGTCGGAGAGGATGTTGATGCCGAGGCCGGGCCGCACGATCTTGCCGTGCTCGAGCAGCTGCGGGACGATCGCGTTGATCGTGTCGACGGGGACGGCGAACCCGATGCCGGCGTTCGCGCCCGACGGCGAGTAGATCGCGGTGTTGATGCCGATCAGCCGGCCCGCGCTGTCGAGCAGCGGACCACCGGAGTTACCCGGGTTGATCGAGGCGTCGGTCTGGATCACGTCGAAGATCGAGCGCTGCGTGACGCTCTTGATCTCGCGACCGAGGCCCGAGATGACGCCGGTGGTCAGCGTCTGGTCGAGCCCGAACGGGTTGCCGATCGCGAGCACCTTCTGGCCGACCTTGAGCGTCGACGACTGCCCGATCGGCAGCGGCAGGAGCTTCGCCTTCGGCGCGTCGATGCGCAGCACCGCGAGGTCCTTGTCGGGCGCCGCGCCGATGATCTTCGCGGGGTATGTCGAGCCGTCGTTGAGCGTCACCGCGGCGCGGTTGCCGTTCGCGACGACGTGGAAGTTCGTGATGATGTGACCGTCGGTGTCCCACACGAAGCCCGAGCCCGTGCCCTGCGGGATCTCGGTCACGTCGAGCGTGAGGCGATCGCGGTGGGTCTCGAGGCTCGTGATGTGGACGACGGACCGCGAGAACTTCTCGAACACCTCGATCGTCGACTGCTCGTCGGCGCCGAGGCGATCGTCGGGGCGCTGGGCGATCGGGCGGGGCTCGATCGAGACGGTGCGCTGCGGTTGCCGCCGCTGCTGCACGACGGTGAACACCAGCGCCCCGGCGACGACCAACAGCAGGATGGCCAGGACCTTGGTCAGGAGTCCCGACTCGGTAGGCTGACGCGGACTCGGCTCTCTCGTCACGGGATAGAGCGATTGTGGCATGGCAGGACCAGCTCCCGGTGTTCATGGTCGAAACCGATCCACCGGTTCCGCACATTCCCGAGGGACGGGACGCGGGGGCACGTCGACGGCGACCCTGCCACATCGTGTGCGTGACGCACGCGCGGCGCCACCGGGCGGGACAGAACGTCGCGCTTCGCCGCGGGGCCGCCCGCACGAGCGACTCGGAAGCGGCCTCGACGCGCCGGTCGCCGGCGACGTCGCCGCGAACGATCAGTGGTGCGCGGCGAGGAAGTGCTCGGCCTCGAGCGCCGCAGCGCAGCCGGAGCCGGCCGCGGTGATCGCCTGGCGGTACTTCTTGTCCTGCACGTCGCCGGCGGCGAACACGCCCGGGATCGAGGTCTGGGTCGTGCCCGGCGTCGTGAGGATGTAGCCCTGCTCGTCGGTCGCGAGCTGGCCCTCGAGGAACTTCGTGTTGGGCACGTGCCCGATCGCGAAGAACAGCCCCGCCGCCGGGATCGTGCGCTCGTCGCCGGTCTTGAGGTCGTGGACGTGGACGACCTCGACGCCGTTGCCACCGTCGACCTTGGTGACCTTGTGCGACAGCAGGAACTCGATCTTCGGGTTCGACTTCGCGCGCTGCTGCATGATCTGCGACGCGCGCAGCTCGTCGCGGCGGTGCACGATGAACACCTTCGAGCCGAACTTCGTGAGGAAGCTCGCCTCCTCCATCGCCGAGTCGCCGCCGCCGATCACGAACAGCTGCTTGTTGCGGAACATCGGCAGCGCGCCGTCACACACGGCGCACGCGGACACCCCCTTCTGCCACAGCTCGCCGTCGCGCGTGCCCGGGATGTCGTCCCGCTTGGCGGTCGCGCCGGTCGCGATGATGATCGCCCGCGCCTCGCCTTCCTGCTCGTCGCTCCAGTAGCGGAACGGCCGCCGGGACAGGTCGACCTTGTTCACGGTCTCGGTGAAGATCCGGGTGCCGAAGCGCGTCGACTGCGCGCGCATCCGCTCCATGAGATCCGGACCGGAGATCCCCTCGGGGAAGCCGGGAAAGTTCTCGACGTCCGTCGTCGTCGTCAGCTGTCCGCCGGCGGCGATCCCACCGGCCATGAAGCCCTCGAACAGGACCGGCTCCAGGTTCGCGCGCGCCGCGTAGATGGCGGCCGTATGCGCTGCAGGACCGCTTCCGATGATGACGACGTTCTCGGGCATGGGGTGTTAGGTCTAGCAAGCAGGAGGGCACCCTTTCAACGACGCGCGGCGCTTGTACCGGGTCCACGGGTGATCGATCCTCCGAGGGGTATGGAGCTCGCCAGCCTCGTTCAACTGGAGCGCTCGCACCGCCGCCATGACGAGGTCATGGCGGGCCTGCTCGAGGCCGCGCGTCGTCTCGCCGCGGGACGCCCCACCGACGACGACCTCCAGACGGTCCGCGACGCGATCGCCTACTTCGAGCGAGCCGTGACCCGCCACTTCCTCGACGAGGAAGGGTCCGTGTTTCCCCGCCTGTCGACGCGCCGCCCGGAGCTCGCCGCGGACCTCGCGGCGCTGTCGGCCGAGCATCCGCTGCAGATCGCGATGCAGGGCGAGGTCGCCCAGGCCGCGAGGGAGCTCGATGGCGAGGCGCGCCCGTCCGCGGGCAAGGCGCTCCTCGACGCGGCCACCCGGTTGGCCGAGGCCCACACGAGCCACGTGACGCGCGAGGACGAGATCTTCCGGCACGCGCACGAGGCGCTGACCGCGCAGGACGATGTCGAGATCGTCGCGGAGATGGAGACTCGCCGCGACCGGGACGACGAGGCCGGCCGCAGGCGCGGTGTTGGAGGCGGCCGCGGCCTGCGCGGCGGCGGCGGTGGCGGTGGTGGCGGTGGTGGCGGTGGTGGCGGTGGTGGCGGTAGTGGCGGTGGTGGCGGTGGTGGTCGCCGCGCCGAGACGGAGGACGAGCCGGCCGCGGCGCCCGCCCGCAAGGTCGCGAGACAGGCGCGGTCGAAGGCCGCGACCCACGGACGTCGCGCAGCGAACGGTGCGAAGACGCGCCCTCGCCCGGCGACGAAGGCGAAGGGGGCGGCCCGAGCGAAGGCGAAGGCGAAGGCGAAGGCGACGAAGAAGGCGACGAAGA
>Ga0164243_10011013_pt1 | contig 12943 bp, 14 predicted proteins | sample OricompcompostOP_FD_108781 | JGI IMG/M metagenome (GOLD analysis project Ga0164243, IMG submission 108781) | Organic Plus compost microbial communities from Emeryville, California, USA - Original compost - Organic plus compost (OP) | ecosystem: Engineered > Solid waste > Mixed feedstock >...
AGCTTAAAGACTGGCGGCGCGTCGCCACCCGCTACGACCGATGCGCCCATACCTTCTTCTCCGCAATCTGCATCGCCGCAACCGTCATCTTCTGGCTCTGAAACAATGAGTCCTGAGCCTAGCTCATCATGAGCCGGTGCTGCATGGCAGATTCTCCGAAGCCGTAGCGGCGATAAAGTTCATCGTTCGGCATCTACAAGCTTCTCCGCCGACCGATCAGACGCCACTGGCACGGTTGATAGCCGAAGACCTGATTGCTCTAGAGGCGCAGGCCGCAGCACTCCACAGAGAGCTAGACACGTATAGAACGTAGAGGCAAAACAGAATCTCGGTGCCCTGTTTCACGTCGAAACAGTCTTCTATCACTTCTTCCGGTTCATGAACGCCATCAGCGCGGCGCGCGCCTCGTCGGATTTCAGGCGCTGGCGGAACAGGTCGCTTTCCTCGGCGATGCGGGCGAGCAGCGGCTCGCGCGGCCCAAGCATCAGGTCGCGGGCGATCTTCAGCGCCTGCGGCGGCTTGGCGGCGACGGCATCCGCGGCGGCCAGAACGGCGGATTCCAGTTCGTCCTCGCCGACCACCGCATGGATCAGCCCCGCGGCCTTCGCGCGCTCGGCCGAAAAGCCCTCGCCGAGCGCCAGCAGCGCGAACGCGTCCTGACGGCCGAGCACCTGCGGCGCGAGCAGGCTGGAACCGGCTTCGGGCACCAGTCCCAAGTCGACGAAAGGCGTGCGGAAGACGGTGCGCGGCGTGGCGAAGGTCAGGTCGCAATGCAGGTTGAGCGTGGTGCCGATGCCCACCGCGATGCCGTCCACGCCCGACAGCATCGGCTTTTCGGCCTTCGCCAGCGCCATCAGGAAGTCCCAGACCTCGTCGCCGCCCTCGCCGCCGGTCGCGACGACGAGGAAATCGGCGAGGTCGTTGCCGGCCGAGAAAGCGCCCGGCACGCCGAGGAAGACGTGCGCGCGCACCTCAGGGTCCGCGTCGCCGTCGCGCAGCGCCGCACACATGGCCGCATACATGGCCCGCGTCAGCGCGTTCTTCTTGTCGGGCCGGTTCATGCGGATGATCTGCACCGCGCCGCGCCGCTCGATCCGGATATGATCTGTCACGATATCTTCCACCGTCATCGGGAAATCAGGGCCTTGCCGGCTTCGGCGAGGCTCGCCGCGCCGCCGATGACGCGGTCCTTCAGCGCGCCGACCTCGCCCAGCAGATTGTCGGCGTAGAAGCGGCAGAGCGCGATGCGCTCGTCCGTGCCGCCAGCGACCGCGCCGCGCGCCAGATAGGCGCCGCCTGCCGCCAGCGAGAACATCCTGAGATAGGGGGTGGCGCCGGCCAGAGCGGTTTCCACATCTTTCGCCGCGAGCCTGTCCTGCAGGAAGCGCGTGGTTTCGGACAGATCGTCCAGCGCCTCGTCGAGCAGGTCGGCGGTGTCGCCGAAGCCGGCGAGGTTGGAGGTGCGCACGGAGCCGGCGATGGCCACCAGCTCGTCGATATAGCCATGCACGTGCTCGCCCTCGCCAAGCGGCAGCTTGCGGGTGACGAGATCGATCGCCTGGATGCCGTTGGTGCCTTCGTAGATCGGCGCGATGCGGGCGTCGCGCAGCAGCGCGGCGGCCCCCGTCTCCTCAATGTAGCCCATGCCGCCATGCACCTGCACGCCGAGCGAGGCGACCTCGACGCCGATATCGGTGGAAAACGCCTTGGCGAGCGGGGTGAGCAGATTGGCGCGGTCGCGCCAATGGCCCGCCTCAGCGTCGGCCGAGACCCGCGCCATGTCGAGCGCGTGGGCGCAGCAATAGCTGATGGAGCGCGCGGCCTGCGTCAGCGCCTTCATGGTCAGGAGGGTGCGCTGCACGTCGGGATGATGGACGATCGGCGCCATGCCGTCGCCGCCATAGTCGGCCGCCTTGCCCTGCCGGCGCTCGTTGGCGTAGGCGAGCGCCTTCTGAAAGGCGGCTTCGGCGATGGCAACGCCCTGCATGCCGACGGCAAGGCGGGCGTTGTTCATCATGGTGAACATGCAGGCCAGCCCCTTGTTCTCCTCGCCGACCAGCCAGCCGACGGCGCCCGGCTCCTGCCCCTCATGGCCGTCGCCGTAGATCATGGTGCAGGTGGGGGAGCCGTGGATGCCGAGCTTGTGCTCGATCGAGGCGCAGAACACGTCGTTGCGCCGGCCCGGCGACCCGTCCGCCTCGACGAGGAATTTGGGCACAAGAAACAGCGAGATGCCGCGCGTGCCGGCGGGCGCGTCCGGCAGGCGCGCAAGCACGAGATGGACGATGTTGTCGGTGAAATCGTGCTCGCCGTAGGTGATGAATATCTTCTGGCCGAAGATGCGGTAGCTGCCGTCGCCCGCCGGCTCGGCACGGGTGCGCAGCGCGCCGAGATCGGACCCTGCCTGCGGCTCGGTCAGGTTCATGGTGCCCATCCATTCGCCCGAGACCAGCTTTTCCAGATAGGCCGCCTTGAGATCGCCCGAGGCGTGCTTGTCGAGAGCCTCGACGGCTCCCATGGTCAGCGTCGGGCCGAGGGCGAAGGCCATGGAGCCGGAATTCCACATTTCGAGCGTCGCCACGGCGAGCATCATCGGCAGGCCCTGGCCGCCGAATTCGGGCGGACCGGACAGGGCGTTCCAGCCCCCTTCGGCCCAGCGCCGGTAGAGGTCGCGCCAGCCGGGCGGCGTCGCCACCTTACCGTCCTTCAGCACCGCGCCGATCTCGTCGCCGGCTTTGCGCAGCGGCGTCACCTCCTCGGTGGCGAAGCGTCCCGCCTCGGCGATGATCGCATCGACAAGATCCTCGCCGAGGTCGCCGAAAACGCCATGATCCATCGCCGCCTTGAGGCCCGCCACGTGCTTGAGGGTGAACCCGATGTCCGCCACGGGTGCCTTGTACATGCGCCTGCTCCTCGTTGCGGTCCGTTTGACCGGCCTGCCCTGCGCCCCGGCGCCAAAATCGCGCCGTCCATTGCCGCGAGACACTACAGCCTCCGAACCGCAAAACCACTGGTCTTTGGTGGGTATCGGCAGAGGATAGCGTCGGTCTACAGCTTTCGCCATTTTACGTAAACGTCAAATGTTGTCACGCGGATTTTGCATTGGTGACCGTCGGAGACTATCGTCGTCCTCGACGTTTCCGTTTCGACAGGACCCGAGCCCGTGCTTGCCCCGACAGCCGATCCCTACCGATGCATCGAATGCGGCCTGCCCTACCGGGCGCCGGGTTTTTCCTACTATCACGGCGACATCGACAACGGCCCAGCCTACTGGAGCGACCGCGGCATATTGTGTTCGCCGCGCTGCTCGCTGGCGCACCATCGCCGCCGCGAAAGCGAAGGCACCCTGCCCCAGCTTCCCGCGCCGGACCCGTTCGAGGCCGCCGTGACCGGCCGCCGGCGATAGGCGTCGCCTGCCGCTGGGCGGGGGTCGCGGCCGCGCCGGACAAGCCGGCGAAAGACTTCATTAACCATGCCGCCGCACTATCGGCCCCTGGTATTTTTTGGGATCGATCGTGCTGGCGCCACTCCTCCGCCGCTTCCTTCTGGCCGCTTTCGCCACGGCGTCCGGGCTCGCGGCGGCGGTCGCATCCGACTTCTCCGCGCCGTGGGAGAAACCCGACCGCGCGCTCGTCGTCGACGCCTATGAATACAATTCCATCGACTGGAGCGGACTTGCCTCCGACAAGCGGGTGGTCGGCTTCATCAACAAGGCGTCCGACGGGCTGCCGCCGCCCTATGTCTGCACCGGCGACGACGAGGCCGTCCGCCTGTGCAAGGCGCTGTGGAAACGCCATGCGGTCGCGCGCGAGCTTTACCAGACGCGCAGGGCGGTGGCCCACGCGCTCGGCCTGAAATGGGGCGCCTACCACCTCGCCCGGCCCGGAAATCCGGAGGCGCAGGCAGACAATTTCATCGACTTCGCCGATCCCGGCCCCGACGACCTGCTGGCCCTCGACATCGAGGACAACGACCCGGCGCAATGGATGTCGCTGGAGGATGCCGAGGCATTCGTGCGCCAGCTTCACCGCAGGGTCGGGCGCTTCCCCATCCTCTACACCAACGAGACGACGGCGCGGCATATCGCCGAGAACCGCGAGCGCTACCGCCTGCTGTCGCGCCTGCCCCTGTGGTACGCCCGCTACAAGCCCGAGATCGGCGGACATTTCCCGAAAGGCAACTGGCAGTCCTATGCGCTGTGGCAGTTCTCCGCTCGGGCCAATTGCGGCCGCGCCGCCTGCCCCTACCGCGTTCCCGGCACGCCGACCGACATCGACGTCAACGTGGCGGCCATGACAGCGGAGGAACTGCGCGCGGCATGGCCGTTCGGCGCCCTAGTGGACGTGCCGCCGGACTATCTGGCGAGCGTGCCTGTTCCCGTCGCCCGCGAGGACGCGCTGAAGGGTGACGTGACGATCGCCTATGCCGACGTCGCGCCGCCGCCAGATTTGGAAGAAGTGCTGGCAGCGCTCGGCCGGCAATGGCGGCTTTTCGCGGCCGGGTTCCATATGCCGGTCGAAGTGGCGGAAAACCCTTACCGGGAGGGCATGGCCGAATACGCCATCGCCAGGGCCGAAGCGCGTAAGAGCGCGTTGGTGGCACAGTCCGAACCGGCCGTCGATCCGGTTGTCACCGGCTCGGTCGCCGAACCGGCCGAGCGGCCGGAGCGCGTCAGCCCTCAGCCGTCTCGCGCGCAACCGCGCGCCAGCCGATATCGCGGCGGCAAAAGCCCTGCGGCCAGTCGATCACATCGACAGCCTCATAAGCCTTTGTCTGCGCATCGGAAACGGAAGCGCCGGTAGCGGTGACGTTGAGCACCCGGCCGCCATTGGCGACCAGCGCGCCGGCGTTCATGGCCGTTCCCGCCTGGAACACCTTGACGCCTTCGATGGTTTCCGCCTTGTCCACGCCGCGGATGGCCGAGCCCTTTTCCGGCACGCCTGGATAGCCGTTCGCGGCCATGACGACCGTCAGGGCGGCGTCGTCGCTCCAGCGCACGGAGGTGTGCGCAAGCTGGCCGTCGACGGCGGCGTTGAGCAGCACCAGAAGATCGTCCTTCAGGCGCATCATCAGCACCTGGCATTCGGGATCGCCGAAACGGACATTGTATTCGATCAGTTGCGGGCCGTTGTCGGTGATCATCAGGCCGACGAACAGCACGCCGGAAAACGGCATGCCGCGCGCCGCCATGCCCTTCATGGTCGGCTCGACGATCTCGCGCATGGTGCGGTCCACCATTTCGGGCGTCATGACCGGCGCAGGCGAATAGGCGCCCATGCCGCCGGTGTTCGGGCCTGTGTCGCCCTCGCCGACGCGCTTGTGATCCTGCGCCGTGCCGAAGGGGATGGCCGTCCTGCCGTCGCACAGGCAGAAGAAGCTCGCTTCCTCGCCTTCCAGGAACCCTTCCACCACGACCTCGGCGCCGTCCTCGTCGAGGCATGCATCGATCGCCGAAAGCGCCTCGTCGACGGAGGTGGCGACCGTCACCCCCTTTCCCGCCGCCAGCCCGTCCGCCTTGACGACGATGGGCGCGCCCTGTTCCTTCACATAGGCCCTGGCGGCGGCCGCGTCAGCAAAGCGCCGGTAGGCGGCGGTGGGAATGGAGAATTCCGCGCACAGGTCCTTGGTGAAGCCTTTCGACCCTTCGAGCTGCGCGGCTGCCTTCGACGGCCCAAAGACGCGGATACCGGCGGCGACGAGATCGTCGGCGATGCCCGCCACCAGCGGCGCCTCCGGCCCGACGACGACCAGATCGATTTTCTTCTCGCGGCAGAAAACGGCGACCGCGCCGTGATCGGCAATGTCCAGCGCGACGATCGTCGCCTCCTCGGCGATGCCGGGGTTGCCGGGCGCGGCGTAGAGCGTCGTCAGGAGAGGCGATGCCGCCAGTTTCCAGGCCAGCGCATGCTCACGTCCGCCGGAGCCGAGAAGAAGAACGTTCATGAAGGCTCTCACTGTTAAATCCTTGCGAGTCGCTATGGATAGAGCGTCCGCGGGTCAAGTGCGGCGAATTTCGTAAGGCATAAAAGCCAATGCTGAACATGGAATTGGGCATCATGTGATGCTATATTCCGTGCCTGAGGAGTATGATGCCATGCGCACGACAATAGCTCTTGACGACGACCTGATCGCCAAGGCTCAGGCCTATACCGGGCTCACTGAAAAGTCCGCGATGGTCCGCGAAGCGTTGAAGGCGCTTATCGAAAGGGAAAGCGCCCGCCGGCTGGCGCGCCTGGGCGGCAGCGAACCCGACCTGAAGGATGTGCCACGTCGCAGGGTCGAGTTGTGATCCTGGTCGACACGTCGGTCTGGGTTGATCATTTTCGTGGAAACGATCCGCGTCTCGTCGAATTTCTCGAGCAGGGGCAGGTTCTTACCCATCCGTTCGTTATCGGGGAACTGGCACTCGGCGGACTCGCGAATCGCGGCGAGATCCTGACGTATCTGAAAGAATTGCCTGAAGCCCTGGTCGCGACCGACGACGAGGTTCTTCGACTTGTCGAGATCGAGACACTTGCCGGCACGGGCATCGGCTATATCGATGCACATCTGCTTGCTGCCACGCGCTTAACAGGGGGCGCACGCCTCTGGACTCGTGATCGCCGGCTTGCCGAGGTGTCGAATCGGTTGTCGGTCGGTCTTTCGTGACCGCGAGTCACGTTTGACGCCTTCTCCTATCATTCCAGAAGACACCGCAAACGTCTGGAACAATCACTGTCCGCCATAGTGGAAACGGCAAGCGGCTATCTCGAGCGTCTGCTCGTCGCCTCTTCCCGAAATGCGATAGACGACCCTGTGCTCTTGCGTGATCCGGCGCGACCACCAACCGGCAGTTTCGTTGCGAAGCGGTTCCGGTTTGCCAATTCCGGAGAAAGGCGTGCGACGCATATCCTTGATCAGTTCGTTGATTCGAAGCAGGATTTTATGATCGACAGCCTGCCAGTAGAGATAATCATCCCACCCGGCAGGCGTCCACAGAACCTTCATGGCTCGATCAACTCATGCTCTTCCAACTTGCCGGCGTTTGCCTGAGCAATCGACTGACGCAAATGTTCGGCATTTGCAGGCGAACTCAGGAGATGCAGCGTCTCGCGCAACCCCTCCAATTCGGCGAGCGGCATGATGACGACCGGCTCATGGTTCTGGCGTGTGACAACCAGTTCGGTGCGGTCCTGTTCCAGCTTGTCGAAATGCTTGGCCATGTTGGCGCGCAGCTCGGTAAGGGTGACGTAGCCCATCTGAAATTCCTTTTCTGTACGTTAATATGTACAGCCGACACGAAATCGAATCAAGAGCTGCTCGGGACCGTCCAGACGGCTTGACGCCTCCCGCTTGCCCTGCCACTCCAGCCGCATGGAAACCATCCAGTCACGCGCGGCGCGGGGCCGCGTTTCCGATGCGCCGAGCGGGCATTGGGTGTACAGAGTGCTGCCGCGCGCCGTGTGGCCCTATGCGCAGCTTGCGCGCTGGGATCGCCCGATCGGCTGGGAACTGCTGCTGTGGCCGTGTTGGTGGTCGGCGGCCATGGCGGCAAGCGCTTATGCCCGGCCGGACGATCCGCTCGTCTCGCTGCTGCCGTCGCTGTCGACGCTGATCCTGTTCCTCGTCGGTGCGATTGCCATGCGCGGCGCCGGCTGCACCTACAACGACATCGTCGACGAGGGCATCGACGACCAGGTCGAGCGCACGCGCTCGCGGCCTCTGCCGTCGGGGCAGGTCAGCCGCCGTCAGGCCTGGGCCTTCATCGTCGTGCAGGCCTTGGTCGGGCTGGCGGTTCTTCTGCAGTTCAACAGCTTCGCCATCCTGCTCGGCTTCGCTTCGCTGCTGGTGGTGGCCGCCTACCCGTTCATGAAGCGCATCACCAACTGGCCGCAGTTCGTGCTGGGCCTCGCCTTTTCCTGGGGCGCGCTGATGGGCTGGGCGGTCGAGTTCGGCGACGTCGACGGGCCGGCCGTGCTTCTCTACGTCGGCTCCATCCTGTGGGTGATCGGCTACGACACGATCTACGCCCACCAGGACAAGGAGGACGACGCCATCGTCGGCGTGCGCTCGACCGCGCGCCTGTTCGGCGAGAACACCAAGCCCTGGCTGGCCGGCCTCTATGGCGGGGCGCTGATGTGCATGGCGCTGGCATTCGCCTCGGCCCAGATTCCGCTGGTTTCACTGGCAGGATTGTGTGCGGCCGGCGTTCACATGGCGCGCCAGATCGTCGTGCTGAACATCGACGATCCCGACCAGTGCCTACGGCTGTTCAAGTCGAACAACACCGTCGGCTGGCTGATCTTCGCCGGCCTGCTCGGCGGCGCCGTGTGGGTGGCGCTGAAGCCGATGGTGTGAGAGACGGCGCAGCCCCCTCTCCCGTCAACGACAGGGCAATCGCATATGGCGGCACACCCCCACCCCTAACCCCTCCCCACAAGGGGGAGGGGAACTTCGCGACGGTGCTACGCCGCGCCAACGCTGGTGATCTCGGGCGAAACCGCGGCGCCGGCGTCTCCCTCCCCCTTGTGGGGAGGGGTTAGGGGTGGGGGTGTGCGACCTCTGAAAAGTCCATATGTAATCCCTCCCCGCAAGGGGGGATCACTCCCGCGCGATGATCTCCTCGCCGCCGATCACCAGCTTCAGGCCGAGATTGCCGGTGCGGCGGCGCGCCAGGAAGCGCGGGCGGCGCTGCATGGAGGAGCGGCCCTTGCGGCGCTCCTGGACGGGCGCCGTCCTGACGGCGGTGCCGAGCGATTCCTCCAGCGTGCGGGCGACGCCGTCGGCCTCGATCAGGAGCATGGGCAGGCGATAGGCTTCGGCCCAGGCGCGCCAGTCGGCGGCGATGTCGTCGAGGTCGTCGGCGACCAGCAGCGGCACCGAAAGCATCGGATCGTTGTGATAGAGTTCCAGCGTCACCGTGACGTTGCCTTCGTCGTCCTCGATGGCGCGCGCCGCCACGCCGCGGAAGGCGTGTGCCGGCAGGGCGATGATGGCGGGAACGCCGCTCATCTCCAGCATGCGGCGGATGACGGCGCCACGCTGGTCTATGGTGAAGGTCACGTCGCCGAAGTCGTCGCGGGCGGCATAGCTCACCACCTGCGGCAAACGGAACGGGTCGAGGCGCATGTTGCGCCCGGCCCAGACTGGCTTCAGTCCGGTGTTCATGGAGTTGGCCTTCCTGTCTCTCCTGAGAGCCGGCCTTCGCCGTCCGAAGCCGTCACGCGTGCCTTCGTTTCATGAAGGCTACGGACGGCGTAGGCCGGTTTCCGGTCTCTCCGGCCGGTTTTTCCGGCCTTGTTATGAGAAACAGTAAGCCCGCGACCTTACCGCCGCGCTTAAGAAAGTCGGTTAAATTTTGCTGATCCGGCAGATGGTTATCCAATCGCCACCAAGGCGGCCGGATGGAAAGGTTCAGATAACCTTGCCGGGGTTCATGATGCCGGCGGGATCGAAGGCCGCCTTGACCCGGCGCATCAGGTCGACGGCAACCGGCGGCGCGGTGGCGATCAGTTCGGCGCGCTTCAACTGGCCGATGCCGTGCTCGGCCGAGATCGAGCCGTTCAGCGAACGCACGACATCGTGCACCGCCTTATTCATCGGCTTGTAGAGCGCCAGGAACGCCGCGTCGTCGCCGCCCTCGGGGCGGGAGATGTTGTAGTGCAGATTGCCGTCGCCCATATGGCCGAAGCAGACCGGGCGGGCGCCGGGGCTGACGCTTTCCACTGCCTTGGCCGCTTCTTCTATGAAGGTCGGGATCAAGGCGACGGGTACTGAAATGTCGTGCTTGATCGAGGCGCCCTCGGGCTTCTGGGCTTCCGGCAGTATTTCGCGGAAATTCCAGAAATCCTCCTGCTGGCCGAGGCTGGCGGCGATGACGGCGTCGCCGGCGATCTCCTTTTCCAGCCCTTCGGAGAGGATATCCTCGACGAGCGCCCGCGCATCCTCGGCGGAGCGGCCCGACGAGATTTCCGTCAGCACGTACCAGGGCCAGTTGTCCGCCAGCGGCCGCACCGCACCGACGCCATGCGCAAGCGTGAAATCATAGGGGCGCGCGCCGATCAGCTCGAAGGCGGTCAGCGCCGCACCCGCCCGGTCCATCGCCAGCGAAAACAGCGCGAGCGCGGCCTGCGGCGATGGCAGCCCGACGAACGCGACCTCCCGGCCCTTCGGCTTGGGGAACAGCTTCATCACGGCGGCGGTGATGACGCCGAGCGTCCCCTCCGCTCCGACGAACAGGTTCTTCAGGTCGTAGCCGGTATTGTCCTTCTTGAGCTTGCGCAGGTCGTCGAACACCTCGCCGGTGGGCAGCACCACCTCGACGCCGAGACACAGCTCGCGCGCATTGCCATAGGCGAGCACGCCGGTGCCGCCGGCATTGGACGAGAGATTGCCGCCGAGCTGGCAGGAGCCCTGTGCGGCCAGCGACAGCGGAAACAGCCGGTCGGCCGCGTCCGCCGCCTCGCGCAGCGTCTGGAGGATGACGCCTGCCTCGACGGTGACCGTGTTGGACAGCACGTCGATCTCGCGGATGCGGTTCAGCCTGGACAGCGACAGCACGATCTCGCGGCCGCTGGCGTCCGGCATCTGGCCGCCGACCAGCCCGGTATTGCCGCTTTGCGGTACGACCGGCGTGCCGGTCTCGGTGGCGAGGCGCATGATGCGGCTGACCTCGTCGACGCTGCCGGGACGCAGCACCAGCGACGTGCGGCCATGCCACAGGCCGCGCCGCTCGACGAGGTAGGGCGCGATGTCCTGCGGATCGGTCAGCGCGTAGCGGTCTCCGACGATTGCCGCGAAGCGCGCGACAAGGGAAGGATCGAGCTTCTGGAGGGGATCGTTCATGGCGGGCAAGCTATTGCCGTCGAAAAGGAAAGTCACGTGGGCAATCGCATATGGAATTTCCGGCGGCGCCGTACCCCCACCCCTAACCCCTCCCCGCAAGGGGGAGGGGAACTTAGCGGCGGCGTCTCCGAATCCCCCTCCCCCTTGCGGGGAGGGGTTAGGGGTGGGGGTACGGCGCCATATGCGATCGTCCAGCCGTCGAACAAGAGAGGGGGCTTGCGAAACAAGCCGTAACAGGGGCGAACGGTCTCTGCGACGGCCCTGCCCCCGGAAATGCTGAGGCAAGCACGACCAGAGGGAGAAAAGCCCGGAGAAAAGACCGAATCAGCCCCTCGGCGCGGCGGCGCGCGCCAGCCGGTCGTTGATCGCCTCGCCCAGACCCCGCACCGGTATGGGCTCGACGGCGATGGCGGCGGCGCCCGTACGGTCGAGCGCCTGCAGGAAGGCGAAGAGATTCGCCGCCGCCTCGCGCAGATCGCCGGTTTCCGAGAGGTTCTTCACCGCCACCGCCTTCTCCGAGCCCGCAGCCCGGCGCGGACCGAAGGCGAGCAGCGCCTCTCCGACCCTGACGGCGTCGACGCCAAGCCGCACGGAAGCGCCCGGCGCATAGTGCGAGGCGAGCATGCCGGGCGCCTGGATCGCCCCGCCCGAATTCCGGGCAAGGCGCACCCCTGCCACCCTTTCGATCTCCTCGGCCGCGATGCCGCCCGGCCTCAGCAGCCGCATCGTTCCGTCCTCGACCTTGACGATGGTCGATTCCAGTCCGACGGGCGTCGGCCCGCCATCGACGACCAGCGGAATGCGGCCCCCCAGATCGGCGGCTACGGCCTCGGCGGAGGTGCCGCTGATGCGACCGGAAGAATTGGCGCTCGGCGCCGCCAGCGGGCGTCCGAGCCGGGTGATCAACTCGCCGCCGAAGCCGCGCGGCATGCGCAGAGCGATGGTGTCCAGCCCCGTCGTCGCCAGCGGGTGAATGCCGGCGGCGGGCTGCAAGGGCAGGACCAGCGTCAGCGGTCCCGGCCAGAAGGCTTCCGCCAGCTTCAGCGACAGCGGATCGAAGCGCCCGATGCGCCGGGCCATGTCCATCGACGCGACATGGGCGATGAGCGGATTGAAGCGCGGACGGCCCTTGGCCTCGTAAATCCTCGCCACCGCGACCCCGTTGGTGGCGTCGCCGGCCAGCCCGTAGACCGTCTCGGTGGGGATTGCCACGACCTCGCCCGCTTCGAGCAGCGAGATCGCCCGCTCCATCGCGTCGCCGGCAGGGATGATTTCGGCAGTCATAGGATCGATCCTCAAGGCCGGCCGTCCTGTCCGGCAGCCGGCGCATCGTCGATGCGGCTGCCTATCGCGCTGCGGACGCGGAGGCAAGGCGCGAAAGCGACGCGCGCCAAATCGCTAAAATGCCGGGCTTTGCCGAAAGCCGGCTTCAATGGCGATGCGCTATCACCGCGTCAACGGAAAACGGGCAAGGGGTTTTCAAATGCGCGGCATCACCGCTGTCGTCCTGACTTTCGCCGTGGTAGCCGGAACCGTGCTACCGGCCGGCGCGTCGTCGATCGTCGTGCTCGGCGCGGCGCAGACGTTCGATCCTTCCGTTGTCACGCTGGGAACGGCGCAGGCGGACGACCTCTCGGTCGTCAAGGCCGTTCAGGCGGAGCCGGAGGCGAGCGGCAACCCGTCCGTCGTGACGCTCGGCGATCCCGCCGTCAGCAACGACAAGGTCGCGGCCATCCCCTCCAGCCATGCGCCGCGCGGCGCGCCGATGGTGATCCGCGCCGGCATCGTCGGCGGCGCCTCCGTCGCGCCCGCCCCGGCGACCGCGAGCGCCTCGAAAGCAGCCAAGGATTCGACAGGCGACGCGGTCAAGTCCTCCAACGGCTCGCTGCGCGACGCCATGGCCCAGGCCGGACAGGCGCCCGCCGTGGCCCAGTAGGCGGAAGGCGGAAAGCCGAAGGTCGAAGAAAGTTTTTCGTCCGCTTACGCGGACCGCCCGGCCCTCGGCTATGGCCTCCTGCCCTTCGGGCGTTCAGACCCTCCGAAACGTTCACTGGACGTTTCGGTTCGCCCGAAGGCGAACCGGGCCTTCACCGTTCGTCGCTCGAAAAGCCCATTTGGG
>Ga0164243_10011014_pt1 | contig 12943 bp, 13 predicted proteins | sample OricompcompostOP_FD_108781 | JGI IMG/M metagenome (GOLD analysis project Ga0164243, IMG submission 108781) | Organic Plus compost microbial communities from Emeryville, California, USA - Original compost - Organic plus compost (OP) | ecosystem: Engineered > Solid waste > Mixed feedstock >...
AAGGATTTTTATTAACAACTTTTGTCTTAGCACAAAAGTTGACAAAAAGCCAAGGCTGCATGGCTCTCGCTAATGATTCAGGCCTTTCCCGCATCCTGTGGAGCCGCTCCTCTTCACTAATCTGCCCCTTCGCTTCTTCACAGGATTTTTAGGCCATCGCTGTCCTGAATCATCTTAACGCTCATTCCATGAGGCCATTCCCGTACTATCAATGCTACTGCTTATCTCAGCCACATCTTCCTCCATCCGCTTGGTAAACTGCAAACCCGTACATTTCTGCATATGCTTTGCTGTTAAGCTGCCGTACCCTAGGAGGCCGTTCTGCCCTCGCGCTCAAGGCCTTTTTGCCCATCCACAACATTTACACTTGCCCAAAGCTAAAAATAATCGTTATTTTGTGTGTAATGAGCGCAAAAGAAGTCTTAGCCGACATTAGCAAAAGAAAACTTAAACCGATTTATCTATTACACGGAGAAGAAGCGTATTACATCGACCTGATTACACAGGCCTTGGAAAGTAAAGTGCTTAGTGATGCGGAAAAAGGGTTTAATCAAACCATTCTTTATGGTAAGGATACCGATTGGGTAACGATCGTAAACGCGGCGAAGCGCTATCCGATGATGAGCGATTATCAGGTGATCCTTGTAAAGGAGGCGCAGCACTTGAAATGGGATAAGTCGGACGAGTTGCTTTTGGCTTATGCTGAAAACCCTTTGCCCAGTACGGTGCTGGCCTTTGCTTTTAAATATGGCAAGTTTGATAAGCGAAAGAAAATTTATAAGGCGATCGAGAAAAAGGGCGCGGTACTGGAGTCGGCCAAGATTTACGATAATAAGCTAATTCCCTGGATTGACGAGTACGTAAAGGAAAAAGGTATGCGCATCACCCCGCAGGCCGCCGCCATGATTGGTGAATATTTAGGGACGGAGCTTTCCAAGGTGGCCAATGAGCTCGACAAAATGATGCTGAATGTTCCCAAAGAACGCGAAATAGGAGTGAAGGACGTGCAGGATAATATCGGTATCAGTAAAGACTTTAACGTTTTTGAGCTACAAACAGCGCTAGGAAGACGCGATGTGTTTAAGGTGAACCAAATTATCGATTACTTTGCCGCCAATCCAAAATCAAATCCGTTACCCGTTTTAATGGGTTCCTTATATACCTATTTTGTCAAGTTGTTGAAATACCACTATTTACCCGATAAAAGCCAGCAATCAGCAGCGAGAGAGTTAGGTGTACATCCGTTTTTTGTTAAAGATTATGAAATGGCCGCCCGTAATTACTCCAAAGGAAAACTGTTCCAGATCATGAATTACTTAAAGGAATACGACCTGAAATCAAAAGGAGTGGATGCGTATAATCTCGAACCTGGAGATCTGATGAAGGAAATGATGTTTAAAGTGTTACATTAAATAGGCCATTCGCTGTCGATTTTGGTTATACACCTAAACCAACAGCTAAACCTGTATGGCCAACAGCTATTTCAGCATCTTTTCGCGTTGTTGTTTGATCTCTTCGCTATTGATGTATTCGTCATAGCTCATCAGTTTGTCAATAACTCCGTTCGGCGTCAATTCAATAATACGATTGGCCACGGTTTGTGTCAACTCATGGTCGCGTGATGTAAATAAAATCGGACCGCGAAAATCTTTCATGCCATTGTTTAAGGCAGTAATCGACTCTAGGTCGAGGTGGTTGGTTGGCTCATCAAATAACAATAAATTAGCCCGTTGCAGCATCATCCGGGAAAACATGCAACGCATTTTTTCTCCCCCCGATAATACCGAACATTTTTTCAGCACCTCTTCACCACTGAAAAGCATTTTACCTAAAAAGCCACGGATGAATTGATCGTCCTGATCGGCAGAAGAATATTCCCTTAACCAATCGATTAAGTTTTCATCTTTTCCTTCAAAATAAGCCGCATTGTCCATTGGAATGTCGGCAATGCTAATGGTGACCCCCCATTTGAATGCGCCGTTGAAGTCGGTGTCCCTTCCGGCGAGAATTTCATAAAATGCCGTCGTAGCTAAGCTGTTTTCGGCCAATACCGCAATTTTATCTCCCTTATTCATCATGAAGTTCACCTTATCGAACAGTACTTCGCCGCTTACCGTTTTTCCCAGATTTTCAACTTGCAGAATTTGGTCGCCCGGTTCTCGGCTCATGTCGTTAAACATGATGGCAGGATATTTACGGCTGGAAGGCTTGATTTCTTCCAGATTAATTTTATCTAGTGCTTTTTTACGGCTGGTTGCCTGCTTGGATTTGGAAGCATTGGCACTGAAACGGCGGATAAATTCCTGCAATTCTTTGACCTTATCCTCCAATTTCTTATTCTGATCTGTTCTTTGTTTTAGGGCAAGCTGACTGGATTCATACCAGAACGAGTAGTTACCGGTATAGATCGTCATTTTGCTGAAATCGATGTCGACAATATGCGTACATACGGCGTCGAGGAAATGTCGATCGTGCGATACCACCAAAACCAAACCCTGGTAATCGGCCAGGAAGTTTTCTAACCATGCAATGGTATCAATATCTAAGTCGTTTGTTGGCTCATCGAGTACCAAGATATCCGGAGTGCCAAATAGCGCTTGGGCCAAAAGCACCCTTACTTTTTGGTTACCATCCAGTTCTTTGACCAATTTATAATGTAAGTCTTCCGAAATTCCCAAATTGCTGAGTAAGGTTGCGGCGTTGTTCTCTGCGCTCCATCCATCCATTTCGGCAAAAAGATTTTCCAGTTCTCCGGCACGTTCACCGTCGGCATCGGTGAAATCTTCTTTAGCATAAATGGCATCTTTCTCCTTCATGATGTCATACAGTTGTTTGTGCCCCATCATAACGGTTTCGATAACCGAAAATTCGTCAAAAGCATAGTGATTCTGACTTAATACGGCCATGCGCTCACCGGGAGTGATACTTACCGAACCCGTGGTTGGATCCACATCACTGGTGATGATTTTTAAAAAAGTAGATTTTCCAGCGCCATTGGCCCCAATTATACCATAACAATTGCCAGGTGTAAATTTTAAATTAACTTCGTCAAACAAAACGCGTTTACCAAAACGCAGGGAAAGATTTGAAACACTGATCATAGTGTGCAAAGATAGGGAAAAGGGTTTAGAAATTGGCTATCAGCTATCGGAAATACTTAGCCATCAGCATTCACCTGTCGGAGATCAGTCGTCAGCATTATATATAAAAGAATTTATTTACGTTTGAAAAAATGAGCTTGTTCGCTGAATAAAGAAGATGCAAGATTTGCAGTAGCAAAATATAAAACTTTTTGCTAGTCATGCTATTAAAGCAATGGATAAAAAACAATTAAAACGTGAAATAGCTACGAGACTAACCAAGGCAAAGGTAAACGAGCTGGTCACCTTGGGTGGGCAAAATGCTTTTTCAATAGCTGACCTTTTTGAACACTGTTTTGATCAGGATAAAACCATTGCCTTTCATGCTGCTTGGGTTTTAGAATACACGGCCGAAAAGTTTCCCGAGAAATTTATTCCTTTTCTGGCAGAGTTCATTGAAGCGTTGCCTATGCAACATATAGACAGCTGTCAGCGGCACTTCGCTAAGATTGTACTTCAATTTACTTCACCTAAAGCCAAGAAGATCCATCAGGCTGCCTTTGGAGAATTATCGGCAAATCTACATGAACTCCTGGTGGAAACCATGTTTGATTGGTTAATCGATCCCAAAACACCTGTTGCAGTCCGGGTGAACTGCATGGAGATCTTATGTTATCGCGTATCCGCATACCCTTGGATTAGGGAAGAGCTGACCGCTCAAATGCTGTTTTATCTTAAAGACGGTTCCGCCGCCATCCAAAGTCGTGGAAAACGCTTGTTGAAACAACTGGAAAAGGTGATTTGAAGTCGAAAGTCCTTTTTTTAAAGAAGAATAAACCCAAAACTTCCCCATTACCACCTGTATAGAAGAAAAGGTTGATAGATTATTGTAGAATACAACGTGGTTTATTATTTGCAGGCTTAGATTTCTGTTTTTTTCTGAAAATCGAGCGATCTGCTAAATTAGTTTTTGCAGTGTATATTCCCGGTCGCCTTTCTTTTCAATGAGAATATTTTCTTTTTTCAGCTTCCTGTAATAGCGATAATAGTGTTTCACCTCAAAAGGCGTGTCGAGATGTTCGGGAAGAAATACTTTTAGTAGATCCAATAAGTTCGTATCGTACAAAATGACTTTGTTGTACTGGCATATCACATATAGGCTCTTGATATTAGTATTCATCTGAGCCAAAGATAAAATAATCTCTTTCATTTTTCTTTCTTTTAATGATACTTAAAATCAGGACAGCAAATATGTAACCATTTATTTGCATGTGCAAAATAATTGCATAATATTTGCATAAATGAACAATTAAAAATGGAAAAAGTTGATCTATATAAAATTGCAATTGAGTTAGGCAGAAAGGTAGATTATTTTAACGGGATTCCCTATATTCCGCTTGATAATGGGAAAATTTTGATACAAGTTGTGCTCAACGGCAACCTCTATATTATTGATACACTGAAAAATATAAAGCCTGTTGTGTGGGACGGGTTGAAAATCAGATATATACAGAAAGACCGGTTATGTATTGAAGAATAAGTTTTACTTTTTTATCATACACGTTCGTAAATTATGATAATTCAGTACACAATACAGCACAGTATTTCGCAAAATACTTTACGTTTTAAAGAAACGGAAGTTGGAGGTCTCAAAAACAAAATACGAAGTTTTGGGTTTATTGCACTGTTTCGCACGGTTCTGAAGACGACATCAATTTGCGGAAATACGAAGAACGGAAAGTTATAGGGCGTAAAGCAAAAAGCTGATATGGAAAGCAGATCAAAAACCAATGCTAAGATGTTACCCAATAAATAAAGCCGACTTGATTAAAAGCTAATGCCTAAACGCCTAATAGCTAACACCTACTTCAACACAGTAATCCGGTAAAGATCCTTTCGTCGGTCTTTCATTGTTTTTACGGTTCCATATTCATGCAGCTCTTTTAGTGCATAAAGATCGACATCAGTAAGTAAAACCGTTTCGGTATTCGTCGTTGCCTCGGCCTTAACACCATTAGTAGGAAAAGCAAAATCCGAAGGGGTAAATACAGCCGATTGGGCATATTGGATATCCATATTATTAACTTTAGGCAAATTGCCAACCGAACCGGCTATCGCTACATAGCACTCGTTTTCAATCGCCCTGGCCTGTGCGCAGCTTCTTACGCGGGTATAGGCATTTTGCGTATCGGTTAAGAAGGGAACAAAGAGAATCTGCATACCTTGATCGGCCAAAATCCTTCCGAGTTCCGGAAACTCAACATCATAACAAATTAAAATACCAATTTTACCGCAGTCTGTATCAAACACCTCGGCCTGGCTGCCACCATGCATGGCATAATGTGCTACCTCATAGGGGGTGAGATGCACTTTATGGTATTCATCAACCTTACCACTCCGATGACAAAGATAGGTGGTGTTATACAGTTTTTCTTCTTCACCTAAAAAAGGCATTGATCCAGCGATAATATTCACGTTATAGGATACAGCCAGCTGCTGGATTTTTTCCTTAATTTCTGCGGTATGCCGCGCCAGCGCACGCATGGCTTCGTGTTCGGGTAAATGGTTGTAGGGCTCCATAAGCGGTGTATTGAACAACTCCGGGAATAGGGCGAAATCGGCCCCATAACCGCTTACTGCATCCACAAAAAATTCCACTTGATCATAGAATTCGGTAATGTCATCGAAAAGCCGCATTTGCCATTGTATTAACCCTAACCGGATGGTTTGCTTCGTGGGCGAAAAGGAGCTGGTCTTTGGTTCATAGTAAATATTGTTCCATTCTAATAAGGTAGCATACTCCAGCGACTCCTTATCATCGGGAAGGTATTTTTTTAATATCTTTTTGACATGAAAATCGTTTGACAGCTGAAAAGTTAGTGTAGGGTCGTAGATTTCCTTTTGTTTGACCTTCTCGATATATTGTTTGGGACTTAACGTATCAGCGTGTTCATGGTATTTAGGGATACGTCCGCCAGCTATAATGCTTTTTAAATTGAGCTGCTCGCACAGTTCTTTCCGTGCATCGTACAACCTTCTGCCTAATCGAAGATCGCGATAGTCGGGATGTACAAAAAGCTCGATACCATAAAGAACGTCTCCTTCCGGATCGTGGGTGCTAAACGTATAATTGCCGGTTATTTCTTCGTAACTATGGGTTCTGTCTGTTTTTTTAGAATCAACAATGATCGATAAGGCACAAGCAACCACATGTTCGTCTACTTCTACGCATAGCTGGCCTTCAGGAAAGCGGTTTAAAAGGTTTCGGATACTCGATTTTGGCCACACACCTCCAGCAGTACCGTGGTAGGCCTCACGCATGGAATTTTTTAAATCATTATAATCGTCTAAATTTAGAGGTCTGATTTTGATGTTCATATTTTTTAGCTTTCGGTAATCAGAAATCGGCTGTCAGCTTTATTCCATTTTATCCCGTTTTTACTGAAAGGCTGATTGCAACATACAACCAGTAACTTATGAATCGCATGAGTAATCAAGCATATATGACAATATTATTTTTTGCTGATAGCTGACTGCTGTTCAAAACAACGTATTCCCTTTTTGAAAATTTGTTTTTCCCAAATGTTTATAAGCAATTTCCGTGCATTCCCTCCCCCTGGAAGTACGCATTAAATAGCCCTCTTGAATTAAGAAAGGCTCATATACTTCTTCAATAGTACCTTCGTCTTCTCCTACTGCAGTGGCAATGGTCTTTAATCCAACCGGTCCTCCCTTGAATTTTTCAATGATGGTTAACAAGATCCGGTTATCCATCTCATCTAAACCATGTTCATCGACATTCAATGCATTAAGAGCATATTTGGCAATTTCCGTATCGATATGGCCATTCCCTTTGATCTGGGCAAAATCCCTTGTTCTCCGCAGCAAGGCATTGGCAATACGTGGGGTGCCGCGGCTGCGACGGGCAATTTCGTAAGCACCCTCTTCACTAATGGAAGTGCGCAAAATGCTGGCTGCACGTAAAACAATATCCGTTAATAATTTGGCATCATAATACTGTAAACGCGCATTAATGCCAAAGCGAGCCCTTAGCGGAGCGGTTAACAATCCCGAACGAGTAGTAGCACCAACGAGGGTAAAGGGACTAAGCGAGAGTTGTACAGATCGGGCATTTGGACCGGTTTCCAGCATAATGTCGATCTTAAAATCTTCCATGGCGGAGTAAAGGTATTCTTCAACCAAGGGACTCAGCCGGTGGATTTCATCGATAAAAAGAATATCTCCAGATTCCAGGTTTGTCAATAATCCAGCCAGGTCGCCGGGTTTATCCAGTACAGGGCCGGAGGTAATCTTGATCCCCGCCCCCATTTCGTTGGCAATAATATAAGATAGCGTTGTTTTACCCAGGCCCGGAGGGCCATGAAGTAATACATGATCTAAGGCTTCACCCCGTAATTTTGCTGCCTGTACAAAAATCCGGAGATTTTCCAAAATCTTATGCTGCCCGGTAAAATCATCAAACACCTGAGGCCGCAAAGCCTTTTCCACGTCGCGCTCTGCTTTGCTCAGCCTATCGGCATTCGGGTTTAAATGTTCGTTCATATATAGCTATCAGCCGTCAGCCATTAGCTTTCAGCTTTATTTTCGTTTATCTATCAATTAACCTCGTTATACAGAAACTCCGCTCGTAACTCGTAACAGGCAACTCGCAACTGTTTGCTTTGTTTTCGTGCCGACGATTAAGTCGATTGCCGAAAGCTTACTTCTGATCGTTATGGAACAAAAATACTAAAAAAATTAGATGTTTTATTGCTTGTATTTTCTGAACAGGCTGTTCAGTTTCATTTGAATTACGCCAAAAAAAGCTTCCCTGAAGATTTTGGTACTCATTTTGGATACGCCTTCTGTACGGTCGGTGAAAATGATAGGCACTTCAACAATTTTAAAACCATATTTTAGTGTAGTAAACTTCATCTCAATTTGGAAAGCATAACCTACAAATTTAATTTTTTCCAAAGGAATGGTTTCAAGTACTTTTCGTTTAAAGCAAACAAAGCCAGCAGTAGCATCACGTACATTCATTCCGGTGATAAAACGGACGTATTCGGATGCAAAATAAGACATCAGCACACGCCGCATCGGCCAGTTCACAACATTCACCCCTTTAATATAGCGCGATCCGATGGCCATGTCAGCGCCATCTACACAGGCCTGCCGAAGTCGGATAAGATCCTCGGGATTATGGGAAAAATCGGCATCCATTTCAAAAATATAACCATAGTCTCTTTTCAAACACCATTCGAAACCATGAATGTAAGCCGTGCCCAAGCCCAATTTCCCCTTTCGCTCTTCTAAAAATAACTGGCCATTGAACTCCCGTTGTAACCCTTTTACAATATCAGCTGTTCCATCAGGCGAACCATCATCGATAATGAGGATGTGAAAAGGAAAAGCTAAAGAAAATACTTTCCGTATAATCTTCTCGATATTCTCCTTCTCGTTATAGGTTGGTATAATAACAATACTGTCAGACACAATCTAAAATCTGTGATGTTTAATTCGTTTTAAATTACGAAAGTAAAGAATATCTTTAGATTTCGGCTATCAGCAGCCAGAAATCGGTTGTATTCTCGTTAATACCGTTTACTGGTAATAAAAGCCAGGCGTACCGGGTCGTTTCTTTCAATAAGTAAAGCTTTTCGCTTTGTGCTTTAAAACTTTTCGCTACCTAACTCCATGCATCATGCGCTTCAGAATGCCTGAGATCAGGAATAAGACCAAGGCCGCAGCTCCCGATAAAATAACAAATACCATGAAAAATTCGTACAGGTTATGAATGGTAAAGCCTACAAACGTCGGGTAGTTAATATCGATTTTAGCTTGAGCTAAAGTTGCCAATTGTTCGGCTGTTGGCTTAACCTGGCCGTTTAATACCCCTTGCAAATCAATGCCCTTGGACGTGGCAAATTCAAATTTATCACCCGTAGGGGGGATCAATGCCCCCAAGGTTCCTGCCAGTGCGTAGCCTGCGGCATTTCCAATAAACCACACGCCCATCAACAAAGAAGAGAAACGCTTGGGCGCCAATTTGGAAACCAAGGATAAGCCAATAGGCGACAAACAAAGTTCACCAAGGGTATGAAAAAGATACATGAGAAATAACCAATGCACACCCAATTTACCTGTTAAGCCTATTTTATCGACCTGTACGGCAATAATATAATAGCCGATTGCCAGTAAGGCTAAACCGATTGCTTGTTTAACCGGAGAAATGGGCTCTAGATTCCTTTTCTGCAATTTTAGCCAAAGCCAACTGAATGGCAGCGCAAAAATGATGATAAAAGTAGAGTTTGCGTTCTGGATAAAACTCGGTGGAAGTTGAAACCCAAGAAAGTTAAGATCGGTTTGTTTATCCGCAACAAAGGTAAGCGACGATCCGGCCTGCTCGAAGGCCGACCAAAAGAAAATGACGAAAAAGGCCACAACATACATCACAATGATGCGGTCGCGTTCTATTTTGGTGATGGTCTTATCGGTCAAAATCAAAAAGGCCAAACTTAGTGCAGAGGAATAAATAAAAGGATAAACCCAACTTTTAATCGGGTTAGGGTCGAGCGATAAAAAATGGAATACGCTATACAGAACAACCAATAGGACTATTGAAGCAACAATGGAACCATTGGTAAAATGTGCTTTTTCCGATTCTTCTGTTTCTTGTTTGGTTTTTATCTCACTAAAATCCGGTTTAACGCCAACGGGTTTGCCTTCGGGAGAACGTAAATACTTGTTTTTAAGCAAAAGAAAGGAAATTGTCCCCAGAAAAATGGCAACCCCTGCGGCCAAAAAACCCCATTTGAAGGCTTCTACTACTCTAACTTCGCCTATCTTAACGTCGCCAAGAAAAGGACAAATGGTCATGCCCAAGAAAGATCCGACATTAATGCCCATATAAAAAATGGTGAAAGCAGAATCTAAACGGCTATCTCCTTTACGGTATAGCTGCCCCACCATCGCGGATATATTTGGCTTAAAGAAACCATTTCCAATAATGAAAATACCCAGCGCAATCCACATGGAAGTTCGCGCGAGATCGAGATTACTACCGTATATCGAACCGCTGAAGAACAAGAATAGCTGACTTATCCCGATGATAGCCCCGCCTAATACAATGCAGTTGCGGCTGCCCAAGTAGCGATCGGCAATAAAACCACCGATCATTGGCGTTAAATAGCCCAAGCCCAAATAACCGCCGTAGATGATCGCGGCATCTTTGTCTGAAAAAGCGAGCGCATTAACTAAAAACAGCGTTAATATAGCCCGCATACCGTAAAAGTTAAAACGTTCCCACATTTCGGTGGTGAACAAAACAGCCAATCCTTTGGGATGCTTTTTCGATGGGTGCTGTGGTTCTGTCTGAAGTGACGGTGCTTCAATCATGTCTTGTTTTTTGAGGTTGATTTATGTTCTTATTTCTTTGTGCGTTTTTTTATATATGATGCGACGATCGTCTTGCTAAAATAAATATGGCTTCGAAAATACAAATTATCGACAAAATAATGGCGATTGTAAACGCTTTGTTGTGTTTCGCTTACTTTATTTCCTCATTTTTTAACGGCAGATCTTCTATCAATACAAGTTTTGATGGTTGGATTTCCCAAGCATCGTAGCTCATATCGGGCCCGTAATATTCATCATTTTCTTTAAATTTTGGGTCTATCGGTGCTAGGTGGTCCATCAGTATCCGTTTCTTATCTGGATCGAATTTGAGCAGCATGCTGGCTTGGGCATGATATCGATAAACCATGCGTGTAATATAAGGCGCTATTCCGGTACCGCTAAAAAGTGCTTTTCCAAAGTGTATTTTTTCGTCTTTAATCCATAAAATATCAATTACTTTTTGCATAAGTTTAGGGTTTGTGCCTTTCCACCCCAACAAAATATAATGGTCTGGCAATCCTTCAAATTCCTGTAAATCATAATATTGTGCACCAAACCAATGGTTATTGTCCAGGGATGCCTGATCGGGATTGCCAATATCTGGAGTTTGATCGATCAAAGGGAACAATCGAAGGCTTCCATCGGAAGTGTGCAATTGGATAGCCCCGTAATATCGATAAGAACCATCATTTAAAGGCAAATGCCAGGAAAAAATACGGAGTTTTTGGTTTGCAGGCTTCTTAATGGAGATCATTTTTAATGTGTCGAGATCCATTTCAAAGGAATTCGACGCTTTTAATAGCTGAACTAAGGTTTTTATAAACAGATAATTAGCCTGTAAACGTTCCGGCTCGTTCGGTTCGTTATATATCGTATAGCCTAGATGAAGTAGGCTATCCCGCAAAAGCGGATCTGGTTTGATGGTTTGCCGACCATAAGCGGAAGCAAAAAGATAAAAGCAAAATAAGAATAAAAAAGCAGTTTTCCTCATTGACATAAACAAAGGTACTACAATCTTTTTATACGAAAGTGCTTGCCCCGCTGCCTCACCTAGATAACCTATTTCTATTCTTTTTTTGACCTTATCGCACCGCCTTTCTTTCTTTTGCGCAGTGCCTCATGAAGTAAATATTCAATTTGTCCGTTGGTACTACGGAACTCATCCGCTGCCCATGCTTCAATTTCTTTAAGCATCTCCGGATTTAACCGTAATACAAAGGCCTTTTTTTCTGCCATTACTAAATGTTTTCTGCTATCAGCTATCGGCCGTCGGTTTGATTTTCGTTAAATAACGTGGCGATCCGATATATGCCAATTCCTGATTCAGTATTTTTTTTCGATTATTCACTTTTCTTCTCAGGCTCCGGTTTGTTTCGCCTAGTATAATTAGGCTGACAGCTGATTTTCGACAGCTGATCGTTGTCTAATTATAAAGTGTTCCCGCATTCACAATTGGTGAAACGCTTTTTTCCCCGCAAAGTACAACCAGTAAATTGCTCACCATCGCAGCCTTACGTTCCTCATCCAATTGTACAATTTCCTTTTCCGACAACCTTTCTAAAGCCATTTCTACCATGCCCACTGCTCCCTCAACAATCTGTTTCCGTGCCGCAACAACGGCGGTAGCCTGTTGCCGTTGCAACATGGCACTTGCGATTTCCTGGGCATAGGCCAAATGGGTAATCCTGGCTTCTATCACTTCAATTCCTGCCCGCTCCAAACGTTCATTGAGTTCTTTCTCCAGCATTTCATTAACTTGTTGGGCACCATCTTTAAGCGTTATGGTAGCCCCTTCATCTTCAAAGTTATCGTAAGCAAATAAATTAGCCAAATGCCTTACGGCAGCCTCACTTTGCACCTGCACATACTGAATATAATCGTCGACGGCAAAAAGTGCTTTAGCGGTATCCTTTACCAGCCAAACGGTAACTGCCGCTATTTCTATTGGATTACCTAACTTGTCGTTTACCTTCATTTGATGTCCATTCAGGTTTCTTGCTTTTAATGATACCCTTCTCGTAACAGCTAAAGGATTTACCCAAAAGAAACCATCCTTCCTTACCGTGCCGATATACTCGCCAAAAAGAATCAACACCTTTGCATCGTTCGGATTAATAATAGTAAGCCCTTTTAGTATAAACAAGATTACTATCGCTCCGATAATAGATAATATAGGGTTAATGGTAACTACACCGTAAAGTGCAACCGCTGCCACGATAACCAACAAGGCAATAGCAGCATAACCCGAAAAAGCAGTTGTAGATTTTTCTTCTTTCATGATTTTGTATTTATAATGATATCACAATGATATCAAAAGTATAGCATAAGTACAAATTAAAAACGAAGGATTTTTATTAACAACTTTTGTCTTAGCACAAAAGTTGACAAAAAGCCAAGGCTGCATGGCTCTCGCTAATGATTCAGGCCTTTCCCGCATCCTGTGGAGCCGCTCCTCTTCACTAATC
>Ga0164243_10011015_pt1 | contig 12943 bp, 10 predicted proteins | sample OricompcompostOP_FD_108781 | JGI IMG/M metagenome (GOLD analysis project Ga0164243, IMG submission 108781) | Organic Plus compost microbial communities from Emeryville, California, USA - Original compost - Organic plus compost (OP) | ecosystem: Engineered > Solid waste > Mixed feedstock >...
CAGCAGCTCGATTGTCGTTTCCATGAGCAGCGCTTCGAGCAGCGGGGGAAACGGGACCTTGGCCCGGGACTCCGTCAAGTTGAGCAGCATCGTGTGCGGGATCATTTCATAATGGTAGGTTGTGACAGATACGTAGAAGGCGGTAAAGGAAATTGTAATCAGGAAGCCGATCAACCGCAAAAAGCGCAGTGCGGTGCCGATCAGCCATCGCTGGTAGTAGTCGTCCGGCGATGAGAAGAAATCGAAGAAGGCGGTCGGGCAGGTAAAGCCCGATGGACTGCCATCCACAAATCCGGCGACCCGCCCGGCGACCAGCTTGGACACGATGGCATCCGGACGCTCGGTCGTCATAAATTGCGGAAAGATGGAGTTGGGATTCTCATCGATAAACTGTATCAGCATATTGGAATCGGTAACGGCGTTATATTCAATCCTTTGGATCCGCTTGATCAGCTCGTCGACAATTTCCTGATTGGCGAGCCCTTCTATATAAGCGATGACGACGACGTTTTTGGCGACCTCCCCGACCTCCAGCTTAATGAACTTTAAATGGGAGCTCTTCAGCCTTTGGCGCAGGACACCGAGGTTCTGTCCAATATTCTCCACGAAGCCGTCATGGGGCCCGGAGATGACCGTTTCGGTCTCGGATTGTTCAATGCTGCGGCCGGCCGGTTTGGCGATATCGACCAAATAAGTGCTGCCTCGGAAGAATACAGCTGCCTTGCCGTTTAGAATGCCGTTGATGCACTCTTTGCTGTCTACGACGACGACATATTGGGAACGGCTAAGGACGGTTTTGACTTGTTCTTCGTCCGCATCGGTAAAGGGCTGGATGATTTCCTGCAGCAGCTGGTCATTGCCGACGAGAAAAGCCAAATAAATAACATCCACTTTGCAATGCGGGTAGGTTCGGTGGATAAAATCCATCGAGTTTTCGAACTGCCGGATCGTGTGCTCAAGCGAAGGATGCTCATTTTTTTCCGGCTCTTTGACAGTGGTTTGCTCTTGTTCTCCGGCTACAAAAAAATGCTTAATTTTTGCAAATATGTCCATAATCACACCTCGTGGGTATTCTATCCAATCGCGGTACAGTTATACGCGACCAGGTACAGGCTGCAGAGGTTGCTGTTTGATCACAGAACAGAGGGGTAGTGTATGAAGTAGGGAATAAACTTCAAAGGAGGCGGGCCGGGGATGAAAGATTACCGGGAACTATATATTCGGGGGATATTGGATATCGCGGAGGAGCATGGGCTGGATTATACGAGGGAGAAGCTGGAACCCATGACTGAAGACGAACTGATTGCGCTCCGGGACCGGCTGAGAATGAAATATGAGAACATCCATTTCAAGCGGTACTGTTGAGGGGGTGCAGGTTTGATTGTAGTGATGAAGTATTTCTCCTTTTATGAATTTATTTATGGAGAAAATATCTGGTCATTGCTATAATGGAGGCATCTGAGCAGGATCGAAGGGATGTGCGGTACATGAAAGCAATTGGCCTGGATATAGGCGGAACCTCCATCAAGGGCATGGTGCTCGATAGGAACGGACAGGTGCTCGACCTCGGTAAAATCGCGACCGATGCGAAGCAGGGAAAAGACCGGATCATGGCCAACATGCATTCGCTTCTGCATGAGCTGCTGCAAAGAAACGGGGAGGTAACCGGCATTGGTATCGGCACCGCCGGACGGGTCGACGTCCACACCGGAAGGATTGCGTATGCGACCGACAATTTGCCGGGCTGGCAGGGAACGGAGCTGAAGGCGATCCTGGAGCAGGCATACGGGCGGCCGGTCTTTGTCGATAACGACGCCAACACGGCCCTCGTCGGAGAGGCCTGGTTGGGAGCGGGCAAGGGGATTCCCGACGTCACCATGCTTACCCTGGGCACCGGCGTAGGCGGGGCGAACATGGTGGGCTCTGAACTGTTCAGGGGGGCTGGCTGGAACGGCGGAGAATGGGGACATACCATTCTCATACCCGGGGGCCGGCCATGCAACTGCGGCCAGCGGGGCTGCGTGGAGCAATATCTGTCTGGGACGGCGCTGGTTTCCCTTGCGGCTGAGGCTGCAGGCGTATCCTATCCGTCAGGGGTTGAGGTGCTGGAGGATTTTAAGCGAGGACTTCCGGCTGTTGTGAAGGTTGTCAACGAATATGTCCGAAATTTAGGTGTGCTGCTGCACAATATCCATATCGGCCTCAACCCCGGTGTGATCGTCATTGGCGGAGGCTTGACCGATTCACGGGAAATCTGGTGGCCGCTGCTTGATGAATGTCTCTCCAGCTTAAGTCCGGGGATCGATGTCCGCCCGGCGCAGCTCGGCAACCAGGCAGGAGCGATCGGGGCGGCCAGGCTGATTTTGAACCAACTGGAAAGAGAATAGAAATACATAACATGGCAGTCATTCGGGTAGAATGGCTGCTTTTTGGCGTATGGCGTTCATTTTTTTGAAAACCGGATGTATCCCCTTACACCTGTACTGCGCATGATGTAGGGGAAGGGAAGCGATTGAATAAATAGTTTGTATGTTAATTATGTGTTTACAAATAATATTTACAAAAAACATTTTTGGCTGTAAAGTGAAAAGAAGAACATGCACAAGAGAAGGGACGATCCGGCCGTGAACAAGGGAGACTACGAGGATCTGTACGGACAATTTGTTTCCAGAACCAGCCGCGCGCTGAACCGGTACATGGCGTTACATTTAAAGGATGACGATATTACCCCGGAACAATGGACGGTCATTAAGCGGCTCAGTGAGCAGGACGGCATTACGCAGAAGGATCTTGCATGGATTGCCGATAAAGACCAGGCGAACCTGACGAAGATTCTCGACATCCTGGAACGTAAGCATCTTGTGCGCCGCAGCCGAAATGAAGAGGACCGGCGGTCGTTCTTGATCTATATCACGGAAGAGGGCCGGCAGCTGCACGGGGAGTTGGTCGGGCGGATCAACCGGCTGTACCGGGAAGAGGTGCTCGCCGGCATTCCGGAGGCGGAGCTGGCCCTGTTCAGCGAAATGCTGAAGCGGATCAACCGGAATATCGGAGCGAGCGGTCCGTTCGTTGATGAATATGAGGCTGAGCAGTGATGAAAAGGTATAGATGAAAAGGTAGAACGTACCGCATTGAATGGGTGCGAATAAATATGGAATCTAAGAGAAAGAGATGATGCGAATTGAACACGATGCATACTTATCCGGGGATACGGGCGGTTCACAAGGGCCCGGCTCCCGGAACCGTCCGGGACGCGTTCCGCATCCGGCGGATGCCGCTGCAGTGGTTCCGGGGGATCGGCTCGGCCGTTGCGGCAGGTGTGCCTACGCTGGTCGGTGCGCTGACCGGACATCTTGATTACGGGCTGTGCGCCTCAATCGGGGGCTTTGCTTTCTTGTATGTGGGCAGCGAAACGTACCGGCAGCGGGCGATCAAGCTGGCCTGTGTGGCCCTGGGACTGTCGCTTACCTTTGGTCTTGGGTCGCTCTCAGCGGCAACCCCTTGGCTGATGGTGCTGCTGTTTGGCTTGATCGGTGCCCTTGCCGTATTCGGCTTCGGCGCATTTCAAATGGCCGGACCGTCGGCCATGTTCTTCATTCTGACCTTCTCGGTCGGAACGAGTCTGCCGTATGATCTTCACGCCCTGCCGCTGCGAACCCTGCTCGTGCTGACCGGCGGAGCCTTTGCCTGGATGGTGGGAATGAGCGGTTGGCTGCTTCGTCCTCATGGGCCGGAGACCAAGGCGGTCGCCGGGGCTTACCGGAGCCTGGCCGCCTTTGTGGATGCGATCGGAACCGATTTGTACCCGGAGAAAAGATACCAGGCGGCCGTTCAGCTTCGAGCAGCCGATGCTGCCGTGTCCGGCGGGGAGCTGCGCTGGCGCCGGAATTACGGACCGACGCTGCGCCTGATGGCATTGACCCGGAAGGCCAATGAGATGTTTATGGCCGCCGTCGAAATCTCGCTGGACCGCCAGGCGGCGAAGGTGCCGGAAGGGACGGCGGCGTCCCTTCTCTCGATTGCGGATCGCTTGCAGCATCCGCAGCAGGAGATGCTGCAGCCCAAGGCGGCTGCGGACATCCCGAACGGGCATGTCCGGCGCTTGGTCGGGCTGCTGAACGAGGCGGCCGCCATCTGCCTGGGGCAAGAGGCGGGCCACGGGACGGCGGAGGAAGTGACCCTTCCTCCCTCTTTTTCCCTGCGCCGTCTCTTGTCCGGCGCTCTGAATCCGCACTCGGCGCTGCTCCATACCTCGCTTCGGTACGGTATCATGATTGCCGTCGCTGCTGCGGTCGCCTACTCGCTGGATTTGAACCGGTCCTACTGGGTGCCGCTTTCTTGCACGGCGGTGATGCTCGGTACGACGGTGCTCGGCACGACTCACAGGGCCATCCAGCGGACGGCGGGCACCGTCGTCGGACTGTTCCTCGGCGCCTTCATCCTGTCGCTGCGGCCCGAGGGCATTTATATCGCGCTGATTATGGCTGTTCTTCAATTTATTATCGAACTGATTTACTTGCGCAATTACGCCCTGGCCGTCATCTTCATCACGCCGAGCTCGCTGCTGATCGCAGAGAGCAGCCATCCGGATATGGCGGTAAGCTTCTTCATCTCGGCCCGGTTGACCGATATTCTGATCGGGAGCGCCATCGGCATCATCGGCATGCTTCTCCTCTGGAGACGCGCTTCTTCCAGCAAGCTGCCGCGGGCGCTCGCAGGCGTCATCCGGATGGAAGGCAAATTGCTGGAGAGCATCCTGTCCTCCTCCCCCTCTAGTAGGGTTACCACATGGACGAACGAGCTGGAAACTTCGCTTATCCGGCTGCGCCTGCTGTATGACGGTGCGCTGGCCGAGTCCGTAGGCCGGCGGAATCAGGCCAGCTCCTGGTGGCCTGCGCTGGATGCGGTGCAGCACATCGGTTACACTCTGATCACAGCAGCCGGGAACGCTCACAGCCATGCCGCTCCGGATGAAGCGTCATCGGACGGCAGCCTGTTCTTTGAACAGATGGCTCAGGCTGCCGAGCGGCAGCTCACGCCTAAGCCGGCGAACATCCCGGCGCTCGGCTCCATCCCCGTGCTGCAGCATGAACTGGCCGGGCTTCATGAAGCGCTGCAGATCCGGGACCGCACGGCGCAGTCCCCTGCCATCAAATCATCATAATGTCCCCTCTTCGGCAAGCCGTAATAGGAGTTTATGTCCCGCGGTTTGCCTTTTCTTATCTTTTCTATCTTATCCATCTTATCTATCGCATCGCTTCTCATCTCATCTCATCTCATCTCATCTCATCTGTTCTCTTCTACCTTTAACTTTAAGCTCCCAGCCTTTACCGCCACCACCAGCCGTTCTTCGACAAAGCTTCCTATAGTTGTACTGAAAAAGACTACGCTTTTCGACAAGTTATGACTTGGCCAAAATCATATCGATAAACCGCTGTGCAGGGGGAGAGGCCTCCTCCTTCCGGGTGTAGATGGAGACCGGATTCGTCATATGCACGCCGTCGACTTCCACCCGGGAAATGACGCCTGCCGCGATATGTTCGCGGGTCTTCAGCAGCGACAGAAAGGCCGCGCCGTAACCCTCCATCACGACCCGCAGCGTTTCGTTCAGACCGTTCATCTGCAGCCCGACCGGCGGGGCGGGCAGATGGCGGGCGGAGCATAGAGCGATCAGCTGCTCTCTGCCGAAACTGCCCTCCTCGCGGTAGATGAACGGCTCCTGCAGCATCTCTTCCAAGGTGACCCGGGTGCCGGCCAGAGGATGCCCCTTATGAACGATAAAGCACATTTCGTCCTCATACCAAGGGGTGCGCAGCAGAAGCGGATGGTCCAGCCGGATGCCGCCGATAAAGGCGATCTCCGCGCGGTAATGCAGCAGCAGATCGGCGGCCTGGCTGGAATTGGCGGTGCTGAGCTCGACGCCGACGCCGGGATAAGCGCGTTTGTAGCGGGCAATCCACTTGGGGAGCAGGAAGTTGGCCGGAAGATAGGTGGCCGCCAGGTGAAGCTTGCCGGCGCTGCCCGCCTTCAGCTGCTCCAGGGTCTCCTCGATATGGCCTTCCAGCTCGAACAGCCGCCGGGCTTCGGCGGCCAGATGCCTGCCGGCCTCCGTCAGCATGACGCCCCGCCCCTGGGGAATCAGCAGGCGGAGGCCGATTTCGCGTTCCAGCTTTTTGATTTGGGCCGTCACGGCGGGCTGGCTGAGATGCAGAGCCTCGGCTGCGAGGGTTACGCTTCCGAGGGAAGCGGCTTGGTAAAAGAGGCGAAGTGCGTGCAGGTTCATGGGAGTTCTCCTTTACATAGGGATTAGAGATTGAGGTCAACTCATAATTGAAATTTATGTTTTATGAAAAACAATATATTAGATTTATACCGTAACAGAGCATATTCTAAGCTTAAATTACAGGCGGGTGCAACCATTTGAGGAAGTACAACGTCAAAATAGGAGGAATTTGTCAATGAGGCTGAAATGCGTGGAATGCGGCAGCAGTTATCCCATGGAGCCGATTCAGGTTCGATGCGGGTGCGGCGGGCTGCTGGAAGTGGAGCAGGACCTGACGCTGGTCGATGCCGAGCTTCTGAAGCGGCGGTTTCAGGAGCGCCTGTCCGAACGGATGGGGGTCTATGCCAGCGGCGTATGGCGGTATAAAGAATTAATTTTTCCGGAACTTCCGGACGAATATATTGTTACTAAATATGAAGGCAATACCGGAATGTACGCTCCGGAGCCGATTCGCGAAACGCTGGGAATCCGCGGGTTGTACTTCAAAGCGCAGAGCGAGAATCCGAGCGGCTCATTCAAAGATAACGGGATGACCGTGGCCGTGTCGCATGGTCGTTCTCTCGGGTACTCCGCATTTGCGTGCACCTCGACGGGCAATACCTCCTCTTCACTCGCCATGTATGCAGCCATGGGAAGGAGCCGGGCGTACGTATTCGTCCCCAATCGGAAGGTATCCGCGAACAAGGTGCTGCAGACTCAGGCCTACGGCGCGCGGGTCCTCAGCTTTGACGGCACGTATGATGACGGAATCCGCTTCCTGGAGAAGCGGGGCGAGGAGTTGGGGTTGTACGTCTGCAACTCGGTGAACCCGCTGCGGATCGAGGGTCAGAAGAGCATCATTTATGAAATCGCCCAGACGCTCGGCTGGAGTCTGCCGGACTGGATCATCATTCCCGGTGGCGCGCTCAGCAACATATCTGTACTTGGCAAAGGGCTGGCCGATTTGAAAAGCCTCGGGTTCATCCCGTCGGTACCGCGGATCGCACTGATCCAGGCGGAAGGGGCCAGTCCCTTCCACCGCATGATGGCTTCGGGAAGCCCGGTGCTGACGCCGGAACCCCGGCCGGATACGCTGGCCTCGGCACTGAACATCGGCAACCCGCCGAGCTGGAAAAAAGCGCGCGGCGTGCTGGAGATGAGCGGCGGCGTAACCTGCTCCGTCACCGATGCGGAAATTCTCGCCGCCAAGGCGCAGATCGACCGGAGCGGAATCGGATGCGAGCCGGCATCGGCGGCGACACTCGCCGGATTGCAGAAGCTGATCGCCGAGAAGACGATTACCAAGGATGAGACGGCGGTCTGCATTTTGACGGGAAACCTTCTGAAGGATACCGATGTGCTGAAAGGACGCTTTCAGGACATTCCGGTTGACTTGTCGGTTTCGGACTGGGAGGCGCTGCTCCGGTAAACTTAAGCCGCGTCTCCTAAAGCCGGCGGAGGGTGACTGAGGGAATGACCGCAAACATACGGGGAGCGTTTTTGGGGCATCTTTTATGGAAAGGTTCACCTGCGCTGACGTTGCCTTCTAATATCCATCACGGGTTAATGATAACCAAGACGCTGTGGCACCCGCATGATTAGACGTTTTCCAGACACGATTACAAAGGGATAAGGGGCGCATGCTTTTTCATGATCAATAAGAGAAAATTCGTATATTTCGTCCTTGTTCCACTCCTGCTTATAGGGCTGGTTATTTCATTGACGCCGGCTTCCCTGTTCCATGAGGCCGCGACGGCTCAGGTGGATGCTCCCGTAAGGACGGGGGGCACAGCGGGAACGCAGGGCAAGCAAGCGCAGGGCATGCACACACAGAGCAAGTATTACGACGTCGTCGTCATCGGCAGTGAAATACAGGGGGTGCTGCTGGCCCGGGAAGCGCAAAAGCAGGGGCTCAGCGTTCTGATTCTCGATCCGCGGAACAAGCCGGGCGGCGAGCTGATACAGGGGCAGATGATCTTTCTGGACGAGCCGCATGACGCCAAGAAGCGGAGCCTGGTCCAAGGCGAGATCAAAACCTTGTTTGATGGCTACAACAGCGGGAAGATCCGGAAGGCGGCCGATTTTAACCGGTACTATAACCGGCTGATCAAGGGAATTCCGGTCCAAAGCGGAATCACGGTCAAGTCCGTCACGGCTGCGGCTTCCAGCGGCAGCAAAAAGCTGCTGAAATCCTTGACGTACCGGGATCCTCAAGGCAGCGTCGTTACGGTAGAGGCGGGCTATTGGGTGGAAAATACGGACTTTAATGCCCTGACCGGCAAGCTGAATGCGAAGCGGATTCCCGGGATGGAGCGCATTTCAAAGGTCGGCCATCCCGACTACATGGCGGCCACGATGATGCTGAAGTTCAAGCATGTGAACTGGAGCAAGCTCCACCAGGCTGTGCTGGACGACTACCCGTTGACCAACGTCCGGGATAAGTACGGCGGAAATACGTATGTCGATTGGGATTTTGCCACCGGGTTCAGCAACATCACGCTCAAATACAAGCCGCGCGATCCGCAGCTGCTGCTGAGAGGAATGAACACCTCTTATCAGAAGGGTGGCGAAGCTATTATGAACTCCCTTCTGATCTTCGACGTCAATCCTTCCGATCCGAAGTCGGTGCAGTCCGCCCTGGATAAAGCAAAGGCAGAGGCACCGTTCATCCTGCAATTTTTGAGGAAGAACATCCCGGGATTCGACCGGGCCGAGCTGAACGGCTTTCCGGATTATTTGTATATCCGAGACTATAACCGGCTCGAAACGGAGTATATTTTGACCTTCTCGGACGTCATGAACAGCCGGATGTTCTGGGATAACGTCAGCATCGGCGGCTATGCGCTGGATCTTCAGGGAACCCGGACGGTGCCGAAGGGCATCCATCTCGGGCAGCCGGACCGCTATGGCATTCCGCTGCGCTCCTTTGAGCTGAAGGGCTATGACAACGTCCTGGTGACCGGCAAAAATATCGGGGCGTCCATCGAAGCCTACGGCAGCGCGCGCATCATGCCGAACACCGCTCTGGCGGCGCAGACCATCGGCATTGTTTTGGGCAGGGAGCTGAAGCAGGGCAAGCGCCTGCACGACCTGAACCAGGAAGACTTCAAACGGATTCATCAGTACTTGAAAAAGGAATACCATATTAAAGTAGACGGATAAGGAACACGTTAGGATATTCGGGCGCTGCCCCTCGTCCCCGGCGTTCTTTACCATTCAACCGTTACATCTGCGGTAATCCGGATCATCAGTGTGTCAGAAAAGGCAGGGAGCTAAAGCTCTCTGCCTTTTTGCATCGTTCGTGAAAGGCAACGCTTCGGGAACCGGTGCCGCTTGGAGAACAACAGCTCTCGCGGAGCCCTTTCCATGCAGGTGCGGTAGAGTCGCCTGCAGGGGAGATGCAAAATCAGAGACAGCGGATTACCTTTTTCCCGCATTTACAGCGGATGATGGATCTGCTAGAATAGCGGTAAATTAATTGTCAACCAGCATACAGCTGTTTTGGTTGACAATTAACGAGTAACAAATAGACCGATGTAACGACTTAACGAATACCGAAAATATAACAGCTCGAAGGGATGATAACCTATGCAGAAGGACATGGTTCTGGGAAGCCCGGTACGGCAGGACTGGCAGGCGTTGGCCGACAAGGCGCTGAATGGGCAGCGGCTTACCATGGAAGAGGGATTGGCCGTATTAAACGCACCGAACGATGAGATTCTGGGACTGATGCAGGCTGCTTTTACGGTAAGAAAGCATTACTACGGCCTGAAGGTGAAGCTCAACATGATCTTAAACGCCAAGAGCGGGCTGTGTCCCGAGGACTGCGGCTACTGCTCCCAATCCATCGTATCTACGGCGCCGATCGAGAAGTACAGCCTGCTGGATAAAGAGACGGTGCTTGCCGGAGCCCGGGAGGCTCTTGCGCGTAAAGCGGGTACATACTGCATTGTGGCCTCCGGCCGGGGCCCGACGCCGAGGGAGCTGGATCAAGTAGTGGAGGCGGTTCAGGAAATCCGGGAGACGATGCCGCTTAAAATTTGTGCCTGCCTGGGGCTGCTAAAGGACGGGCAGGCCGAGAAACTGGCTGAAGCAGGGGTGCACCGGTATAACCACAACCTAAACACGAGCCAAGCAAACTATAGTCGCATTACCACAACGCACACCTATGACGACCGGGTGGACACAGTGCGGGAGGCCAAAGCCTCTGGCTTGTCCCCCTGCTCCGGGGTCATTATCGGCATGGGCGAAAGCGACGAGGATATCGTCGGCATGGCCTACGCCTTGCGGGAACTGGACGCCGATTCGATCCCGATTAACTTTTTGAACGCGATTCCGGGGACGCCTTTAGAGCAGGCTGGACGTACGCCCGCGCTGAAGGCGCTCAAGGTGCTGGCTTTGTTCCGCCTCGTGTGCCCTTCCAAGGAAATTCGCGTGGCCGGCGGCCGGGAGCTGAACCTCCGTTCCCTGCAGCCGCTCGCACTCTACGCAGCCAACTCGGTGTTCGTGGGCGACTACTTGACGACCGAAGGGCAGGATGTGCTTGCGGACCATGCGATGATCGAGGATCTCGGCTTTGAGATCGAGGAGCGGGCGGTCTAGCTGAGGATGCGGAGCCGTAGGGGAAGGCTACGGGCAGGTGCTGCGTAGACCGACCACAACCGCCTAAAATCAACGTATGTTTCGACAATTTCCCGCATAGGATGAAAAGCCGGAAAAACGACATTTGCCAGCAGGTGATGGAGCCGCTATAATAAACTCATTAAACTATCAGTAAACGGGTGTTTATTTATGCAAATTCTCAAAGATGACGTCCGCCAAAGTATTTTGAACGCCGCACTGGCCGAATTCAAGCAGCACGACTACGCCGATGCCTCCATGCGCCGCATTTCCGCCTCCGCCGGCATGACCACCGGGAACATCTACCGTTATTTTAAAAATAAAGAGGAGCTGTTCGAAGCGCTGGTCGGGCCGGTCTATGAGCGATGCATTGCCAACATCCTGGTCATTAAGGAGGAAGTGGACCAGAACTTCGCCAAAGGGACGGAGGCGAGCGATTGCCTGCAGATGGTCGAGAGCATTATTCTCGATCTGTTCGAGGAATCCAGCGCTGAGCTGATGATTTTGCTCAACCGCAGTACCGGTTCCAAATACGCCGGCGTGAAGGCAAGCATTTGCGCCTTGGTCGTATCGATTCTGGAGAGCATGATCCGCTTCGGTAAGGATGAGACCGGCGAGCTGACGCTGGAAGAGAAGCAGACGGCTCAGATGCTTGGCGGAACCGTGGTGGAAGGTGTATGTCTGATTCTACGCGACCATGAAGACGGGGAAACGGTCAAACGGCTGGTGAACCAGCTGGTGTATCTGTACTACTTTGGCACCGATCATTGGAATAAGAAAAAGGGATGAATCCAAGGGATTCCCTTTTTTTCGCTCAAAAATGAACGCTTGTTTACTAAGGAAGTTGAAGGAGGAATATCAACAACATGCGGCAAATCATCAAGTGGCGCTGGGCGATTCTGGTGTTATGGCTGGTGGCGACGGTCCTGCTGACCGTGTTCCAGCCCGACGTGAATGCCATTCTCCAGCAGAGAGGCCAGGATCCCCTCGCCGAAGACAGCCCTTCCAAGGTTGCGGGGGCGCTGCTCAATAAAATGACGGGCCAGAGCGGGACCAGCGACATCGTGGTGTTCCACGAAGAAAACAAGCTGACCGATGAGGATATGAAGAGCATCGAGAGCGGCGTGATGAACATGAAGGCGAAGCAGTCTGAGCTTGGCATCACCGAAGTCCTGGATCCGTTCTCGATGCCTGAAGCCAAATCTCAGCTGATTTCGGAGGACGGCACGACCGTGATGGTCAGCTTCCGCCTGGACAAGAACGGGCGGGATATGGAAGAAATCACGGATCAGTTCAATCAGGCGCTGAAGGATGTCAAAGCGACGTACTACCTGAGCGGTGAGGATTTTATCCAGAACGACTATATCAAGGCGTCCACGGCAGGAGTGGAGAAAAGCGCGGCGCTGACCGTTATTTTTATTCTCGTCGTGCTCATCGTTATGTTCCGTTCGATCGTGATCCCGTTCGTGTCTCTCCTTGCCGTAGGTATATCCTACCTCTGTTCGATGGGGATTGCGGCGCAGATTATCGATAAAATGAACTTCCCGGTCACCAGCGTGACCCAGATGCTGCTGGTGCTCATCCTGTTCGGGATCGGGACGGATTATAACATTCTGCTGTTCAACCGTTTTAAAGAGGAGTTGTCGCACGGCAAATCCGTCGATGAAGCCATCGTCGCTTCCTACAGAACGGCGGGCAAAACGATCGTATACAGCATTCTTACCGTCTTTATTGCCTTTGCAGGACTCAGCTTTTCGGACTTCGGCATCTATAAATCGGCCAATGTGGTTGCGATCGGCACAGTGATCTTGGTGCTTGAAATTTTGACACTGACACCGTTCCTGATGAAAACGCTTGGACCGAAGCTGTTCTGGCCGTCCAAAAAGGTCACGGGCCACAAGGAAAGCACCTTCTGGGCCAAGCTGACGGCAGTTTCCGTTAAGCATCCGGTCATCGTGACGGTCATCATCGTCATTCTGATGATTCCGGTGCTGCTGACCAGCGGCCAGAAGCTGTCGTTCGACCAACTGAAGGAGCTGGGGGACGGCTATCCGTCGACCA
>Ga0164243_10011017_pt1 | contig 12939 bp, 11 predicted proteins | sample OricompcompostOP_FD_108781 | JGI IMG/M metagenome (GOLD analysis project Ga0164243, IMG submission 108781) | Organic Plus compost microbial communities from Emeryville, California, USA - Original compost - Organic plus compost (OP) | ecosystem: Engineered > Solid waste > Mixed feedstock >...
AAGGAGTCCGGCACCGGCCGCGAGGGCGTGCGGGCCGCGATGGACGACCTCACCGAGGAGCACGTCACCGTCCTGACCGGCATCCAGGTGTGATCCCCGCGAGGCCCCGGCGAACGAGCCGCCCGGGGCCTCGCGGTTTTCCCGGTGTTTCCCGGGTTTTCCCGCCCGCAATCCGGACGATCTTGTCAACCCTCTCCCACCGGCTGTAGAAAGTGGCCCTCCGGCGGCACGGGCGACGCTGCTCACGCTGTCCTGCGATCCCGCTCGGCGCGAGGAGGAGAGGTCGAGGTGTCCACGCCCCAACTCAAGGCCGGTCTGCGGCAACGCCACCTGAGCATGATCGCGATCGCCGGTGTGATCGGCGCCGGGCTGTTCGTCGGCAGCGGCGCGGCCATCAGCGAAGCCGGCCCGGCCGCGCTGGTCTCCTACGCGCTGGCGGGCCTGCTGGTGGTGCTGGTGATGCGGATGCTCGGCGAGATGTCCGCGGCCAGCCCGGAAACCGGCTCGTTCTCCAGCTACGCCGAACGCGCCCTCGGCCGCTGGGCCGGGCTCGCGATCGGCTGGCTGTACTGGTGGTTCTGGGTCGTCGTGCTCGGCATCGAGGCCACCGCCGCGGCCGAGATCGGCAACCGCTGGGTTCCGGCGCTGCCGCAGTGGGGCTGGGCGCTGCTGGTGATGGTGGTGCTCACCGGCACCAACCTGGCCTCGGTGCGCTCGTTCGGCGAGTTCGAGTTCTGGTTCGCCGCCATCAAGGTCGCCGCCATCGCCGGGTTCATCGTCCTCGGCGCGCTGGCCATCCTCGGCGTTCTGCCCACAGTGGAGAGTCCGGGTCTGTCCAACCTGGTCGGACGCGGCGGGTTCATGCCCGCCGGGGTGGGGCCGGTGTTCGCGAGCATGACGGTGATCGTGCTGTCGTTCTTCGGCGCCGAGATCGCCACCATCGCCGCCGGCGAATCCGACGACCCCGAGCACGCCGTCCGCGCGGCCGTGCGCTCGGTGGTGTGGCGGGTGCTGGTGTTCTACATCGGCTCCATCGCGGTCATCGTGACCCTGCTGCCGCACGACAGCGCCGAGGTCGCCAAGAGCCCGTACGTCGCCGTCCTCGACCGCATCGGGCTGCCCGCCGCGGCCGGGGTGATGGACGTGGTCGTGTTCGTCGCGGTGCTGTCGTGCCTGAACTCCGCGCTCTACACCGCCTCCCGCATGGCCTTCTCGCTGGCCGGTCGCGGCCAGGGCCCGCGGGTGATGCGCCGGTTGACCGCCCGCGGCACTCCGGTCCCGGCCGTGCTCGGGTCCACTGTGGTCGGATTCGTGGCGGTGGCGTTCAACTACCTGTCGCCGGACACCGTGTTCCTGTTCCTGGTCAACTCCTCGGGCGCGACGGCTCTGGTGGTGTGGCTGGTCATCGCGCTGTCCCAGCTGCGCCTGCGCGGCCACCTCGAACGCACCGCCCCCGAGCGCCTGACGTTGAAGATGTGGGGCCACCCGTACCTGACGTGGGCCACGATCCTCGGCATCCTCGCGATCCTCGTCGCCATGTCCCTCGACGCGGAGACCCTCCCGCAGCTCCTCCTCACCCTGGCCGTCACAGCCCTGCTCACCGCCGTCGGGCTGCTCCACCAACGCCGGACAGCCCCCGCCCGAACCGAAAACCCGTCACCGACCCACTAGGAGCGGTGCCCCGCGCAGCCCGGCACGCGCATCCGCCGAGCGTCCCGGGGGATCGGTGGTCAGGCGCCGAACGACGCGAGCATCAGCACGACCCCGACCACTCCGAGCCCGCCGAGGACCACGCCCGCGATGGCGCGCTTGCGGCCGCGGGCGGTGCCGCGGCGGATCTGGCCTAGAGCCACCGCACCCAGGACCACGGCCAGGACGGCGCAGACCGCCGCGGCCGCGATGAGCAGCCGGAACCCGATCAGGGAGAGAACTCCCAGCACCACCGCCACGGTCGGCAGCGTGGCCGGTGGCGCGGACGCGGCCCCGGATTCGTCGTGCGGCTGAGGTGTGCTCATCGGTGGATGCCTTCCGTGCTGGTCATCGTGTGTGCTTCGGGTGGTGTGCCGAGGCCGGCGGCCGCTGTCCCGCCACTGCCCACCTCACGCTCGTGACGTCGGCGGACGCAACCCCCGTCAGGCCGCACCTGCTCTGAGGCCGCGGCTCACCCGGGTACCGGAGCGTCCGGTCGCCGCGCGGCCGTCGGGGCGTTGTCGCAATCGAAATCGAACAGGCCCGGCCCGCAGGCGCACGGCAGCGTGTTGGTGAAGTCGTTGACAGCGGCGAAGTACTCGTCGCCGCAGCTGGAGTCGAAGGGGTTGGTGGGGCTGGCGTTGTCGTGCTCGACGCAGTAGTCGTGGTCCAGGCAGTCCTGGGTCCAGCCCAGCTGGAGCGAGGACCCGGCGGACCCGCAGCGCCCCGTGTCGGTGCCGGAATCCGGCCCGGCCCGCACGGTGAACGTCCGGGTGTCGTGCCGTTCGCCGTCGTGACTGGTGGTGTGCCGGCGCGTATCGCATCCGAGGTAGGTGATGCCGGGCGCGTCCTCGCGCGCACCGGGCGCGGAACCGCCGCAGTGGGAGGGCGCCTGCGGGCCGGTGCGCTGGTCGCCCAGCGGGGCCACGCCGGTGGGGAACGGTTGGTCGGTGGGGGCTTCGGCGAGGAAGGCGATCTGCCGGATCAGCAGCGCCTGCTCGTTGATGAGGAACCGGCGGGGGAAGTCGAGCCGGCCGGCGAGCTGATCGCCGGCTTCGACCAGCGCCCGCTTGTCGTCCGGGGAGGCAACGGCCTGCGGCGAGCTGCGGTACGACACGGTGCGCGCGACCGGGTCCAGACGCACGTTCACGGTGTCACCGTTGACCCGCACCGTCGTGTCCACGACGCGGTCGTAGAGCCGTTCGGCGGGGGCGGCCTGCGGTCCGGCGCCAGAGGTGGTGCGCGCGGAGACGGCACGGCTGTCGAACTCCACCGATCCTGCCGCCGTGCGCGCCACACCCTGCGCGCGCCCGGCCGTTTCCTGCCGCATGTCCAGGCCGGACGCCGGTGCCGCCGCAGCGGGCAGCGCGGTCGCGATCGACAGGCCGGCCGCGGCGCACAGGGCCGTCAAGCCCCGTGAACACCTGCGGCGCACGTCGTTCTGAGACATGCCTTCCCTCCGTTCCGCGCCGCGCGGGCGACGTGTGCTCGGGACGTCTCGAGATCCACGGGATCAGGCTGGCAGGGCCGAACCGAGGCCCGCTGCAACATCACCCGGATTCCTTCGTTCGGCGCAGTTCCACCGGAATCCGGCGAAGCGCCGCAACAGCGCCTTGGGGCGGGGAAGCGAACGCGCCGCATTTTCGAAGAGCGGGTTCGACGCCGGACTCGACGACGAGCTGCACGGAACCGTGCGGGTGGGCGCGGTCTCCTCGTGCGCGTCGGTTCCCCGCCGCGGACCACACGACGCAGCTGGACGTGGTCGCGCACGGGCTCGCGGTGGCGTGCATCCCCGACCTCTCCCCTGGAGCGGGAACTGCCGGGAATCCGCATCGCGGACGCCGATCCGGCTCCGCGGCGCAGCATCGAGCTCGTCACCCGCGCGGACCCGCTTCCCCCGCACATCAACGAATTCGTCGCGGCCCTGGCACGCCGATGACACCCACGACGCGGGCAGCACCGTTCCCGGTTGCCGCGTGCGTGCGGAGCTCGGTGCCTAGACTCGTGTGCGCGCAGCACCGATGCGGAACGGAGTGCGAACGATGCGGCACCTGCGGCTGCCCTCCGGCGACGACCTGCCCGTGCTGGGGCAGGGGACCTGGGGGATGGGTGAGCGCGGTTCGGACCGCGCGGCGGAGATCGCCGCCCTGCGGCACGGGCTCGACCTCGGCATGGGGCTCATCGACACCGCGGAGATGTACGGCAGCGGCGGCGCCGAGGAGATTGTCGGTGCGGCGATCAGTGGTCGGCGGGACGAAGTCTTCCTGGTCAGCAAGGTGTTCCCGCACAACGCCGACCGGCACGGGGCGATCGAGGCGTGCGAGCGCAGCCTGCGCCGGTCGGGGACCGATCACCTCGACCTCTACCTGCTGCACTGGCGGGGCGGAACGCCGCTGTCCGAGACGCTCGAAGCGTTCGAGGAACTGCGCGACAGCGGCAAGATCCGGCACTTCGGGGTCAGCAACTTCGACCCCGACGACATGGCCGAGCTGTGGCAGCTGGACGGCGGCCGCGGCTGCGCGGTCGACCAGGTCCTCTACAACCTCACGCGGCGCGGGATCGAGTACGACCTGCTGCCGTGGTGCCGGCAGCGGGAGTTGCCGGTGATGGCGTACTCGCCGATCGAGCAGGGCCGCGTGCTCGGCGATCCGGTGCTGCAGCGGGTCGCCGACCGCCACGGGGCCGCGCCCGCGCAGATCGCGGTGGCCTGGGTCCTGAGCGGCGAAGGGTTGTGCGCGATTCCCAAGTCCGCGACGCGCGAGCACGTCGAGCAGAACCACGCGGCGCTGGAGATCCGGTTGTCCGCGGACGACCTCGCCGAGCTCGACGCGCAGTTCCCGGCCCCGAACCGGCCGACACCCCTGGAAATCCTCTGAGCCCTGCGGGCGGCCACACCGCCTGGGTTCTCCGTCCGCAGCGCCTACTGGCCGGGGTCGCTGTGCTCCCGGAGCGCCCGGTACTCGCCGAGGAGCGTTTCGAGGCGCTGCACCATGAAGGTGTAGAACTCGCGCATGTCGCGGAGGCGGGCGCGCTGCCGCTCGGGCAGCGCCGGCTCCCGCGCCTGCGCGTTCTCCGCCAGCTCCAGCAGATCGGCCGTCGACTCGATCTGGTGCTGCAAGCAGCCGATCCAGGCGTCGTCGCGCCATTCGTAGACGTACCGGCGGGAGCCCGGCTCCTTGAACCGCCGGACGGTCCCGCTCGACACCAGCAGGCGCGTCGTCTCGGACATCGAGCCCTTGCTCGCGCGGAGGGCGTCTTGGAGCTGCGCCATCGTCATGGGGCTCTCGCTGAGCAGCAGCACCCCCGCGGCGCGCCCGGCCATCGGCGGCCAGCCCATCGCGCGCCCGATGTGCACGCCGAAGTCGTCGATCAGGGAGTCGGCATCGTCGGGAGGACCGTCGCCGCGGTTGGGCACCACCGAACTCCAATCGGTCAACCAGAAATGAAAATTCACTATTGACTGAACTTGGCCTGGGGAGAAGTATACGGGCCGGCAGCGGTCCGGAGACCCCGGCCCGTACTCCTGATCCGCACGCGGGAGGTTCACCGTGGCAGGCGCGGGCTGGGACATCATCGTCGTAGGAGCGGGTTCCGCGGGCGCGGCGCTCGCCGCCCGCTCGGCCGAGCGCGGCAGGCGCGTGCTGCTCCTGGAGGCCGGGCCCGACTACCGGACGGCGCAGATGCCCGAGGCGTGGCGGTCGCCGAACCCCGCCCGCGCTCTCCTGGATCCCACCGCCGTGGCGGGCCTGGTCTGGGAGGGCGTCAACGCGGCCCGGACGGACGCGCAGCCCCAGGCTCCGTACTGGCGCGGCCAGGGCGCGGGCGGCAGTTCGTCGATCAACGGGCAGATCGCCATCCGCCCTCCGATGGCGGACTTCGAGGACTGGGCCGGTGCCGGATGCGCCGGCTGGTCGCCCGAGGACGTCCTGCCGTACTTCGCCAGGCTCGAGGACGACGAGGAATTCGGGGACGAGCCCCACCACGGGCGCGGCGGGCCGACGCCGATCCACCGGACTCCGCAGGAACGGTGGGGCGGGGTGGACGGCGCGCTGTCCGCGGCGGCCCAGGCCGCCGGGCACCCCTGGGCGCCGGACGTGAACGCACCCGGTGCGGCCGGGGTCTCGCCGTACCCGATCAACTCGCGCGGCGGTCGCCGGGTCACGGTCAACGACGGCTACCTCGAACCGGCCCGGTCGTTGGGCGGGCTCACCGTGCGCGGTGACGCGCTGGTCGACCGGGTCGTCGTCGAGGGCGGACGGGCCGTCGGCGTCCGCGTGATCGCGGACGGCGAGGTGACGACCGAGTACGCCGACGAGATCGTGCTCAGCGCCGGTGTCGTGCACTCACCGGCGATTCTGCTGCGCTCGGGCATCGGCCCGGCTGCGGAGCTGCGCCGCCTCGGCCTCGCGGTCCGCGCGGACCTCCCGGTCGGCCGCGGAATGCAGGACCACCCGATGATGGTCGTCGGGTTGCCGCTGACCGCGGAGGCCGCGATCAAGACCCGCGACGACCGGCACACCAACGTCTGCGTCCGCTACAGCAGCGGTGCGCCCGGCGGCGCCCCGCACGACATGATGCTGGTGTCGTTGAACATGAACGTGCTGTCCATGGCCGGCGCCGACACGCGGATCCCGAGCGGCGGCTTCGGGGTGTGGCTGAACCACACCCGCTCGCGCGGAGTGCTGACGCTGACCTCCACCGACCCGCACGTCCAGCCCGAAGTACGGGAGCGGATGCTGTCGGACGACCGCGACCTCGCGCGGCTGCGCGACGGTGTCCGCGCCCTGGTGGAACTGGCCCGCGGCCCCGAGGCCGCGACCGTCGTCGACGGGTCCGTCGAGGACGCCAACAGCGATCTGCTCGCGGTGCTGGACAACGATGCGGAACTCGACCGGCACCTGCTGGCGAGCGCGGTGGACGCCCAGCACGGCACCAGCACGTGCCGGATGGGGGCGGACGACGACGATTCCGCGGTGGTCGACCCCTCCTGCCGCGTGCGCGGAATCGAGGGCCTCCGCGTGGTCGACGCATCGATCTTCCCGTCCGTCCCGCGGGCCAACACCAACGTCGCCTCGATCATGCTCGGCGAACTGATGGCCGACCGCCTCGGCTGACCGCCCCGCCCGGCGAAGGAGCACATCCGGTGAAGACCCTGCAGAACCTGATCGGCGGAAACTGGCGGGACACCCGCGGCGAGGCGGTCCACGACGTGATCGACCCCGCCACGGAGGAGGTCGCGGCCCGGTGCCCCAGCGGATCCCCGGAGGACGTCCGCCAGGCGGTGGGAGCGGCCGTCGAAGCACAGCCCGCCTGGGCGGCGCTCCCGGTCGCGGAGCGGGTAGCGCGGTTGACGCGGTGGGCGGACGCCGTCGCCGAGCACGCACGGGAGCTGGCGGAGCTCGAGTGCCGCGAGATGGGCAAACCCGTCTCCCTCGGCACCGGCTTCATCGGCGCCGCCGCGCAGCAGTTGACGACCACCGCGGCCGAGGCCCTGGACTACCCGTTCGACAGGACGGTCACCGGGCCGGACGGGAGCAGCACCACGATCCTGCGCCATCCGCTCGGCGCCGCCGCCGTCGTCGTGCCGTGGAACTTCCCGGTGCCCATGACGCTCGGCGCGATCGGCCCGCTGCTGGCGGCGGGCAACACCGTGGTGCTCAAGCCGTCCGAGCGGTCGCCGATGTCGGCGGTGCGGCTGCTGGAGCTGGCCGATCTCCCGCCGGGTGCGGTGAACCTGGTGCACGGGGATTCCCGGGCCGGTGCGCCGCTCGTCGCCGACGAGCGGATCGGGCTGGTGCACTTCACCGGCTCGGTCGAGGCGGGCCGGGAGGTCGGCCGGCAGTGCGGAGGTCTGCTGCGCCGCTCGATCCTCGAACTCGGCGGGAAGGACCCCGTCGTCGTCGACGCGGACGTCGACCCGGCCGCGACCGCTGCGGCGGTCGCGTTCGGCGCTTTCGCCAACTCCGGCCAGATCTGCACGTCCATGGAACGGATCTACGTGCACCGCGACATCGCCGAGGAGTTCATCAACGCCCTCGTCGAGGTCGCGGGGACCTACACCCTCGGGGACGGGCGTGACGAGGCCACGGTACTGGGCCCGCTGGTGGACCGGCGGCAACGCGACGTCGTGGCACACCACGTCGCCGACGCGGTCGATCGCGGCGCGACCGTCCGCGCTCAAGGGCAGGCTTGGTCAGGCAAGGGCTTCTTCCACCCCGCCACCGTCCTCACCGACGTGGACGACTCGATGCTGGTCATGACCGAGGAGACCTTCGGCCCGGTCGCCCCGGTCAAGGTCGTGCCCTCCTTCGAGGAAGGGCTGGCGGAGGCGGCCGGGACGCGCCTGGGGCTCGCCGCCACCGCGTACACCTCCGACCCCGAGCACATGGCCGCCGCGCGGCGCATCCCCGCCGGGGTGGTGTGGGTGAACCAGTGGCAGGGCGGCGGTCCCGAGATGCTCTACGAGCCGGCCGGCGACAGCGGCATGGGCGCCACCGGATCCCGAGCCGCCTACGACGCGGCCACCCGCCCGGCTTCCGTCCACATCGCATCCACGGAGGACGCATGACGACCGATGCCAAGCAGCACGCCGCGGATGCGGTCGACGCTCGCCGCGAGCAGCTGATCGAGCTCTCCCACCGCATCCACGCCCACCCGGAGCTCGCGTTCGAGGAGGAGCGGGCGAGCGCGTGGGTGGCGGAGGCGCTGACCGCGGCCGGGTTCGACGTCGAGCACGGCTGCTGCGGCCTCCCCACCGCGGTCCGCGCGACCGCCGGGACCGGCCCGCTGCACATCGGCATCTGCGCCGAGTACGACGCCCTGCCCGAGATCGGCCACGCCTGCGGCCACAACATCATCGCCGCCGCCGCGGTCGGTGCCGGGGCGGCGCTCAGCGGTCTCGCCGACGACCTGGGGCTGACGGTGACCGTCCTCGGCACCCCGGCGGAGGAGGGCGGGGGAGGCAAGATCCTCATGCTCGAACGCGGAGCGTTCGAGGGGATGGACGCGGCGATGATGGTCCATCCCGGCGCGGTGGAAACGGCCGCGATGCCCGGCCTCGCCGTGTCCCAATTCGAGGTCGCCTACCGCGGGAAACCCGCCCACGCCGGGGCATATCCGCAGTACGGCGTCAACGCCGCCGACGCGATGACCCTCGCGCAGGTCGCGATCGGACTGCTGCGCCAGCAGACCGGCCCGGACGACCGGATCGCCGGCATCGTCACGGAAGCCGGCACCGCGGCGAACATCATCCCCGACGCGAGCCGCGGCCGGTGGGTCGTCCGATCGTCCACTGTGGAGTCCCTCGCCGAGCTCAAGCGGCGCGTGCAGCACTGCTTCGAGGCCGGGGCGCTGGGCACCGGGTGCGAACTGACCACCACGCCGATCTCCCTCGACTACGCCGACCTGCGGCCCGACGCGACCATGCTCGGCATGTACCGGGCCAACGCGGAGGCGCTCGGGCGCGTCTTCCCGGACCTGTCCGGCGAGTCGCCGGCCGGCGCAGCGACCGACATGGGCAACGTGTCCCACGTCGTGCCCACCATCCACCCGATGCTGGGGCTGGATTGCCTGCCCGCGGTGAACCACCAGCCCGACTTCACCGCGGCCTGCATCACCCCGGCCGCCGACAAGGCGGTGCTCGACGGCGCCACCGCGATGGCGTGGACGGCGATCGACCTCGCCCGCGCCTGAGGCTCCGCAGTTCCGGCGGGGGAGGCCGTCCGCACTGCTCCCGCGGCTGATGCGCTCAGTTGTTCCGGCGCGTGCGATCCGGGCGGCCGGACCGAGGCCAGGTGCAACTGCGCGGGGGCGAGCAGGTCGCCGCCGAACGCAGCGCGCTCGGCGGGATCGGGGAACCGGCGGGCGTGGCCGCGGGTTGTCGGTTTCGTCGCCTCCGAGGGCGCAGGTCACCGGCCGGATCCTCGACGCCGCCGGCGGCACCGGCCTCTGACGCCGGGGCTCACCCCAGCGCACCGGTGAGCATCGTGACCCCGAGGCCGGCCATGGTCACCGCGATGAGGCCGTCGAGCACCCGCCACGCGCGCGGCCGCGCGAACACCCGGCTCAGCACCCGGGCTCCGTACCCGAGGGCGGTGAACCACAGCAGGCTCCCGAGCACCGCCCCCGCCGCGAACCACCACCGCAGCGCGCCGAACCCGGTGCCGACCGTGCCGAGCATCAGCGCGGTGTCCAGGTACACGTGCGGGTTCAGCCAGGTCAGCGCCAGGCAGGTGAGCACGGCGGCGCGCCGGGTGCCCGCGGGGTCCGCCGTGTCCGGGGTCATCGCCGAGGGGCGCAGTGCCCGGCGCGCGGCGAACGCGGCATAGGTCAGCAGAAACCCGGCCCCGAGCAGCGCCACGGCCGTCACCGCCGCCGGCCAGCGGCGGACCACCCCGCCGACTCCGGCCACGCCGAGCCCGATGAGCGCCGCGTCGGACAGCGTGCAGATCGCGATCACCGCGGGCACGTGCGCGCGCAGGATGCCCTGCCGCAGCACGAAGGTGTTCTGCGCGCCGATGGCCACGATCAGCCCGAGACCGGTGCCGAGCCCGGCCAGCAGCGCGGTGGGGAGTGCGTCGTTCACGGTCCCGACGCTAGGCCCGGGCGCGAGGTGCGCTCCAGCTCAACTTTCTTCAGTACCATAAGCAACCGTGAAGATTCCGCTGGACCGGGTCCGCACCCTGCTCGCCGTGGTGGACGAGGGCACGCTCGACGCCGCAGCCCGCCGCCTGCACGTCACGCCGTCCGCGGTCAGCCAGCGGATCAAGGCCCTGGAGCAGGGCGCGGGCCGGGTGCTGGTGCAGCGCACCAAGCCGGTGCGGCTGACGGAGTCGGGCGAGGTCGTGGTCCGGTTCGCCCGGCAGCTCGCGCAGGTCGAGCAGGACCTCAGCGGGGCGTTGGCGGGCAGCGGGGACGGCGCTGCCGCGCAGGTCGCGATCGCGGTCAACGCGGATTCGCTGGCGACCTGGTTCGTCCCGGCGCTGGCCGCGGCCGCCGAGCGCGTCGAGGTGAGCTTCGACCTGCAAGCGGCCGACCAGGACCACACGGCCGCGCTGCTGCGCCGGGGCCGGGTGATGGCGGCGGTGACCTCGGCGGCGCAGCCGGTCCAGGGGTGCACGGTGCGCCGGTTGGGGCGGTTGCGGTACTTCCCGGTCGCCGCACCGTCCTTCGTGGACAGTCATCTCGCGGACGGGGAGCTGCGGGAACTGCTGCCGCGCGCGCCGGTGGTGGTCTTCGACCGCACCGACGAGCTGCAGGACCGGTTCCTGCGGCGGCTCACCCGGCGGCGGGTGGACGCGCGCAGGCACTACGTGCCGTCCTCGGACTCCTTCGTCGAGGCGGTGGCAGGCGGACTCGGCTGGGGCCTGGTCCCGGAGCCGCAGGCCGCGCCGCTGCTGGAGCGGGGCGAACTGGTGCACTTCGACGGGAGCCGGCCGATAGACGTCCCGCTGCACTGGCAGCAGTGGAAGCTCGATTCACCGGCGCTGTCCGCGATCGCCGAGGAGGTCGAGCGCGCCGCGGCCACCGCCCTGCGCCGCTGACCGCGCCGCGCCGTCCTCCCGCGGAACCGGTCCGCACCGCCTGCGGACGGGTCGGTGCCGCCGGTCGAGGGGCTCGGCCCGCTGGCGCGGGGTCTCGGCACCGCGCGAGCCGCCGGTAGGTGAGCGCATCGATCCGCTCGCGAAGAGTCTCCGGAACCGCCCGGGGTGCGGGGGTCAGCGCCGGCGGGTGAGGGTCTTGAGTCGGCGGCGCACGGTGTCCAGCACCAGCCGCAGTGCGTTCGGTGCTGCGGCGGGTCGCTGCGGGGCCGCGCCGGAGGTGGCGGCCTCGCGGACCGACTCCGCGAACTGCTCGAACATGCGGCGGCTGACGTCCCCGGCCAGCGCGCGGCCGAACTGGGCGATGCGCCCGGTGAGGTGCACCGACGCCTCGGCGCGCAGCGCGGTACCGGCTGTCCCGGCGTCGCTCGGCGCATCGCCGGCGGATCCCCCGCCGGTCGGCCCGTCGCCGCTCGCACCACCTGCGGGTGCGTCGCCGGTGGACCCGGCGGTGGATGCAGCGCCCGACGATTCAGCACCCGAGGACCCGGCGCCGGACGGCGTGGTGCCGGAGGGCTCGGCCGGGAGCGGGCTCGCCAGCAGCGTGATGTCGGCCTGCGTCTGGGCTCCTCCGGTGTCCCGGCCCTGCGCCAGCACCCGCAGCCGCCCGGTGGCGCGGTCGTGCTCGACGATGCGGGCGACGCCGCGGAAGGCCAGCTTGATTGGCCCGACCGCGACCCGCGCGCGCCCGGCGTAGTACCCGTCGCCGAGGTCCTCGGTGAGCTCGGCGCCGGGCAGGCAGCGCGCCAGCAGCTCCACGTCGTCGAGCACCCGCCACACCTGCTCGAACGGCACCTCCAGCGCGGTGTCCACCTGCACCGACAGGGTCGGTTCCCCTTCCGGCGGGGTGATCTCGGCCGGGGCCGGCCGGTCGGCGGGCGGCGCGGTGCCCTCCGGGGCCGCTGCCGGGGTCCCGCCCGCGCGGCCGGCCAGCGCCCGGCGCGCGCAGTCGCCCGGGCCCGGGATCCCCTCCGGGTGGTCCGCCCGCGCTTCGGACACCGCGGTGAGGATGTTGCGGTACCCGGTGCAGCGGCACAGCACGCCGGACAGCTCCTCCGGCAGTTCCTCGTCGGTCACCTCCGGCCGGGTGCTGAGCAGGTCGTACGAGCTCATCAGGAAACCGGGCGTGCAGAACCCGCACTGCAGGGCGTGGTGGCGGCCGAAGGACTCCTGCAGCGGGTGCAGCTCGTCCGGGCTGCCGAGCCCTTCCACGGTGACGACCTCGGCGCCGTCGAGCTGGCAGGCGAACAGCAGGCAGGCGCGGGCGGCCTGGCCGTCGACCAGCACGGTGCACATGCCGCAGACCCCGTGCTCGCAGCCGAGGTGCGTGCCGGTGAGGCCGAGGTGCTCGCGCAGCGCGTCGGCGAGCGTGACCCGGGCCGGCAGGTGCAGCACCACCGGGGTGCCGTTGACGGTGAACTCGACCTCGACGGGGTCGCCCGCCTCGGCCCGCACGGGCCGCGGGCCGGTTCGGGTCGCGTCCTCGGTCATGTGCGTGCCTCCTCCGCATCGGTGGTGCCTTCCCGCGCGCGCACCGCGCGCCGGTGCGCCCGGGCGAGCTCCCGTGCTCCCAGCACCCGCAGCAGGCGTCGCCGGTAGCCGCGGGAGGCGTGCGCGTCCCCGTCGGTGTCGACCACTTCGTCGGCGAGCG
>Ga0164243_10011018_pt1 | contig 12939 bp, 10 predicted proteins | sample OricompcompostOP_FD_108781 | JGI IMG/M metagenome (GOLD analysis project Ga0164243, IMG submission 108781) | Organic Plus compost microbial communities from Emeryville, California, USA - Original compost - Organic plus compost (OP) | ecosystem: Engineered > Solid waste > Mixed feedstock >...
CTCGCCGAGGCCGAGTCGCTCGCGAACCAGCAGAGCAGCCCGTGGGTCCTCTACAACGTCGCTCGCGCCCGCGCGCACATGCTCCGCGCCGACGGCAAGGAGGAAGCCGCGCGCGATCAAGCGTGTGTCGCCGAGGTCTTCGCGCGCCAGCATGGGGCCGTCACGCGCGCGCGCTGGGTCCGCGAGGAGTTCGGGCTCAGCGACCCGGCTCCGGTGACGGCGCCGGTGCTCGCCTCGAGCCGCGGCAGCTCCTCGAGCCGAACGAACCGGCAGCTCGCCACGCTGCTGCAGGTCGCGCGGGCTCCGCGCCGCGACCTGAAGACCGAGCAGCTCGGAGGATCGATCCTCGACGAGCTGATGCAATCGCTCGACGCCGCCCGCGCCGCGATCTGGTTCCAGCCGGAGGCGAACGCGACCGGCACCGCCGTCTTCCGGCATCGCGGGAGCGAGGTGTCCGTCTCGATCGGCGCCGAGTCGCCGCGCGGAGCGCTCCTCCGCAGCGTCCAGGAGTCCGGCCGGGAATGGCCGCCGCTCGACGACGAAGCAAGCGCCGCCGGCGAGTTCCCGTTCGATCCGAGGCGCCTCATCGCGGTCCCGCTGAACCTCTACGAGAAGCCTGTCGGTGCCTTGTGCATCGAGCGGGGAGACGGCGACGCGCCGTTCGGCGTCGACGATCGTTCGCTCCTCCGGCTGCTGTCGCACCAGGTCCCGATCACGCTGGAGATCGCGCGGCTGCTGTTCGAGCGCGAGCAGCTGCAGACGTCGCTGCAGCAAGCGAAGAAGATGGAGGCGATGGGCCAGCTCGCCGGCGGCCTCGCCCACGACTTCAACAACATGCTCGCGGCGATGAAGGTCGCGCTCTCCGCGGCGCGAGAGCGTGCGGCGCTCGACGCGGAGCTCACGATCGAGCTCGACATCATCTCGCAGGCGACGACGCGCGCCGCCCAGCTCACGAGCCAGCTCCTCAGCTTCTCCCGCCATCAGCCCGTCCCGGTCGCCGTCCACGACGTCAACCAGCTCATCTCGACACTCGAGCCGATGCTCCGCCGCGTCGTCGGGTCGAAGGTGACCGTCGTGACGAACCTCTCGCCCGCCGTCGACGCCGTCGAGGTGGATCAAGGGAGCTTCGATCAGGCCCTCGTCAACCTGCTCATCAACGCACGCGACGCGATGCCGAACGGCGGCACGCTGACGATCACGACGCGCAACGTCGTCCTCGGCGAGTCCGAGGCGCAGCGGAACAACGTCGCGCCGGGCGCCTGGGTCGAGGTCGAGGTCGCCGACACCGGCGAAGGCATGAGCCAGGAGACGATGTCGCGCATCTTCGAGCCGTTCTTCACGACGAAGCCCTCCGGCAGCGGCAGCGGGCTCGGCCTGGCGATGGTCTATGCCTTCGCGCGCAACTGCGGCGGCAGCATCGACGTCTCGAGCGAGCTCGGGCACGGGACCCAGTTCCGTCTCTATCTGAAGCGCGCCGACCGCGCGCGCGCGTCACGACCGGTCCGCGCCATCTCGCCCGTGCCCTCGGCGCCAATCATCAAGCACGAAGGCCCCGACACGATCCTCGTGGTCGACGACGACGACCTCGTCCGCCGGTCGATCGCGAAGATCCTCGAGCGGAACGGCTATCGCGTCGTCGCGGCCAGCGGATCGGTCGAGGCGCTGAACGTCGCGCGTGAGCAGGGCGCGCGCATCGGGCTCGTCATCCTGGACGTGCTCATGCCGGGCGTCACCGGTCCGGAGCTCGGGCGCCGCCTCTACGATCTCAATCTCTCGGCGAAGCTCCTGTTCGTCTCGGGCTTCTCACCGGAGAGCATCCCGCTCGAAGACGCGCAGCTCGCCTCCGAGATGCTGCTGCAGAAGCCGTTCTCGCAGACGGCGCTCCTCGAGCGCGTCCGCCAGCTCATGCATCACTGAGAACCGCGGGCGCGCGGACTGCCCGTGCCGCGCTCCGCTCAGTGCGGCACGACGAGCGGAAGGTCGGCGAGCGTCCTCAAAGCCATCGCCCCAGGGTAGGCGTAGCTCACGCAGTAGCTCCCTCCCCAAATGGTCGCGGTGAAGGGGCCGTCGCTCCATGTCCGGCGGAGCCCGTAGCTGCAGACGCCTGCATCGAAGGCGTCGCCGGGCCCGTAGTCGTGGGACAACGACACGCGCAGCCACTCGTACGCTCCGCGCGTGCCGACCGGCTTCCAGCCCGTGAGCTTGCCCGCACAATCGAGCCAGACGTCCTTGAACTCACCGTGGTCCTTGGCGCGGACGACGACGAGCGACGTCTCCGAGTAGGTCGGATCGGCGTAGAACGAATATGCGCTCAGGTATTGTTTGGCGGGCACGACGTTGACGAACTCCGGATCCCCGTTCGCCACCGCTCCGCTGTTGAACTCGCCGCTCGAGCCCACCATGTACGCGGCGAGATAGAAGGGGTGCTCCGTGTCCTGCGAGCGAACGACGAACGCCTCGCCGACGCCGGCGTAGAACGTCACCGACTCTCCCGCCGAGAGCTCGACGGGAGCCCCCGCCGGGACCGCCGGATCCCAGTCGAGGAGCGTGCCGTCGCGTGCGCCGACGATGCGATAGATCATCCACTCGGTCTCGCCGAGACCGCGTGGGGCATAGCCGACCCCGACGTATTCGTTCCCCCACTGCTTGATCGCCGGAAGCTGCTGCGACAGGATATCGGCCGCCCCGGAGTTCGATGGGACGTTGGCGACGGCATGCCCACCGACGACGCTCGTCGGCTTGTCGGAAGTAACGAAGCTCCCGGTGAGCTCTTCGGACTGGACGAGCTGGAGGTATTGCCCCTTGTCGAGCCGGTACGTCACGGGAGCGTTCGCGGGGGCGCCCACGACGCCTTCACCGTCCTGAATCGGACGCTTCGGGATGATGGTGACGTGGGTGTCGTCCTCGGCCGCGAAGATCTGGGCCGCGGGATCGGCGCCTTCGCCCTGGCTCTCCCAACCGTTGACGATCATGTTCTCGTTACCCCAGGAGGGCACCGGAAAGTTCAGCGAAGAAGTCGTGAAGAACGAGGCCGCTCCTCCGAATGGGAAGACCGTCGCCATGCTCACGGGCGCGCTCGTCCGCACGTGAAACGCCGTCCCCACGCTCGTGCGGTGCGAGTTGCCGTCGAGGTACGCCGCCGGGACGACCCCCTCCGGACACCCGACGTAGTACTGCTGCTGGATCAAGGAGAGGGGCTTGTCGGGGTCGTTGTCCGCGAGGAAGAGGATTGCGCTCTCTCCGGGGGGAAGAGGGCCGTCGAGCCGTTCGAGCTCGATCGTCCCCTGCGTGCTGCGAAAGAGCGCATGCGTGAGGTCGCGCGGCTGTCCGTCGAGCTCCACGGACACGTCCACCGGCTGCGTCGACGTGTTGACGAGCAGGGCAGCGTAGCAGCTCGGCGAGATGACGGGGGCGCCGAGGTTCGCTGCTTGGACGTAGAACTCGCAGCCGAGCGAGCTCGGCTCGGCTGCCGCCGCGGCGCACGGATCCTGACAGCGCCCAGCTCCACACGCGAGGGCGTCGGAGCAGCGCTCGACGACCTGGTCGTTGCAATCGAGCACGGCGCGGAAGTCGAGCGAACAGCGGCGCTGGCAGATGGACGTCTCTGGTACGTCGGCGTCAGCGGAGGGAACATCGAAGATCGGCTCGCCGGCGAACGACGACCGGTCTTGGCTACATCCGCCCATGGTCGCGGCTACCACGCACGTGAGAAAGGACAGAGAGAGAAGCCACGACGAGACATGCCTTCGCTTCATGGCAGCACGACCTCCAGCGGAACGAGGCTCGGTACCTTGTACTGTCCGGAGCCGAGCTGGCCGTAGTAGTTCGCCCCCCAGCAATAGACCTTCCCCGTCGCGAGGAGCGCGCACGTCGAGGTCGGCAGCGTCTTCACGTCGACCGCCGGCGCCGGGAGCCCTCGAACCTTCACCGGATCCTTCAGGACGTTCGCCTTCGTTCCGTCGCCGGCTTGACCGCTCTGGTTGTATCCCCAGCAGTACACGTCGCCGCTCGCGCCGACGGCGCACCACCGTTGCGGGACGACCTCGAGCGTCGAAAGCCCCCTCGTGACGAGGGCGCGCGTCGTGTCGATGCGCACGAGCGGCTCCGGAGCGGACACTGCCTCGGGGAGCGCGCGATCGATCCGCGGCGCATCTTCGTCCAGCCAGTACTCATCGAACCTCTCTGGAACGGCGCCCCACCAGTAGCCGACACCGGACACGGTCACGCACGCGCTCTCGTAGCTCGAGCTCAAGGACGAGACTCCCGCGAGGGCAGCGGGCGTCGGGTAGGGATCGGGAAACAGCGACGAGACACGCGCGAGCGGCGGGTTCGCTCCCCAGGTCACGACCGTGCCGTCCTCTCGCAGCGCAAAGACGGCGTCCGAGACCACGACGCTTCGAACGGGCGCTCCCGGTGGGAGCTCGACCAGCTTCGGTGCGAAGACGTCGTCCTTCGAAGCTTGCGTGAGGGGCGCGAGCTGCCCGTACATATTCCGTCCCCAGCAGGACACCGAGCCGTCGACGACCGCGCAGCCGACGATGGGCCCGATCCCGATCGCGGTCGCGCTCTCGAGGGGAAGCTTGACCGCCGCGCGGTCGGTCGTGATCGCGCCGGTCCCGCCGGCGAGGTGTGGGCCCGTTCCCCAGCACCACACGGCGCCGTCGCCGTCGAGCGCGCAGGTGTGGTCGAGCTGGCGGATGTTCGCGACACCAGGCACGCGCGCGGCGGTCGGACCGTCGTCGATCACGCCGGCGCCTCGCCCGAGCTGACCAGCTCCGTTCGCGCCCCAGCACGCGACGGTGCCGTCGCTCGCGAGCACGCAATACCCTTCGCCGAAGTCGCTCGCGCTGGCACCGAATGTGGTGACGAGCGCCTTCGCGCATCGCGTCGTCGCGCACTCGACCGGACGAGGCCCTCCGTCGAACGGAGGGGGATCCCGGTGAATGACGTCGATGCCCGCGTCCTCGACGACGGGCGAGGGGGAGACGGTCCCGCCGTCGTCGTCGCCGGCGTCGAGCTCCGCCTGCGGGGCGGCGTTCGAGCTCGAACAGCTCACGGCGGCGGCGGCGCTCGTCGCGATCGTGAGCGCGAGGTACGCCCGCCGCATGCCGCTCGGCTGCGGGGGCCTCGCCGGGCGCCTCCGCGGTGCGCGAGGAGCCTGCGAGAGCTGATCAAGGAGTCGTCTTGTGGATCGCATAGCGCTCTCCGATGGCCCACAGGTTGGTCGTGGACGTGCCTCGAATCTGGATGAGCGGGCGCCCCAGCGGGAGCTCGTCCGATGCGATCGTCGAGATCGCGTAGCTCCCGCCGTCCCAGATCGCCGTCCCGTGAACGATCTGGCTCCTGCCGCTCAACCACACGTCCCCGTCGCTCGTCCAGAGTGAGAAGAAATCGCGCTGGTTGGCGACCGCCGCAGGAACGCGCGACGAGCTCTTCGTGTACCCCGTGCCGTCGCGCGCGATCTTCACGACCTCTCCGATGCCGAGCAGGGCGACGGCCGTGTCTGCCGCGATCGGGTGGATGTTCGTCAGCGGCAACCTTCCGATGTACAAGTAGCCCTCCTTCGGCTGACAACCCGCGGACACGTTCGCGTCGGCGATGCGCACGTAGTTTCCGGCGCTCTTCCGTACGACGAGCGCACACTGGGAGAGAGTGCTCGTCGAGCGGACGCCGCTGAACCAGATGTCGTCCGGGCCGGAGCCCGATCCCGAGAGGAACTTGACGCGCTCAGCGGGGCTCCCCTTGTCGGTGATCGCGTAGACCTGCACCCAGCTCTCGCTCTCGAGATGGAAGAGCGAATTAGTGTACCATGCATACACATCGTCTCGGCTCGTGCCCCAGATGCCGAGCGATGGACGTTTGAGCTCCGTCTCGCTCTGCGAGACCTGGCCGTCGGCCGCCGTCTCTCGCACGCCGGCCGCGAGGTTCCCGTCGGGCAGCTTCGCGCGCGTCCACGTCCACGACGTCGCGGGGGGGATCGGCCGCGTGCCGTGAAACACGTACCCGGGGCCGACGCCGAAGAAGACCTCGCCGTCGCTCGGGGCCCAGATGCCTCCCGCATAGAGGCCCAAGCCCGGAGCATTCTGGGTCCCGTCATCGATGTAGCCCCACGCCGCCGTGCCTGGATCCCACTCGAGGACCTTCACGCCGATCGTCGGGCTCTCGGCGATCGCGAACGCGCGCGCTCCGACGGGCCAGATGTCCGTCATCACGAGGTCGGCATCGGGGAGCGGCGTGACGCACCATCCGGCCGAGCTGCACCGCGTCCGAACGGCGTCGGCGTCAGGCTCGGTCGTCGTAGCGTCGGGCTCGGCCGAACCGGAGTCTCCCGTGGCTCCGGCTTCGGGCTGCTCGGTCTCGGACGGCGGCGCCCCGTCGTTCGCGGGCTCCGAATCGGCACACGCCGCCCCGGCGGCCGAGGCGACGACGACGGCGGCTGGAGCGAGGAACCAGCGAGACCTCATGGCTTGCCTCCGAGGGTGAGGACCACGCCCTCTCCGCCGATCCAGACGTGCCCCGGCGAAGCACCCCAGATCGTGGTGAGCGCCGGCCGCTTTGCTCCGAGCCCGGCGATCTTCACGCGCGACCAGCCCGTCCCGTCGTTGTGCAAGACGACACCGTCCTCACCGGCGACCCAGATGTCGTTCGCCGAGGAGGCCCAGATGGCGTTCAGGTCTTTGATCGTCGGAATGTCCGCGACGATCTCCCAGATCCGCGAGCCCGTGTAGTGGCGAACCGTCCCGCCGACGCCCACGGCCCAGGCGTCGTTCGCCGACGTCGCCCATACGGAGCGGAGCGCGCTCCACGTCTGACTGTTGTAGGGATCGGCGCTCGGCTGCTCGCCCTCGGCACCGGCGATGCGGACGATCGCGCCGCCCATCCCGACCGCCCAGAGGTCGTCCGGGCTGGCCCCGTGGATCGCGAGCATCTGCGAGCACCCTGCCGCACGGCACTGGTCGTTGAGGATCCCTGCTTGCAACGTGAACCCCTCGCTCTCCGAATGGCGCAGGCGCCAGAGGCCGGTGGTATCTCCGTACGACTTCGCGACCGTCGCGCACCACGCCGTGTTCGAATTCGGCGCCGACCAGCACGACTGCAGGCGCGCGACCTCGGAGACGGTAGGGGGAGGCAGCAGCAAGACGAGCCACTCGCTCGCGTCGCGGACGTACATCCGGTCGAAGACGCCCATCGCCACTTCGCCGAAGCTCCCGAGCCAGAGCGCACGCATCGTCTCCGTGCTGCCGAGGTTCGAGCGCGTCCACGAGGTGCCGTCGAAGTGGGCGATCGCTCCGAGCGCGCCCGCGACCCAGACGTCGGTGGAAGAGCGGCCGCGAATCACGTTGACCTGTGTACGACCGTCGAACGACGCGTTCATCGACGACGCGAAGGGGCCCGTCAAACAGAGGACGTCGTCGGTGCAATCGTGAGGGAAGAGCTCGCATTCGCCGACGCAGGCGTCGGCGGTCTCCGCGTCCGCGTCGCCGGCGGCGTCTCGATCGTCGCCGGCGTCCGGAGCGGGGCTGAGGCTCACCGACGACGGATCGTCGTGGCTTTCGCTCGTCGGCTCGCTCGTCGCGCACGCTGCGAGGCCGCCGGCGCCGGCACAGAAGGCGGTGAGGAGGGCGATGGTCCGCGCCTTCATCGCGCCACCGGGCCGGCGTCGCCGTCGTCCTTGCACGGCTCGACCACGCATTCACCCATGACGCACGCTTGACCGGCGAGGGCGTCACATACTCGCCCGCAGGCGCCGCAGTTGCGTGGGTCGCTTTTCGTGTCGACCTCGCACTCGTCGACGTCGTTTCCGTTGCAGTCGGCGTATCCGGCCGCGCACTTGCGCCTGCACGTGCCGAAGTCGCAGACGCCGACGCTATGCGCCGGTCCCGCCTCGCAGGCGAAATTGCAGGCTCCGCAGTTGTCCGGATCCGAGCTCAAGTCGCGACAACTGCCGCTGCAGATGACGTCGTCGCACTGCTTGTTGCAGAGCGTCTTTCCCGGGCCGCACATGCACTGGGGCTGACCGTATTCGTCGAGGAGGCACTCTTGCCCATCGTCACACTTGTTGCCGCAGCTGCCGCAATTGTCGACCGTGAGCAGGAGGGACTCGCATCCATTGGACATGTCGTCGTCGCAGTTGGCGAAGAACATCGCGCAACGCGGCCTGTCGCACTCGGAGCTCACGCATCCGTAATAGCCAAAATCGATCTCTGGCTTTCCTCCACCAGATGGGTCACAGGCATTGCCGCAAGAGCCACAATTGGAGTCGTCGTTCCTCGGATCGAGACAGCGAGGGTAGGGTGACGCGCAGAGGATGAAGGGTGGAGGACACCCGCAGGCATACTTGCCCAGGACGTACGGCTGCTCGACGCAAGGTCTCGCCGGGTCTGGGCACGTCGTCCCGCAGCCGCCGCAGTTCTCGTTCGTCGTCGCGAGGACCTCGCAGCCGTTGTCCGGGAGACCGTCGCAATCGTACGCGGGAGGTTGGCTCGTGCAGGTCGTTCTGCACTTGCCCGCGACGCATCCGTACGACGTGTAGCTCGGCCCGATCGTGGGACAGGTGTTCCCGCACTCGCCGCAGTTCATCGGATCGGTGTCGAGGTTGATGTCACATGGGAATCGCGAATTGGCGCAGGTCGTCCACCCCGCGGGGCATTCGTTGGACGGACAATACGAAGTAAGCCCGGCTTCGGGCTCCGAGGCGGCTGCGGCCGGCGTGATGAACGGGGGTTCGTTCGGGCCCGCATCCGCGTCGAATCGCTGGTCTCCGAGACGGATGTTGACACCGCACGCCACGATGCCGAGACCTACGATCAGCGCAGACGCAACGTGACGGAGAGGGCTCATTTCGTCGCTCCGACGGAAGGGAGCATCAAGCTCTTGGGATGTTCGGTCTGAAACTCGCGCGCCTCGCGATCGGCTTGGTCGTCCTTGCCTTGATCGCGGGTGAGCCACACGTGGAGGGCTTTGCGCTGTTCCACGAATTGACCGTGGGGATATTCGGATTCGTGCCTCGCGATGAGTCCAGAGGCCGTGGCGAAGTCGCGCCGGCGGATGGCATCGCGGATCGCGACGATGAGGGCGCGCTCCGACGCGAGGCGGCTCGCCTCCGTCTCGGGTCGTTCGGACGAAGCTGCCGCCGGGGCGCGCTTCGTCGTCGCCGCTGCTCCGGACGGTGCTCGCGTTGCCGCGGACGGCAAGGCTGCTACGTCGACCACGACCTCGTCGTTCGGCGCCGATGCCTGTGCTGGTCCTCGAGGCGAGCCCGCACCTTCCGCGGCGGCGTACGTGTTCGTCTCGTCGCCCGATGGACGGGGTGCCTCCGCCGCGACCGGCATGGGCGCGGGTGACGAAGGAGGTGGCGACGACCCAGTCGATCGCGAGGCCAGGAGCCATGCTCCGCTCGCCGCGAGCAGCACGCCGAGCGCCAGCGGCGTCATCCAACCGCGGCCGACCCCCGGTCCACCGCCGCCGGCCGATGCGTCGACCGCAGCGCGCGTTCGCTCGAGCGCACGCTCGACGACGTCCTCGGGGAGGTGCGTGTCGACGCGACGTTCCGCGTCGAGCAGGCGCTGCACGCGCGTGTCGCGCGCCCACTCGACGTCTTCGAGCTTCTCGTCGTGCCTCACGCTTCCACCTCGCTTTCGAGCCGCAGAACGGCACGTCGGAACTCCTGACGGGCGACCCGGAGCCTCGAGTAGGCCGTGTTGAGAGGGATGCCGAGCGCCGTCGCCACCTCCGGAACGCTGAAGCCGTCCAACTCGTGGAGTACGAAGACGGAGCGCCTCCCGAGATCGCCGATCGCGCCGATCGCTTCGAGCACGAGGCGCCTCGCGTGCGTCTCGTTTTCGGTGTCGGCCGCGGGGACGCGGGAGCCGATCTCGTCCTCGCTTCTCACTTCCTGGTGATGGCGAGCGAGCCGGCGGTAGGCGGAAGCAGCGCGGACGGCGAATCCGAAGAGCCACGGGCGCAGGGGTCTCGTGTCGTCGTACGAGTCGAGCTGGCGGTGCACGGCCAAGAAGAGCTCGTGGGCCTGGTCCTCCACGTCGGCCTCGCGCACGCCCAGTCGTAGGAGCGTGTGGCACACGTAGCCGTAGTGGGCCCGAAAGATCGAGCAGAACTCGGCGTCGCGAGCGTCGTGCAGGGTCGCTGGCACGGCCACCATCATCGACCCCGTTTGGCGTCAGACGTCCGAATCCGTCATCGCTGGACCAACAATCCGATCAAGGCAGGTGGACGAAGAGGCCTGCCTCGACCAACCCCGCGACGATCGGGACGCGATAGACGGCCTCCTCGCCGAGGCGGAACGTCGATTGGGTCAGCGGGAAGTCCACGCCTCCGCGTACGCGCACGTCGAGCCCTGGCACGAGCGCGGCCCGAGCGACCCCTCGCAGGCCGAGCGCCATGAAGAACACCTCCTGCTCGCGCGCGTTCGGAACGCCGGAGCCTCGCGCGTGGTGAGCACCGATCATCGCCGAGAAGCATGTATCGAGCCACGATACGAGACCGAGGCACGGCTGAGCGGTGAAGGCTCGGAGTCCGAGGAGGATGCGACCTTCGCGCGAGCCATGCGCGTCCCCTGGATGGAGAGAAAGGACGCCGAGCTCGATCGAACGTGCCATGCCGCGTGTGCGCGCGCCGACGCGAAAGCCGGCGCTCGCCAGGAGCCCGATGTCCGGCGTGTAGCCTCCCGCCAATCCCAGGTTCGCCGTCGTCGCGAGCGCGAGCCTCGTTGGGGCAGCGCTCGCCCGCGCCGACGCCCGAGGCGCGGGCGGAGAGGCCTTCGAGGCGGGGGCCTGCCGCTCCGGCGCACCCGACGCGGACGGCGAGGGCTCCGTTCCGGACGGCACGTCGAGCTCCGGCTCGGATTGCTGCAGCCGTTCGATGGCCATCGCCAACGCGAGCGCCATCGACGACGCGAGCTCGGAGCAATGGGAGGAGCTCTCGGCGAAGCTCTGTCTCGCTTCGAGCGTGCTCGGTTCGAAGCTGACGACCCCGCGGAGACCCGACGGCGTCCGCTCGATGAGTGCCTGGATGCCTCGTTCGGCGTTCGCGTCGAGCGTACCGGCCGCCGTGAGCTGCTCGGTCTCGTGCACGAACGCGGCTCGGTCAGGACAACCCTTCGCGGCGGGATCGACGACGTAGTCGAGATGGAAGCGTAGTGGTTCCGCCGCCCGCGCAGGACGCGTTCCGAGGGCGGCGACGAAGAAGGCGGGCCAGATCGCGGCTCGCAACGCACGGGCAGTATGCCATGGTTGCTCGAGCATCGGAGGAACCGCCCGTCACCCTCTTCGGTGTTCGAGGAGGCCATCCTTCCGGTGGTCCGCACACGGCGGGGGGAGATGGCGGTCCACGAGGTCGCGGCGGACGCGAGCGACGCAGCCCCTGTTCGCGAGGCCGCTCAGTGCACGTGCCCGTGACCGCGCGCAGGCTTGCCCACGACGCCCTCCTCGGCGACGGCGAGCTGGTGGAGGACGTCGGTGTGGAGCACGTCCTGGATCTCGCGCGCGCTCCAGAGCCTCTGGAGCTGGCTCCGCTCCGCCGCGATCGCGACGAGACGGAGCTCGCGTTCGACGATCTCCCGCGCCGCCGTCGAGTCGCTGTCGCCCTGGGCGCTGGTCCTCGCGGCGTAGATGTCGAGTACGCCGTTCGCTCCGGGGGCGTATCGCACCGTCGTCGGTGACGGCAGCGCTGCGCACCTCACGTTCTCGCTCGACGGCCTCGATCGCTGCGCGCGAGCTCGACGCGCAGGCTCGCACGCCGAGCATCCCGCGTGCTCGTGGTCGGGAGGTCGACACCCGCAAGCAGCAGCGGGAGGCCGACGCTTGCCGACACGAGCGAGACGACGATCACCACCGCAGCGATGGACACGCCGACGTCCCGCGCGGGGTACGTGCTCGCCGCGGTGACGGCGGCGACGGGGATCGTCAGCGCTCCCGCCAGCGAGACGGCCCCGCGTACGCCGGCGAGCGCCGTCACGATGACGATGCGGAGTGGCACGACCGCTCCGCCGCCGCCTCGCTCCGCGCCGCGGTAGAGGGGCACGCGCATCGGGACCCCGATCCGAAGGAAGCGGAGGCGAAGAGTCCGAACGCCGTAATGAGGCTGGCCAGAGCGATCACCTCCCAGGAGGGCAGCTCGGCGGCCACGATCACGGCCGGCGTCTGCACGATGACGCGCGGAAGCTGGGGGCTCGCATCGCACATCCGCCAAGCAGGTGAGGAGCTCGCGGACGTGCCGAGCTCGAGCGCTCGTGCCGTCATCCAAGCGCATCTGGCTCGGCGTGCGGAACGCGTGGCCATTGCTGCGCCAGCCTTCGATGGAGCAGCGCACTCAGTTCGGGCCACCCGGCACGACGGCGTTGATCGGACGGAGCCCCGCACCCGCCGGATAGGCGTAGCTTGCCCATGCTGCCCAGCCCCAGACCGTCACCGCGAACGGACCTTCGCTCGACGCCTCGTGGCGACCGGGCGCGCATTCGCCCTCGCGCGCGTCGCTGTAGACGCGAACGTACGCGTACTCGTATTCGCCTTCTTCGTCGATCGGTTTGAAGCCTTCGACCTTCTTCGAGCCGCAATCGATCGTGACGTCGGAGAAGACGCCATTCTCACGATGCCGCACGACGACGATGCGCGAGTACGTGTACGTGTGGTCGACGTAGAATACGTAACGCGAGAGATATTGGTCGACGGGGACCACGTTGACGAACTCGGGGTCGCCCATGCCCCTGAACGAACGGCCGCCGGTCATGTATTCGAAGAGGGCGATGGGATGCTCGGGATCGGTGCTCTCGACGACGAACGGATCGTTCGACCAGAATGTCTGGGCCTCCCCCGCGGCGAGCGAGCCTGGGGCCTCCTCGGGCTTGTAAGGTCGATACGTCAGTTGGGTGTCGTCGGCGGCGGCGACGACGCGCCAGAAGTAGCGTTCGTTCGGATGCTCGCC
>Ga0164243_10011019_pt1 | contig 12939 bp, 6 predicted proteins | sample OricompcompostOP_FD_108781 | JGI IMG/M metagenome (GOLD analysis project Ga0164243, IMG submission 108781) | Organic Plus compost microbial communities from Emeryville, California, USA - Original compost - Organic plus compost (OP) | ecosystem: Engineered > Solid waste > Mixed feedstock >...
ACCGCGTTGCGCCGCTGCCGGGGGAAGTCGATCAGGTAGCCGGAGGTGGCGCCGGTGAAGGAGTAGATGGTCTGGCTGGCGTCGCCGACCACGCACAGGTTGTCCCGTTCGCCGACCCACAGTTCCAGGAGGCGCTGCTGGAGGGGGCTCACGTCCTGGTACTCGTCGACGACGAAGTGCTGGTACTGGTTGCGGACCGTCTCTGCGATGTCGGCGCGGTCCTCCAGGATCGCGGCCGTCAGCAGCAGGACGTCCTCGAAGTCGATCACCGAGCGTTCGCGTTTGAGCTGTTCGTACAGGGCGTAGACGCGGGCGGTCTCGGCGGGGTCGCGGGGGGCGTCGCGTCCGGCCTTCCCGGCGGCCGCCGGGTAGTCCTCGGGCACGGTCTGGGTGCCCTTGGCCCATTCGATCTCACTGGTGAGGTCGCGCAGCTCGGTGCGGTCGAGCCGCAGACGGCAGCGGGTGGCGGCCTCGGCGACGAGGGGGGCTTTGCGCTCGACGAGGGGCGGCAGCTCGCCGCCGACTGCGCGGGGCCAGAAGAACTGGAGCTGGCGCAGCGCGGCGGAGTGGAAGGTGCGGGCCTGCACGCCGTGGGCGCCCAGCTGGCGCAGGCGTCCGCGCATCTCTCCGGCGGCGCGCTGGGTGAAGGTGACGGCCAGCACACCGGCGGGGGGCAGGATGCCGGCGCGGACCCCGTAGGCGATGCGGTGGGTGATGGCTCTGGTCTTGCCCGTTCCGGCGCCGGCCAGCACGCATACGGGACCGTGCAGTGCGGTGGCCACCTCGCGCTGCTCGGGGTCGAGCCCTTCGAGCACCGCGTCGGCGGAGTCCGGTGCCTGCGGGAAGAGAGGGGAGTCCGTTGCTGCTGTCACCCCGCCATGCTGCCAGGGGTGGGGAGCGGGGTGGGGAGTGGTTGTCCACAGGGGGGTGGATTCGTCGTATCAGTCGTATCGATTGATCGCCCGTATCGGCCGGGGAGGTCGTGTCGGCGGATGTCGGTCCTGTCCGCGCGTGTCGGCGCCGGTCGGTCGTGGCGGCGCGTGTCGGCGCCGGTCGGTCGTGGCGGCGCGTGTCGGCGCGTGTCGGTCGTGGCGGCGCGTGTCGGTCGTGGCGGCACCTGTCGATCGTGTCGGTCGGCTCGGCTGTCCCCGTCGTCGCCATCCCGTCGTCTCGGCCGTGTCGGGCCGCCCGGTCGTGAGTCCGCCGGTCTTGGTCGTGCCCGCCGTCTTGGCCGTGTCGGTCGGCTCGGGCGTGCCCGCCGGGCCGGCCCTGACTACCGTGCCCGCCGGGTCGGTCGGGCGGTGCGGGTGGTGACGGGAGTGGAAGGGGGCGGAGAGGGGGTGGGGGTGGAGGCCGGGGTGGGAATGGCGGCGGGGTCCCGTACGTTGTCCCAGGCACCGACGCATGAGACAACGAGGAGCGCTGGAGAAGATGGCGGGCACTGTGACGATGTACAGCACCACGTGGTGCGGGTACTGCCGTCGGCTGAAGAGCCAGATGGAACGTGAGGGCATCGCGTACACCGAGGTCAACATCGAGCAGGACCCGGAGTCGGCGGCGTTCGTCGAGAAGGCGAACGACGGCAACCAGACGGTGCCGACGGTGCTGTTCCCGGACGGTTCGACGCTGACCAACCCTTCCCTGGCGCAGGTCAAGGCGAAGATCGGCGCCTGAGCGCGGGGAGTTTCCCGCGCCGGCCCCCGGGGCTGACGCCGAACGGCCGCGCCCGGCCGGTTCCCGCGGTTGCGGGGGCCGGCCGGGCGCGGCCGTTCGGCGTTCGAGGGCGGTGAGGGGCGCGGGACCGCGGGCCCCGGTTCAGGAACGGTGGGGATGGGGCAGGGGCTCGCCGTACCAGTGTTCGACCAGGCGGGCCGCTATGGAGATGCCCGAGGGCGGAAGCACCTCGCCGGACTCGATGGCGGCTCGCAAGTCCTCGCGGGAGAACCAGCGGGCCTCTTCGATCTCCTCGCCGTCCACCTGGATGGCGGGCGAGGTGGCGCGGGCCATGAAGCCGAGCATCAGGCTGGAGGGGAAGGGCCAGGGCTGGCTGCCCACGTAGCTGACGGGGCCGACGCTCACACCGGCTTCCTCGGCGACCTCGCGGCGGACGGCGGCCTCCAGGGACTCGCCGGGTTCCACGAAGCCCGCCAGGGTGGAGAAGCGGCCTTCGGGCCAGTGCACCTGGCGGCCGAGCAGGGCCCGGTCCTGGTCGTCGGTGACCAGCATGATCACGGCGGGGTCGGTGCGCGGGTAGTGCTCGGCCCCGCAGGCGGGGCAGCGGCGGACGTGGCCCGCGGCGGCGATGACGGTGCGTTCCCCGCAGCGGGAGCAGAAGCGGTGGGTGCGCTGCCAGTTCTCCAGGCCGACGGCGTGCACGAGCAGTTCGCTGTCGCGGTCGGAGAGCAGCACTCCGGCCTCGCGGAGTCCGGCGGGGCGGGCGATGTCGTCGAGCCGGCCGGGGAGGGAGTCCTTCTGGAGCGCGAAGTAGCGCACTCCGTCCTCGTCGACGCCCAGGAAGTAGCGGTGCGCTTCGGTGAAGGGCGCGTCGAAGGAGGGCATCATCACCAGTTCGGTGGTGCCGTCCTCCTTGTCCTCGATCAGCGCCTGTCCGCCGGAGACCACGAAGACCCGTGTGGTGGGGTGGCTCCAGGCCGCGGCCAGCCATGCCTCGTCGAGCCGGTGGTGGGAGGCGCGGTCGATGCCCCCGGTGGCGGTGAGGCCGATGGGCCGGTCGGCGGTGTGCTGCCGGCCGGCCGGCTGGTCGTGGCGGGCGGTCGAGGTCGAGGCGGTCACGTGTGTTTCCTGCTCCCCCTGTGTCGGGGCCGCCCTGCCCGGCTGGCGGGCCGCGGGGCGGCTGGCGGACGGTTGTCGGTGCGTGTGGGGCCGGCGGCGTGCGGCTCCGGCCGGGGGGCCGGGTGCGGCCCGGGGAGATGGGGGCCGGCCTGGAGGTCAGCCCGCGCTCCAGTGTGCCGCGAGGTCGTCCCACAGGTAGGCGGCCGTCTCGGCGCCCTTGAACAGCAGGTCGAGCTCGACCTTCTCGTCGGGGGCGTGCCAGCCGTCGGAGGGGACGGAGATGCCCAGGAAGAGCACCGGGACGCCGAGGACGTCCTTAAGGTCGGCGGCGGGGCCGGAGCCGCCTTCGCGGGTGTAGCGGACGGGGCGGCCGAAGGCGCGGCTCATGGCGCGGGTGAGGGAGCGCAGCGCGGGGTGGTCCAGCGGTGTCAGACAGGGGCGGGTGGCGCCCCAGAAGGTGATCTCGTGGCGGATGCCGGCGGGCAGCCGGGCGGCGACCCAGTCGCGCAGCGCCTGCTGGATGGTGTCGGCGTCCTGGCCGGCGACGGTGCGGAAGGACAGCTTCAGCTGGGCGCGGGAGGGGACGATGGTCTTGCCGCCGGGGCCCTGGTAGCCGCCGCTGATGCCGTTCACCTCGGCGGTGGGGCGGGCCCAGACGCGTTCGAGGGTGGTGTAGCCGCTCTCACCGAGTGTGGCGTGGGAGTGGGCGGTGCGTACCCAGGCGTCCTCGTCGAAGGGCAGTTCGGCGAAGAGGGCACGTTCCTCGTCGGTGAGCTCGACGACGCCGTCGTAGAAGCCCGGGAGGGTGACCCGGCGGTCCTCGTCGTGCAGGGCGGCGGCCAGCCGGGCGGCCTCGGTGGCCGGGTTGGGCACGGCGCCGCCGAAGGACCCGGAGTGGATGTCCTGGTCGGGCCCGTACAGGTCGATCTGGCAGTCGGTGAGGCCGCGCATCCCGGTGCACACGGTGGGGGTGTCCGCGTCCCACATGCCGGTGTCGGAGACGACGACGGCGTCGCAGGCGAGCCGCCGGGCGTGCCGGCGCAGCAGGTCGGGGAAGTGGGGGGAGCCGGACTCCTCCTCGCCCTCGATCAGCAGCTTGAGGCCGACCGCGGGGGCGGTGCGGCCGGTGGCGGCCAGATGGGCGCGGACGCCGAGGGTGTGGAAGAGCACCTGCCCCTTGTCGTCGGCCGCGCCGCGCGCGTACAGGCGGCCGTCCCGCTCCTCGGGCTCGAAGGGCTCGCTGTGCCAGCCGTCGGCGCGGTCGGCGGGCTGCACGTCGTGGTGGCCGTAGACGAGCACGGTGGGCGCGGCCGGGTTCTGGGCGGGCCACTCCGCGAAGACGGCGGGCGCTCCTTCGGTCTCCCACACCTCGGCGACGGGGAAGCCGGTCGCGCGCAGTGTGGCGGCCAGCCATTCGGCGCTGCGCCGCACGTCACCGGCGCGGTCGGGGTCGGCGGAGACGGAGGGGATGCGCAGCCAGGCGGCCAGGTCGGCGAGGAAGGCGGTGCGCTGGTCGTCGATGAAGGCCCGGACGGCGCTGTCCGGGGGAGCGGGGGTGGTGCTCATGCCATCGAGCCTAGCGGGCCCAGGGTGATCCTCCGTCAGCCGGATGACTGCCCGGCGGCGGCCCGTGGGCGGCGTCCAGCAGCAGCCGCTCCAGCTCCGCCCGGTCGGGCAGCCCCTCGGGGCGCACCACGGTTCCGCTGCGTACGTACAAGAACGCGGCGCCGACCCGGGTGAGCGGCATCCGCTGCTGTTCGGCCCAGGCCAGCCGGTAGACGGCGAGCTGGAGGGGGTCGGCGTCCTGGCCGTGGCCGGTCTTCCAGTCGAGGATGTCGAACCTCACACCGCCGTCGGGGGTCTCCTCCCGGTAGACGGCGTCGATCCGGCCCCGGATGACGCGTCCGGCCAGTACGAGCTGGAAGGGCGCCTCCACCCGGTAGGGGGTGCGGTGCGCGTAGGGGGTGCGCTCGAAGGCTTCCTTGAGGGCGGCCAGGTCCCGCTCGTCGGTGATGTGCGGCGGCTCGCTGCCGTCGGGGCCCTCGCCGTCGGCGCCGGGCAGCTCGTCGGGGCCCAGCATGGGCAGGGTCAGCTCCTCGAAACGGGACTCCACCCAGGCGTGGAACCGGGTGCCCCGGCGGGCGGCGGCGGGCCTGGGCGGGCGCGGCATGGGCCGGGCCAGTTCGCGGGCGAAGCCTTCCGGGTCGGCGGCCAGGCGCAGCAGCTGGGTGGCGCTGAGCGTGCCGGGCAGCGGTACGTCCCGGACTGCCGCGCGGGAGCGGCGCAGCTCGTCGGTGAGGGCGTCCAGGTCGCGGTCCCAGGCGGCGACCAGCCGCGTCTCCTCGGGGGTCAGCTCGCCGGTGCCGGAGCCGGGGCCCGGGCCGCCGGGCCCGGTGCCAGGCGGTGCGGCGGGTCCCCCGGCCGTCGCGGGGTGCGCCGGCTCACCTGTGCGGGGCGCGGGCGGGCCCTCCGGGCGGGGGCCGTCCACGTGCGGCGGCTCCGGGCGGGGGTCTTCCGGCTGCTGCTGCGGTTCCTCCGGGTGGTGCCCCTCCAGGTGGTCGAGGACCCGCTGGGCGGCCTGCCGGCGCAGGGCCAGCGCCTCCTCGTCCAGCGGCAGCGGCCAGACGCGTTCCTCGGCGGGCTCGGCCAGCGCCGGGTTGGCCGCGTCCTGACCGGGCGGCTCCGCCCAGTGCTCGACCTCCCCGTGCGCCGGGTCGGCCTCGCAGTGGGCGCGCAGGGCCTCCAGGAACACGGAGGGGCCGCGGGGCCGCTTCTGGGCGGGTCCCCACCAGTGGCCCGAGCCCAGCAGCAGGCTGCGCGGCCGGGTGAAGGTGACGTAGCCGAGGCGCAGCTCCTCGGTGGCCTGGTGGGCGCGCAGCGCGTTCTCGTGCTCCTTGAGGCCCTTGGCGTGCCAGTCGGGTGCGGGCGGCAGGGTGGCGGCGTCGCCGCGCAGCGCGTACGGCAGCACCTTCGGCTGGGTGAGCCACGTCTCGCGGGGCTGCTCGCTGGGGAACTGTTTGGCGACCAGGCCCGGCACGGCGACCACGTCCCACTCCAGGCCCTTCGACTTGTGCGCGGTCAGCACCTTGATCGTGTTCTCGCCGCCCGGCAGGGAACTGTCCAGGCCCTTCTCGTACTGTGCCGCTGTCCGCAGGAAGGCGAGGAAGGCCAGCAAGGTCGCCTCCCCGTCGAGGGAGGCGAAGCCGGCGGCCAGGTCGAGGAACTGGCCGAGTGTCTCGCGCCGCCGGGCGGCCACCGCGTGCGGGGAGGCCGCCAGCTCCACCTCCAGCCCGGTGACGGCCAGCACCCGGTGCAGGACGTCCATGAGCGGGTCGGCCAGCGAACGGCGCAGGTCGCGCAGCTCGGCGGCGAGCCGTGCGAAGCGCACCCGGGCCTCGGCGGAGAACGGCAGCTCGTCGTCGTAGCCGTCGGCTTCCAGGAAGGTGTCCAGGGCGTCGGCGAGGGACCGCAGCTCGGCCGGGTCGGCGCCCTCGACGGCGGCGGCCAGCCGCTCGTCCGGGTCCGCGCTCTCGTCACCGGCGCGCTGGTGGGCGACCAGCAGGGCGGCGCGGCGGCCGAGCAGCGCCAGGTCGCGGGGGCCGATCCGCCAGCGGGGGCCGGTCAGCAGCCGCACCAGCGCCGCGTTGGAGGTGGGGTCCTGGAGGACCTCGCAGACGGCCACCAGGTCGGCGATCTCCGGCAGGTGCAGCAGCCCGGACAGGCCGACCACCTCGACGGGCAGGTCCCGCGCGGCCAGAGCGCCCTGGATCTCGGCGAAATCGGCGGCACCGCGGCACAGGACGGCGATCTCACCCGGCGGCGTGCCGGTGTGCACCAGGTGGGCGAGGGAGTCGGCGAGCCAGGCGATCTCCTCCGCCTGGGTGTCCAGCAGGGCGACGCGGACGAGGCCGTCGTGTTCGGCACCGGGCGCGGGGCGGAGCGCCTCGACCCCTTCGTGCCGCTCCCGCAGGGGCGCGGCCAGCCCGTTGGCGAGGGTCAGCAGCCGGCCGCCGCTGCGCCGGTTCTCGCTCAGCGACTGGCGGCGGGCCGGGGTGCCGTCGGCGTGCGGGAAGTGGCGGGGGAAGTCGTCGAGGTTGGCGACGGAGGCGCCCCGCCAGCCGTAGATGGCCTGGCAGGGGTCGCCGACGGCGGTCACCGGGTGGCCGGTGCCCTGCCCGAACAGTCCGGCGAGCAGGACCCGCTGGGCGACGGAGGTGTCCTGGTACTCGTCCAGCAGGACGACGGAGAACTGTTCGCGCAGCGCCCGGGAGACGTCGGGCAGCTGTGCGAGGCGGGCGGCCAGCGCGATCTGGTCGCCGAAGTCGACGCGTTCCAGTTCCCGTTTGCGGGCGCGGTACTCCTCGACGAGGCCCAGCAGCTCGTCCCGCGCCCGCGTGGCCTCGGGAATCCTGCGCAGCTTGTCGTTGGTGAGGCGGGCGCCCTCCAGCGAGGCGAGGAGTTCCGCATCGTGGGCGCGGGCCGCCTCCGGGCCGACCAGGTGCTCGGACAGTTCGGCGTCCAGCGCGAGCAGGTCCTCCACCAGGGCGGGCACCGATTTGGTGAGCGCCTCGAAGGGCCCTTCGGCGGCCCGCAGTACCCCGGCCGCCAGCTGGAAGCGGGTGGCGTCCGCCAGCAGCCGCACCGTCGGCTCGATGCCCAGCCGCAGCCCGTGCTCGCTCAGCAGCCGCCCCGCGAACGCGTGGTAGGTGGAGATCTGCGGCTCCCCCGCCTCGGCCGCCTCGCCGGCCCCCGGATCCGGCGCCGGGTCGGGGTCCAGGACGCCGGCCCGGTGGAGGGCCTTGCGGACGCGGTCCGACAGCTCACCGGCCGCCTTGTTGGTGAACGTCAGCCCCAGGACCCGGTCCGGCGCGACCTGTCCGGTGCCCACCAGCCACACCACGCGGGCCGCCATGACGGTCGTCTTGCCCGACCCGGCCCCGGCCACGATCACCTGCGGGGCGGGCGGCGCGGTGATGCAGGCCGTCTGCTCCGGGGTGAACGGGATGCCGAGCAGCTCGGCGAGCTGCGCGGGGTGGGTGAGCTGTGCGGGCACTCCTCAGACGCTAGCGCCCGCGGCTGACAGCCGGCGCCGCTCCCCCGGGAGGGGCGGCACCCCTGGAGCGAGGGCGTCCGCGGGGGCTTCTCCCGGCGTGGCCGCCGTCCCTCGCGCCGTGGCGGCGGTCCGTCCCCGGCATGGCCGCCCTCTCGCCCCGGCATGGCCGCCCGTCCGTCCCCGGCGTGGCCGCCGTCCGTCCGCCGGGCGCCGGGCACCCACGATGGCGAAGGTCACAGGCCCCGGGGGACGGCAGGCGGGCCGTACGGCCGCTCACTCCACCACCTGGCGGCCCTCCGGGCGGGCCGAGCAGGAGGAGCGGAACGCACAGTGGGTGCAGTGCTGGCCCGGCGAGGGGGTGAAGCGTTCGTCCAGTACGCGGGCGGCGGCGGTGGCCAGCAGCTCGCCCACCCAGTCGGGGCCCGGGCCGTCGTCCGGCTCCTGACGCTGGACGACCGGCAGCGTGTCCCCGCCGTCGCGTTTGGCGGCACCCAGCCGCAGGTGCACCAGTTCGGCGCCGCCCGGCTCGGGGCGCCGCCCGTCGAACAGCTCGTCGGCGGCGCCCTCCCTGACCGCGAGCTGATAGACGGCAAGCTGCGGGTGGGCGGCGACCTCCGGGCCGGTGGGGCGGGTGCGGCCGGTCTTGAAGTCCACCACGTACGCGCGGCCCTGCGCGTCCCGCTCGACGCGGTCCATGCTGCCGCGGATACGGACGGCGTGCTCACCCGCCCGCAGCGTCACCTCGAAACCGTGTTCGCTGCCGACCGGCCGGCGGCCCTCGCCGCGCTCCATCACGTGCCAGCGCAGGAACCGCTCCAGGGCCGCCCGGGCGCTCTCCTTCTCCTGCCGGGACTTCCACGGCGCGTCGAAGGCCAGCCCGTCCCACACCGCGTCCAGCCGCTCCATGAGCACCGACAGGTCGGCGGGGCTGCTGCCGGAGGCCACCTCGTCGGCCAGCACGTGCACCACGTTGCCGAAGCCCTGCGCGGCGGTCGCCGGCTCGTCGGCCTTGACCTCCCGGGCGAGGAACCACTGGAGGGAGCAGGTGCGCGCCAGCTGTTCCAGCGCGCTGCCGGACAGCGCCACGGGCCGGTCCCGGTCGCGCAGCGGCACCGCCGCCCGGGTCGGTTCGGCCAGCCCCCACCAGCGCTGCGGGTGCGCCGCCGGGACCAGCGGGAAACCCTCGTCGTCCCGCTCGGCCGCCAGCCGGGCCAGCCGCCGGGCGGCGGCGTCCCGCAGCGCGGGCGACGCCGACGGGTCGACGGTGGTGGCGCGCAGCTCGGCGACCAGCGCGGGCACCGACAGCGGGCGGCGCGGCCGGCCCGTGAGGTGCTGCGGCTCGACGCCCAGCTCCGTCAGGAACCGGGACGGCTGGTCACCGTCCTCCGCCTGGGCGCGCACCGCCGTCACCACCAGCCGCTCGGTTGCCCGGGTCACGGCGACGTAGAAGAGGCGGCGCTCCTCCGCCAGCAGCGCGGAGGCCGGCAGCGGCTCGGCGATGCCGTCCCTGCCGATGCGGTCGGCCTCCAGCAGCGAACCGCGCCGCCGCAGGTCCGGCCACAGCCCCTCCTGCACCCCGGCGACCACGACCAGCCGCCACTGCCGGCCCTTGGCGCGGTGCGCCGTCAGCAGCCGTACCGCCTCGGGCCGCACCGCGCGCTGCACCAGGGTGTCGGCGGCGATGTCCTGGGCCTCCAGCTCGTCCAGGAAGTTGAGGGCGCCCCGGCCGCCGCCGCGCTCCTCCGCGCGGGCCGCGACCGCGAACAGGGTGCACACCGCGTCCAGATCGCGGTCCGCGTTGCGCCCCGCCGGGCCACCCCGGCGGGCGGCCCGCTCCAGCCGGGCGGGCCAGCCGGTGCCGGCCCACAGCTCCCACAGCGCCTCCTCGGCGGTGCCGCCACCGGCCAGCAGTTCGCGGGTCTTGCGCAGCAGCAGCCCGAGCGTGTGGGCGCTCTCGAAGGACGTGCCGGCCGGCGCCCCCGACACGGCGGCCGGGTGCGGGGCGTGGGCTGCCAGGCGTTCGGGCTCGGCCAGCGCCTCGGCCAGCAGCACGTCGGAGGGGCGGGGCACCTTGGCGCCGGCCGCGCGCTCCTCCTCGCGCAGCGCCCGGCCCAGACGGCGCAGGTCGGCCGCGTCCATCCCGCCGAGCGGGGAGGTCAGCAGGGTCAGCGCCGTCTCGGTGTCCAGGCGGGTCCGGCCCTCCAGGGCGCCCTGGGCCGCCACCCGCAGCGCGGTCAGCAGCGGGGCGACGGCCGGCTCGTGGCGCAGCGGCACGTCGTCGCCGTCCACGTCCACAGGGACCCCCGCCGAGACCAGCGCGCGCCGCACCACCGGCAAGGAGCGCCCGCCGGCGCGGACCAGGACGGCCATCTCGCCCCAGGGCACCTGCTCCTCCAGGTGGGCGCGGCGCAGCAGGTCGGCGATGTTGTCCAGCTCGGCGCCCGCGGTCGCGCAGGTGAACACCTCCACCCGGCCCTCCTTGCCGGGCTCCGCCGCCCGGGGCGCCGGGACGGGCGTGCGGTGGGCGCGGACGGCCTCGGCGGGCAGCCGGGTGAGGGGCATGCGCGCGGTCAGCCTGCCGGTGGCCTCCAGCAGCCGGGGGGCGGGGCGCCAGGCGGTGCGCAGCACCCGGACCGGCGCGGGCGCCCCGGACGGCTGCCGGAAGAGGCGGGGGAAGTCGAGGATGCCGCCCACATCGGCCCCCCGGAAGGCGTAGATCGACTGGTCGGGGTCGCCGAACGCCACCAGGGTGCGGGCGCCGCCGCCCGCCAGGGCACGCAGCAGCCGCACCTGGGCGGGGTCGGTGTCCTGGAACTCGTCGACGTAGACGGCGTCGTAGGCGGCATCCAGCCGGGCGGCGACCTCCTCCCGCTCGGCGAGCAGGGCGGCGCGGTGCACCAGTTCCGCGTAGTCGAGCACGCCCTGGGCGTCCAGTACGTCCAGATACTCGGCGAAGAAGCCGGCGGCGGCCCGCCAGTCGGGCCGTCCGGCATGGTGTGCGAAGGCGCCGAGCGCGCCGGGGCCCAGGCCCAGCTCCCTGCTGCGGGCGAGTACGGCCCGCACCTCGTCGGCGAAGCCGCGGGTGGTCAGACAGGCGCGCAGTTCGTCGGGCCAGCGCACCGTGGCGCGCCCCCGCTGCTCCAGCGCGATCTGGCCCTCCAGCAGCTCGCGGATGTGCAGGTCCTGTTCGGGGCCGGTCAGCAGCCGCAGCGGCTCGGCGAACAGATCGGCGTCCTGGTGGGCGCGCACCAGGGCGTAGCAGTAGGAGTGGAACGTCGTCGCCCGGGGGGCGGCCGGTACGCCCCCGGCGGGCACGGCCTCCCCGGGACGCCCGTTCGCCGGCCCGCCGGGGGCGGTGCCGTCCGGACCGCCGGGCGCGGCGGGGCGGGGCAGCCCGCCGGACGGCCCGAGCCGCGCCAGCCGGGCCGTCATCCGGTCGCGCAGATCGACGGCCGCCCTGCGGCTGAAGGTCAGCACCAGGATGCGCTCCGGGTCGACGCCCTCCCGCACCCGGGCGGCCACCGACTCGACCAGGGTGGTGGTCTTGCCGGTGCCCGGCCCCGCGAGAACGAGAAGAGGGCCGCCCCGGTGGTCAACCACGGCGCGCTGTGCCGCGTCAGAGGCAGGGAGGTCGGCCGGCCCCGCCGCGGTGCGCACCAGCCGGTACGCACCGGGCTCACGGGGCCGCTGATGCGTGTCAGTGGTGACGGAGGGACTCACGTGGATCGCCTAAAGGGAGGTCTGTGCGGGGCGGTACAGACGCTACGCCAGCGGACACGCGTGCCGCAGCGCCTCGCTCCCGCACCCCGCGGGGGCGCTGTACTCCGTACGGACTGCCGGGCGCCGCGGGGGTGCCCGCATGACGGAAGCTGGGGACTGTGAGCAGGATCAGCGCGGGGAGCGCCCCGGCGTCACCCGCTGCGTCCGTCCCAGCGGGCCCGGCGTATGTCGATGCGCGGGATGTGCCCCGGGGCGCCGGACGCCGCGGTGTTCTCGCGCAGCGGGGTGCCCTCCGCGTGGTAGTGCGCCAGCGCCTCGTGCTCCTTGCCCGCCAGCGGTACGCCGTCCGCGCGCACCACCCGCCACCAGCAGACCGCGCCGCCGTACAGCGCCATGACCCTGCCCACCTGGCGGGGGCCGCCCTCCTCCAGCCACTCGGCGATGTCGCCGTAGGTCATCACCCGTCCCGCGGGGATCGACTCGGCAAGATCCAGTACGCGCTCCGCGTAATCGGGCAGGGCGGGGACGTCCGCGTCGGACGGCGCGGCATGGCCGTCGGACAGCGCCTCGCTGCGGGAATTTCCAGGCATACGGGCCATGTTGCCGCATGCCACCGACAGCCGTCCCGAGTTGTCCACAGCCCCCGCACAGGGCCCGCCGATTCCTCCCCGGGAACCCCGGAATGCCCCCTCGTGCTCCCGGCGGGCCGTCCCTCGTGCCACCATCTTCCGGGCGGTGACGAGTGATACGGGACCAGGACGAGACCGAATCCGGGCAGCGGCAGGGTGACGGGCCCCAGGCAGAGGGCACACCCGCCGCCGGCCGTGCTGCCCGGAACGACGGCACGAACACCCCGGACACCCCCGAAGACGTGAACCACTCCCCCAGCCCGGAACCCGGCGATCCCAGCGAGCACAGCACCCCGGGCGAGCACGGCACCTCCGGCGAACCCGGCAAGCCCGGCCGGCACAGCGACCCCGGCAAGCCCCGCGAACCCCGTGTTCCCGACAGCAACGGTGAACCGGGCAATCCGCCGGGACCTGCCACACCCGAGAGGCACGGCACACCCGGCGACGGCACCGGCCGCCCCGGCGAGGCCGAGCGCGAAGTCTCCGGCGAAACCGGAACCGAAACCGGGGCCCAAGGCGCAGGCGCGGGCAAGCACAGGGGCATGGGCAAGGCCCCGGACAACGAGCGCGAGGGCCCCGGCCGGACCCAGGGCACCGACGAAGGCGAGCCCGAAGGCCCGGACGGAGGCGAGCCCGAAGGCCCGGACGGAGGCAAGCCCGTAGGCCCGGACGGAGGCAAGCCCGGAGGCGAGGACGAACACCCACGCCCACCCGGCGGCGAGGCCGCCGGCGGGGAGGGCGAGG
>Ga0164243_10011020_pt1 | contig 12938 bp, 12 predicted proteins | sample OricompcompostOP_FD_108781 | JGI IMG/M metagenome (GOLD analysis project Ga0164243, IMG submission 108781) | Organic Plus compost microbial communities from Emeryville, California, USA - Original compost - Organic plus compost (OP) | ecosystem: Engineered > Solid waste > Mixed feedstock >...
CACGGCCCACGGCGGGACCGGCGACGACACCATCTTCGGCGGCGGCGACAGCGACAGCCTCGGCGGCGGCGAGGACGACGACAAGATCGCCGGCGACAGCGGAAGCGACAGCCTCCGCGGCGGGGACGGGAACGACACCCTCGACGGCGGCGCCAATTCCGACACCCTGTCGGGCGGAGCCGGCAACGACAGCCTGTTCGGGAACACCGGCGCGGACACGCTCTCGGGCGCCGGCGCCAACGACACCGTCTTGGGCGGCACCAACAACGACAGCCTCGCAGGCGGCGCCGGAAGCGACAGCCTGGACGGCGGGACCGACGCCGACACCCTGTCGGGCGGGGCCGGAAACGACACCCTGGCCACCGGCGGCGGTCACGACGTGATCCTGTTCGGGACCGGCGGCGGGGCGGACGTGGTGACCGACCTTTCGACCGCGCTGGACGAGGTGCGGCTGGGCGGCGCGAGCTACACCGCCAGCGAAGCCTCCGGCTCGACCGTCATCACCCTATCGGGCGGCGACAAACTCACCCTCCAGGGCGTCGCACTCTCGACCATCGACGACTGGCTTGTCGCCGGCTGAGGAAGGAACGGAGCCATGCCCAATCCGCCAGACCTGAACCCGGACCCCGACATCTTCCAGGCGGGCCCCGAGAACGACACCATCAGCGGCGTCTTCGCCCGCATCGTACGCGGCGGCGCCGGCAACGACAGCATTATAGGCGCAACGGATGAAGAAGGTGGCGTCGCCGGCCAAGAAGGCGACGACACGCTCACGAACGATGAAGAAGCCACCGGTGACCTCTCCGGCGGTCCCGGCGATGACGTCTACCTGAACCCGGGAAGAGAGGTTTCGGTTACCGACGACGCTGGAGAAGCCGGCGGCATCGACACTGTCATCCTGACCCGCGGCGACCCCTTCATTTATCTTGGCCCCAATATCGAAAACCTGACGGTGTTGTCGCCCGACGGCGGCGGCGGAGTCGGGAACCATCTCAACAACCTGCTCACGGGGAACGACGCCAGCAACTTATTCAGGGCGGATGGCGCCGCAGACACGCTGATCGGCGCGGGCGGCGACGACGGGCTCTACAGCGGGCAGCAGGGCGGCAATCTCCTGTTCGGTGGCGAGGGGAACGATACCCTCGCCCAATTTGAGGATTGGTTCCTTGACGCGGCTGACCCATCTGGCCGCGGACCGGGGGGCGCGGACACGCTGATAGGCGGCCCAGGCGACGATGTGTATTTCATCGACAATCCAGACGACGTCGTGGTCGAACTTCCGGGCGGGGGCTACGACGGCGTTTACATCGCAGCCGACTTCGCTCTCGGCGAGGACTCGACTGAGATCGAGGGCGGCTACGGCATTTTAGCAAAAGGCGTCACCTGGACCGGCAATTCCCAGAATAATCAGGCCGGCACTTCGGTCGGCTTCGACACGCTGCTCGGCATGGCCGGAAACGACACCCTGACCGGCTTCCAGGGCGACAGTAGTCTGTCCGGCGGAGAAGGCGCCGACCGCATCATAGCGGACACCGGGAACAACACGCTCGATGGCGGGTCCGGAGACGACGTCCTGCAATCGAGCGCCGTACCGGCACTCGGACCGGGTCTGGACTCCCTCGTGGGCGGAACGGGCGACGACACGCTGTCCTCCGGCGCCGGTGAAGACACCCTCGACGGCGGCGCCAACGCCGACAGCCTCGACGGCGGAGCGGGCGCCGACAGCCTGAACGGGGGCACGGGAGCGGACACCCTCGTGGGCAGCGCCGGCGACGACACCCTCCTCGGCGGCACCAACACCGACACCCTCGACGGCGGCGACGGGAACGACAGCCTGGACGCCGGCGACAGCGCCGACACGGCCCACGGCGGGACCGGCGCCGACACCCTCTTCGGCGGCAGCGGCGGCGACAGCCTCGGCGGCGGCGAGGACGCCGACCTGGACATGGGCGACACGGGCAACGACAACATCCGCGGCGGCGACGGGAACGACACCCTCGACGGCGGGGCCAATTCCGACAGCGTCTCGGGCGGGGCCGGGAACGACAGCTTGTTCGGGAACACCGGCGCGGACACGCTCTCGGGCGCCGGCGCCAACGATACGGTGTCCGGCGGCACCAACAACGACAGCCTCTCGGGCGACGCCGGAAGCGACAGCCTGGACGGCGGGACCGACGCCGACACCCTGTCGGGCGGGTCCGGGAACGACACGCTGGCGACCGGCTCCGGCTCGGACGTGATCCAGTTCGGGACCGGCGACGGGGCGGACATTGTGACCGACCTTTCGACCGCGCTGGACGAGGTGCGGCTGGCGGCAGGAACGAGCTACACGGCGGACGACGTGTCCGGCTCGACCGTGATCACCCTATCGGGCGTCGACACCCTGACCGTCGCCGGGGCGTCGGCGGACACCATCGACCAGTGGCTGGTGTTCGCCTAGGCCACAGCGCCTAGCCCTAGCCCCGGCGGGTGCGGGCGGCCGATCAGGCCACCCGCGACAGCCGCTCGCCGTCCGCCGCCACCGCGTCGATCGCCGGCCAGGCCTCGGCCTCGGCCTCGGCTTGGCGGCGCAGCCGCGCCTCGCTCTGGAACGCCATCAGCGGCGCGGACAGGAAGGCGACGGCCCCGCCGATGGCGCCGATCAGCGCCAGCAGGGTGACGTGGCCGCCCAGTTCGGCGTGGTGGTGCACCGGCAGATAGGCCAGCAAGGCCAGCACCAGCCCCACCGTCACTTCCGGCGCGGTCGAGGTCAGGGCGCGCAGGACCGAGCTTTGGGCGGCGAACTTGGGCGTGCGCCGCCACTTCATCGGCCGCCCGCTCAGCGGCGCCAGCGCAGCGGTCACCTTGACCAGCAGCAGCGACAGGCTGGCGATCTCCGCGCCCAGGATGCGGGCAGGCTCGGTCACCCCGGTCAGGCGGTAGCGCTGCCAGGTCCTGGCCAGACCGCCGATCACGCCGGCGGTCGCGCACACCCAGAACACCGGCGGGAAGGAGATCTGAGGCAGCCAGCCCAGCACGGTCATCCACGAGCTGCCGACGAAGGCCGCCGCGGCCGACACCACCGCCACCACGCCCACCAGGGGCGAGATGCTGCGGTTCACTTCCATCAGCTTGGCCCAGCTGTCGATGGGGGCCTTGTTGCCCGCCCACGCCGGCAGGAACAGCCGCCAGTGCGCCAGGAGCTGCTGCACCGGCCCGGCGGTCCAACGGAAGCGCTGCTTCTTGTAGTCCTCGTAGGTCTCGGGGATCAGGCCCCGGCCGAAGGTCTCGTTGACGAAGATCCCCTGGTAGCCGAGCGCGCGGATGCGGATCGAGATCTCGGAGTCCTCGGTCAGGCACCATTCGGCCCAGCCGCCCGCCTGCTCGATGGCGTCCTTGCGCAGGATGCACATGGTGCCGATGGTGTAGGCGCAGTCGTACTCGTTGATGCTGGCGATGCCGACCTTGTTCGGCGGCATGTACTCCCAGTAGCACATGTCCTGGTAGACGCTGCCGTCCGGACGGTAGTCGTGCGGGGTCTGCACGAAACCCACTTCCGGATCGGCGAAGAAGCCGGTCAGGCGCGACAGGAAGTCGGGCTCGGCCAGGTAGTCGGCGTCAATCACCGCCACCAGCTCCACGTCGGGCGCGGTGTGCGTCAGGCTGAAGTTCAGCGCCCCGGCCTTGGCTCCCTGGAGCGGGGCGACGTGGAAGAACCGGAACGGCGCGCGCGAGCCCCGGGCGTTCAGCTCGGCGCAGAACCGCTCCACCGGCCGCCACAGGGCCTCGTCCGGCGTGTTGTTGTCGCAGACGATGACCTCGAAGTTCGGATAGCGCAGCGCCGCCAGGCGCCGCAGCGTCGCGATCACCACCTCGGGCGGCTCGGCGTAGCAGGGCACGTGGATCGACACCTTGGGGCCGCCGATCTTGATCGGCTCCGGTGGGGCCGCGGTGGGCCTGCGCCAGCGCCGATGGGTGACCGCCGCCTCGTTGGCGAGCCGGGTGGCGAAGGCGAACGGCGCCATGACGGCGGCCACGGTCCCGCCCGCCGCGAACACGCCGAGCGCCCAGGGCGGGAAGCCCTGTTCCTTGAGCAGGAAAAAGCCCCACGGCAGGGTGAACAGCAGCGTCAGCGGCGGCACCGACATCTCCAGCACGCCGGCCGCGGAGAGCCGCGGCATGGCCAGCCGGACGCTGCCGATGAACAGCCCTGCGATCAGGGTCGCCACCAAGGCGCCGTCGAGCTGGAAAGTGCTGAGGAAGGCCAGGGTCCCGGCCAGGCCGACGGCCCCGCTCAGGACCGCCTGCGAACTGCCGAGGCGCCGAACCCTGTAAGGCTGCGGAACCGTCGCGATCAGGAGAGTAATGGAGATCAGGCCAAGCCAAGCCATCAGGGCTACGCCTGGATCAAACAACGCTCTGTACAGATGCATGCGGCTCCACTCGCCTTACCGGACCCGACGCTGTGGGCCGTCTTTCGTCGAATCACCACAGCGAGCCTCTGGCGGGTAGTGCCGCAACAAGGCGCAATCGTGGCGACCGGTGAAAAGAACCGGCCGGATCCTTGCGCCCCCCGCACTTAGCAAATGTGCGGACGCGAAGTCGGTTCCCGGACGAAAGGCGAGCGCCGGCGCGGCTCCCGATGCGGGAGCCGGCCGGCGGAACGCCCGTTGGGCGCGGAGCGGCGGCCCAGCCGCCGCCGCTCAAATGAAGGCCCAACGATCAGCACGCGAGGGCCGCTGGCTGATCTCCTCCCTCGACAGCTGGACCACGTAGCCGCCGAGGTTCTCGTCGTAAGTCAGCTCGTCCCAGTCGAGCGGATAGTAGCGCTCGCCCAGGCCCATGAAGCCGCCGAAGGAAAGCACGGCGTACTCGACCCGACCGGAGCGCTTGGTGACCATAAAGTTCTCGATCGTGCCGATCCGGTCGCCGCGCGGATTGAACACCGGAGTGCCCTCGACCTTGGTCGACGCGATCAGGCGGCTGGTCTCGTCACGAGGCACGCGGTGTTCCGAATCCTCGTTATGGAACCGCTGATCGTCGAACTCGCCGAAGCGGTAGCGCTGCTCCCAGGCCGCGCGGTCTTCCTGGCGGGCGTCGAAGTTGGGACTGCGATAGGCGGGGCCGTTCCAGCCCTGCTCGCCGGCGTAGCCGCCGTGCGGCTCCTCGAACGAACGGCGCTCGTAATCCTGGCCGGGCCGATAGGCCTCGCGGCGCTTGGACCAGCGGCCGGCGCGGTAGTCCGGGTTCCGATAGTCGGGATCGTAGTCGGGATGTTGGTCCTGTCGCATATCGTTCTCCGCTGTTTCGAAGGGCTTTCGATCGTGAGGAGCCGCCAGCGGCGGCTGGTCACGTGAGCTTCTTGGCGCCGACGATGGCCAGCACCAGGAAGACCAGGAAGCCGATAACGAAGAGGCCGAAGAGCAGTTTCGCGATTCCGGCGGCTGCACCGGCGATCCCACCGAAGCCGAGGGCCCCGGCGATCAGCGCCACCACGGCCATGATCAGCGCCCATTTGAGCATTTTGGCGTCTCCTGTTCGTTTGGCGACGCGCAAGGCCGCGCATTGGCGATGCGCGCTGGCGAAGAAGCGCCCCGGCGCTGCGCCCGTTCCGCCGGCCGGGTTCAACTCTTGGAGATCGGGTCCGCACAGGGAACGCCGCTTCGCCCCGGCGGTTGAAAGGCGTCACCGAACATGCAGGAGGCAGCAATGGCCCAGTCCGGACTCGCCGGAAGGAAGGTCGCCGTGCTGGCGACGGACGGCTTCGAACAGGTCGAATTGACCAAGCCGGTGCAGGCCCTCAAGGAGGCGGGAGCGGCCGTGGAGGTCGTCTCCCCCAAGACGGGGTCCATCCAGGGCTACAACCATCACGACAAGGGCGAGAGCGTGCCGGTGGACCGCCCCCTCGCCCAGGCGAACCCCGAGGACTACGACGCCCTGGTCCTGCCGGGCGGCGTGATCAACCCCGACCAACTCAGGCTGGAGCCCGCCGCCATCGACTTCGTCCGCACCTTCGTCCGCGGCCAGAAGCCGATCGCCGCCATCTGCCACGGCCCCTGGACCCTGATCGACGCGGGCGGCGTGGAAGGCCGGCGAATGACCTCCTGGCCGTCGCTGAAGACCGACTTGCGCAACGCCGGCGCCGACTGGGTCGACCAGGAGGTGGTGGTGGACGAGGGTCTCGTCACCTCGCGCCGGCCGGACGACCTGCCCGCCTTCTGCGCCAAGATGATCGAGGAGTTCGCCGAAGGCCGCCACGCCCGCCGCAGCGCCGCCCGGCCCGAACAGCGGCCGATGCATTGAGGCCACGTCCCCTTGTCCTCCCTGCGGGAGACGGGTTGCTGCGACCTAGTCCTCGGCGAAGCTTCGGGGCTCCTGCAGCGGCCCGGCCTCGCGCAGGATCGACAGCGCGATGTCGACGCAGCCGAGCAGCGGCAGGGGTTCGCCGAAGCGTTCCCGCCACAGCCCCGCCACCTCGAGATCGGTGAGTTCGCGCTCGTGCTCCACGCGCGCCTCTACGCATACGGCCGCGTTTGGTTGCGCCGAAAACGGCCGCGGCGTTACATTTTTTTACCTTTGCCGCGGAACAAGCCGTGGATCGACGCTCGACCGGGCGTCAGCGGGCGTCGGCCCCGATGCTGTAGCCCGATCCGGCCTCGACCCGCGCCGGCTCGCCGTAGTAGTCCACCGCGCCTTCCAGCGGCTCGCCGAGCAGCCGCGAGAGGTCCTGCCCCCGCCCCACCGCCGGCGAGCCCGGCCTCAGCGCATAGGCGGCCGCCCCGCCCTGCCCCGGCGCGGTCAGCAACGGGTCGGCCGCCAGGGAGACGTCGGCGCCGTCGACGGTCTCCTGATCGGGTCGCGCGGCGCGCCATTCGGCGACGGTCGCATAGGCGCGGCCGGCCCAGCGAACCTTTCCAGGGCCGGCGTAGAGATTCCCGCGGAAGATCACCCCGGCCGGATCGACGCCGTAGGTCGCGACCAGGTCCGCGGGCCCGGCGCTGTAGAGGATGTTGTTGGCGATCACCGTTCCCGTCGGCGCGCCCACCGGGCCGAAGGCCACCGCCGCCGAGCCCGGCCGGGCGGTGTAGAAGGTGTTGTTGTAGATCTTGATGTCCGAAAGCGCGGCCGTGCCGCCCACGCGCAGCTCCGCCCGCTCGTCCGGCTTCACGCCGACGCTGTTGTTCCAGCCGATGTTGAACCGGACCGTGTTGCCGAAGTGCGGCCCAGCCCCTTCGTTCTGCCAGACCAGGTAGCCGGGACCGTCGTTGTCGTAGGCGTAGTTGTACTGCAGGACCGAATTGGTGACCCCCTCGTCCAGGTCGAAGCCGTCGCCGTCCGAGGCGGTCGAGGTGCGGTTGGCGTAGCTTTCGTTGAACTGGATCACGACGGCGTTGCTGTCCCAGGTCCAGATGCCCACCCCGCCCCCGCCGAGCGCCCCGTTCGCGTAGGCGACCGAGCGCTGGATCACGCCCCGGTCGGTCTGGGAGATCACCACCCCGTTGCCCTGACTGCCCGGCTTGCCGGTGTTGCCGTGGAACCGGCTGCGCTCGATCACCACGTCGGTGAAATTGTAGGCGTCGCCCTCGGCCTCGCCGTCGAGGGTCATCCCGCTCAGGACGTTGTCGTGCAGGTCGAGCTCGGCGGCGTGCACGTCGCTGTAGCCGGAGGCGTCGCGGCAGCCGTGCATGTGGACGCCGTGCAGGAAGCCGCTGGCCTCCACCGCGCGGATGCGAACGTAGGGCAGCTTCCGGTCGCCCCGCAGGCAGTTGAAGAACAGCAGGCCCGACTGGGTCGGGGCCTTGCCCGCCCCGACCAGCCGTAGGTTGGCCACCGACCAGCCGGCCGTGTCCTCGAACACCAGGGCGCTCGCGTCGCGGTCGCTGACGTCGATGGTCGCCGTCGCGCCAGCCCCCTCCCCGTAGCAGTCGAGGCCGATCGGGGCCGTGGGCAGGCCCTGGCTGCGGGCGTCGAAATGCAGCGGGCTCCGGAAGGTGTCGCCGCAGCGCAGACGGATGCGGTCGCCGGGCCGGTAGGTCTGGGCCTGGACCTTGGCGAAGGTCCGCCAGGGGCTCGCCTCCGACAGGCCGTCGTTGTCGTCCGATCCCGAGGACGCGACGTGATAGGTGCGGCCGGCCTCCGCCGCGAAGGCGGGGCCCGCCGCGGCGGCGCAGGCGGCGGCGAACAGCGCTGGAGCCGTCCGCCGCCGCCGGCTCATTCCGCCGCCGCGATCTGCCGAAGCGCCTGCTCGAAGGCGTCGGCGGGCTGGCCGCCCGAGATGAGGTAGCGCTCGTCGATCACGATGGCCGGCACCGAATCGACGCCGGCCGCCCGCCAGCGCCGTTCCAGCTCGCGCACCTCGTCGGCGTAGCGGCCGGAGGCCAGCACCTCGCGCGCCGCGGCCGGGTCGAGGCCCGCGGCCTCGGCGGCGGCGGCGAGCACCTCGGGATCGGCGGTGTCCTGGTTGCGGGTGAAGTGGGCCTCGAACAGGGCGTGCTTCAGCGCCGCCTGCTGGCCGGGCGCCCCCTCGACACCGGCCCAGTGCAGCAGCCGATGGGCGTCGAAGGTGCTGTAGGCGCGGCTGTCGTCGTTCTGGGCCATGGTGAAGCCGACCTGGGCCGCGCGCTGGCGGATCCCCTCCCGGTTCGCCGCGATCTGGTCGCGGGTCAGGCCGTACTTCTCCGTGAGCAGTTCGAGCCGGTTGCGCCCGCCCGGCGGCATGCCGGGGTTGAGTTCGAACGGCTGGAAGTGGATGTCGGCCTCGACCTCCCCCTTCAGCCGCGCCAGCGCCTCTTCCAGCCCGCCCAGGCCGATCACGCACCAGGGGCAGGCCACGTCCGACACGAAGTCGATCTTCATCCGCTTGGTCATAGCCGAGTTGTAGCAGAAAGAACGCCGCTCGAAGAGGACCGACCGCTCGCCATCCTCATGCGCACGGCCTAAATCAGCCGGGCGAACCGGAGGATCAGCGCCGTGGTGGACATCAGCGACTTCGTCGATTTCGGCGACGACGACGGGAACGGCGACGGCGGGGGCGACGCCGCCGACTTCGCGGCCTTGAAGGACTGCCTGCAGGCGCTGGCCGACGCCATCGCCTCGACCAACCTGGCGGTGATCAACAGCGCCCAGGGCGACCCGCAGGCGGCCACCGCCCGGGTCCAGGCCTCGGTCGGGGCGCTGAAGCGCTTCCACGACGCCTTCAAGGTGCTGAAGGACGAGGGCCCGGCGCCCGAGGAAGAGGCCGAATAGGCCCGCCGGCGCCTATCGCGACGCTCCCGCGATCCCTACATGGGCGTGCTGGGAGAAACGCCAGAGAGAGTTGAATGAACCGCGACGCGACCCGCCTGACCTCGATCCTCGGCATCGGCCTGACGCTGGCCCTGCTGGCCGCCGCGCCCGCCGAGGCCCGCCGCGGCGGCAGCTTCGGCAGCCGCGGGATGCGGACCTATTCCGCGCCCCGCTACACGCCCACCGCGCCGCGGCCCGTGGCGCCGATCCAGCGGTCGATGACCGCGCCCCCGGCCGCCAACCCGGCCGCGGCCAACCCTGCCTACGCTCCACGTCCGGCGGCCCAGGCGCCCGTGCAGCAGCCCCGCCGCGGCGGGATGTTCGGCGGCTTCGGCGGCGGGCTTCTCGGCGGCCTGGTGGCCGGCGGCCTGCTCGGCATGCTGCTCGGCCATGGATGGGGCGGCTTCGGCGCGGGCTTCGCCAACACCCTGATGCAGCTCGCCCTGGTCGCGCTCGTGGCGTTCGTCGCGATGTCCTTCCTGCGCCGCCGCCGCGAACCGGCGCCGGCGGCCGCGGCCGGCTACGGCCGCAGCTACGAGCAGCCCCGCCACGACGAACCGCGCTACGAGGGCCCGGCCGTGCGCGACTTCCCCGCCGCCGCGGGTCATGGCCAGACCTACGCCCAGCCCGCCGCGCCCGAGCCGATCGAGATCGGCCTGACGGGCGCCGACCGCGACGCCTTCGAGCGCCTGCTGGCCGAGGTCCAGGGCGCTTTCGGCCGGGAGGATTATGCGGCGCTGCGCGAACGGACCACGCCCGAGATCATGTCCTACCTGTCCGAGGAGCTCAGCCAGAACGCGGTGGCCGGCCGGCGCAACGAGGTGTCCAAGGTGCGCCTCATCCAGGCCGACATCGCCGAGGCCTGGGCCGAGGGCGAGGCCGACTACGCCACCGCGGCCATGCGCTACGAGAGCGTCGACGTGATGCGCGACCGCGGGACCGGCGCGGTGCTGGAAGGCGACGCCGACCGGCCGACCGAGACCACCGAGCTCTGGACCTTCGTCCGCCAGGGCGGCGGTCCCTGGAAGCTGTCGGCGATCCAGGAGGCGTAGGGCGATCCGCGCTTCGATCCTTCCCCGCCTTCGACGAAGGCTGGGGAGGATCACCGGAACGGTCCGATCAGGCGCTCGTACTCGGCCTCGGGCGGCCCGTAGCTGCCGTCGGCGATCTGCTCCAGCTTGGCCCGCTTCACGATGGTGATGCGGCCGCGCTCGGCGCGGACGACGCCCACGCCCTCCAGCATCTGGATCGCCAGGGTGACGCCCGAGCGCCGCACGGCCAGCATCATGGCCAGGAACTCGTGCGTCACCGGCAGCTCGTTCGTGTCCAGGCGGTCGCGGCACATCAGCAGCCATCGCGCCAGCCGTTCCTGGATGTTGTAGTTGCCGTTGGCGACGGCGGTGTGCGCGGTCTGCACGGCCAGCGCCTGCACGAATCTCAGCAGGGCCATGTGCAGCGTCGGGCTGCGCCCCAGCGCCTGCGTCAGCACATCCGCCTCGATGGACAGGGCAGAGCCGACCACCTGGACGAAGCTGAGATGCGGCGTCCGGTCCGCCCCCAGCAGCACCGCCGTTCCGCACATCCCTTCTCGGCCGATGAGGCCGACCTCCAGTTCGGAGCCGTCGGCCAGGGTGGCCAGGACCGAAACGATCCCCGCCTCGATGAAACAGACCTGGCGGATCGGCTCGCCGGCCGCCACCAGCACCTGGCGCAGGTGCAGCCGCATGGGCGTCAGGTGCGGCTCCAGAAGTTCGAAGTCGGAGCGGGCCAGGCTTCGCAGCAGGCGGTTCTGGACCGTGCAGCCGCCGTGCAGCAGGACCGGGCATGTCTCGAGGCCGTCCATGGGAAGCCTCTTGCGGATGACCGGGCGGGAGCGCCGCCGTCTCCCAGCCGCCTGCGCCCGACAACCGTGCAGGCGATGCGCGCAGCATGATCCGGTGCGGCAGCCGGCACAAGATGATCTGGATCAAGATCTTTGACCGTACGGTTTCTGACCCAGGATTTTCTCGACGACTGTTCGTGTCCACACTCGCGCATACGGTGGTGGGGCGACCTGCATAGCCGCAAATGAGAAACGGGCGCAGCCGATACGGCCAGCGCCTTCGAGGAGAGCTTTGACCCTGGCCACATGACCAGGTCCACAACAGGAATCGGAAGTACCGACGGACCTCGATAAAGAGTGTTAGGGAGCAACTTATGTATCGAGTGAGCTTCTTGGACGCTGCTGGCCACGTCAGGTCGGCGTTAGACATCCGTTGCCGGAACGACGACGAGGCCATCGACCGCGCCGCGAGTCTTCGCCATTGGGACGAGTTCGAGATCTGGCAAGGCGACCGGCTGGTCTGGCGCTTCGAAAGCAGCCAGGTAGCGCGGCCGGTCTGACGAAGGCGGCGGCGATCCGGGGGGCGCAAGTTTCCTTCTCCCGCGGGAGGAGGTGGGCCTGGAGGGACCGGATGAGGGCGGCTCGGCCTGGGCCGCCCTCATCTTTTGGGAAGAGGCGTACCGCTCTGGATTCAAAGATCTGGAGCGCATCCCAGCGGCGAGGCGAAGGCCGGCGAAGCCAAACCGCTTACACTTTCGCCTGACGCGCCCTAGTGCGCCGCCACCGGAACCGCTCCTTCCGGGACGGGCCGGACCTTCAGCAGCAGGCCGCATGCCGCCGCTCCGAACGCGCAGGCGGCGCCGGCGAAGAAGGCGACCTGGTAGCCGCCTGCCAGCGCGTGGGCGAGGTCGGCGCCCTGGCCGCCCAGGGTATTGGTCCGGGCCGCGGCCAGACTCGCCAGCGCCGCCAGCCCGACCGAGCCGCCCATCATGAAGGCGGTGTTGACCACCCCCGAGGCCAGGCCCGATTCCGCGGGCGAGACGTCGTTCATCGCCGCCAGCAGCATCGGGTTGAACGCCATGCCCGCGCCGACGCCGAGCAGCAGCATGGCCGGCAGCACATGGACCAGGAACTGGCCCTCGGCGGGGGCGAGGCCGAACAGCACGAGCCCGACGGCCGCCAGCGCCAGGCCCCCGGCCATCGGCCCGCGGATGCCGAAGCGGTTCACCATCTTGGCCGACAGGCTGTAGGAGAAGGTGCCCATGATCAGGTTGGCCGGCAGAAAGGCCAGACCCACCTGCAGCGGGCTGTAGCGCAGCACGAGCTGCAGGTAGAGGGCGGCCAGGAAGAACCAGGCGAACATCGCCACCGCCCACAGCACCGCCGCCACGTTGGCTACCGCCACGTTGCGGATCGAGAACAGCCGCAGCGGCACGAGCGGGGCGGCCACCTGGGCTTCGATCGCCACGAACAGGGCGAACAGCGCCACCGCCGCGGCCAGCATCCCGAGCGTCGCGGCCGAGGTCCAGCCGGCCTGCTCCCCGTTGACGATGGCGTAGACCGCCAGCAGCAGGGCCGCGGTCACCGTCACCGCGCCGCCGACGTCGAGCCGGCCCCGCTCGTCCTGGCCGCGGCTCGCCGGCAGCAGCTTGAGCGAAAGGGCCACGACCGCCGCGCCCACGGGGATGTTGACCAGGAAGATAGAGCGCCAGTCCAGCGCGGTCAGGAGCCCGCCGAGCAGCACCCCGACGCTGCCGCCGCCGGCCATGACGAAGCCGAAATAGCCCATGGCCCGCACCCGTCCCGGCCCTTCGGGGAAGAGGCTCATGATCAGCGACAGGGCCACGGCGGA
>Ga0164243_10011021_pt1 | contig 12938 bp, 14 predicted proteins | sample OricompcompostOP_FD_108781 | JGI IMG/M metagenome (GOLD analysis project Ga0164243, IMG submission 108781) | Organic Plus compost microbial communities from Emeryville, California, USA - Original compost - Organic plus compost (OP) | ecosystem: Engineered > Solid waste > Mixed feedstock >...
CGGCCCGCTCCTTGGGGTCCGACAGCAACTCGTCGGCGAGGGCGGCGTCTTCGTGCGGGCCGCGGCCGCGCGGCCGCGTGCCCGCGATGGGGTGCATCATCGCCTCGCCGTCCTCGACCTTGACCAGGGCCTCGGGGCTCGATCCGACGACGTCGAAGCCGGACTCGCCGTCCGCGCCGGCGAACCGGAACAGATACATGTACGGGCTCGGGTTGGTCGCCCGCAGCACTCGGTAGACGTCGAGGGCGCTCGCCGAGCAGTCCGCCTCGAACCGCTGCGAGGGCACCACCTGGAACGCCTCGCCCGCCCGGATCCGCTCCTTGACGTCCGACACCCACGCCTCGTACGTCGCACCGCCCGACCGGGCCGTGAACTCCGGGAGTCGGGGCTCCGGCAGCGCGGCCGGGGCGACGGCCGCGCGCGCGGCGTCGCCGTGCGGGAGGGTCAGGTCGGCGGCCATCGCGTCGAGCCGGGCCACGGCGTCGGCGTACGCCTCGTCGACGCCGGTGTCGAGGTCGTTGTGGTTGATGGCGTTGGCGATCAGCAGCACCGTGCCGTCGCGGTGGTCGACGACGGCCAGATCGGAGGCGAGCAGCATGGTCAGTTCGGGCAGCCGCAGGTCGTCCGCCGTGCGGCCGGCTCCCGTGCCGTCGTCGCCGATCCGCTCCAGCCTGCGCACGATGTCGTACCCGAGGTAGCCGACCATCCCGCCGGTGAACGGCGGCAGTTCGGCGTCCTCGTGCAGGTCGCGCGGAGTGTGCAGCGCGGCCACCGTCTCGCGCAGCGCCCGCAGCGGGTCGCCGGACTCGGGGACGCCGACCGGCGGCGCACCCACCCAGTGCGCCTCGCCGTCCCGCACGGTCAGGGCCGCGGCGCTGCGCACGCCGACGAACGAGTAGCGCGACCAGGTGCCGCCTCCGCCGCTGCCGCCGGCGTCCGCGGCGCCGCCGTGCGCGGACTCCAGCAGGAAGGTGCCGGGGCGTTCGGCGGTGAGCTTGCGGTAGAGCGCGATCGGGGTGTCGCCGTCGGCCAGCAGCCGGCGGGTGACCGGGATGACCCGGCGGTCCTTCGCGAGCGTACGGAAGGTCTCCGCGTCGGGTGCGGTGCGGCTGGGCCCCTTCACCGTGCACCGCCGCCGCTCGTGCGGGACCCGGCCGCGGGCCCGGACTCCTGCTCGGCGCCGGACTCCCGCTCGCCCAGGGGCAGTTGGCCCGCGTCGAAGCACGTACGGTCGCCGGTGTGGCAGGCGGCGCCGACCTGGTCGACGCGGACGAGCACGGTGTCGGCGTCGCAGTCGAGGGCCACCGAGTGCACGTGCTGCACGTGCCCGGAGGTGTCGCCCTTCGCCCAGTACTCGCGGCGGCTTCGGCTCCAGTAGGTGGCCCGGCCCGTGGTGAGGGTGCGGCGCAGCGCCTCGTCGTCCATCCACCCGAGCATCAGCACCTCCCCGGTGTCGTACTGCTGGGCGATGGCGGGGAGCAGACCGTCGGGGCCGCGCCGCAGCCGGGCGGCGATCGCCGGGTCGAGGGAAGGAACGTGCATGAGCCCATTGTCCCGTACGCGGACGGGGCTTCGGGCGGCGCCGGGTGCACTCGCCGGGCTCGGCGGGCCCGGTACGTGGATCGCTCGGATCGCCACCGGTGCCGGTGCGTGCCGCGGGCGCGCCCGGCGTGCTGCTTCTCGTCTACGCTCCGTGCCCGCCGTACGCTGACCGCATGTCAACCCATGCGAAACGTGAACGACTGCTGCTCGCCGACCTGTTGGAGAGTGCGGGCCCCGATGCGCCGACGCTGTGCGAAGGCTGGCGTACCCGCGATCTGGCCGCGCACGTGCTCGTGCGGGAGCGGCGCAGCGATGCCGCGGGCGGCGCGCTGATCAAGCCGCTCGCCGCCCGACTGGAGCGCGTGCAGGGGGAGTTCGCGGCCAAGCCGTACGAGGAACTGATCCAGCTGATCCGCACCGGGCCGCCGCGGATGTCGCCGTTCGCGCTCAAGCAGGTCGACGAGGCCGCCAACACCGTCGAGTTCTACGTCCACGCCGAGGACGTGCGCCGGGCCCAGCCCGACTGGACGGCGCGGGAGTTGGACCCGGTCTTCCAGGACGTGCTGTGGAAGCGGCTGGAGAAGGCGGCGCGGATCTTCGCCCGCAAGTCGCCGGTCGGGCTGGTGTTGCGCCGCCCGGACGGGCAGACCGTCGTGGCCCGCAAGGGCGCCCCCGTCGCCACCGTGCGCGGCGAACCGTCCGAACTGCTGCTGTTCGTCTCCGGGCGGCAGGCGCAGGCGACGGTGGAGACCGAGGGCGACAAGGAGACGGTGGCCCGCGCGTACGAGGCGAGCCTCGGCGTCTGAACTCCCTCCCGTGCGCCGGGAGTTGCCCGGAGGGGCCGGGAGTCACACCGGAGGATGCGGGTCGTACTGGATGCCGCGGCGCACCTGGGCGGCCCGCTCCGGTGAGCAGAGGCGGGCCACGAGGTGCAGCGCCATGTCGATCCCGGCCGAGACACCGGACGAGCTGATCACGTCGCCGTCGTCGACGAACCGCTCCCCGGCCCGTACGTCGATGGTCGGGTCCAGCTCCGCCAGTCTCTCCAGCGAGTTCCAGTGCGTGGTGGCCGGGCGTCCGGCGAGCAGGCCCGCCGCCGCGTAGACCAGCGAGCCGGTGCACACGCTCGTCAGCAGCGGCACCGCGGCCCGCTGCGCGCGCACCCAGTCCAGATGGGCGGCGTCCTTCAACTGCCGCCGTGTGCCCTGGCCTCCGGGGTGCAGCAGCACCTCGGGGGCGGGCATGTCCGCGGTCGAGTGGTGCGCGGCGACGGTCAGGCCCTTCGCGCAGCGGACCGGGCCGCCGCCGGCGGAGGCGCAGAACACCCGCCAGCCGTCTCCGGGATGGTTGTGCGTCCAGTAGGACAGCACCTCCCAGGGGCCGATCGCGTCCAGCTCCTCGACGTCGTCGAACAGCAGGATCGCGATGTGCCGCGGCGACTCGGCGGCGTGCGGCGCCGACGCGGCGTACGGGCCGCCGCCCGGGCCGTACTCTTCGTTCCCGGCGTTCAACTCGCGTGCTCCTTCCCGGACTCGGCGGATTCGGCGGACTCCGCGGACTCGGGCGATTCCGCGGCCCGTGCTGCTCGTGCGGCCGATCCGAGCGGGAGTCAGCTCACGCTGCGCACCGGATGCCCGGCGTCCCGCAGCGACTCCTTGACGTCCGCGATGCGCAGATCGCCGAAGTGGAAGACGGAGGCGGCCAGCACCGCGTCCGCGCCCGCGGCGACCGCGGGCGCGAAGTGCCCGAGCCGCCCCGCGCCTCCGGACGCGACCAGCGGGACCGTGACGTGCTTGCGCACCGCCTCGATCATCGAGGTGTCGTAGCCGTCCTTCGTGCCGTCCGCGTCCATCGAGTTCAGCAGGATCTCGCCGGCGCCCAACTCGGCCGCGCGGTGCGCCCATTCGACCGCGTCGAGGCCGGTGCCGCGCCGCCCGCCGTGCGTCGTGACCTCGTACCCGGACTCCGTCGTCGTGCCCTCCGGGCAGCGGCGCGCGTCGACCGACAGCACCAGGACCTGCCGCCCGAACCGTTCGGCGATCTCCCGGATCAACTCGGGGCGGGCGATCGCGGCGGTGTTCACACCGACCTTGTCCGCGCCGGCGCGCAGCAGCCGGTCCACGTCGTCGGCGCCGCGCACGCCGCCGCCGACGGTGAGCGGGATGAACACCCGCTCCGCGGTGCGGCGCACCACGTCGTACGTCGTCTCCCGGTCCGAGGAGGACGCGGTGATGTCGAGGAACGTCAACTCGTCGGCGCCCTCCGCGTCGTAGACGGCGGCCATCTCGACCGGGTCGCCCGCGTCCCGCAGATCGCGGAAGTTGACGCCCTTGACGACGCGGCCGGCGTCGACGTCCAGGCAGGGAATGACCCGTACGGCAACGGACACGTGTGCTCGCTCTCCTCAGCTTTCGGCGCTCTCCGCGCTCTCCGCGCGCTCCCCCGCGCCCGCAGGGCCGTCCGGAAGGAAGGCTTCCACCTCGACCTCGACCAGCACCCGGGAGTCGACGAAACCGGACACGACGACCAGCGTGGCTGCCGGACGCACCTCTCCGAACACCTCGCGGTGTGCGCGGCCTGCGTCGTCGACGTCGCGGGCGTGCGTGACGTACGTACGAGTGCGTATCACCGCGGTCTCGTCGAGCCCGAACTGCGCCAGCGCGGCAAGGGCGTTGGCGAACGCGGCGCGGGTCTGCTCGTACGGATCGCCCTCGCCGATCAGAACGCCGTCCCGGATCGGCATCGTGCCCGACACCAGCACCCGGTCGCCGACGGCGACGGCCCGCGAGAAGCCGATCGTCTCCTCCCACGGGCTGTCGGACCGCACGCGCCGCACCCGCTGCCCGCGCTCTCCCTCGTGCACCGGACCGGTTCCGTACGTCATGGCCGCACCGCCTCCAGCGCCTCCTCCAGCGTGAACTCCCCGGCGTACAGCGCCTTTCCGACGATGGCGCCCTCGACGCCCTCCGGCACCAGCGTCGCGATGGCCCGCAGATCGTCCAGCGAGGAGACGCCGCCGGAGGCGACGACCGGCCGGTCCGTGGCCGCACAAACCCCGCGCAGCAGCTGGAGGTTGGGGCCTTGCAGAGTGCCGTCCTTGTTGATGTCGGTGACGACGTAGCGGGCGCAGCCCTCGGCGTCGAGGCGGGCCAGGGTCTCGTAGAGGTCGCCGCCGTCCCGGGTCCAGCCGCGCCCGCGCAGCGTCCGGCCGCGTACGTCTAGGCCGACCGCGATCCGCTCGCCGTGCTCGGCGATGACCTCGGCGACCCACTCGGGCGACTCCAGCGCGGCCGTGCCGAGGTTGACCCGGGCGCAGCCGGTGGCGAGGGCGGCGGCCAGGCTCGCGTCGTCCCGGATGCCGCCGGACAGCTCCACCCGGATGCCCGACTCGGCCGTGGCGCGGGCGACTTCGGCGATGAGGGCGCGGTTGTCGCCTGTGCCGAACGCGGCGTCCAGGTCGACCAGGTGCAGCCACTCGGCGCCCGCACGCTGCCAGGCCAGCGCGGCCTGGAGCGGGTCGCCGTAGGAGGTCTCGGAGCCGGACTCACCGTGCACGAGGCGGACGGCCTGCCCGTCGCGTACGTCGACGGCGGGGAGGAGTTCGAGGGCGGCGCGGTGTGCGGGCTCCGCCGGAGCCGGCGCACTCGGCGTACCCGTCGGAGCAGGCGGATTCGGCGAAGGGGTCGGCGAAGGCGAAGACATCAGAGGGTCTCGATCCAGTTGGACAGCAGCTGGGCGCCGGCGTCGCCGGACTTCTCGGGGTGGAACTGCGTGGCCCACAGCGGGCCGTTCTCCACCGCGGCCACGAACGGGGTGGCGTGCTCGGCCCAGCTGACCTTCGGCGCGGCCAGCGAGGGGCTGGGCGGCAGCTCCCAGTCGTGCACGGCGTAGGAGTGTACGAAGTAGTAGCGGGCGTCGGCGGGCAGGCCCGCGAACAGCCGCGAACCCTCCGCGGCGCGCACGGTGTTCCAGCCCATGTGCGGCACCGCGTGCCCGGTGTCGGCGCGCAACGGGCCCACCGTGCCCGGCCATTCGCCGAGCCCGTCGGCCTCCGCGCCGTGCTCGACGCCGCGGTCGAAGAGCACCTGCATGCCGACGCACACGCCCAACACCGGCCGCCCGCCCGCGAGTCGGCGGCCGACGATCCAGTCGCCGCGTGCCGCACGCAGACCCGCCATGCAGGAGGCGAACGCGCCGACGCCGGGCACCAGCAGCCCGTCGGCGGCCATCGCCGCGTCGTAGTCGCCGGTGATCTCGGCCTCCGCGCCGGCCCGTACGACGGCGCGCTCGGCCGAACGCACGTTGCCGAAGCCGTAGTCGAAGATCACCACCCGGCGGGTGCGGTGCGCTCCGCCCGCCGGGCTCATGACCACAGCCCCGAGCGCATGACCCCGGCCACGAGCGCGAACGCGGACGACGCCGCGAGCAGCGTGACCACGCCCTTCGGCAGCTGCTGCCGCCAGAAGGAGATCGCACCGCCGAGCAGGAACAGCCCGACGAAGATCAGCAGCGCCGACAGTCCGGTCACAGCGCCCCCTTGGTGGAGGGGATGCTGCCCGCCTGCCGGGGGTCGATCTCGCACGCCTGCCGCAGCGCGCGTGCCAGCGCCTTGAACTGGCACTCCACGATGTGGTGCGCGTTCCGCCCGTACGGGACGTGCACGTGCAGCGCGACCTGCGCCTGCGCCACGAAGGACTCCAGGATGTGCCGGGTCATCGTGGTGTCGTAGCTGCCGATCATGGGCGCCATGCCCTCCGGTTCGGAGTGCACGAGGTACGGGCGCCCGGACAGGTCCACCGTGACCCGGGCCAGCGACTCGTCCAGCGGCACGGACGCGTCGGCGAACCGCACGATGCCGCGCTTGTCGCCGAGCGCCTCGCGGAACGCGGCGCCGAGGGCGAGCGAGGTGTCCTCGATGGTGTGGTGGCTGTCGATGTGCAGGTCGCCGTCGGTCTTGACGCTCAGGTCGAACAGGCCGTGCCGGCCGAGCTGGTCGAGCATGTGGTCGTAGAAGCCGACCCCCGTCGAGACGTCGACCCGGCCGGTGCCGTCGAGGTCGATCTCGACGACGACCGAGGTCTCCTTGGTGGCCCGCTCCACCCGGCCCACGCGGCTCATCTAGCTCTCCTTCATCACTGCGCGTACGGCGTCGAGGAACGCGTCGTTCTCGTCCGGGGTGCCGGTGCTCACCCGCAGCCGGCCCGGAACGCCGTTGTCCCGCACGAGCACGCCCCGCTCCAGCAGCGCCACCCAGAAGGCGTGCGCGTCGTCGCCACGGGAGCCGCCCGCGCCCGCGAAGCCGCGGGGGACCTCGAACTGCACGAAATTGGCGTCGGATTCGGTGACGTCGCAGCCGGCGGCGCGCAGTTCGCGCACCAGCCGGTCCCGCTCGGTCTTCAACTGCTCGACGTATCCGAGCAGTGTCTCGGTGTGTTCCAGCGCGGCGAGCGCGGTGGCCTGGGTGACGGCGGAGAGATGGTACGGCAGCCGCACCAGCTGCACCGCGTCCACCACCGCCGGGTCCGCCGCGAGATAGCCGAGCCGCAGCCCGGCCGCGCCGAACGCCTTGGACATGGTGCGCGAGACCACCAGCCGCGGACGGCCCTCGATCAGCGGCAGCAGCGAGGGGTGGTGCGAGAACTCGGCGTACGCCTCGTCGACGACGACCAGCGCGCCGTGCGCCGGGCGGGCCGACTGCGCCGCCTCGTACAGCGCGAGCACCGTCTCCGCGCCGACGGCGGTGCCGGTGGGGTTGTTCGGCGAGCAGACGAAGACGACCTCGGGGGCGCGCTCGGCGACCAGCCGCACGGCCGCCTCGGTGTCGATCCGGAAGTCGTCCCGGCGCGGCCCGGAGATCCAACCGGTGCCCGTGCTGCGGGAGATGAGCGCGTGCATCGAGTACGAGGGCTCGAAGCCGAGCGCGCTGCGGCCCGGACCGCCGAAGGTCTGCAGCAGCTGCTGGAGCACTTCGTTGGAGCCGTTGGCCGCCCACACCTGCTCGGTCGTGACGCGGTGCCCGGTGGTGCGGGTGAGGTAGCGGGCCAGCTCGGCGCGGAGCGCGCGGGCGTCCCGGTCGGGGTAGCGGTTGAGGCCGCGGGCGGCCTCGGTGACCCGCTCGGCGATCCGCTCCACGAGCGCTTCGGGCAGCGGGTACGGGTTCTCGTTGGTGTTCAGGCGCACGGGCACGTCCAACTGCGGGGCGCCGTAAGGGCTTTCGCCGCGCAGTTCGTCCCGTACGGGCAGATCGTCGATGCCGGTCACTTGCTCTTCGGCACCCTTCCCTCGAATCGCTGCTTCAGCGCCGTGCCGTGCGCCGGCAGGTCCTCCGCCTCCGCGAGCGCGACGACGTGACCGGTCACCTCGGCGAGCGCCGCGCGGTCGTAGTCCACGACGTGGATGCCGCGCAGGAACGACTGCACCGACAGCCCGGACGAGTGGCAGGCGCAACCCCCGGTCGGGAGCACGTGGTTGGAGCCCGCGGCGTAGTCGCCGAGCGACACCGGTGCGTACGGGCCGACGAAGATCGCGCCGGCGTTGCGCACCCGGGCCGCCCACCGTGCGGCGTCGGCGGTCTGGATCTCCAGGTGTTCGGGGGCGTAGGCGTCGACCACCGCGAGGCCGTGCTCCAGCGAGTCGACGGCGACGATGCCGGACTGGCGGCCGGCCAGCGCCTCGGCGATCCGCTCGTGGTGCCGGGCCGCGGGCACCTGGGTCTTCAACTCCCGCTCCACGGCGTCGATCAGAGCCTCGGAGGGGGTGACGAGCACGGCCGCGGCGACGGTGTCGTGCTCGGCCTGGCTGACGAGGTCGGCGGCGACGTGGCCGGGGTCGGCGGTGTCGTCGGCGAGGACGGCGATCTCGGTCGGCCCCGCCTCGGAGTCGATGCCGATGCGGCCGCGCAGCAGCCGCTTGGCCGCCGCCACGTAGACGTTGCCCGGCCCGGTCACCATGCGGGCCGGCGGGCAGTCCTCCGTGCCGTAGGCGAACATCGCGACGGCCTGGGCGCCGCCCGCGGCGTACACCTCGTCGACGCCGAGCAGGGCGCAGGCCGCGAGCACGGTCGGGTGCGGCAGCCCGCCGAACTCCCGCTGCGGCGGCGAGGACACGGCCAGCGAGCCGACGCCGGCCTCCTGCGCCGGCACCGCGTTCATCACCACCGAGGAGGGGTAGACGGCGCGGCCGCCCGGTACGTACAGCCCGACCCGCTCGACCGGAACCCAGCGCTCGGTGACGGTGCCGCCGGGCACCACGGTCACCGTCTCGTCGGTGCGCCGCTGTGCGCGGTGGACGATGCGGGCCCGGCGGATCGACTCCTCCAGCGCGGACCGCACCTGCGGGTCGAGCGCGGCGAGCGCGTCGTCGAGCGCTTCGGCCGGCACCCGCACCCGGTCCAGCGCGACGCCGTCGAACCGCTGCGCGCAGTCGATCAGGGCCGCGGTGCCGCGCCGCCGTACGTCCTCGCACACCGGCCGGACCGTCTCCAGCACGGCCTCGACGTCGAGTTCGGGCCGGGGCAGCAGCTCGCGGTCGACGCCTCCGCCGGAGCGTGCGGAACCGCGCAGGTCGATTCGGGAGATCACGGATCCAGTCTCTCAGACGGACGCTCGGGCCCGGCGCGCGTATCAGTGAGTGATACGCGCCTCGTGCGCCGGTAGCCGCCCCCCGCGTCAACTCCCGTACGGCGCCCGCGAGATCATCTCCGTCCCGCGTCGCCCGCGATCTCCGCCGGCTTCCGCAGAGTTCCACGGAGTTCCGGGGCGGAAGGCGTTCATCCGGGCGGTCAGCGGGAAAGAGGCGTGACGGACGTGACGGCCCGTGCACGGTCCGCGTCGGCCGCTGCCGGTACGGACGCCGGCGCGTGCCCGGTGCGGGACGGGGACAGCGGCACCGTCCGGGCCGTACGCGGCCGGCGAAGGCCGCCCGGCGAACCGCCGCCGGCGAAGGACCGCTTGAGAACGGGAACAGGGGGACGCAAGTAGTGAACGAGCCGCTGGACGACGGCGACCCGCCGGCCGAACTGCGCCTGACCACAGCCGAGTGGGGCATGTGGCAGGCGTTCCGCAACGGCAGCACGTACGACCTGCGCTCGGGCGAGGAGGAGGTGGACGACCCCGGCGGCGACCACGAGTGGGGCCCGGACCGCAGCGTACGCGCCCGGATAGTGGCCCTGTTGCTGCTGCACGGGCCGCCGCCGCTGCTCGGCCGGGTGGCCGCGCTGCACCTCGTCGGGGCGCACATCACCGGCGTACTCGATCTCGCGGGCGGCCCGGTCGCCCCGTACATGGAGTTCCGGCACTGCCGCTTCGCGGACGAGGTGCGGATGGCCGAGGCTCGGGCCAACACCGTGCGCCTGGTGGGCTGTTACATACCGCGGCTGGAGGCGGCCCGGCTGACGACCGAGGGCGATCTGCACCTGCCGCGCTGCACGATCCCCGGCGGCATCAAGCTCACGGACGCCACGATCGGCACCGATCTGCTGCTGAACGAGGCGCAGGTGGGCAGCGGCCGCCGCATCCGCGCGGTGGCCGCGGACGGCCTCAACGTCTCCCAGGAGCTGCAGGCCAGCCTGCTGACGACGGACGGCGAAGTGAGCCTGCGCGGCGCGACGATCGGCGGCTCGCTGGACATGTACGGCGCGGCGCTGCACAACCCGATGGGGCGGCACGCGCTGTTCGCGCCGCAGATGACCGTCGAGCAGGTGGCGAACCTCGCCGACGCCAACCGCGTGCGCGCCCCGCAGATCCAGGGCAGCACACCGCCCACCGGCACGCAGTACCCGTTCAGCACGGCGGGCGGCGGCCGCTGGCGCACGAAGCACTTCGAGTGCACGGGCGGAGTGGTGCTGGACGACGGGCGGTTCGGCTCCGCGCTGGTGATCGAGAACGCGCGGTTCGAGCTGCAACGCGACCAGGAGCTGTCGCTGCGCCGCATCCAGGCACCGGAGTTGACGTTCACGCCGCGCGCGCCGGAGCGCGGCCTCGTGGTGCTGTCCGGGGCCACGGTGGAGAAGTTGCTGGACCGGGTGGGCAGTTGGCCGCGCGACCAGCGGCTGTGGATGGCCGGGTTCACCTATCAGCAGGCCATTCCGAAAGAGGGGCACTTCAACGTACGGGAGCGGCTGCAGTGGCTGACCGCGGCGACGCCCGAGTACGCGCCGGAGCCCTACGAGCAGTTGGCGCTGATGTACCGCAACATCGGCGACGACACCAACGCGCGTGCCGTGCTGCTGGCGAAGCAGCGCCGCCGCCGCGAGACGCTGCCGCTGCTCGGCAAGGTGTGGGGCTATCTCCAGGACTGGACGGTGGCCTACGGCTACCGGCCGGCGCAGGCCGCGCTGTGGATGGCCGTCCTGTGGGCCGCGGGCGCGGTGCTCTTCGCGCACCACCGGCCGCCGGAGCTGGTGCACAACGAGGCGCCGCACTGGAACGCCGCGCTGTACGCGCTCGATCTGCTGCTGCCCGTCATCACCTTCGGGCAGGACACGGCGTGGGATCCGGTCGGCATCTACCAGTGGGTGGCCGCGATCATGATCACCCTGGGCTGGATCCTCGCGACGACGGTGGCCACGGGTGCGACGCGGCTGCTGCGCCGGCAGTGAGATGCCCGCCGCACGAGCGGGCAGTCGTCAGCGCGAGCCCGCACACGCCGGTGCAACTCGGCGCGGGGCGGCGCGAGTTGGCCGCGTCCCCCGTACGTCGCGGACGTTCCGGATCCGCCCGTGGCCGCCCCATGGACTCACCGCCCCTCCCACCGGACACACGAGGCTTTAGGCTTACCCGTCGTGACAACCGCGCTTCCGCTCTTCCCCCTCAACTCGGTGCTGTTTCCCGGCCTGGTGCTGCCGTTGAACATCTTCGAGCCGCGGTACCGCGCGCTGATGCGTGACCTGCTGGAGATCCCGGAGGACGCACCGCGCCGCTTCGGCGTCGTCGCCATCCGCGACGGCCGCGAGACCGCGCAGACAGCGGTCGGGCTGCCCGACTCGGCGCCGCCGGCGGGCAGCGATCCGACCGCCGGATTCGGCCCCGACCCGATGGCGTCGTTCTACTCCGTCGGCTGCATCGCGGACGCCTCGACGATCCGCGAGCGCTCCGGATCGGGCGGTGGCGGCGCCGCGGGCGGTGCGGCGAGCGGTTCCGGTGCCGCCTCCGCGGCGCAGGAGGCAGGGGGCGCGGCGGGCGCGGAACAGCGCGGCGACGGCGAGGACGCCGGCTACGAGGTGCTGGCGACCGGCACCACCCGCTTCCGGCTGCTGTCGGTCGACGCGAGCGGCCCGTATCTGCTCGGCGAGATCGAGGAGTTGCCCGAAGAGGAGGGGGACGGCGCCGCCCCCCTCTCATCCGGGGTGCTGCGCGCGTTCCGTACGTACCAGAAGCGGCTGGCGAGCGCCCGCGAGCGCACCCTCGCGGCGGGCCAGGAGCTGCCGGACGACCCGGCGGTGGTGTCGTATCTGGTGGCCGCGGCAACGGTGTTGGACACGCCGACCAAGCAACGCCTGCTCCAGGCACCGGACACGGCGACGCGGCTCGCGGACGAGCTGAAGATCCTGCGCCGGGAGACCTCGCTGATCGGCAAGCTGCCCTCGCTGCCCGCCGCGGAACTCACCCGGCAGCCGACGAGCCCCAACTGAGGCCGCCGGCCCGGCCGTTGGCGGCGCCAGCGGCGGGAGTCCGGCCAACGTGCGTGCGGACGGCGGCAGTTGGGCGGAGGAAGTTGGGCGTACGGGAGGGCCGCCGGCCGGTCGGCGGCCCTCCCGTACGCAGACCCGACGGACGCGGAAGTGGACGATGGCGAAGAAGAAGCAGCGGCGGGAGCGGCAGCAGCCGACGGCCACGCCGGCGACGGTGGCGGCGGCCGACGCACAGGTGTGGTTCCGCACCCACGCCTACGCGCACGACCCCTCGGCGGCCTCCTACGGCGAGGAGGCGGCGGAGGCGCTGGGCGTCTCCCCGGAGCAGGTGTTCAAGACGCTCGTCGCTGAGGTGGACGGCGCGCTGACGATCGCGGTCGTGCCCGTGTCCGGCTCGCTGGATCTGAAAGCGCTCGCCTCGGCGGCGGGCGGCAAGCGCGCGGCCATGGCCGATCCGGCGGCGGCGGAACGGGCGACCGGCTATGTGCGCGGCGGCATCTCGCCGTTGGGGCAGCGCAAGCGGCTGCCCACCGTGCTGGACTCGTCGGCCGAGAAGCACGGCACGATCCACGTCTCGGCCGGCCGCCGCGGGCTGGAGATCGAGCTGGCGCCCGCGGACCTGGCTGAACTGACCGGAGCGACCACCGCGCCGATCGCCAAGTCGCCCGCGTCCAAAGGCGGTTGAGCGGGCGGCCGGGCAGGCGCCGGAGCGGCGGCGGACACCGGCGCGCCGCCGCGGCGCACGCGGCGACCGTACGACCGCGCC
>Ga0164243_10011022_pt1 | contig 12937 bp, 15 predicted proteins | sample OricompcompostOP_FD_108781 | JGI IMG/M metagenome (GOLD analysis project Ga0164243, IMG submission 108781) | Organic Plus compost microbial communities from Emeryville, California, USA - Original compost - Organic plus compost (OP) | ecosystem: Engineered > Solid waste > Mixed feedstock >...
AGCTTGCACTGAAAGAGGTCGGCTGATGGACATCCGCGCTGCGGAAATTTCCGCAATTCTCAAGGATCAGATCAAGAATTTCGGCAAGGAAGCCGAAGTCTCCGAGGTCGGCCAGGTGCTTTCTGTCGGCGACGGTATTGCCCGCGTGTACGGTCTGGACAATGTCCAGGCAGGCGAGATGGTCGAGTTCCCGGGCGGCATCCGCGGCATGGCGCTCAACCTCGAGGTCGACAATGTCGGCGTGGTTATTTTCGGCAATGACCGCGACATCAAGGAGGGCGATACCGTCAAGCGAACGGGCGCCATCGTGGACGTGCCGGTCGGCCCCGAGCTTCTGGGTCGTGTGGTGGACGCACTCGGCAACCCGATCGACGGCAAGGGACCGATCAAGGCTAAGGAACGCCGCCGTGTCGACGTGAAGGCGCCGGGCATCATCCCCCGCAAGTCGGTGCATGAGCCGATGTCCACGGGTCTGAAGGCGATCGACGCGCTTATTCCGATCGGCCGCGGCCAGCGCGAGCTTATCATCGGCGACCGCCAGACCGGCAAGACCGCCATCATCCTCGACACCTTCCTCAACCAGAAGCCGCTCAACGAGGGCGACGACGAAAGCCAGAAGCTCTACTGCATCTACGTCGCTGTCGGCCAGAAGCGCTCGACAGTCGCGCAGTTCGTGAAGGTGCTGGAGGAGCGCGGCGCGCTCGAATACTCGATCGTGGTCGCTGCGACGGCTTCGGATCCGGCGCCGATGCAGTTCCTGGCGCCGTTCGCCGGCTGCGCCATGGGCGAATATTTCCGCGACAATGGCAAGCATGCCGTGATCGCCTATGACGACCTGTCGAAGCAGGCCGTCGCCTATCGCCAGATGTCGCTGCTGCTGCGCCGTCCGCCCGGCCGCGAAGCCTATCCGGGCGACGTGTTCTACCTGCATTCGCGCCTCCTGGAGCGCGCGGCGAAGATGAACGACGACAACGGCGCCGGCTCTCTCACGGCGCTGCCCGTGATCGAAACGCAGGCCAACGACGTGTCGGCCTACATTCCGACCAACGTGATCTCGATCACTGACGGCCAGATCTTCCTCGAGACCAACCTGTTCTTTCAGGGCATCCGTCCGGCCGTGAACGTGGGTCTGTCCGTGTCCCGCGTGGGTTCGGCGGCGCAGATCAAGGCGATGAAGCAGGTTGCCGGCTCGATTAAGGGCGAGCTCGCCCAGTATCGTGAAATGGCCGCTTTCGCCCAGTTCGGTTCGGACCTCGATGCTGCGACGCAGCGGCTGCTCAACCGCGGTGCACGCCTTACCGAGCTGCTCAAGCAGCCGCAGTTCTCTCCGCTCAAGACGGAAGAGCAGGTGGCTGTGATCTTCGCCGGCGTGCAGGGATATCTCGATCGGCTGGCGCTCAAGGATGTCACCCGCTTCGAGCAGGCGCTGCTTGCGCATATGCGCAGCGAGGGCAAGGGCATCCTCGAAGCGATCCGCAAGGAGAAGGCCCTGTCGGACGAACTTCGCGAGAAGCTGAAGGCGGAAATCGACGCCTTTGCCAAGAACTTCGCCTGAGGCTGAGAGCCCATGCCTTCGCTGAAAGACCTTCGCAACCGGATCGCCTCCGTCAAGGCGACGCAGAAGATTACCAAGGCGATGCAGATGGTCGCCGCGGCAAAGCTGCGCCGTGCCCAGGAGGCGGCGGAAGCCGCGCGTCCCTACGCAGAGCGCATGGGCGCGGTGCTCGCCAATGTGGCGGGCTCCATCGCAGGCAATGATGCACCGCCGCTGATGGCGGGCTCCGGCAAGGAGGACGTGCACCTCCTCGTCGTCTGCACGTCGGAGCGCGGCCTCTGCGGCGGCTTTAACAGCCAGATCGCCAGGCTTGCCAGGGAGCACACGCGCAGGCTCCTTTCCGAGGGAAAGCAGGTAAAGATTCTGTGCGTCGGCCGGAAGGGTTTTGATATCCTGCGCCGTGAGTACGGCAATCTCATCATCGACCGGATCGAGCTGCGCGATGCCAAGCAGATCGGCTTCACCAACGCGGATGCGATTGCCAAGAAGGTCATCGGACTTTTCGAAGAGGGGCAGTTCGACGTCTGCACGCTCTTCTATTCGCAATTCAAGTCGGTGATCAGCCAGATTCCAACGGCACAGCAGATCATCCCGGCCGCCGTGCCCGACACCGAAAACACCACGGGCGCCATCTACGAGTATGAGCCGGATGCCGGCGCGATCCTTGCCGATCTCATCCCGCGTAACATCGCAGTGCAGATCTTCCGTGCGCTGCTCGAGAACGCCGCCGGCGAGATGGGCGCCAGGATGACCGCCATGGACAATGCGACGCGCAACGCGGGCGATATGATCAACAAGCTGACGATCACCTACAACCGCCAGCGCCAGGCGCAGATCACCAAGGAACTCATCGAAATCATTTCGGGCGCGGAAGCGCTCTAACGGACCGAAGAGGTAGTAACGAATGGCTAAAGCAGCGACCCCCAAGAGGGCCCCGGCACGTGCGGCCAAGACGGCAGCGGCGGTAGCCGCCGAACCTGCGGCGAAGCCGGCGCGCAAGGCTCCGGCGCGCGCCGCGGCTGCGAAGGCGCCTGCGGCCCGCGCGGCGGCCACCGGATCGGTGGGTATTGTCCGCCAGGTGATCGGCGCCGTCGTGGACGTGCAGTTTCAGGAGCACCTTCCGGCGATTCTGAACGCGCTCGAGACCGACAACCGGGGCAACCGCCTGGTGCTCGAGGTCGCCCAGCACCTGGGTGAGAACACCGTCCGCTGCATTGCCATGGACACCACGGATGGTCTGGTGCGTGGACAGGAAGTGCGCGATACGGGCGCGCCGATCTCCGTGCCGGTCGGCCCGCAGATGCTCGGCCGCATCATCAATGTGATCGGCGAGCCGGTCGACGAAGCCGGCGAGATCAAGGCAACCGAATACCGCGCCATCCACCAGCCGGCGCCTGAATATGTGGAGCAGTCGACCGAGGCCCAGATCCTGGTGACCGGCATCAAGGTTCTCGATCTGCTGGCACCTTATGCGAGAGGCGGCAAGATCGGCCTGTTCGGCGGTGCCGGTGTGGGCAAGACCGTGCTCATCCAGGAGCTGATCAACAACGTCGCCAAGGCTCACGGCGGCTATTCCGTGTTTGCCGGCGTCGGCGAGCGCACCCGTGAGGGCAACGACCTCTATCACGAGTTCATCGAATCGGGCGTGAACAAGAAGGGCGGCGGCGAAGGCTCGAAGGCCGCGCTTGTTTACGGCCAGATGAACGAGCCGCCCGGTGCCCGCGCCCGCGTGGGCCTCACCGGCCTGACCGTCGCCGAGTACTTCCGCGACCAGGGCCAGGATGTGCTCTTCTTCGTGGACAACATCTTCCGCTTCACCCAAGCGGGTTCCGAGGTGTCGGCGCTTCTGGGCCGCATTCCCTCGGCCGTGGGCTACCAGCCGACGCTCGCCACCGACATGGGCGCGCTGCAGGAGCGCATCACGACGACGACCAAGGGCTCGATCACGTCTGTGCAGGCCATTTACGTGCCGGCCGACGACCTGACCGACCCGGCGCCGGCCACCTCCTTCGCCCACCTGGACGCCACCACCGTGCTCTCGCGCGCGATCTCGGAAAAGGGCATCTATCCCGCGGTGGACCCGCTCGATTCCACCTCGCGCATGCTCGACCCGCAGATCGTCGGTGAGGAGCATTACCAGGTGGCGCGCGATGTGCAGCAGACGCTGCAGCGCTACAAGGCGCTTCAGGACATCATCGCGATCCTGGGCATGGATGAGCTTTCCGAAGAGGATAAGCTGACGGTTGCTCGCGCCCGAAAGATCGAGCGCTTCCTGTCGCAGCCCTTCTTCGTGGCCGAGGTCTTCACCGGTTCGCCGGGCAAGCTCGTCGACCTTCAGGACACGATCAAGGGCTTCAAGGGCCTCGTCAACGGTGAGTACGACCATTTGCCGGAAGCGGCGTTCTACATGGTCGGCACTATCGAAGACGCGATCGAGAAGGCTGAGCGGTTGGCTGCGGAAGCGGCGTAAGAAGCGATTAGCGAATAGGGAGTAGCGAACAGGAAGCGGCGACTCGAGGGTAAAAACCACTCGTTACTCGCTATTCCTGCTCGCTGAAAGTCCATGACAAAAACCTTCACATTCGAACTCGTTTCTCCCGAGCGGCTTCTCGTTTCCGAAGAGGTCGAGCAGGTCGTGATTCCTGGAACGGAAGGCGAGATGACGGTCATGGCCGAGCATGCGCCGGTGATGACCAGCATCAAGCCCGGCCTCATCACGGTAGTGAAGCCCGGCGGAGCGCGCGAACAGTTCGTGGTGTTCGGCGGGTTTGCCGATATCACGCCCGAGGGTTGCCGGCTGCTCGCCGAGTCTGCCACCGTCGCCGCTGAACTTGACCGTGCCGATCTGGCTCGCCGCATCGAGCAGGTGCGTTCCGAGGTGGAAAGTGCGCGCGATCACGAGACCCGCACACGCGCCGAGGAATTCCTGGGCCAGCTCACCACGCTGGAAGGGGCGCTTCTGCCTGCCTGATCTGGCCTTAAGTGTGAAGGAATGAAGTCGGCGGCAACGCCGGCTTTTTTGTTTCCGGGTCGTCTCTCACCGCCTTCGCCCCTTGATTTGATGAAACAATATCGCCTCCTGCCCGTTGGTGACTGTTGCATGAGGTGCTGCCGCCCAAGACCAGTCAGCCTTGTTGGGACAACGGCGTAAATCCAAATGCCGCTAATCAACCGCGTCGCGATCCGGGAGAGCACCGGCGGCGGAAGCGGAAACGGGTAAGGAGACATGCTGATGCGAGTGAAGGTGACGACCACGGCAATTCTGGCGACATTGTTGCCGTTTTCCACTGCGCTGGCACAGGAGAAGGAAGCTTCCGCCAATATGATCAACGTGGAAGGGCGCGAAGTCGGAACGGTGACATTCTCGGATACGCCCTCCGGAGTCCTTCACATCGTCATCGAAATGACAGACCTGCCGCCCGGCCCACACGGCTTCCATGTCCATGAAAAAGGAGCCTGCGAACCGGAAGGCGGTTTCGAATCCGCCGGTGGGCACTATGCCGACGATGACGAGCATGGCGTTCACAGCCGGCAGGGGCCGCATCCCGGAGATCTGCCCAACGTGCATGTCGGACAGAACGGGACGCTCCAAGCGGAATTCTTTTCCGAAGAATTGTCCTTATCGGAGGATGACGACAATCCGCTTCTCGATGAAGACGGTTCGGCGATTCTCGTGCACGCGTCTCCGGACGATTACGAATCACAACCTTCGGGCGATTCGGGTGACCGGATCGCCTGTGGTGTCATCGAGTCCGACTGAACGGCAGCTTTTTCAGCTTTCTGGTCGGCGCACGAATTCGTGGAATTCCTCGCGCCGACCAGGAACATCTTCGCTGACCACGAGCGCCAGTTTCCGCTCCTCGAAGATGCGAAACCATTCATCCCATTCGATGATCTCGACACCTCCGATCTCGTCCCAACCCTGATCCGTATCCTGGTAGGCATGCTGGCCGAAGGCGAAACGTAGAACAGGTTCTTCATCGGCAAGCCCGGAATCGCTCAATGCCGGCTGTCCGGCTCTCGCCGCTGCCCAGTCTCGGATTTCTTCATGCTCGGTCAGGACCTTTGTTTCGGCCATTGGGATGCTCCATTTCGATAACGATCCCAAACGTGCGAAGCAATGCGCGGTTCCGCGTCGGGCAAAGGCTCTAACGGCTCGCCACTTCTTCCGGCGGCGTCACAAGCCGATACTGCTTCATCTCCTCGGCGGTGAGATAGTAAAGCGCCCGCGGCGGAGTATCGAGTGCATGCAGCCATATGGCCGGATCGACGCCCATTTCCTGCAAGTGGCGGGATATGCGCGCCGTGATCATCTGTGCATCTGCCATGGCCTGGACCGGGTCGGTTGCTCCCTCGGTACCGGCGTAAAACTGATGAAGACCTACGGCAGCCTCTTCTTCCGCTTCGCGGGACGTGCCGCCTGCCATCATCAACGGACAGGAGGAGGCGCAGAGAGCGCCATCTTCCACGACGGTGGCGATGCCGCGCTCCCTCAGCATGCGCGCCATGAGAATGGCGTCTTCCAGCGCACCGCCCGGCGAGTTGAGGCTCACGCGTTTCACATATTCGCCGCGCTCTTCCAGCTCCGTCTGGAGCCGGTCTGCCGAGCCAGGATCGATGCTGCCCGTAGCGTTAAGCACACCCCCGGCCTCCAGGGTGAAGGCCATCGGTTGGCGCAGGACATCTTCATCGGCGGTGACAAAACGGCGCGGGTCATTCGACTGTTTCTGGTCGGGATCCGCTTTGACAGCCGGCGGAAGGATCGGGAGGGTATGCTGCAGCGTCTCAGGTTGAACGGCGGGCCACAAGCCACCATTGGCATCGGCAAGTTCCCGCAGGTCCAACCCCACCAACCCGCCAGCGCCGAGGAGCACGCCGATGAACGCTGCGCGCATCAGCGCTCCGTCGTCGAAACGTGCGAGATAACGTGCCAGCGCGGAATGCCGGGATGGTACTTGGCGAGGGGGTGGCTCAGGCGCGCTCATGATTCATGCCGCTTGTGTTCGGAAAGTGGCGTCACGTTTTCGGCGCGTTCGGCAGACAGCGGGGCCTCCTCGATGATCTCTGGCGATCTCGCCTCTTCGTGGAGGGGCGCGCGGCGCGCAAATTCCTCACGCAGATCGATGGCGCGCAGCAATTCGGCAGCCGTCATCCGATCCGCATCCGTCAGGGCCGCCTCACCACGGCGGATCGACCCGTAAACCACTGCGAGGATGCCCACCAGCACCGCCGGCAGAAGGTCTATGGATATGGCACCTGCCCAGCTCGGGAGAAAATCTCCGGCATAGAGCAGCACGGCTTCGGCAGAGGAGAGCGGCACGAAACGCCGTTCCGGTACCTTCGGCTGCGCGAGGATTTCGGCCGCAGCATCCGAAAGCGCCTTTGATTGGGCGGCGACGGACTCACGCACGGTGGCCATCACCTGATCCTGCCGTCCGGCGAGATCTGCTGAGTTACCGTCAGCCACGGGCGCGATGAAACCGGCCGACAGGTCCGCTGCAGCGCGGGCGACAGAGGGTGCGATCGAGGTCTGTTCGAGAGCTGCGATAACGCCGGCCAGCGCAACGCTCTCCTCGGCGAAGCGGTCAGCACGCGGCTGCACCGAACCGGCGCCGGAAACCAGTGCGCGCATGGCGGCAAGCCGCTCCTGGCCCTGGCTGAAAAGCTCGGCGATCGTCTCGCGCGAGCCCTGGATGGTCTGCTCCAGTTCACGCATCTGCGCCGACATCTGCGAAAGCAACTGGACAACACTGCCCGAACCGGAGGTGCCCGTCAGGGCGCCCGAGCTGCGCTCGTCCTCCGCGAGCCTGGCAAAGCGCTCGGAGGCGCGCTGTATATCCGGAAGGAGCGAGAGAGCGCCCAGGGCATTGGAATGCGCCTGGTCGAGATCGCTTGTGTACTCTTCCAGGCTGGCGGCAAGATGCTGCTCGACAGCGGCGGAGCCTGCGAGAGCGGCTGCATTGAGCCAGGAGGACATGGCGATGATCATCAGGGAACCGATGACCATCACGCCGAACATCGCCATGCGGGAGGTGATGTCATGCATCTCCGGCAGGAAGCGCAGAAGATAGGTCCAGAAGCCGTAGATGCCTACCGAAACGGCCGCCGAATAGATGATCGCCGCGAAGAAGACGACCGGCGTGGAGCCGTCCAGCAGATCCCGAACGCCCAGATAGGTGTAGACACCACTCGCCAGCGCCAGCGTGGCAAGCACGAAGCGGGTCATCGTCTGCAGCGATTCGATGTGCTTGCGGAGCTCTCGTGCCGTCCGCGCGTCGCTCATGTTGTTTCCTTCGATGTCCCTAGGCCCCGGTTATCGGCAGGGCGCGGTCGGCACCGGTACGACGTTGTCCGGCAGGCCGTACATGTGGCTGCGGCCATGCAGGAGCACGCCATAGCGGCACGTCCCCCGCTTGCGCAGATAAAGCGGCCCGTGATCCTCATCCAGATAAACCACCTTGCGCTCTTCGCTTCGATCGGCGAACCGATTGGCAAGGTATCCCTTGCCGACCATGATGCGCTTGAAGCCGGCAGGATCATGAATCACCAGATTGCCGAAGCTGTCGGCATAGATCCTTTCGCCGGCGAGAGCGGAGGCCGTCTGAGCAATGAGGATCGCGGCCAGCACCCACAAGCTTTTTCCGCGGGAAAAATGTCTGCAAAAAGGCATTGCGGATGCTCCTTCCTCGCCGTCTCCTCCTTTTACGCCAGATTAACGCTTTCTTAACCTTTGTCACCTGCGCCTTTAGGACGGCGAAGGCGATTGACAGAGATAGATAAATTCGTCGATTGCTTCCGGGCCGGAAGGAGCAATCCATGAGCGAGAATCACGAAATCGACATCGCCCCGCTTCGCCTCAAGGACGCGCATGTGCTGGCGCCGCTCCTGGCGGACTACACGCAGTCGCTGAAGCGTGGCGCCCCGCGGCGGCCCGATGAATTCTATGCCGAAACCCTGTTGCAGGACCGGGTGGTGGAGATCGTCGGAGCGCGAGTGGACGGAGTGCTGGTGGGTTTCGCGATCTTCTATGACCTGCCGGACCCGGTTTCCGGGCTGCGTTACGGGCTGGTGGAGCATCTTTACGTCCATCACGACCATCGCGGCAAAGGCATCGCGCGGGCACTGGTCGACGTGGTCGGGGATCAGGCGGAAGAGCGCGGCTGGACACGTCTCGTGCTACAGGCGCCGCGACAGCCGGCGGAGGGCCGCAAGCTCTATGAGCAGATCGCGGCTCCTGCCGATTGGACGGCCCATGTCATCCGCTTCGACACGCGCTGAGGTTCAGGAACCGTTCGGGTAATTTTCCCAGAGCCTGTCGGAATCGACGCTTCTCCTCCGTCCTCGGTACAGATGTACCAATCGGAGGGTTTGATCATGTACAAGGCCGCTGCAATTCTTCTGGCGAGGCTCATATTCGCCGGCCTTTTTGCGATGGCTGCCGCCTTCAAGTTCGGCGGAATGGAAAACACCGCGAACTCCATCGCCGCTGCCGGGTTTCCCTTTCCGCTGCTGCTTGCCTGGCTTGCGGCATTCTTCGAGGTGGCGCTGGTGGCTGCCTTTCTGACGGGCGCCTTCTTCTCCGAAGCCGCGCTGTTGGCGGCTGTATACGTCATTTTCCTGGCTTTCGCCTTTCATGGGCCCTCGCTCTGGAGCGGCAACGAGGCAGAGTTCGGCTTCTTCGTCGATCATTTCACCTTCCTGGCAGGCCTGCTGTTTGCCGCCGTTCACGGGCCTGGTGAAAAGCTTGCGATACGGAAAGGGTTTATCTAGCCGATTGATACAGGCGTGGATTGGCGCCTTGCCGAAGCTTCAACCGATTCAGTAGCCTGCGGTGTGTGATGCGGCTTTGACGCACCGCAAAAAGCGCATTAGAAAGCCACTGCCGGTGGCTTGGGGTAGCGCGCGATTCAGGCGCGGCCGTGCTCGGCTTGCCGGCAGTGAAATGGGGAAGCCATGAGCAAATCCACAGCCACCCGGGCGAGGCCCCTCTCGCCCCATTTGCAGATCTACCGCTTCACACCCACGATGACGATGTCGATCCTGCACCGCATCACCGGCGGAGCGCTTTATTTCGGCACGTTGCTCTTCGCGCTCTGGCTGCTTGCGGCTGTGGGATCGAGGGAGCAATTCGATTTCGTGAACGGGCTTTTCGGCTCCCTTCTCGGGCGCATCGTCATTTTCGGTTATTCCTGGGTGCTCATCCACCATATGCTGGGCGGTATCCGCCATCTGATATGGGATACGGGCCACGGTCTTGAAAAGCAGACCTCCCGGACGATTGCGATTACGACGCTGGTCGGCTCGATCGCGCTCACGATCGTGATCTGGGTCGCGGCCTGGGCGATTCGCGGAGGCCTTTGATCATGGCAGACATGCGCACCCCTCTGAATAAGGTTCGTGGCCTCGGTTCGGCTCGCGGCGGCACGGAGCACTTCTGGCGCCAGCGGCTAACGGCAATTTCCAACATCCCGCTCATCATCTTCTTCATCGGTTTCGTAGCGGTTTATGGAGGAGCGTCCTATGAGGACGTCCGGGCGGCTCTCGCACAGCCTTTCGTGGCGATCCTGATCGGCCTAGCGTTCCTATCGGTGCTCTACCACATGCGATTGGGCATGCAGGTCATCATCGAGGACTATGTGCATGAAGAGGGCTGGAAGTTCGCTCTCATCATCCTCAACACTTTCTTTCCCATCGTGGTGGGCGCCATCGCGCTCTACGCGCTCCTCAGGATTGCCTTCGGAGGCTGAATTCTAAATGGCTGCTGAAGTTCAGAAGAAGGCCGGCCCGGCCTATAGCTATGTCGACCATGCCTTCGATGTCGTGGTGGTCGGAGCCGGCGGCGCGGGGCTGCGCGCCACGCTCGGCATGGCCGAGCAGGGGCTGAAGACCGCCTGCATCACGAAAGTGTTCCCGACACGCTCCCACACGGTGGCTGCCCAGGGAGGCATCGCCGCCTCGCTCCAGAATATGGGACCTGACCACTGGCAGTGGCATCTCTACGACACGGTGAAGGGGTCCGACTGGCTGGGCGACGTCGACGCGATGGAATATCTGGCGCGGGAGGCGCCCGCGGCCGTCTACGAGCTCGAACATTACGGCGTGCCGTTCTCGCGCACCGAGGAAGGCAAGATTTACCAGCGGCCTTTCGGCGGGCACATGCAAAACTTCGGCGACGGCCCGCCGGTGCAGCGCACCTGCGCGGCCGCCGACCGCACGGGTCACGCGATCCTGCACACGCTCTATGGCCAGTCGGTCAAGCACCACGCCCAGTTCTTCGTGGAATATTTCGCGCTCGACCTCATCATGTCCGATGACGGCGTGTGCACCGGCGTGGTGGCCTGGAATTTGGAGGACGGCACGATCCACCGCTTCGCCGCCAAGATGGTGGTGCTGGCGACGGGCGGCTATGGACGCGCCTATTTCTCCTGCACGTCGGCTCATACCTGCACCGGCGACGGAAACGGCATGATCGCCCGTGCAGGTTTGCCGCTTCAGGACATGGAGTTCGTGCAGTTCCATCCCACCGGCATCTATGGTGCGGGGTGCCTGATCACGGAGGGCGTGCGCGGCGAGGGCGGGTATCTCGTCAATTCCGAGGGCGAGCGCTTCATGGAGCGCTATGCGCCTTCGGCCAAGGACCTCGCCTCGCGCGACGTGGTCTCCCGCTGCATGATGCTGGAAATCCGCGAAGGCCGTGGCGTCGGCAAGAAAAAGGACCACATCTACCTGCACCTCGACCATCTCGACCCGGCGGTGATCCATGAGCGGCTGCCCGGCATTGCTGAATCGGCGCGCATCTTCGCCGGCGTCGACGTGACGCGCGAGCCGATCCCGGTGCTGCCGACCGTGCACTACAACATGGGCGGCATCCCGACGAACTATTGGGGCGAGGTCCTGAATCCCACGCCGGACAACCCGGACGCGGTGGCGCCGGGTCTCATGGCCGTGGGCGAGGCGGCCTGTGCTTCGGTCCATGGCGCGAACCGGCTCGGCTCCAATTCCCTGATCGACCTCGTGGTCTTCGGCCGCGCTGCGGCGATCCGCGCGGGCCAGGTCATCGATCGCAGTACTAAGGTGCCGGCGGTGAACGAAGCTGCCTGCGAGAAGATCATGGATCGTTTCGACAGGCTCCGCCACGCTAATGGCGGGACGTCGACCGCGGTGCTGCGTGAAAAAATGCAGCGCGCCATGCAGGAGGATGCGGCGGTGTTCCGTACGCAGGAATCGCTCGAGCAGGGCTGCCGGCGCATCTCCGCGATCTGGCAGGAACTCCCCGACATCAAGGTCCATGACCGTTCGATGATCTGGAATTCCGACCTGGTCGAGACATTAGAGCTCGAAAACCTGATGGCAAACGCTATCGCCACCGTCTATTCGGCCGAGGCGCGCAAGGAGAGCCGCGGTGCGCACGCGCGGGAGGATTTCACCCAGCGTGACGACATCAACTGGCGCAAGCACACCCTTTCCTGGGTGGATCCGGACGGCACCGTCCGCCTTGCCTATCGCCCCGTGCACACCGAGCCGATGCTGAAGCCCGAGGAAGGCGGCATCGATCCGGCAAAGATCGCGCCCAAGGCGCGGGTATACTGACCAGAGGACACCATGGTCCAACTCACTCTCGCCAAGAACTCGAAGGTCAAGCAGGGCAAGGTCTGGCCCAAGCCCGAAGGTGCCACGAACCTGCGGGAATACAGGATTTACCGCTGGTCGCCCGACGACGACGACAACCCGCGCGTCGACACCTATTATGTGGATCTGGACGATTGCGGGCCGATGGTGCTCGACGGGATCATCTGGATCAAGAACAAGATCGACCCGACGCTTACCTTCCGCCGCTCGTGCCGTGAAGGCATCTGCGGCTCCTGCGCCATGAACATCGATGGCGCGAATACCCTCGCCTGCACCAAGGCCATGGACGATATCAGCGGCGCGGTAAGGATCTATCCGTTGCCGCACATGCCGGTCGTCAAGGATCTCGTTCCGGATCTGTCGATACCTTATGCCCAGCTCTCCTCGATCGAGCCTTGGCTTCAGACGGTTACGCCGGAACCAGCGACGGAATGGAGGCAGAGCCACGAGGATCGGGCGAAGCTCGACGGCCTCTATGAGTGCATCCTTTGCTTCTGTTGCCAGACATCGTGCCCCAGCTACTGGTGGAACGGCGAGCGCTATCTGGGACCGGCCGTATTGCTGCAGGCCTATCGCTGGCTGATCGACAGCAGGGACGAGGCGACGGGCGAGCGCTTGGACAAGCTGGAGGACCCCTTCCGGCTCTATCGCTGCCACACGATCATGAACTGCACGCAGACCTGCCCCAAGGGTCTGAACCCTGCCAAGGCGATCGCCGAGATCAAGAAGATGATGGTGGAGCGGCGGGTCTAG
>Ga0164243_10011024_pt1 | contig 12936 bp, 10 predicted proteins | sample OricompcompostOP_FD_108781 | JGI IMG/M metagenome (GOLD analysis project Ga0164243, IMG submission 108781) | Organic Plus compost microbial communities from Emeryville, California, USA - Original compost - Organic plus compost (OP) | ecosystem: Engineered > Solid waste > Mixed feedstock >...
GGCCGGGCGACAACGTGGTACCACGATGAGGTCCTCGCGCCGTACTGGCCGCTGGTGAGGCAAACAGTCGTTGACGATCACGTCGTGCGGGCAAAGCACCTGTCCGACAACGGGCCGGACAAGCTGCTCGCCAACATTCCCGGCTGTACCCGGTGGGTGCGCCCGGTACTGCACCTCGATTATCCCGTCGAGCGCGACCTTCACCTCGAGGGCCGCGGTCTCACCTTGATTCCGTCCTACTTCTGCAGTGGTAAGCCGGTCACGCTCATCGATGACCATCTTCCCCCTGTACTCGTTTACCCCGCGGCACCATGGCGCCGCGACATCCCGGCAGCGCTGATCGAGCTACTCGGCAGCACCCGCGCACACGCACTATCTACTTTGGATAGACCGCTGTCCACAAGCGCGCTCGCCGCGCTCATCGGTACGTCCCCGTCCTCGGCCAGCAGGCACGCCAAAGTGCTGCGCTCGGCCGGGCTGATCACCAGCACGCGACGGGAAAAGGCCGTTATCCACCAGTTGACCCCGCTCGGCACGATGCTGCTCAACGGACAGGAATCCGCGTCGTGCCGGGGAATCCGAAAGGAGGCGTGATGCGGATGTACCCGCTGCGCGTCGGCACGGTCCGGGGTGAGGACGTGCCGATCACCGCTGCACTGATCCGACATCCGACCGGCACGAACGTACTGGTTGACACGGGTGCGCCGCGGGAGATGGCCGGTGACGAACAGGCGCCTTTCGCGGTAGGAATCGACGAGCACGTGGTGGCGCGGCTCTCCGGGCTGGGCCTGTCCGTTGAGGACGTCCATTACGTCGTCGGCACCCACATGGACCCTGACCACGCTGGGTCGTACGACCAGTTCCCGCATTCCCGGATTGTCGTGCAACGCCGCGAGTACGAGGCGGCCCGGACCTCTGGCGAGCTGCGCTATGAGTGGCAGCGCGCGCACTGGGATATCGAGGGTCTGACCTACGACCTCGTTGACGGCGACACCACGCTGCTCGACGGGATCGAAATCATCAGCTGTCCCGGGCATTCCCCCGGTCATCAGTCCGTACTGGTCCGCTTGCCCCGCACCGGTCCGGTGCTGATCACCGGCGACGCCGTCCCTGCTGCCGACCAGTTCGACCCGGACACGCGCGTGGTCGGTCACCACGACCACGACCACCAGGCGACCCGGCACAGTACTCGTATGCTCCGCGACCTTGTCCGCTCCGAAGGCGTAGCACTGACGTTGCACAGTCATGACGCCGCGCAGTGGCGAACATTGGCCGATTTCTACGACTGAAGAGTCCGGCACGAGTCCATCCCGTGGCCGCGTCGCGGTGACGGAAGGATCGAGACGTTCTCGCCATGGCGTTGATCGCGGGCGGAAGGGGCAAATGTGCGTTCGTGGGGAGTAGCGGTGGTGGTAGGGATGTTACTTGGGTTGTGCGGATGCGGCGCCGGCATACGCCTGCCGTCCCCGTATCAGGTCGGAGCCGCTCAGCCTGGACCGCCAATTCACGTCGCCGGCGTCGAAAGTGGCGTCGCCAACGGGATTGACTGGCCCAACGCCTGCACGTTGCTGTCCGATTCGGAACTACGTGCGGTATTGCCACAGATCGACCATGTCGATCGTCTCCCGCAGGACAAGACAGTGGATGTCTGGCTCAGTCGTGGCGGTAACCCGCTGGCCGGGTCGTACGAAACGCTGGCGAGGAACGCTGACTGCCAATACCAGGTGACGTTCGCATTCGATGACGACGGCGGACGTAGCGACGACTATGTCGCCCACGGCACTGTCGGCGTGAGCGATCTGGTGGTGGGCAGCCCCGACACGGTCGAGCTGAACTGGGATCACGATTCGGGCGCCGGCGAAATCAGCGACATCGCCGGCCTGCCGTGCCGGGCAACCGCGGGTCATAACACGTTGTCCTGTAAGTCACCGTCCTTTTACTACAGTGTCGACGTGCAGCTTGACTCGCAGTACGGCGAGGACCCGGACAAACCGGTGGTGCGCCTGGAGGTGGATGGAAAAGTTCAGGAGTTCCCGCGTACCGGATCGCTGGCTACGGCACAGGAACAGGATGTGGTGCGCACGGCTATCGTGACGAAGTTCGCGGAGACGCTCAATGCCAAGCTGCGCTGAGCGGGCCCACCGGAATCAGGTGATCACCGCGTTCCCTTGCGGCGCCGAGGGAACCGTGGCGAACCGCTGGACGTCTGATCGGACATGGGGTTTTTGAAGCGATCGCGCCGGCCCCGGCCATCGGGACGGCGGAAGCCGGAGGAGCGGTCCGAACTGCTTGCACCGCCTGGGACGTTCGACCGGGTGGATGCGATCCAAGACTCGATCCGCGAGTTGTACACCGGACTTTCCAGCCCGAAGGTCAAAGCGTTCACCGCGAACCTCGCCCCGGTGCTGGCCGAAGTCTCGCACGGTGATCCGATCATGAGTGCGCAGGAGATGGCCCGGACAATGGCACGCCACCTCGGCATCACAGACGCCCAGCTCATTGTCGGGTTCGCCCGCCTCGGTGACAGCGGCCAATCGCACGCGGGCGAGGTCGAGCTCGGCCCGGGCCCGGAGTACTTCATCACACTCAGCGCGCGTTACCGCGACGATCCGCGCGATATCCCAGCGGTGCTCGCCCACGAGGTCATGCATGTCTTTCTCCACCGCAACGGAATCCGGTTTCCCGATCCTGGTAAGAACGAGATCCTCACCGACACGGCGACCATCTACCTCGGCATCGGGTGGCTGATGCTGATGGCCCATCGCGTGGAAGTCACGCAGGACCGCCACGCCCGCTGGACATCCACTTCCAGGCTGGGGTACATCTCCCCGGCCGAGATGGGATATGTGCTGGCCAAACGGGCCCTGGCCTTCGACGAGAACATCGAGCCCTATCTGGCCGGCAACTTCTCCGCGCGGCACGCGTATCGCGTGGGTTACCAGCGCGCCCAGCAGGACTATGCCATTGCCCCGCTCACCGGCTGCACCGGCGCCGACCGTGCCCAGTACACAAAGGACAAACAGCACGCGACCGACTTGACCAAAGCGATGGGCATGTCCGGACTCGCCCGACCCTACGCGGGCGGCTACCGCTTCGACGGCTACGACCCCATGAAGGTCACGTTCGCCTGCCCAGCCTGCCACCAGCGGATACGGGTCGCCGTGGACAAAACCGTGCGGGTGCGGTGCCGAGTCTGTGGGTCGATATTCGACTGCACGACCTGACCGGCCCTGTGAAATGACAGCCGGTGGAGGGTGTCACCCGACCCAAATTCGGACTTGCCGGGGCGGTTCAGCTGATTGCTATTTCGACGCACCGTGCTTGCCCGGGGCCGAACTTCCCGCGTAGTCGTCAAGGCTCCCGACGAGTTCGGCGACCCAGGGCATCTCGTCGAAGCGACGCTGGTGCAGATCCGCGATCTTCTTGCCGATCTCGGGGTCCGGATCGTCGGTGATGTCGAAAGAGACGAACTTGGAGATGATGGGCAGCCCGATCCGATCGCTGTGCAGATGCGAGGGATGGATCAGGTACTCCCAGTAGCCCTCGATGTCGTCGATGGCGTAGGTCGCCCCGTACTCGTACTCTCCGCCGAAGTCGCGGCCGATCACCGCCAGCGACACCGCCGGGATGTCTTCCCCCTGCTTGCGCAAACTGTCCATGCAGGCGTCGATTTGTTCTTGCGAGGCGCTTTCCCGGAACGTGAAGCGGATGCCGTGCTGGATCATGCGAATTCCTTTCCTCGTGACTGGCTGACCGCGAAAGATCGGCCGAGAACCGTGAAGAGTCTGCTGATGTCCATGCCGCCGTGCCCCGCTTGCTCCGCGTCCGTCAGTAGCCGCGCGGCGGCCGAGTAGACCGCGCTGTCGATGTCCGCCTCGGCCAAGGCCGGTTCGATCGCGGTGCGCACCGACAACAGGGTGCGGACCGGCGCGCCGGACGTGGTGGCGGGGTCGTCGCTCGACGCGGCGTCCAGCGCGCGACGCAGCATTGTGCTTGCCGCCCAGCCGTTGTTGAGGACGTCCGCCGCCGCGGTGAGCGGAATCCCGGTCGCCCGCAGCAGCGCCACACCCAGCCCGGCGGCCGCGGCGTGGCAGCTGACAAGCAGCTGGTTGACCACCTTGAGGCGCAGTCCGGCACCGGCGGGGCCGGCGCGGACGACGTCGGTGCTGTAGGCGAGCATCAGCGGCCGGAGTCTGGCGATCACGTCCTCCGGACCGCCCGCCATGCAGACGAGAGTTCCGGCGCGGGCTCCTTCGGGGCCTCCAGTCACGGGTCCGTCGACGAAAACCGCACCGCGGGACGCCGCGCGTTGCTCGACCTCGCCCCGGAGGCCGGCGGAGAAGGTGCCGTGCTCGACGAACACCTGGCCCTGCCGCGCGTGCGACAGCAGCCCGTCCTCGCCGAGGTACACCGCGCGGATCGCGGCGTCGTCGAGCAGGCAGCCGAAGACGACGTCGCAGTGCTGTGCCAGCTGTGCGGGATCGTCCGCGACGGTCGCGCCACGAGCGGCCAGCGCCGTCGCCTTCCCGGCGGAACGGTTGTACACGGTCACGTCGTGCCCGGCCCCGACCAGTCGCGCCGCGATGGGGCCGCCCATGGTGCCCAGCCCCGCGAATCCGATGCGGTCAGCCACGGGCACTCCCGGTCAGGAAGTCGAAGTCGCATCCGGCGGAGGCCTGCATGACGTGCTGGTGATGCAACAGGGCGAACCCGCGCGCCGGCGGGTCGAGCGCCGCGAGGCCGCCCCGGCGCCGGTCGAGTTCGGCGGCCTCGACCAGCAAGTCGATCCTGCCTGCCGGCACGTCGAGTTCGATGATGTCGCCGTCCCGCACCAGCGCCAGTGGCCCGCCCACCGCCGATTCGGGGCAGACGTGCAGGACGACAGTGCCGCTGGAGGTGCCGCTCATGCGTGCGTCGGAGATGCGGACCATATCGCGAACCCCCGCTCTGATCAGTGCTTTCGGAATGGGAATCGCGCCGACCTCCGGCATCCCCGGCCCGCCGACCGGACCGGCGCCGCGCAGTACGAGGACGCTGTCCGGGGTGACCGCGAGCCCCGGATCGTCGATGCGGGCGTGCAGGTCCTCGACACCGTCGAACACCACCGCCGGTCCGCGGTGGGTCTGGAGCGCTTTATCGGCGGCGGAGCATTTCACCACGGCGCCATCAGGTGCGAGGCTTCCCGACACGACCGCCAGGCCGGCCACCGCGGGTGCCTCGTCGACTCGTCGCAGCGCACCGGAGCGCGGTGTATCGGCAAGCTCGGCGACGACATCGCGCCACGGCCGGTCCGAGCCGGTGACCTGGTCGGTGTCCAGTAGGTCACCGAGCTCGGCGATCACCTTCGGCACTCCGCCGTCGGCGTCCAGATCGGCCAGGTGGTAGCGGCCCGCGGGACGCACGTCGGCGATGTACGGGCCGTCGCGCAGCGCGTCCTTGAGCGCATCGGCGTTCAGCGGCTCCCCGGTGCGTCCGGCGAGGGCGGCGAGGTGGAGCAGCGCGTTGGTCGACCCGCCGATCGCGGTCGTGACGCGCACGGCGTTGAGAATCGCCGCCCGCGTCACGATCTGCGATGGGCGGATGCCGGCACGGCAGCGCCACACGATCTGCCGTCCCGTCTGTTCGGCCGCGACCCGCCTGCGGGCGCTCGTCGCCGGCAGCAGCGCGCTGCCGGGCAGCGCCATGCCGATCACCTCGGCGATGATCGCCATCGTGGTGGCCGTTCCCAGCACGTTGCACGTGCCGACGCCGTCGTTGAGGCATGCTTCCACACACGAGAGGTCCTCGTCGCTGAGCAGGCCCGCCCGATGTTCGTCCGACAGCGACCACAGATCGTCGGTCGTGAGGTGCCGGTCGCGCCAGCGAGCCAGCGGCCGTGGCCCGGCGGCTACCGTGATCGCCGGCCGGTTCGCACTGTAGGCGCCCATCAGCTGCGCGGGCACGGTCTTGTCGCAGCCGCCCAGCAGCACCACGCCGTCGACCGGCGAGCCCGTGATCATTTCCTCGACGTCCATCGCCATCAGGTTGCGCAGGTACAGCGAACTCGGCCGGACGAAGGGCTCGGACAGCGAAATGGTCGGGAACTCGAGCGGAAGACCACCCGCGTCGATGACTCCTCGCTTGACCGCCTCGGCCAGATCCCGCAGTCCCGCGTTGCACGGGCTCAGCTCGCTCCAGCTGTTCGCGATGCCGATCACCGGGCGTTTGTTCACCAGAGCGGGCGAGAGGCCCTGCCCGCGGATGAAGGCGCGGGCCAGAAAGCCGTCGAAGCCTTTTCCGGCGAACAGATCACCGCTGGTGGTCCGGACCGATTCCTGTGGCATCCGCCCTCCTAATCCGTCGTCCAGCCGAGCCCGGCGAGACCGTCGCCGGGGTGGTATTCCAGTCCGACGCTGCCGCGGTAGCCGGTGTCGCGAAGGGTGTCGAAGAACCGCGTCCAGTCGATGCTTCCCGTGCCGGGCTCGCCGCGCCCGGGTGCGTCGGCGATCTGGACGTGCCGGACCTCGGCGGCGTGGCGGCGGAAGACCGTCGCGGGCTCCAGCCCGGAGCAGGCGACGTGGTAAGCGTCGAACAGCAGCCCGAGCCGGTGCGGTTCGTGGAGCGCGTCGCGGATCTCCGCGGCGCGTTCGCAGGTTGTGATCAGCGAACCCGGATAGGCGGTGTCGCTCAACGGCTCCAAGATCAGCTCCACGTCCGCTTCGCGGCTGCGTGCGAGGGCCCAGTCGAGATTGCCGACCAGGATCGCGTCTTGATCGGCTCCGCACCCGAGGCGGCGTCCGGCGATGAGGTTGACGAAGCGGGCACCGGCTCGCACGGCGGTCGCGAGCGTCTCGTCGAACGCGGTTCGCCACCAGCTCACCGCGGCGGGATCGCCCATGCGGCCGCAGTCGGTTTCGGCACCGCGCGGAACGTTGACCGAGCACACCCGCAGGCCGCTCGCCCGCACCGCCTCCGCCTGCTCAGGTGTCAGTTCCCAGAACTCGACCTCCGAGAATCCGTCGCGGCGCGCCGCGCGCAGCTTGCCTGTCAGGGTCTGCCCTGGATAGAGCGGGCCGAGGTGCGCTGACAGGCTGCTCTTCGGCGGGATCATGCGCTGACCTCGGCGCGGCCGCGGGCTGAACCGTGGCGGAGCGCTTCGCGTAGTTCCGCGAGTCGCGCATCGAACTTCGCGACGTTGCCGGTTTTCACGTGCTCGTAGCCCCGCACCAGGTCGGGCAGCTCCGCGAGTTCGACCGCCGTGGGCAGTGCGGCCGGACTGAGCGCTTCGATCGCCTCGCCGACGGCGCTGCGATAGTCCGCGATCAGGCGGCGTTCGACACGGCGCACGCGCGCATAGCCGAACGGGTCCAGTTTGGTTCCCCGCAGCCGTCGGCCGGCTCGCAGGATCCGCAGTGCCGGCAGCAGGGCCGGGCCGAAGCCGATCTTGCGTTTCATGCCCAGCGCGCGTAGGACCGGCGGATGCAGCATCACCGTGGTGCGGGCGTCGTCGCCGAACTCGCTTTTGATCCGCTCCCGGAATCGCGGATCGAACGCGAGCCGTGCCACTTCGTATTCGTCCTTGTAGGCCAGCAGTTTGTACAGACCGGTCGCGACAGCGGCCGGAAACCGTTCGTCGCCGGGAACGACCGCGGCGGCGGCCTTGGCCGCTCGGCCCACGTCACGGACGTAGGCACGCGCGTACTCGACGTCCTGGTAGGCGATGAGGTCGTCGACCCGCGCCCGCAGGGACCGTTCGAGATCGCCGCCGGGGGCGGCGCCGACCGAGTCGATCAGCTCCTGCGCGACCGCCGAGCAACTCTGCGGGACCGCGATCCCGCCGGGCGCCCGCTCGGCCGTGATCTTGCCGATCGCGGCCGGGTCCGCGACGTGCAGCCTGCCGTAACGGAAGGCCTGGATGTTCGCGTCGACCTGCGCGCCGTTGAGCCGGATGGCCTGCTCGAGCGACGCGCTGCGCAGCGGAAGCGCGCCGAGCTGGAACGCGCAACCGAGCAGGAACACGTTGGCCACCTGATCGCTGCCGAACAACGCTTCCGCGATCTGCTGGGCGTCACACGAGATGCCCACGTCCGAGCGAACACGAGCGGCGATGCGCGCACGCAGATCGCCGCCCGGCGGGAAGGACGACGCGGGATCGACGACCATGGCACCTGTGGGCACCTCGGCTGTCGAGAGCACGGCGACGGTTCTGGCCGCGTCCGCCGCTCGCAGATGGCGGTCCTCGGCGGCCACCAGCAGATCGCACGCCAGGTAGAGGTCGGCGCCGCCGGCCCGGATCTTGCCCGGCACGGGAACCCGCTCGCCGGTGAACGTGACGTCCGAGACGACCGGGCCGCCCTTCTGGGCCAGCCCGGTTTGATCGAGTGCCCGTACGTGCCTGCCTTCGAGCATGGCTGCGGTGGCGACGACCTGAGCGGTCGTGACGACACCGGTTCCGCCGACACCCGTGATGCGCATGGCGTATTCGTCGCCGGGCACCACCGCGGCCGGCTGAGGCAGATCCTCCTCGCCCAGAACCGGTGCCGGCGGCTTCGCGGGGGCTCGCCGGTGCCCGGGCACGACCTTCACGAAGGACGGGCAATCGCCGTCGAGGCAGCTGTAGTCGAAGTTGCACGACGGCGTGTGGATCTGGGTCTTGCGGCCGAATTCGGTGTCCACCGGACGGACGGACAAACAGTTGGACTTCTGCCCGCAGTCTCCGCAGCCTTCGCATACCCGCTCGTTGATGACGATCGACGCGTTCGGTCGCGGCGCCTTGCCGCGCTTGCGTTTGCGGCGCAGCTCCGCGGCGCATTCCTGATCGTGGATCAAAACGGTGACGCCGGGGATGCGGGCCAGCTCTTCTTGCACATCGACGATCCGGGAGCGGTCGACGACCTTCGTGTCACCGGGCAACGTGAGGTTCCGGTACCGCTTCGGATCCTCGGTGGTGACGACGACCTTCCGCACTCCTTCGGCCAGCATCATGGCCACCAGCGCCCTGACATCCCCCGGGCCGACCGGCTGCTGACCTCCCGTCATCGCCACTGCCGAGTTGACCAGCAGCTTGTAGGTGATGTCGACGCCGGCGGCGACCGCGGCGCGCACGGCGAGCGATCCCGAGTGCGCATAGGTGCCGTCACCGAGGTTCTGGAAGATGTGCTTGGTTTCGGTGAACGGCGACATACCGATCCACTGAGCGCCTTCGCCGCCCATCTGGGTCAGGCCGAGCACGTCGCCGACCTGCTGCCGGGGCAGGTAGGACACCATGGCGTGGCAGCCGATGCCGCCGCCGACGGCCGCGCCCTCGGGCACCTTGGTCGACGTGTTGTGCGGACAGCCGGAGCAGAAGTAGGGCGTGCGGCTGACCAGCGGAAGTGCCAGCCGCTCGGGTTTCCGCCGCGGCGGGCTCGCCGCCGGGCGGCCGAGCGGTTCGGCCAGCGCCTCGGCGATGGCGTCCGGGTCGAGTTCGGGAAGCTGCCGGGCCGTGCCGGAGCCGCGCACTCCCGTCACGGCCGGCGCACCGGGCACGCCGTAGAGCGCATCGCGCAGCAGCATCTCCACGAAGGGCCGCTTCTCCTCGATGACGAGGATCCGGTCCAGGCCATCGGCGAAGCGCGCCACCAGTTCCTGGTCGAGCGGATAGGGCATCCCGAGTTTCAGCAGGCGGACGCCCTCGGCGTCCGGGTCGATGCCGAGCAGCGTGAGCGCCGACCGCAGATCCACGAACGTCTTGCCCGAGGCCACCAGGCCCACCCGGTCGCCGGAGGTAGCGGACAGGAGCCGGTTGAGCCCGTGCTCGGTCGCGTACCGGCGCGCCGCCTCGATCCGCTCGCCGTGCAGCGTGCCCTCGAGATCGAGGATGCGTGAGGTCGCGAAGGCCCGCGGATTCAGGTCGTGCTCCAGGCGCCGGCCGCGCGTCGCGTCGCTGCCGGGGACGTCCGGCCTTCCCGGTCCGACCTCCACGGTTCCGACGCTGTCGGCGACGTTGGTCGCCAGCTTCAGCCCGACCCAGAGGCCGCACTCGCGCGACAACGCCACCGCGTGCAGCCCGAAGTCGAGGACCTCCTGAACATCGCCGGGGGACAGGACCGGCATGCCGAGGCTGAAGAACACCGGCTCGGCCGCGCTGGGAACGGTCGAGGACTTCGCGATCGCGTCGTCGCCGCACACCACCACGGCACCGCCGGTCGCGGGCGTGCCGATCAGGTTCGCGTGCCGGATGGCATCCATCGCCCGGTCCAGCCCCGGTGCCTTGCCGTACCAGATGCCCACCACACCGTCGAACCGGGAGTCCGCGCCGGCGCTCACGGTCTGACTGCCGTAGACCGCCGTCGCGGCGAGCTCCTCGTTGACCGCCGGCTGGTGCACCACGTTGTGCTCGGCGAGCAGCTTCGCCTGGCGGCGGAGCTCGAGGTCGTACCCGGCCAGCGGTGAACCCGGATATCCCGAGACGAGTGTCGCGGTGTTCAGGCCGCGGTCGGTGTCGGCCCGATGCTGATCGATCGGCAGCCGGGCCAGCGCCTGAACGCCGGTGAGCAGCACCCTGCCGGCTTCGAGGGCGTACCGGTCGCCCAAGGTGGCCTGTTGTGTCATGCCTCGCCTTTCGGTTGGCGAACAGAGGGAGTGGCGGTCAGCGCGGTCCGAGCCGTCGCCTCAGCCAGGAGCCGATCACGCTCGCCGAGGCCGCCGTCGAGTCGCACTGGCAGTGCTCGCAGCCCGGCTCGCCGTACTCGAACACCTTCAGTTCCTTGTCCCCGCCGGGCAGGGCGTCGAACAGCCGGTCCGCGAGCTCGGCGGGGACGATGGTGTCGGCCGCGCCGTGGACGATGAGTACGGGGCAGTGCATGGCGTCCACCACGGGAATCCGGAACGGGGCCAGGGCCGCCAGCGCGGCGTCGGTGCCTGCCACCCCGAGCATCTGCGGGAACAGCGCGGCCAGATGGTCGATCGTGTGGCCGCCGACCGCGAGTTTGGCGCTGATCTGCGCCTGAATGTCCCATTGGGCACCCCACGCGACCGCTCCGGCGAGCCGTGGTTCGTAGGCGGCCGCGCGCACGGCGAACAGGCCGCCCAGACTCTGGCCGACGATCGCCACGCGTTCGGCGTCGGCGACTTCGACGCCCTCCAGGAAATCGATCGCGGCACCGGCGACGACTTCCCAGTCGTGCCGCAGCAGGTGCCCGCGCAGACGTGCCAGGCCCTGGCCGGGCCCGTCATAGGTCAGGACGAGGAATCCGCGCTCGGCCAGCTGCCGCCCCAGCGCGAAGTAGAGCTCCTCACACACCGAGTCCGCACCGCCGCCGATCATGACGACCGGAAGCCGGTCGCTCGGGGCGGGCTTGTGGAACAGGTACCCGGGCAGTGAACCGTTCTCGAACGGGATCTCGACACTCTCGATCCGCAGGTCGTCGAACGGCATCGCCTTCTGGAAGCAGCGCCGCCGGTCGCCAACGCCGGACCGGTAACGCTCGTCGTCGGGCAGCAGGAAGAAGATCGACGCTCGGTAGTAGTTGCTGGCGCGGTACCAGGCATCGCGCGCCGTGATCACGTCGCCGGCCGCACGTGCTCCGTCGCCGGCTTCCTCCACCCGCCGCGCGAGGCTGTGCAGAGCGTCGTACCAGCCTTCGATGTCGCCGGGACGCAGTTCACGGACCGCGAGGTGGACCTCGGTGATGTCGGCCCCGCCGGTGCTGGCCTGCGCGAACAGCCGGAGCACCTGGAATGACCAGTACGGGCTCTCGGGCCAGTAGAGGAACGCACCGGGTTCGGCGTCCGCGGGAATGTCAACGGCGGCATGAACGCTCATGCTCAGCTCCTTCTGGTGACCTGATTGGGGGCTACCGGGACGCGACGTCGACGACGAGCTTCCCGGGTTGTGTGCGAGTGCGGAGCGCGTTCACCGCGGCCGCGGCGTCGGCGAACGCGTACCGCCCGCCGTCGAAGATCCGGAGCCGGCCATCGGCGCAGAGCTTTGTCAGCTCCGCCATCGATTCCCGCAGCAGATCGGGAAAAGTTCCCAGATACATACCGGAGACGATGAGGTTGCGCCTGCTCATGGCGCGGGGATCGAAGGGCGTCGGTGATCGGCCACTGGCCTTCCCGATCGACACGAGCCGCGCCAAGGGCCGCGCCACCTCGACGGAGGCGTCGAAGGCCGCGCCGCCGATGTTGTCCACGACGACGTCGACTCCGCGTCCGCCGGTCGCTTCGGCGATCTCGGCAGCGAGCGCGTCGGAGCGGCTGTCGATGGCGCAGTCGGCTCCTAGTTCCGTTACGAGGCCGCGTTTCGCGTTCGTGGTCGCGGTCGCGATGATCTGGCCGGCACCGGCGATTCGCGCCAGCTGGATCGCCAGCATGCCCACGCCTCCCGCGCCACCGAGGACGAGGACGGTTTCGCCGGCGCGCAGGCGGGCGATCGTGTGCAGCGCGTGCCAGGCGGTGTTGCCCTGGATCGTCATGGTCAATGCCTGCAGATCGGTGACTTCGGTGTCCAAACCGAACACGTCCTGGCGCCGCACCGCGACCTGCTCGGCGAAGCCTCCGCCCTCTGTCGTCAGTCCGGCCACCCTGGTCCCGTCCTCGAGCCGTCCGACCACTTCGGACCCGAGCACGTGCGGGAGCGACACGTTCTGGCCGTAGACGTTCCCCGCGACGTTCAGATCATGAAAGTTGACGCCGACGGCGTCGACGTGAACGAGCACCTCGCCGGCATGGGGCGTTGGGGCCGGGACGTCGGCGAACTCGAATTCGACGGGCTCTCCGTATCGGACGATCCGCGCAGCGCGCACAGTCGCCTCCTTCTCGCGTTGAACCAGCGACTATCTGCTGGCAGCCTAAGAGCGTGTCTCATTTGGCCCGTTCGAGTTTCTTGTAGCAGGTGAGTGCGGCAGCGAGGGTGACGAAGGCGCAGAAGAGGTGGGCGTGACGTTCGTAGCGGATGGTCAGGCGACGGTAGCC
>Ga0164243_10011025_pt1 | contig 12934 bp, 11 predicted proteins | sample OricompcompostOP_FD_108781 | JGI IMG/M metagenome (GOLD analysis project Ga0164243, IMG submission 108781) | Organic Plus compost microbial communities from Emeryville, California, USA - Original compost - Organic plus compost (OP) | ecosystem: Engineered > Solid waste > Mixed feedstock >...
GGACCGGTGCGGTCGATGCGGCCGAAGCTCACCGCGGCCAGGTAGTGCAGGGTGCGCACGAGCCGTTCCGTGCCCGGTGGCAGGGCGGCGAGCCGGCCGACGTTGGCCAGATGGACGGCGCGGATGTGGGGGGTCGCGAGCAGGTCGGCGTAGTCGCGCGCCTGCCCGCACTGGCTGCAGCGATCGAACACGGGCGTGTTGTTCACCATCGCCCGATGCGAGGTGCACATCGCCCGCCCGCAGGGGGAGCATCGCCCCACCGCGAGCACACCACAGGCACCGACCTGACAGAGGGCGGCCATGCGACCAATGTGGCAAGGCGGATCAGCCAGGTCAACCACCGCCGGTTCGCGTGCCCCGGTTCCCGGGCGCCGCGGACGGGCTGCGTCGAGGCGGTAGCCGTACGGGCTGAGCTCGATCTCACCGGCGAGTTGATCTGCGACTGGCGTGACGGAGACGTCTGGTGACAGCGATACTTGCGTCGGCAAGTTGTCGTGGTCGGCGTCGCATGACGGCAGGTCGCGCGGGAAAAGGCGGCTGGACGTCGTACGGTTTGCGCAAGCCTGATCACGCCGTACCGTCCCCCGGCAAGGAGTCCGCACATGAGGCCCGAGCACGTCGCCGACGATCTGGACCAGGTCCTGTGGTCTGAGGAGGAGATCGTCGCCCGGCTCGGCGAGCTCGCCGCGCAGATCGAGCAGGACTATCGCGACGAGAACGGCAACGACCGCGACCTGCTGCTGGTGGGGGTGCTCGGCGGGGCGGCGGTGATGACCTCCGACCTGGCCCGCGCGTTCAACCGCCACATCGAGATCAGCTGGATGGGCCTGTCGTCCTACCGGGCGGGACCCGGCGCGTCCGGCAACTCAGGGGCGGTCCGGCTGCGCAAGGACCTCGACGTCGACATCGAGGGGCGCAACGTGCTGCTCGTCGACGGTGTGATCAACACCGGACTGACCGCGTCGTGGCTGCTCAACAACCTGCGCTCGCGCCGCCCCGCCTCGGTCGCCTTCTGCGCACTGTTCCGCAAGCCGACCACGATCGCGCTGGACGAGGCCGTGCGCTACGTGGGGTTCGACGCGCCGGAGGGCGTGCTCGTGGGGTACGGCCTGGACTACGGCGGTCGGTACCGCAACCTGCGGTGCGCCGCGCTGCTGGCTCCGCACGTCTACGCGGGTCGCCAGGCCCGGATGGACGGCCGTCCCGCCGCCCCGCAGCCCGCCTGACCCGCTCCCCCGCTCCCCCGTCCCCCGCTCCCCGCGCCCCAACCCGGGCCCCCAGGAGCGTGAGCACTCGCGGCCGCTGACCAGCACCGCGCCAAGATCAACTGTTCACACTCACCAGCCGGCGCCGCGAGTGTGAACCGACGCGCCGCCAACGACCGGCGTGTCGGTTCACGCACGAGAGGGCAGTAGGGGGGATGTCGGGGGTAGCGCTCGCAGGGGCGGTGCCGAGGCCGGTTGGACCGGCCCCGGCGCGCCCCGTGGCAACGGCGCCCCTCCGGTGCCATGGGAGACGGCCGACGTCGCGGGCACCCACACCCTCGACACACCGGCCATACCATCGAGGGCTTTCTCCTCTACGGCCCGCCAAACCTTACGCGCGCTGTGTCGTAGGTCACAATCGCCGAGCGGTCGGTCCTGGTAGCCCGACCGGTTCGCCCGGGACGGGCGTTTCGGCACGCCGTTTGTCCGTTCGACTTATTTTCGTCACAAGTTTGTCATCGACTGAGCCGGGCGAGGAGGCCAGCGGCCGCGGTGATCGACAGCGCCGTCGCACCGACGAGCACCCCGAAGTCGAGCAGCAGGTGGGCGGGCGTACCGATGAGCAGGCCCCGCAGCGCGTCCACCTGGTAGCTGAGCGGGTTGACGTGGGCCAGCGCCCGCAGCCAGCGCGGCATCAGGTCGAGCGGATAGAGCGCGTTGGAGGCGAAGAAGAGCGGCATCATGATCGCCTGGCCGATACCCATCATCCGGTCCCGCGTCATCGCCAGTCCGGCCACCGTGATCGACAGGCAGCAGAAGAAGGCGGCGCCCAGCAGCACCACCACGATCACCCCGAGCAGCCGCAGCGGGTTCCAGGTCAGGTGGACCCCGAGAATCACGGCGAGCACGAAGACGATCAGCGCCTGCGCGAGGCCCCGGACACCGGCGGCGAACGCCTTGCCGGCGACGAGCGCGGCTCGGGGCGTGGGCGTGACCATGAGCTTCGCCAGCAACCCGGCGTCACGCTCCCAGATCACCTGGATGCCGTAGAAGATCGAGACGAACAGCGTCGCCTGCGCCAGCACGCCCGGCGCGAGGAAGTCCAGATAGGGCACGCCGCCGGTGGGTACGTTGCCCAGCCGGGTGAAGGTCGTACCGAAGATGAGCAGCCACAACGACGGCTGGATGGCGCGGGTGATCAGTTCCGACCGGTCGTGGCGCAGCTTCTGCAGCTCGACCAGGCAGAGCGAGACGACCCGGGAGAGCACGCGGCGCACGCCCAGCGGGCGGTCCACGTCGGCCCAGGCGGGGTCAGCCGAGACGGCCGGCGGTACGGCGGGCGGCACGGACACCTCGCATTCCGTTGTCTCGGTCGTCGCTCTCGTCCGATGTGGACACTCCGGCATAGGCCCGGAACACGTCGTCGAGGCTGCCGTTCTCGATGCCCAGGCCGGCGATCAGTTCGGCGGGCGTGCCCAGCGCACCGAGACGGCCATGGTGCATCATCGCCACCCGGTCGCAGGTCTGCTCCGCCTCGTCCATGTAGTGCGTGGTGACCAGCACGGTCATGCCGGTCTGCGCCCGTACGGCGGCGATGCGCTCCCAGACCCCGGCCCGCGCGACCGGGTCGAGCCCGATCGTGGGCTCGTCGAGGATCAGCAGCCGGGGCGAGCTCACCAGCGCCTGGGCGAGTTCGAGCCGCCGGATCATGCCGCCGGAGTAGGTGCTCGCCCGGCGACCGGCCACATCGGACAGTCCGACCATCTCCAGTGCCTCGGCGACCTGTGCCTTGCGTCGGTTGCCGGGCACGTCGAAGAGCCGGGCGAAGAGCGCGACGTTCTCGGCGCCGGTCAGCCCGCCGTCGGCGGAGAGCTGCTGCGGTACGTAGCCGATCATGCGCCGCACCGCCATCCGGCGACGCGCCACGTCGCGCCCGAAGACCTCGATGACCCCCGGCGGCACCGGCAGCAGCGCGGTGATGGCGCGGATCGTCGTGGTCTTGCCGGCACCGTTGGGGCCCAACAGCCCGAAGATCTCTCCAGAGTGGACGGTCAGGTCGAGTCCGTCGACGGCCGTCGTCTCGCCGAACGCGTACCGCAGCCCGCGAATCTCGACCGCCGGCGGCCCGTGCTCCTCCCCCGGGTCAGGGTTGCTCATCGTCACCCGCCTTCGTGAGTGCGGCCAGCAGCGCCCGCAACGCCGGCAGCGCCGCCTCGATGCGGCGCCGCGCCTCGTCGTCGACGCGGTCCAGCGCCGAGCCCACGATGGCGGACCGGGCGGCGCGGAAAGCGGTGATGCGCGACCGAGCCGCGGGCGTCAGGGCGAGCCGCGCGGCACGACGATCGGTGGGATCGGCCTCGCGCACGAGCAGCCCCGCCTCGACCAACGCGTTGACCAGCGTGCTGACGGTGTTGCCGGCCACGCCGAGTTCCGCGGCGGCGGCGCTCACCCCGATGCCCGGCACGCGATCGACGACGAGCAACAGCTCGCGTTGCGCCTCGGGCAGCGGAGCCTGGTCGAGCCTGGCGCTCACCTGGCGACGGGTGACGCGCCGGATCGCGGCGGCCACCGTCATCAGCTCGCCCGCCAGCTCGGCAGTGCCAGGAGCGGTCACGAGCCGTAGATTACCTCTGCCTCAGAGCTAAATCCAGCAGTGCCACCGGTTTCCCAGGGCCACGACGGCCAGCCGTACGGCGTGGGGTGGGCACTCAGAAGGGCGGTGGGTCGTCGGCCGGGGATGCGGGACCTCGCGTCGGCGCTGACACCGCGGCCGGTACGGGTTCTGGTGCTGGTCGTGGTCGGGGGATGGGGTGGTGGATGTAGAGGCAGGTGGGGTTCTGCCAGCCGTCGACGGTGTCGGCGCGGTAGCCGGTGATGATGTCCTGGTCGGGGGTGGTGGGCACGGGCATCGGGGGGCTGCTGCGTTCGGGTCCCTCGAAGGCTGTGGTGCGGTAGGTGTGGCCCAGCGGGCTGGTCCAGACGGTCTGGCCGGTGGTGGTGCGGGCGGCGCGCCAGCGGTGCGTGGTCTTGAGGTCGTGGTCGGGGCCGCAGGCGGCGTGCAGGTTGTCGTGGGTGGTGGGTCCGCCCGCGGCGTGTTCCCGGGCGTGGTCGAGTTCGCTGTGCCGGGCCGGGGTGCGGCAGCCGGGGAAGGTGCACCGCTTGTCGCGGATGGTGACCCATCGGCGCAGGGCGGTGTCGGGGTGGCGGGCGGTGGGGTCACCGTCGGGTGGTCCGGTGCGGCGGTGGTCGACGCGGTGGGCCAGTTCGGCGAGGAGTGGTGTCCAGCCGGGTGGCGGATTGTCGAGCAGTGTGGCGAGTTCGGCGCGGGTGAACTGCAGCCACACGTCCACGCCCCGGTAGCCGGGTGCGGCGCCCTGATGCCAGGCGATTGTGGGGCGGCGGCGCACGAGGCCGACGTCGAGGGGCTGGCCGTTGTCGTCGGCGAGCACGTAGTGCCAGCGGGCGTGCCGGGCGGCGGTGATCCGTCTGGCCAGTTCGGCGTGCAGGACGCCGAAGCCGAGCAGGTAACCGGGGCGCTCGTCGACGCCGCAGACGGTTCCCAGGCCGGCCAACAGTTGCAGGCCACGACCACGGACCCGCCGGCCCACCCCACCCGGGACGGCCTCGGGTGATCCGCTCGGCCCGACACCCGACCCGTCGCGCTCGCCATTCGCCGCTCTCGCCGAGGGGCCTTCGCCGCGAGGCGCGGTGCCCGCCCTGGTCTCGCCGCCGCCGGCCTGAACGCCATCGCCGGCCTGGACATCGCTGTCGGCTTGAACGTCGCCGTCGGCTTGAACGTTGCTGCCGTCCACAGTGGACTCCGTGCGGTCAGTGCCTTCGCCGGTCACGGGCTCGTCGCCGGGTTCGGCCTCGCCACTCGTGGGTTCGCTGGGTCTCGGGATGCGGGCGATGAGGTGTTCCAGAAGTCGCTGTTCGTCGAGGCCGGCCAGGCTGCCGTCGAGCAGTCCGAGGTAGATGTCGGCACGGATCACGTTCAGCGCGTCGGGATGCCCGGCCGCCTTGACCTGCCCGGCGATCTCGTCGAGCCGGTTGCACGCGGCGGCGACCTGGTCGGCCGGCAGTTGGTAGCCGGCCAGCTCCCCGGTGCCGTCGGGGTGGACGTGTCCCTCCACCCGCCGCCCGCGCAGCTTGGCCTCGTACTTGCGCCTGGCCCACTGCGGATCCAGTTCGATCGCGGCCTTCTGGATCGCCTCGACCAGCTGCGAGGTCGTCATCGTCGGCGCCGCGGGCAGCAGCCGCTCGACGACCGCCCGGGCATGCGGCGGGCACAGTTCACTGGTCCACGACGAGAAGACACGCGCCCGCGGCTGGTCGAGCCACCCGCTGATCATCGCCACGAGCACGGCCGGCAGCCGCACCACCAGATCCGCCGCCAGGGCGCACAGCGTGTTCGCCGCCCGCCGGGTCAGCATCAACGCCGCCCGCACCTCGGCCGCACCGGCCTGATCGGCGGGCCCTTCCGGGTGCACCCATGCACCGGCGCCGATATCCTCGTACGGCTCGTCGTCGGACATGCCGAACTCCGGATCCCGGCGCCGCATCACCTCCGCCGCCGCCTGCAACAGCAACCCGCGATCGTGGTTGGACTGGCGGTTCAACGCCCGCAACACCAGCACCAACTCGTGACCGTTCACCGACGGCAGCGCAATCCTCGCCAACGCGGCCGACAGCGACGGCCCCGCCGGCAGATCGACCAACTCGGCCACACTGGCATCGACCACGATGCCTTGACCACGCCGCCCCCGCGCCTTCGCTGCCATACCCACACTCTAGACCAACCTCGGACACCTGTGCGAAGAACGCGCCATCTCGTTTTTCGCCATTCGCACACATGTATCCACAATGGACGGTCACGCCAACAATCCACTGTGGACGATCAGGGCTCGCCCGGGCGGCCGCTCGGCCAGCAACAGGGAGGCGAACAGCGCCCAGGCCTTGCGCCCGCGCGGTGACCGGGCAGGCGCCCCGTCGCGCTCGACCGAGGGCGGACCAATCAGCCGGATCGTCACCATCCCGCCATCATTGCCAGGGTTCCGTGTGACGCGGCGAGTGACGCGGAGGGCGCCCAGGCAGAATGTCCGCATGGAACGGGAAGCGATCATTCGCAATACGGACACCTACGACAACTGGCACTTTGCCGAGGCGACCGTGGTCGGCCGGACCATCTGGATCTCCGCGCAACGCGGCGTCGACGAGCGCGACCAGATCCCCCGCGATCCGATGATCCAGGCGAGAATCGCGTTCCGACACCTGGAACGAATCCTGCACGACTCGGGGGGCACGCTCGACGACATCGTGTCCCTGACGAGCTACCACACCGACATGGCGCACCTGGACGCCTTCCGCGCCATCAAGGACGAGTTCATCCGCGCTCCGTACCCGTCCTGGACATTCGTGGGCGTCTCCGCCCTCGCCTCACCCGAGATGGTGGTCGAGATCTCGGCCATCGCCGTGATCGGCTCGGGTCGTCGCCCCACCGAGCGTCTGCTCGGCGCCATACGGCGCTGAGCCGGTACGGAGGCCCTACGACTGCTCAGGCCAGCCGTACGCCGACCAGATCGGCGGCGCGGCGGACCATCCGCCAGGCGGGTTGGGAGACCTGCCAGACCGCCGGCATCAGGCGCGGGCCGCCGCCGCTGACGAGGTCGACGACCGCGCTGGGCGAGTGGTCGGACCCGACCCGCAGCCTCGGGACGGCGAAGCGTCGCCCGCCGCCGGCGTAGCGGCGGTCACCGCACTCGCAGGCGTTGGTGTGCCCCGCGGCGGCGACGGCCCGCCGGACGGTCAGGTCGTGGTAGCCGTACGGATAGGCGAACGAGGAGACCGGCTGGTTCGAGGCGTCCTGCAACCGCAGCCGGGCGTCGCGGATCCCGGCCACCAGCGACCTCTCCGTCAATAGATCCATGGGAATATGTACCATGTTATGGTTGCCAATCTCGACCAGCCCGTCGGCGACCGCCTCCGGCACCTCCGCCCACGACATCAGCGGACCGACGTCATGGCGCCGCAACCAGCTCGCCGGCCCACCGAGATGCCCTGCCGGCAGATACAGGGTCGCCCGCGCCCCGGCCGCCCGCAGCGCCGCCAGCCCGCCGCTGAGGAAGTCGCGGTAGCCGTCGTCGAAGGTCACCGCCACCACGCGCTCCCCCACCGGGTCGGCGTCGTGCCGGGCCAGCGCCTCGGTCAGCCCCAGCAGCGTGTACCCCGCCTCACGCAGCGCGACGAGCTGGTCCGCGAGCAGCGCCGGCGGGACCGCGTACGGGCGCATCGGCCCAGCGGCCACAGTGGACACGGAGTGGTACATCAGCACCGGCAGCATGCCTCACCCCCGTGACCCACACCCCGGCAGACACACCTGTCGCGCTCGCCGCGCCACCAACCCCCGTCCAGCTTCACCGGACCAGGCTAGAGGCCCAGGGTCAGCTCAGTCCGCCGAACAGCGTGGTCACGGAGCCGTCCTCGAAGACCTCCCGGATGGCCCGCGCGAGCAGCGGCGCGATGGAGAGCACGGTGATCTTGTCCAGCTTCGTCTCGGCGGCGATCGGCAGCGTGTTGGTCACGATGACCTCACTGATGGCGCTGTTGGAGAGCCGTTCGGGCGCCGGGTCGGAGAGCACGGCGTGGGTCGCGGCGACGATCACGTCGGCGGCGCCGGCCTGCACCAGCACCTCCGCGGCGCTGGCGATGGTGCCGCCGGTGTCGATGAGGTCGTCGACGACCAGGCAGACGCGTCCCTCGACGTCACCGACGACGCGGTGGGCCTTGACCTGGTTGGGCCGGGAGGGGTCCCGGGTCTTGTGGATGAAGGCGAGCGGGATGCCGCCGAGCTTGTCCGTCCAGCGCTCGGCCACCCGCACCCGCCCGGAGTCGGGGGCCACCACCGTCATCGGCCGGTCGCCGTAGTGCTCCTCCACATAGCTGCCGAGCACGTCCATGGCGAACAGGTGGTCGACCGGGCCGTCGAAGAAGCCCTGGATCTGCGCGGTGTGCAGGTCCACGGTCAGGATCCGGTTGGCGCCCGCGGTCTTGAACAGGTCGGCCATGAGGCGGGCCGAGATGGGCTCCCGTCCGCGGTGCTTCTTGTCCTGCCGCGAGTACGGGTAGAACGGGATGACCACGGTGATGCGCTTGGCCGAACCGCGCTTGAGGGCGTCGATCATCACGAGGGTCTCCATCACCCAGGTGTTGATCGGGCTGGTCATGGACTGCACCACGAACGCGTCCGAGCCACGGACGGATTCCTTGTACCGCACGAAGATCTCGCCGTTGGCGAACTCGTAGATCTCGGTGGGAGTGGTCTCCACGCCGAGCGCGGCGCCGATCTCGTCCGCGAGGGCGGGGAACGACCGGCCGGAGAAAAGCATCAATGTCTTGCGATTGATCTGCTCGATCGTGCTTCCGTTCGCCACGCCGCCAGCCACTCCAGCCCGCCCGTCCGTTACCGAGGCACGCCACCGTCGACGTGCTCGTCACACCGTCTCATCCTGCACCGGCTCATCGCCGCCATCCCCGTCGCGACCACCGCCGTTGGCGGCCGCAGCTGCCGCTGCCGCGTCGGCCGCCTTCGTGCCTGGCCGGCGACGCAGCACCCACCCCTCGATGTTGCGTTGCTCAGCACGCCCCACACCGAGCGCGCCGGGTGGCACGTTCATGGTGATGACGCTGCCCGCCGCGGTGTAGGCCCCATCGCCCACTGTGACCGGTGCCACGAGCATTGTGTCGGAACCGGTACGCACGTGGGAACCGATGACAGTGTGGTGTTTCTTCACTCCGTCGTAGTTGACAACCACGTTCGCGGCACCGATGTTGCTCTCCTCGCCGATCGTGGCGTCCCCGATGTAGGACAGGTGCGGGATCTTCGTACCGGCTCCGACCTGCGAGTTCTTCACCTCCACGAAGGTGCCGACCTTGGCGCGCTCGTGCAGGTGGGTGCCCGGCCGCAGGTAGGCGTACGGACCGACGTTGGCGCGCGGGCCGATGATCGCGCGATCCGCGTGCGTACGGACGACGCTTGCCCCGTCACCCACCGTGACATCGGTGAGGGTGGTGTCAGGTCCGATGACGGCGCGTTCGCCGATGCGCGTGCTCCCGCGCAGCTGGGTGTTGGGCTCGATGACGGAGTCCATCCCCACCGTGACGTCCACGTCGATCCAGGTGGTGTACGGATCCACGATCGTCACGCCTTCGCGCATCCAGCCGGTGTTGATGCGGTCGCGCAGCACCCGGCGCAGCGCGGCGAGTTCGACCCGGTCGTTGCAGCCCAGCACCTCGGTGGGGTCACCGGTGGCGTGGGCCAGCACGCTGTGGTCCGAGTCGACCAGCATGCCGATCACATCGGTGAGGTACTCCTCGCCCTGGGCGTTCTCGGTGGTCAGCTTGCCCAGCGCCTGGCTGAGCAGCGATGCCTCGAACGCGTACACCCCGGCGTTGATCTCGGTGATCGCCCGCTGCTCGGGATTGGCGTCACGCTCCTCGACGATCGCGTCCACCGCACCGGTCACCGGGTTGCGGATGACGCGCCCCAGGCCGTACGGGTCCGGCACCTCGGCGGTCAGGATGGTCGCCGCCGCCCCCGTGACCTCGTGCGTCTCGACCAGCGACCGCAGGGTCCCGGGCCGCAGCAGTGGCACGTCGCCATTGACGATGACGACAGTCCCCGTGGCCGGGCCGTACGCCTCCTGCGCCACGCGGGCGGCGTGGCCGCTGCCCCGCCGTGTCTCCTGCAGGACGGTGAGCGCGTCCGGCGCCACCTCGGCGAGGTGTTCCCTGATCTGGTCGGCGCCGTGCCCCACGACGACGATCCGCCGATCGGGTTGCAACGACTCCGTCGCGGCCAGCACGTGGCCGATCAGGGTCCGGCCGAGCAGCGGATGGAGCATCTTGGAGACGTTCGATCGCATCCGCTTGCTGTCGCCGGCAGCCAAGATGATCAGGGTGCGCTCAGCGGTCACCAGATCCACCGTCCCTCGCTTCAGGGGTCAGCCGTCACGGTGCGTGCCGCCCTCCCAAGGGCCTCATGCTAATCAGGCCGGTGGGCCGCCGCCGATCACAGTCGACAAATGCGCTCTTCCGTCTGGCTCGCGACGGCTACCCGACAGCGCGCGCGGCCCGCAGGCTCTCGTACGGTTACCGGCAGCACTACTCTGCGTGGACATGCCCCTATCACGTCGCAGCCTGATCGTCGGTTCAGCCGCACTCGGCGCCGCGGCGCTCGGTGGTCTCTACGGCGTGCTGGCCGATGCCCGCCTCGTGCCGGGCCGCCCGCTGGTCGACCGGGTGCTCCGCCGCTGCGACGTCGACTCCCCGCCCGAGGCGCAGCCGGGGCCGGTCGTGACCGCCGGCTTCTTCTCCGCCAGACGCGCCCGTACGGTCGACTGCCTCATCGCCTACCCGCCCGGCTACGGCGCGGGCGCCGACCTGCCGGTCTGCCTCTACCTGCACGGCGTGGGCGGCGCGGCGACCGACGCGCTGTCCTGGGGGCTGGACCGGATCCTCGCCGCATCGGTGGCCGCCGGGGTGCCCCCGTTCGCGCTGGCGAGCGTCGACGGGTCCGACCGCTTCTGGCATCCGCGCTCCGATGGGGACGACCCGTTGGGCATGGTCCTCGACGAGCTGCCCGCGCACCTGGCCGACCTGGGCCTGCGGACCGAGCGGATCGGCCTGTGCGGTTTCTCCATGGGCGGGTACGGCGCTCTCCTGGCACTGTCGGAACGTCCCGAGCTCGTCGCGGCGGTCGCCGCCACGGCGCCGGCGGTCTGGCTCTCCTATGACGAGGCGGTCCGCGCCAACCACGGCTCCTTCGATTCGGACGAGGACTGGCAGCGGTGGGGCGACCTGCGCCCGCGGCTGCCGTCGCTGGCCGCCCGGCCGGTGCGCATCGACTGCGGCAGCTCGGACTCGTTCGAGCCGAACCTTCGTGCCCTGCTGCCGGCGCTACCCCCGTCGGTGGACGCCCACATCACCGCGGGCTGCCACGACACCGGCTTCCTGCGTTCCGTCGTCCCCGCCCAGTTCGCCTTTCTCGGTGCCGCCCTGGCCACCCCGGCCTGACCCGCCGCGCCGCTGCCCCGCCGCGCCGCTGCCCCGCGAGTGTGAGCGACACGCCGCGACACGCCGGTTGCCCGGTTCACACGGCGCCACAGGTCGCTCCACTGTGAACAGTTGATCGAGGCGAACCCCTGCTCACGGCGCAGCGCCGCTCACACTCCGGGGGCCGGGCGGGCGCCCGGGCAGGGCGGGGCTCACTCGAACGGGTAGTTGTGCCTCCCGCTGAGGTCTGTCTCTGCGAGGGGCACCGGCCGGTGGCGAGAATGCGATCAGACGATCGCCACGCGACACACGGCGCCGTGCCATCCCGCGGAGGTGGGGGACACACCAGCATTGGGGGCAGGGGCATGTTCAATCCGCTCGACCACCGCGGCATCCCGCTCGACGACCAGGTGCGCGACTGGCGCGAACTCGACGTGACGCCCATCGATGCGGAACTGGTCGATCCCTACACCCGCTGCCGGATCATCGCACTGAACGGGATCGAGGTGGAGGCGATCGTCTTCAACCACCACCTCGCCCGGGTCTGCCCCGACGACGACGTGCGGCGACGGCTGGCGTTCACGCGCTACATCGAGAGTCAGCAACAGCGGGTCGTGAACTGGCTGCTGCCCGGGCTGAACAGCGTGCTGGAGACGACGCTGGGCTACGAGCAGGTGGCGGTGGACCTCACCGCGTGGGTCGCCCGCAACGAGCCCGACCCCTATCTGCGGCAGGCGTACGAGTTCGGTGTGCTGGAGGACTTCGACCACCTCTACCGCTACGCCAACCTGTACGAGATGGTGGAGCGGCGCAAGGCGGTGAAGGTCGTCGACGAACTCACCGAGGTCATGCCGGGCCGGCCGACCGTGCTGGAGCACCGCCATCCCTACGACAACGTCCGCGACCCGTACGACCGCGACACCACGGCGCCGCTGTCGAAGCTGCACGCGCTGACCATCCTGTCCGCGGAGCAGCAGGTGATGTTCTATTACATGAACGTGGGGCCCCAGTACATGGAGCCCATCGCGCGCCAGCTCTACCAGGAGATCAGCCTCATCGAGCAGCAGCACGTCACGCACTACGAGTCGCTGGTCGACCCGGGCGAGAGCTGGTGGGAGCGCCTGCTGCTGCACGAGTACAACGAGTGCTACCTCTACTACTCGTTCCTGCGGCAGGAGACCGACCCGAGTGTGCGGGCCGTCTGGGAGCTGCATCTGGAGATGGAGCTCGGCCACCTGCAGGAGGCGGTCGACCTGCTGCGCCAGTTCGACGGCCGCGAGCCGGAGGAGATCGTCGGCTCGGTCGGGCTCCCGGAACCGATCCGGTTCGAGCCGAACAAGGAGTTCCTGCGCCACCTCCTCGCCACCCAACTGGACCTGACCACCCTCGGCGCGGGCTATGTGCGTGACGCGCACGCGCGGTTCGAGGAGATGCAGGAACGGCTCAACGGCGAGGAGAAGCCCCCGAGCGAGCGCGTCATCGAACAACATCGAAACATGTTCGGGTACGAGTACCGCGTCGAGACGGAGGGACCTCACCCCGTACCGGAGCTGCGGGAGAAGGAGGGCATCCGCCGTGGCTGACCGCCCGCCGGCCGCCGTGCACCAGCCCGATGCCGTGGACCTTCTGCTGGAGCAGCACGCCCACATCGAGGAACTGTTTCTGGAGGTCCTCGCGAC